>Ga0209235_1000877_pt1 | contig 15901 bp, 15 predicted proteins | sample GraSoi013_1_20cm_4_FD_185817 | JGI IMG/M metagenome (GOLD analysis project Ga0209235, IMG submission 185817) | Grasslands soil microbial communities from the Angelo Coastal Reserve, California, USA - Sample 09_25_2013_1_20cm (SPAdes) (version 2) | ecosystem: Environmental > Terrestrial > Soil >... | reverse complement strand
ATTTCGCAGCTTGGCACGTCCTTCGTCGGCGCCCGAGCCGAGCCATTCCCCAGACAGCATGTTAGCCACGGACCTGTCGGCTTAGCACACGTCCAGGATGCATATGATCGGTATCAGTGGACGCTGTGCGGCGGAGCCGAGCTCCTCCAGCGGCCTCTACCCCTTCCCCTTCGACGCCCGCGCACGTCGAGGGTGCACATTGATCTCCGCGAGCAAAACGGGATGCCAATGGTGCAGAGCCCTGGTCTCGGAGACTCCTTTCACTATGCGATGGGCGTATTTAATTCTTGTCTCCGGACTTCCGTTGGACTTCGTCGATCCGCGACTCGAGCCGACTGATTTCCTGGCGAGCGATTTCACGCACATGGGCACGTTCCGAAAACAAAATCTTGGATCGGACGGCGGCACGGAGGATGAGCACGACGATGACCCAGCTTCCGGAGAGGATCGGCACGTACGGCCAGATGGGACCGTTTCCCCCCATGACGAGGGCAATGAGTACGAGTACGGGTAGCCCGATGGCGAATGCGGCAAGCACGATGACGCCGAATCGCTCGAGGTGAAACCTCGTCGAACCGGTCATGGTGGGCCACCGGCCATTTGGACGATCCTTGCTTTCCCGCGGCCAACGAGGATCTCCGCGATCGTCTTCGGAAGCGTGACCACGTCCTCTTTCTTGAGCCGATACGTGGTGTCGATCCCCGCGAACGGCGGCAAATCCTCGAGCACATGGACGAGCACGTGGTCCTTGAGGCTCGGCGGGACCGCGACTCGTTTCGTATCCTCCGCTCGGACGACTTTCATCCGCTCGGGTTCTTTCTTCGCGCTTTCGGATTTCGGTGCGACCGTTGGCGGCGAGGGGGATTCCACTTCTGCGACGAGGAGCGATCCACCGAACGCGTCCGCGCGGCTCTTCGTCAGGAGGGCGACCATGCTTTCGAAGAGGCCTCGCTCCTGGGCGGGCAGGTTCGGCACCTCGACCTCGGCGCCGCTCGCACGACTCGACGCGAGGAGCGCGAGCTTCCGCTCCCGGTAGGTGAAGATCTGGTCCCGACGCTTGCGTACTTTCCGCAGCTCATCCTGCAACATCAGCGCCTTGGCCGAATTCGGATTTTTCTGGACTTCCTTGTTCGCGGACTCATCGAGCCGTGCGATGTATGAGGCGAGCTTGTCGTAGAAATCCGCCTCGAGGGCCACCAACGTTTTCTTACCGCTTTCCTCGCGGTAGACCTTCGTGACGCGCTCAAAATTCACCTCCTCCTCGCCCGGCACACCGCGCATATCCGGAGGCCGCTATTTGATGGCTTCCAGCCGCGGAACCCTTATCGTCCGCGGGCCGTTCGGTGAGTGAGCCGATGGACTGGGAGCAGCTCCACACCGACTTGCAGCGGGTCCTCGAGGACCTCTCGGAAAAGAATCGCCGCGCGCCGATCATCGTGGAAGGCGAATACGACAAGCGCTCGTTGCGCGCGCTGGGCGTGACCGGAGACATTCGTATGATCAACCAAGGCTCCACCGTGTTCGGGTTGTGCGAGTCGATTGCGGCCCACCACCGCGAGGCGATCATCCTGACGGACTGGGACGTGCGGGGCGGACGTCTCGCTCGTCAACTGCGGGACGGGCTCTCCGCGAACGGGGTGCGGTTCGACGAGGACCTCCGCGCGCGGCTCACAGTGCTCTGCCGGAAGGACATCACCGACGTCGAATCGCTCCACGGATTCGTCGACCGCGTCGCGGAACGCGCGTCCGTGGGCTATCGGCAGCGCCCGTCGAAGCGATGGTACGCCGACCGGGTCCAAAAGCGCGATACGCGCCGACGTTCCCAAGAGTGAGAATGTTTGCCCGAACCCTTAAATAGGCCCGCCCCCAGTTGGGAATCGGGATAGCGGTAAAGGCCGCGATTCACAGATCCCACTCATCCGAATCATCCTTTCCAGCCTCCGGGACTGCGAGGCCGAAATGCCCTGCGGGGCCGAGAGTTGTCCGGATAGAGGGACGTAAACCGCGGATTTGACGGCTAGCCCGGACAAGTGCGAAAATGAACATCGATCCGAGTACGACTAAATATCTCATCCAGGCCCGCCTGGAGGCGGAAGGGATTGTCGAGAAGCCCGACGTCGTCGGGGCCGTGTTTGGCCAGACGGAAGGGCTCCTCGGCGAGGAATTGGACTTGCGTGACCTACAGAAGAGCGGCCGCATCGGCCGAATCGAGGTGGACGTCCAGAGCAAGAAAGGACGGAGCGAAGGGACGATCCTGATTCCGTCCTCGCTGGATCAGGTCGAGACCTCGATCCTGGCGGCGGCGCTCGAGACGATCGACCGCGTCGGCCCGTGCAAGGCCACGATCAAGGTCGACAAGGTCGAGGACACGCGCGTCACGAAACGGAACAAGATCATCGAGCGAGCCCGCTCGCTCCTGTCGTCCATGGTCGAGGAGTCGAAGACCTCCGGGTCCGACTTGCTCGACGAGGTGCGTCAGAGCGTGCAGGTCTCGGAGATTGTGTCCTTCGGGGCCGAGCGGCTTCCCGCCGGACCGAACGTCGCGGACAGCGACGCGATCATCATCGTCGAAGGGCGCCAGGATGTCCTAAACCTCCTCCGATCGGGGATCAAGAACGCGATCGCCGTCGAGGGGACGAACGTCCCGAAGACGATTCAGGAGCTCTCGAAAGAACGGGCGCTCACCGCCTTCGTCGACGGAGACCGCGGTGGAGATCTGATCCTGAAAGAACTCCTCCAGGTGGCGGAAGTCGACTTCATCGCGCGCGCCCCGAGAGGCAAGGAAGTCGAGGAGCTCACGCAGAAGCAGATCATGAAGTGCTTGCGGAACAAGATTCCCGCAGACCAATACGTCGAGATGTACGGCCTCTCCGGCCAGGTCTACAAGGCCGAGTCTGAGTTCCCTGAGCCGAAGCCCGCGGGAGGGCCCCAACCGCGTCCGGAGCCGCGACCTGAGTTCCGTCCGGAACCGCGGGAGGCGAGAGAACCGCGGGAATCCCGCGAAGATCGTCCACCGGCACCTCTCACGCCCACGACGAAGGTCCTCAACCCGAAGCTCGAGAAGTACCGCGACATGCTCCTGCAGCTCGGTGGATCCTCCACCGCCCGCCTCCTCGATGACGGGGACGGCGTCGTTACGGAGGTCCCGGTCCGAGAGCTCGTCGACACGCTCAAGACCGCGAAGCAGACCCGCGCGGTGGTCTTCGACGGGATCATCACGCAGCGCATCCTGGACATCGCGTCGGAGATGAACATGCACTCGGTCGTCGGCACGAAAATGGGCACGATCACGAAACAGCCGGCCGGCATCGAGGTCTGGACGCGGAGCGACCTGGCGCCGTAACCGGGGTGGAGCCTATCGCGCGAACGAAGATGGTCGCCGCGGATGAGGGGTTCGCCCTCGACGACTTTGAGACGACCGCGGAGATCGCGATCCCGGACGATCCGTTGAAGCGGGTCGTCGGCCAGGACGAGGCGATCGCGCTCGCCCGGATCGCGGCGAATCAGCGGCGGCACTTCTTGCTGGTCGGCCCGCCCGGCACGGGCAAGTCGATGATCGCCCAAGCCCTCTCCCTCCATCTGCCTTCGGTGACGGAAGAGATCCGAGTCGTGCACAATCCGGAGAATCCGGAACGGCCCCTCATCGAAGTCAAACAGCGCGACGAGGTCTTGCAGGAGCAGAACCGGCTCGCGGGCGCGGAAGGGGATCTCATCGATCCCAAAGAAGCGCCCATCAACGTCGCGGAGCGGCTCGGCTACAAGTGCGTCCACTGCGGGACGTATTCGTCGCCGACCGATCGCATGTGCCCGAAGTGCGGCCGACCAAAGGCGGCGTCCCAGGCGAACGTCGGCAATCCGTTCGGCGACCTGCTCGGCGGCATCTTCGAGGTCACGTTCGCGCAGCTCCAAGGCCGGGATCGCGTGACGACGACCCGGCAGCAGTTCGGCAAGGAAGAGGTCGTCGTCTACGAGCGGGCGGGAGACATGATCCGCGTACTTGACCAGAAGGCGCTCGAGAAGCGCCGCGAGGTCGAGAAGGAGAGCCCTCGAAAGGTCCTCGTCCCGATCACGCGACGGCCGTTCGTCCTCGCGACGGGGGCGAGCGAGACGGAACTCCTCGGAGATGTCCGCCACGATCCGTACGGCGGCCATCCGCAGCTCGGTACGCAGCCGTACGACCGCGTCGTCGCGGGCGCGATCCACGAAGCCCATCAAGGCGTCCTATTCATCGACGAGCTGCCGTTGCTCGGCCATCTCCAGCGGTTCATCCTGACCGCGATGCAGGAGAAGCGGTTCCCGATCTCCGGCCGAAATCCCCAGAGCGCGGGTGCGAGCGTCAAGGTCGAAAGCGTCCCGTGCGACTTCATCTTCGTCGGCGCGTGCAACATCCAGGACCTTCCTCACATCCTGTCGCCGCTGCGCTCCCGCATCACCGGGGGCGGATACGAGATCCTCGTCGAGACAACGATGCCCGACTCGGACTCGAACCGCGCGAAACTGGCCCAGTTCGTTGCCCAGGAGATCGCGGTGGACAAGCGCATCCCGCCGGCAACTCGCGACGCAGTCGGTATCGTGATCGAGGAAGCCCGGAGACGGGCGAAGACCTTGGACAACAAGGATCGGGCCCTCAGCCTCCGACTGCGGGAACTCGGCGGTCTCATCCGATCCGCGGGCGACATCGCGGTGACGGAGCAATCGAAGCTCATCGATGCCGATCATGTTCAGCGGGCGATCAAGGTCTCCCGCTCGATCGAAGACCAGATCCGGGAACGGTATGGGTCGTACAGCGCCGGCGTCGGGACGGATCTCTCATCGGCGCAGCGCGAGTCCTCGCCGTACCATTACTGGAACGAGCACAAGGCGGACGACGTCCAAGGCTACCAGTAACGCGGGCCCTGTGCGATCGAGCCAAAGCTTTTGTCTCGTGAGACGATTGGTATTGCGGAGGGTGAAATGCCGAACGAAGAGACACTCTTTCGTTGGGGGCGGCAAGCGTGGTGGGCGACCTTCGTCGGAGCCGTCGTGTTCGTCTTGTCGCGCGTTGTATTGTCCGCTAGCGAAGGTCTCGCCGGGGCCGTCGTGATGATCGTCGGCTTCACGCTTCTGACGGCCGGACTCGTCGGGTTCTTCGCATACGGCTACGCGGCGGGCTTTGCCACGCTTCACCGGGACCGCCGTGTCGGGTCGGATGCAAGTTACGGACCGCGCTGAACAGAATGGACGGCCGGGCCCACTTATCCCAGCCGACGCACCATCTTGAACCCGTCCTCCCCGTCCGTGTAGAACTTCGGAAGGACCGCCGAGATCTCGAAGCCATAGCGCTTGTAGAATCGGATCGCCTCCTCGTTCGAGATGCGCACCTCGAGTTCGATCGTGCGGATGCCCCGCACCGCGCACGCCTGGACGAACGCATTCATCAATTGGCTGCCGAATCCCTGCTTCCGGAAGACCGCCGTGACCGCGAACATCAGGATGCGGGCTTGGCCGTCGGCGCTGATCACGGCCGCGAGGAAACCGACCGGGTGGCCGTCGAGATCGGCGACGAGGAAGCCGTCCCGCCACCAGCGGTGGATGTCGAGGTACAGCGAGGTCGGATAATTCTCGCGCAACGCTTCCCGGACGATCGACGCGACCGCGGGGATGTCGTTCGGGACGAAAGGCCGGACGCGCACCCGGGCGGAGCGAAGGGCCCGGGCCATTTGAAAATGACGGTTGGCGGCAGGCTCATGTTCGCGGGCGACGTTCGACGGCGGTGCGTGTCTTCGTCGAGCTGTCGGGGGAACATCCGACCCTCCCCCGCGCAGAGGCGCTCGCCGCATTGGCATCGGAGCGCGTCGAGGTCCGCCGCACGACCTTCGGGCCGAATCTGCTCCGCCTCGAGGTCACGGGCCCGGTCGAGCGCGCGGCACATCGGCTCGGCCTCGCTCACGTCGTCTGCGAAGAACTCGCGTCCGGAGATCTCGAGTCGATTCGTGCGTTCGCGGCCGCACAGCAACTCGGTGGTCGTACGTTCCGAGTCCGCGCTCACGGGCTTGGCGTGGACCTAGACCCGCGAGGCGTCGAAGGACCGCTCGGCGCCGATTTCGGCAAGACCGGCCGCGTGGATCTGGACGCGCCGCAGATCGACTATCGGGTTTTGCTCGGCGAGGAATTCGTCCTCGGGCGGGTCATGCATCGGGTGGATCGCGCTCGACTCGAAGCCACGAAGGTCGCGAACCGACCTTTCTCCCTCCCGATCTCCCTGCATCCGAAGTTCGCACGGGCGCTCGTGAACCTCGCCCGCGTTCCGATGGCCGGCACCGTCCTCGACCCATTCTGCGGCACCGGCGGGGTCCTCCTCGAAGCGATGCAGTTAGGGCTTCGCGGGATCGGTTTGGATCACGAACGGGGGATGGTGCTGGGGACCCGGACCTCACTGCATCCCGGGGAACATGCTCCCGATCTCGCCATCGCCGATGCTGGACGTCCTCCCTTGCGCGCCGGATCGGTCCATGGAATCGCGACGGATCCGCCGTACGGTCGGGCGGCATCGACGCAGGGCGAGGCGATCGATCAACTGTACGCGCGTGCGTTTGCCGCGTTCGCCGAGCTCCTCCCGCGGGCGGGCCATCTCGCGATTGTGCTCCCCAATGAACGCTGGATCGAGCGCGGTTCCGAAACCCTTGAACTCGTCGAGACCCACGCGCTCCGAGTCCACCGCTCGCTCGTCCGGCACTTCTGCGTCTTCGTCAGGGAATGACCTGAAGGTCGACCGGGAGCTGCGCGCTGACCGATCCATCGATGGTCCGGGCAACGACGACGAAGGCGACGTATCGGGGGAGCGGGGTCGGCCATACCGAGGGAGCGGTCACCCGCAAGTCGAACGCCGCCAGCTGAGTCGAATTCAGCGAGATGGTCACGCTGTTGTTGCTGACCGGTGTGACCACCGAACCGATCTGGTACGAAGTAAACAGGGTGACGAAGCCGAACGCGTTCAGATTCGGATCGTACGCCGTGACGATCACGGACTCTTTCACCGGCCCGGTGTTGTTCACCCCGAAGGTCAAGAGGATGGACGCACCCAACGCGATCGTCTGATTGATCGGGAGCGGCGTGCCGTCGGTCGCCACGAACGCAAGGCCCCGTTCGCTCGCGACGGTCACGAACGGCTGCGGAACGAAGGTCACGATCAGGATTGCGACCGCGGCGATCCCGATGAGCTTTCGCCCCGGGTCGAGGCGCGTCAGGTCATTGAGGGGCGGCGGATGCCGCACCCCGAGTATGAAAATCAGGAATCCGAACAGGAACCAACCGGGGTAGAAGAGGCTCAGTCCGAAGAGAATTAGGACCGCGGACCAGGACAGGTAGAGTTGGCGGCTCCCGAGGAGCGCCCGCGCGACGTGGCCTCCGTCGAGTTGCCCCGCGGGCAGCAGGTTGATCGCGGTCACGAACAATCCGACCCAGCCGGCGAACGCGAGCGGGTGTGGATGGCTGAGCAGCGTCTCCGGCAACGGGAAGAACAACGACAGGGCGCGGAACAGAAGCGACGGCTGCGCCTGCCCCGCCAGGGTAACGCCGGTGGCGGGGGATGCCGCGGACAACGCGAGTCCCGCCAAGGTCACGGGAATTGCGATTGCGAATCCGACGAGCGGTCCCGAAACGCCGATATCCAAGAGCGCGCGGCGATTCGGGATCGGGTCTCTCATGCTGATAAACGCGCCGAACGTGCCGAGAGGAGGGACGGAAGGCAGGAAGAACGGAAGGGACGCCTGCACTTTGTATCGCTTCGCGACGAGATAGTGCCCCATCTCGTGGGAGCCGAGGATCGTCAGCAGGGGAAGGGTGAAGAACAGGCTACCGAACCCGATTGACTCGGCGGACAGGAACGGCTGTTGCGAGTAGTCCATCCAGTTCCACGCTCCGCCGAAGAACGTCGTCGTGAGGATCGTGACGAAGAGTAGGATGAGGTTCACCTGCGTCCGGGCGAAACGCGGTCGGGGCCGTCGTTGAACGTGGACCAGGGTCTCGCCCTTCTCCTGGGTGATCGTGGGGATGTAGTCTTTCGGGACGAGCTCAAGGCGCAGGGCGTCGAACGGCGCGTCGACGCCGCCCGGAGGAACCCCGACCTGGAACGTCAGCGCCATCGGGCTGACGACCACGCCGTACACGGAAAACTGGCGCGCTACCGCGGCCCGGAGCGACTCAATCTCCGCCTCCGGGGAGAGCATCGCGCGAGCCAACCTTCCCACGTATTAAAAGGTGCGGGGCTCCGAAGTCGGCCTACGTGTTTTCGATGCTGAAGGGACGAAGCTTTCGCAATTAGGTCTTCGGGCGAGGGGAACCGGAAAGGATGGCTCGGACGTGTTCCGACACTCCCAGAAGTCCGACGAGGCGGACCAGATCTCGCACCAATGCTTGCGGCTTTCTGTATCCGTTATCGGAGGCGAGCTCGACGAGCTGATCGTAAAGGACCGACGTTAGCCTCAGCTCGACGGCTTTCCCCTCGATACTCGAACGGTCTACTCCGAGCTTCCCTCCAGCCGCTCCCACGACCCCGCCTCACTCCAAACCTCATATGCCGAACTCGGCAGATAAGGATTCACTTGAGATTCGACATCCCTTGTATGCACTATCGACGCGTGCCGTGAATCTCGTCGCCGAGCGACGAAGGTGTATGGAGCCTCGTCCTGAGCCGACACCTCCTTCCGGCCGTCGTTGACGCCGGCGAGAGAGCCGTCATGCACGAGCCTTCGTCCGGCGACGCATGGCGGCGGATGTTACCGCGATGCGGGGCCTCGCCGTGGCGGCAGTGAAGCCGGCGCGAGAAATGCTGCGCGATTTCAGATGGGGCGGGCTCCCATGAACCAGAGGAGGACCGCGGTCCCGAGGCCTGCGGCCACAAAGCGAAGCCCGGTGACGATCACTCGTTCGCGGACGAGGTTCCCGAGATACGCGCCGATCACGAACAAGAGCACGAACGTGATGACGATCGCGGCGATCGTCGCGTCTCGAAAGTCAAAGAATGCGAATGGGATGATTGGAAGGAGCGCGGCCAAGAGTGGCGCAACGCCGTGGACGAGCGCGCTGAGGATCGCGGCGAACTGGAAGGCCTCCTTGTGTTCCTCGCTGAGTCGCGCGAGCATCGCTCGCTCGATCGTGCGGATGTCGAGCTTCTTCTCGACCCGCTCCGCTTCGTAGGCACCGACCGCGCTGCTCACCGCAAGAGCGATTGCCGCGCCGATCGACGCCGAGAGGATCAGGGCCTTGTGAGCTTCCGACGCGCCGACCGCGTACGCGCCGATGATGATCCCGAGGACCGTGAGGGCTCCGTCGAACGCGCCGATCACGAAATACCGGCGGATGATCGGGCCGACGTTCGTGATTTCGTCGTACTCCCGGATTCGGCGACGCCAAGCCCCGAGATCCATGTCATCCGCTCGGGGTCCCAAGTTTCTCGCGGATGGTCCGTTCGAGTCGTTCCGCGGCCGCCCGCGCTTGATCGAGGTTCGGGAAGCTCGCCTGAGCGAAATCGGGTTTTCCGCCGCCTTTGCCTCGGAACTCCGGCGCGACGGATTGGAGGATCTCGGCGACATCCACCGGGACGCCCGGGCCGCGAGATACGACCAAGCGGACATCCGTCGGCGCTTTGGCCCACAGGATGGCGGTCGCCTTCGTCTCGGAAGCGATCGCCTTCGACATGGACATCATGAAACCGACGCCTTCTCCCACCTCTTGTCTTACGAGCGGCCATGCCGCACTCGTCGTCAGGACCGCTTCCCGGGCCTTCACCGCGGCCTGTTCGTCCGTCGCACGCTGCGAAAGCTTCCGCAGCTCCTTCCACTCCGAGACGATTCGTTCGGCGGTCGGAACGAGTTGGTCCGGCGGGACGCCGAAGACCTCGGCCGTCCGCTTCACTTCCTCGGACTGTTTCCGGACGGCCTCGAACGCCGCCTTCCCCGCGGTGTATTCGAGGCGGACGACGCCGTCCTGGATTCGGGTGGAACGCAGGATCTTGATGAGCGCGACGTCGCTCGTCCGGGCGACGTGCGTCCCGCCACACGCCTCCACGTCCCACTTCGGAATCTCGACAACGCGCAACTCGCCGCCGGGCACCGATCCGCCCTGGTAGAGCCGAAACCCGAACTTCCGCTCCGCGAGATCGCGGGCCAAGACCTTGGCGCGCACTTGTCGCGAGGCCAAGACCTGGTCGTTGGCGAGCTCTTCGATCTTCAACAACTCGGCGTCCGTCAACGCATCGAAGTGCGTGATGTCGAGTCGAGCCATGTCGACGGCCTTATGGGCGCCCGCCTGCCAGACGTGGTTTCCGAGCACCTTGCGCGCGGCGCCCAAGACGATGTGGGTGGCCGTGTGGTTTCGCATGAGGGCCTCCCGTCGATTCGCATCGATCGCGCACGACACCCGCGTTCCCCGAAGACGACCGGCGTCGCCGCGGACGAAGTGTAGGACAGACGGACCGGCTCGCTGGACATCGTAGACTTCGAATTCGTCGATCGTCCCGTGGTCGGCTTCCTGACCGCCGCCCTCCGGGTAGAAGAACGTCTGATCGAGGACGACAGCCTCGCCTTCGACCGCCACGACTTTCGCGCGGAACGATCGTCGGCGGCGGTCCTCGTACACGCGAAGCTTCGTCGGCGGGAGTTCTTTCTGGATCGTGAATCGCTTCTCGGGCTCGGCAACCGGACGCTCGTGTCGCGCCGCCACGCGTCGGTAGAAGTCGTCCGGTATTTCGATCGGCATGTCCGTGAATTCTTGGACGACGTCGGGATTGAGTCCGTGGCTGTCGTATAGCTCCAGGAGCGTTTCGATGTCGAACCCCTTGCCGGCGGCTGTGAGCTCGGTGGCGATCTTCCCGACGGTCGCCCGCCCCTTCTCGAGGGTCTCCTTGTACCGGGACTCCTCGACCTTGAGCAACTTCAGGATGTCCCCTTTGTTGAAGAAGAACTCCGGATAGTCCTCCCGGATCTGATCGATCATGAAAGAGACCGTGTCCGCCAGACTGTATGTGATGTTCAGGTCCTTCAGCGCCCGGAGTCCCCGCCGGACCAGCAGGCGAGCGAAATAGCCCTCCCGGCTGTTCGACGGCACGACGCCGTCTCCGAGGAGGAAGATCAACGCGCGCGAATGATCGCACACCGTGTACAACGACTCGAGGGGCGAGACGTGCGCGACGAGCTCGTCGACCGAGATCCCGACGCGTTCCGCCGTGCGCTGTCGAATCACGCGGATGTCCGCCAGCGTCTCGACCTTGAGCATGCCCGCGACTTTCGAGTATTCTCGCAGGACGCGGTCGTCGACGCGCTTGGCTCCGGTCGCGCGCTTCAGGTACGCGAGCGCCTCGCCGAACACGGCTTCGTACGCGGACGTCGTCGCCTGCGAGAGCCACGTCAATCGCTCGAGGCCGTATCCCGTGTCGACGACCTGGGTCTCCATCGGGATACGGTGGCCGTTGACCTCCCGGTTCATCATGAACACCAGGGTTGCCGGTTCGGCGCCGCCGAAGACGACCTCGAAGCACGGGCCGCTGTTGCCGCCTCCTTCCCACCACGACTCCTTGTAGCGGACGAGCGCCGGGTCGACGCCGAGCCGCTCGGTCAGGAAGAGATGGCAGATCTCGACCGTCCGGTCTTTGAAGTAGATGAACTTCTTGGGGAAGTTGAACGCGTGGTGGGCCATCATCTCGAACATCGTGAAGTGCTGGCCGGTCTTCCCGACGTTGTCGATGTCCAAGAATCGCACGCACGGTTGGCTGAGCGCCAATGGATTCGCGGGCGGGCTCGCCTCGCCGCTGATGACCCACGGTTGGAACGGATACACGCTGGCCTGGACGAAGAAGACGTCATCGCGCCAGCGCGCGACGATCGGGTAGCGCTTCACGCGCGTGTGGCCGTTCTGCTCGAGGAACGAGAGGAAGTCCTCGCGCATCGCGCGGTATGTAAGCTTCTTCTTGAACGGAGACGCGCCGATGAAGTCGTATTCCTGGCACGGCGCCTCCCCGCATGTGTCGTGGATGCCGAGCGACCAAAAGGGCGTGTGGCATTTCGAACACGTCTGGCGGGTGAAGCCTTGCTTCCGAAAAAGCTCGACCTCGTATTCACTCTCGGGCATTTTCGGCCTCCGAACGAACGGCGGCCCTTAAAGGTTCTCGGAGTCGATGCGCCGTCGGATGGCGCCTCCGGCATTTTCCGAACATGTACCGTGCGATTAAGTACGCGCGCGCTGCTGCGCTTGCGGAGGCATGCCCTTGGAAGAACGGCCGTTGACCGCGTTCATCTTGTCGTTGCTCGGAGGCTTGTTCGTCGTCGTCGGGACGGGCCTCGGTTTCGTGCTGTACTCATCGAGCCCGTATGGGTATGTCAGCGAGCTCACCGGGATTCTCGTCGGCGTCTCCATCGCGTTCGGCATCCTGATGCTGACGATGACGATGTTGCTCTACCGGCGGCCCGAGCTTCACGTTGCGTGGGGCGTGACGATCCTCGTGTTTGCATCCGCCAGCATCACGAGCGTATTCTCCGGTTACGGCGGACTGGGGTTGGGTGTCGTCGGCATGGTGCTCGGGATCGTCGGTGGGGCGATGGCGATCGCGTGGCGTCCCGGAATGGGGGTCCTCGGGATGGGCGCTCACTCGGGAGCGTACCGCGTGTGCTTGACGTGCGGCCGGATGGCCCCGTTCGGCTACGCGTTTTGCCCGTTCTGCGGGGCGCCCGCGCCCGTTGTGAATCCTCCGTCCCCGGGGCCTCCGCCGCCGCGATGAGCCTCACGCGGATCGATACAGTTCGCGCGCGATGACGAGTCGCTGGATCTCGCTCGTCCCCTCGCCGATCTCGGTGAGCTTCGCGTCCCGAAGCATCCGTTCGACCGGGTAATCCGTGACATATCCGTATCCTCCGTGGATCTGCACCGCCTTGTTCGTCACGAACGAGGACATCTCGCTCGCGTACAGTTTCCCCATCGCGGCCTCTTTCGTGAAGGGCATTCCGCGGTCCTTGAGCCACGCCGCCCGGCGGACGAGGGCACGCGCGGCGTCGATGCGCGTCGCCATGTCCGCGAGCATGAACTGGATCGCCTGGTGTTCGGCGATCGGCTTCGCGAACTGGACTCGCTCCTTCGCGTACTTGACCGATTCTTCGAATGCGCCCTGGGCGATCCCGACGGCCATCGCGCCGATTCCGATCCTCCCTCCATCAAGGATCTTCAGCGCGTTCTGGAATCCCTCGTTCTCCTTTCCGAGCAACGTCGTGGACGGCACGTGGCAGTCCGTGAGGATCACCTGCGACGTCGGGCTCCCGCGCACGCCGAGCTTGTCCTCGACTCGGCCGATCGAGAGCCCGGGATTTCCGCGCTCCACGATGAACGCGCTGATCCCGTGATTCCCCTTCTTCGGGTCCGTGATCGCGTGGATCACAAACGTCCCGGCGACGGGGGCGTTCGTGCAGAGGTTCTTCGTCCCGTTGAGGACCCATCCGTCTTTCCCGCGTTTCGCGGTCGTCTCCATTGCGGAGGCATCGGAACCGCTCTTCGGTTCGGTGAGCGCCCAGGCGCCCAGTTTGCGGCCGCTCGCGAGGTCCGGGACGTACTTGCGACGCTGGTCCTCGTTCCCCGCCAACCAGATGGTCCCGGTGCACAGGGAGTTGTGCGCCGCCATGATAAGGGCGTGGGATCCGCACACGCGGGCCACTTCTTCCACGGTGATCGCGAGGGCCATCGAGTCGAGGCCTGCGCCGTCGTATGCTTCCGGGATCGTCATTCCCAGGAATCCGAGGCCGGCCATCCTCGCGATCGTCGCTTTCGGGAATTCGCCCGTCTTATCGACGTGTGCGGCCACCGGGCGGATCTCTTTTTCCGCGAAGTCCCGGGCGGTCTGGCGGATCATCTCGTGTTCCGGCGAGAGCTCAAAGTCCATCGCAATCCTCGGGGTGAAAGGCGCGGATGGCCTCTTAGGACTTCGCTTCGCCCAGGCCGATCGGCCTTCGACGGCGGTCTCCGAGGTCGCCGATCACCTCGCGGCTCTCCTTCAAGAGGTCCATCGCGGCGTCGCGCTCGCGGGTCACATAATCAATGATCTCTGCGAAGAGACCGTCTCGATACATCTTCGGAACGCGGGCGCCGCTCTCCTTGTCGGCGAAGGTGTGGAGGCTGGAGCCGGAGAACGTCCCTCGGTTCAACATCACGAGGACCGGCGCCAGATCGAGGTACGGTTTCGTGAACCAGTAGTACTTCAGCTTCGGCATGTCCCAGTCAATGAGTTTCCATTTCGTGGCGCGCTCGATGAGGAACGTCAGGTCGAACCGGAGTCGGTTCCCGACGGGCACGAAGTCCCACGTCGGCTCCAGGACTCCCTTGTCGAGGACGGTCTGGATCACCTGCTTCTCTCCCCATTCCCACTCGGCGATGACCTGAAACAACCCCGTCGGAGTCAGATCGTCCGCGAGGCCTTGGTACTGCGCCGTGACGACTCGGTCCTGCTGCGGATCGTCTCCGGTCGTCTCGAGGTCGAAGTAGTACAGCGGCAGTCGGAACCCGTTCCCGAACCCGACGAAACGGCGCGGCGGACTTTAAGCCCTTCCGCTGCGACAGTCTTTTGAGCGGTCGCGGTCTTCCCCGCGGCGGAGCGCGTCGGCCGGACGGGAGGACATGCGGGTCGGCATCATCGGGGTCGGCATGACGGCGTTCCGGCCGTCGACCCCGGAGTACAATTGGAAGGAATTGATGTTCGAGGCCGCGTCGCGGGCCTATGCGGACGCCGACATCAACCCGCGCGAGGACGTGGACTCGTTCCTCACGTGCGCGGAGGACTACTACGAAGGATTCGGGATCTTCGACGAGTTCGTCCCCGACCAACTCGGGGCGGCGCTTCGGCCGACCTGCACGGTGTCCGGGGATGGACTGCAGGGTCTCGCGAACGCGTACATGCAAATCCAAACCGGCCTGATCGACGTTGCCGTCGTGGAGGCGCACAGCAAAGCGTCCGACATCGTGACGCTCGACGGCGTCATCGAGCACGCGCTCGACCCGATCTGGAACAAGCCGCTCGGAGCCCATCCGTTCGTCGTTGCAGGGCTCGAAGCCGACGCGTACCTCCGGGCGACGCATACATCGCCGAAGGCCCTGGCGACGGTCGTTGCGAAGAACCACGGAAACGCCCTGAGGAACCCGCTGGCGGCGTACGGCGCTGCCGTGGAAGTGGAGGAGGCGATGCGTGCTCCGGAACGGTTCACCCCGCTCCGCGCGCTGGACATCTCGAATCCCGCGGACGGATGCGTTGTCCTCGTCTTGGCGTCTGAACGCGCCGCGCGGAAGTTGCACTCGAATCCGATCTGGATCCGTGGCGTCGGATGGGCGAGCGATTCTCCGAGCCTCGAGACGCGGGATTGGTCCGATGCCGCCTACACCCGGATCGCCGCCGAGATCGCGTACCGTCTGGCCAAGGTCCGGCGACCGGAGACGGAGATCGACGTTGCGGAGATCGACGACCGGTTCTCGTACAAGGAGCTGCAACATCTCGAGTCCCTCGGCCTCGCGAAGAAAGGAGAAGCGGGGAAGCGTGTCGTTCGCGGCGACTATGGCATGGACAGCCGGTTACCAGTGAATCCGTCCGGCGGATCGCTCGGGTGCGGGAACGTCTTCGAGGCCACCGGACTTCACCGCGCCGCCGAGGTCGCTCTCCAGCTTCGCGGCGATGCCGGCGTACATCAACTCGATGGCGTCCGGGTCGGCGTCGCGCAATCGTGGCGATTCATCCCGAGCGCAACGGGTGCGGTGGCGGTCCTGGGGGTCGGCGCGTGACGAAGGTCGGCGTGATCGGGGCCGGCATGACGCTCTTCCGCCGGCGGCTCGAAGAGACCGGCAAGGAACTCTGCTTCGAGGCGACGAAGATGGCCCTCGATTCTGCGGGACTCACCCG
>Ga0209235_1000874_pt1 | contig 15925 bp, 14 predicted proteins | sample GraSoi013_1_20cm_4_FD_185817 | JGI IMG/M metagenome (GOLD analysis project Ga0209235, IMG submission 185817) | Grasslands soil microbial communities from the Angelo Coastal Reserve, California, USA - Sample 09_25_2013_1_20cm (SPAdes) (version 2) | ecosystem: Environmental > Terrestrial > Soil >... | reverse complement strand
GAGTAGATGATGGGCTTGGGGCGCTTCTTCCCGTAGAGCTCCTCGAAGCCCCACCGCACCCAGCGATTCCGCACCTCGGCGTCGTTGCGGAAGCAGTCTCCCTTCGGCGGCGTCACACACGCGCCGATCCGCTCCAGCCGGTCGATGATCTCGAGGGCGAGCCCGCCCACGGACACCTCCCGCTCACCGCACATGTCGTCGAGCAGGAGGACCATGCCGCCGGAGGCCAGGCCGCCGAGATAGCCGAAGCGCTCGAGCAGCATCACCTCGGCGCCCGCCCGCGCGGCGGCGACGGCGGCCGCCTGGCCGGCCGGTCCGCCGCCGACGACGAGAACGTCCGTCTCGGCAACCACGGGAGTCTGTCGGCCCGGCTCGTTCACCATCGCCATGACGATTGCCCCTCCCTCAACGCTCCCATCGCACCAGCAGCCACTCCAGGGTACTTACCATGAAGAAGAACGCGAGCGCGATGGCCGAGGTCACCACCATGGCCGCGTAGAGGAGCGCCGTCCGGAAATCGTACGTCGTCAGCACGATCAGGTAGCCGAGGCCTGTGTTGGTGCCGATCCACTCGGCGACGAGGGCGCCGAGCACGCTGGAGGTCGACGCGATGCGCATCGCCGAGAACAGGTACGGCAGCGACGACGGCCAGCGCACGTAGCGGAAGACCTCGGTGCGGCTCGCCGAGAGCACGTGCATCAGCTCCAGGGCCTGCGGGTCGGCCGATTCGAGGCCTTCGACCATGTTGACCAGGGTCGGGAAGAACGTGATCAGGGCGGCGATGGCGATCTTCGGCGAGTACCCGTTGCCGAGCATCAGCACGAAGATGGGCGCGATCGCGACGACCGGCAGCGTGCGCACGGCCACGGCCACGGGATAGAGCGCCCGCTCCAGCATCTTGTTGTGGACGAAGGCGATGGCGGCGGCGATCGCGACCAGATTGCCGAGGGCGAAGCCGCCGAGGCTCTCGAGGATCGTCGGGATCGCGTTCTCGACCAGCCGCGCGCGCTCCTTGACGAGCGCGTGTCCCACCGAGGCCGGCGTGGGAATCACGTAGGGCGGGATGGCGAAGGCGCGGATCGCCACGTCCCAGAGGATCACCAGCCCGGCGATGACGACGAGCGGGAGCACGATGCGGCGTACCAGCACCGCGTCCGGTGATCGGGCGGTCATGAGCTCTTCGCCAGCGCGCGGCGCAGCGTCGCGGTGTGGCGGAGGAACTCCGGCGTGTCCTTCATCGAGGGGGCGCGCGGCGAGGGGAGCTCGATGGCGACTTCTTCCTGCACTCGGCCCGGCCGTGGCGTGAACACGAAGACGCGGTTCGCGAGATAGACGGCCTCGGGAATGCTGTGCGTGACGAAGACGATCGTGGTGCCGGTCGCCTCCCAGATCCTCAGCAACTCCTGGTTCAAGTGATCGCGGGTGATCTCGTCGAGCGCGCCGAAGGGCTCGTCCATCAATAGAATCGGCGGGCCGGTCACGAGCGCGCGCGCGATCGAGACGCGCTGCTGCATCCCCCCCGAGAGCTGGCGCGGGAATGCGTGCTCGAAGCCCTTGAGCCCGACGAGTTCCAGCAAGGCCTCGGGACGATGGGGCGACGCGTGCCGCCGCCCCCAGGCGCCGATCGCCAGCGGCAGCGAGACGTTGGCGAGGGCGTCGCGCCAGAGGAGCAGGCCGGGATGCTGGAAGACGAAGCCGAATTCTCGCGCCAGACGCGCGCGCGACGGCGGGCCGCCGCGGATCTCGATCGTTCCCCGTGTCGGCTGCAACACGTCGGCGATCAAGCGCAGCAGCGTCGACTTTCCGCAGCCCGAGGGACCGATCAGCGCGATGAATTCGCCGCGTGCGACGTCGAGCGTGATGTTGGCCAGCGCGTGCACGGGCCCAGCGCTCGTCCCGAAGACCATCGAGACGCCACGGCACGCGATTTCTGCGCCCACGGGCTAGAACTTGGGCGTCTTGGCGGCCAGCACGATCTCGTTGGTCATGACCTCATCGGCCGTCACCTTCCGTGGGATCTGATCGAGCGAGTGATAGGTATCGGCGAGGCTGGTCCAGACCTGGGGATCCATGTAACCCCAGCCCTGCTGCCGGGTGGCCTCCGAGGAGACGTAGGGAATGCTGACCTTCCAGGTCGGCAGCTCCATGTCCCGATCGAGGCCGCTCGTACTCTTCATCACGAAATCGACGGCCTCGTCGGGATGGTCCTTCGCGTACTGCCAGCCCTTCGCGGCCGCCGACACGTAACGCGTCAGCATGTCCTTCTTCGTGGCGAAGACCTGGTCGGTGGTGAAGTACGTGTACGCGTACATGCGGATGCCGAGGTCCCAGAGGAGGAAATTGTCGCTCTTTCCCTGGATGGGCAGGTTCTGCGCGTAGTTGATGACCCAGCCCGTGACCACGTCGGCCTGCTTGGTGAGCAGCGGCGTCGTCGTGCCGCCGATGATGATCACGTTCACCTTCTCGCGCGGCACGTGGTACTTCGCCAGCACCGCGTCGAGCAGGGGACGCGCGGTGCCCTGGATGCCGATCGTCTTGCCGGCGAAGTCGGCGGGCGTCTTGATGCCCGATTCGCGCAGGAAGAAGAACGCGAACGGATGGCGCTGGAACGCGCTCGCGAACGCCTTGAGCGGCACGCCGCGGCTGCGGCCGGAGACGAGGACGCCGATCGACGCCACGTTGCCGATGGGGGTCGAGCCGCTGGCCACGACGCCGACGGGATCGATCGAGGGCCCGCCGGGAACGATCTTCACGTCGAGCCCGGCGTCCTTGAAGTAGCCCTTGCCGATCGCCGTGAAGTCGCCGGCCATCTGCGCGTTGGCGAACCAGCCGAGCTGCATCGACACCGGGGTGGACGACTGCGCGCCGGCGACCGACGTTGCCGCGATCGGCGCGACGCCGGCGAGCGCGGCGGCCGTCAGACTTCCCTGCAGGAAACCACGTCGCGTGAGCGGTGGGACCAGAAGACTGACCTTGTCGTCCACGGCGTTTCCCCTTTGCCTCAGCCTGCCTGCAGGTAGTCCGCGAAATATTCCTCGGGCGTGACCTGACGGCGCGTCAAGCCGAGCCGGAAGGCTTCGGCCGCGAACATCTCGATCTGATCGCGATTCCGTTCGAGTCCATACGGGTGAAAGTCGTCACCCATGACCGCGGCCGTGTCTTCCAGCTCCGCCTCCAGCCAGGGCGTGGCGTACGGGAACCCCGTCTGGGCCGCGCTGAAGCAATCGTTGGCGGCGATGAACGCGTCGGTGAGGCTCCTGGCGATCCAGCGGTTCGCCTCCCAGACCTCGCGGCGAACAACGATCAGGTGCTGCGGCGGGAACGCGCCGGTCTTCCGAAAGTACTCCTGCTCGATCTTCCGGAAGTCCGGAAACAGGCGCACGATGGCGCCGCGCTCGGGATGGTAGGCCTGCGGGCGCGGCGGGCTATAGATCGCCTCGAGCTCGCCGGCGATCAGCATGTCGGACAGCGATGTGCCCGGAACAGGTGCGTTCACGCCCGCGGGCAGCGCCTGGGTCGTCGTCGCGGACGACCAGGCCGTGTCGATGTCGCCGATCCACCATTGGATCTTCGCCGGATCCAGACCCACGAAGCGCAGGAAGTGGCGGTACCAGATGGAGCCGCTCGCGGTGTAGCTGTACATGCCGATGCGCTTGCCGGCGAGATCCGCCGGCTGGCGGATCGGTCCACCGCGTCTGACGTAGAGGTCGCGGGCGGTGAAGTTGCGCAGCGGGAACACGGGCAGCCCGACGTAGCGCCGATCGCCGTGTTCGATGCGATACAGGTACTGCGCCATCGACCACTCGCCACCCTGCACACCAGGGTCCTGCACCGCGCGACGGAGCATCTCGGCGCGCGCCGGCCACGAGCCTCGGGTGCCGAGGATCAGTGTGAGCGCGATCCCCTCCGGCTTCACCTCGCCGGTCGCGAGGGGCATGACGCGCGCGTAATCGGCGCAGGTGAGCGCGATCGGGATGTCAGTCATGTCGGAAAACTCCTCGAGCTCGACGGTCGCCGCGAGTGTAGATCCTCGCGCAGGCCGACCGCAATGCAGCAGCGGCCCTGCCGACTCCTTGGCGCTCGAGGGGAGACCCTCGGGCGGCGCCGGCTACTGGCGACGCCCGGGGTGGACGACGATCTGCTGAGAGCTGGTCCTCAGAACTGCCGGATGGAGTTGTGCTCGAAGGTGCAGTCCCAGACCTGATTGTTCTGGACCGTGAGCGGCACGGGGGCGCGAAACACGGTGTTGCCGACGATGTGCGCGGGGCAGGCGATCGACAGCGCCGTGTAGCCTCCCTCGAGCGTGTTGTTCCGGATCGAGGCCGCTCCCTGTGTCGCGATCCCGATCTGGTTCTGCGAGAACGTGTTGTTGGTGATCGTCGCCCCGCTTCCGGGGTACCAGCCGTACTGGCCAGCCGAGACGCCAGTACCGTTTCGGTTGAAGCTGTTGTTGGCCACCACGCCGTTGGTGACGCTCACTCCCCACTGGGTGTTGTCGTTGAACACGCTGTCCTTCACGCTGGCGGATCCGCCCGTCGACGCATCGACGCCGATGGCGTTGTTGACCACCCGCATCTGCTCGACGACCAGGCTGTCACCGCCGCGGATGGCGGTGAAGAAGCTGTAGATCGTGCCCCCGCGAACGACCAGGCCGCGGCCCATGCCGCCGACTGCGGTCCCGTATTGACCGGAGCCGAAAATCCCGAAGCCCTTCAAGTCGATCGTCACAAAGTCGGCCTGTACCATCAGGCAGTCACCGGACCATGCCTGCAGGTTCTGCACGAGCTCGTACGCGCCGGGCTCTGTGATCATCATGCAGCTGCTGATCTGGGTTGCGGCGGCCGCCTGCGCCACCATGCCGGGCCCACAGAGTACGAGGAAGAGGGCAACCACCGAGAGGCCGAGCCACGTCGTTCGGGTTCGCATCGCGTCTCCTTCGCGTTGAGGATAGGGCCAAGCCGTCCGGTGGGCTCCGGGCGGCGGCCAGGGAGGGATCAAGCGTCGTGCCAGCCGATGATTGCTCCAGGTTGTGGGGCATGGGCGTCCGCGACGGCAAATTTACCGATCACCACAGCTCGTCGTTGTCAGGGGCATGCCAGCCTGCCTGCCAGCCTGTCCGCGACGCCCGCACGGCTGGCTCGGCGGGGTCCGTGCCTCGAAGATTACGCGCGGATTACGCACGAGCATCTGATCGATCTGATCCTCGGTGACGCCCGTCTTGCGGAGCGCGGGGAGGATGTCGTCGGAGATGTGGTTGTAGTGCCAGCGCGGGCGGGTTCGGCGCTTGTCGTCCTCGGAGAGCATGTCGGTCCAGCAGTTGGCGTCGTGGGAGAGGACCATCTTGCTGGCGTAGCCCTCGCTGCAGAGCCGCGCGAGCACCTCGACCCGCTTTTCCGTCGGCAAGTAGTGCTCGAGGCCGAAGCGGTCCATCCCGATCGTGCTGCCGCGCTCCATCAGCCCGCGCAGGTATTTCAAATCGTCGCTGTCGCCGCTGTGGCCGATGATGACGCGGCCGAGATCGACGCCTTCCTGAGCGAAGATGGCCTGCTGCGCCTCGCCCGATCGTCCGGCCGCCCACGTGTGAGTCGAGATCGGCACGCCGGTGGCCTTCTGGGCTCGCGCGGAGGCGCGCAGGACGTTCTCGATCACCGGGGTCACGCCGGCGGTGTCGGTGGCGCACTTGATGATGGCGGCCTTCACGCCGCTCGTGCCGATGCCGCGGGTGATGTCGCGGATGAACAGATCGGCCACGGCGTCGATGCCGTGGGCGCTGAAGTAGCGCTGCGGCATCCACCACACTCCGGTGGCGACGATCACGTGAACGCGCGAGCGGCGGGCCACGTCGACGATCAGGCCGATGTCGCGGCCGAGATCGACCGTGGTGAGATCGACGATCGACCGGATGCTCCGGGTGTAGAGGTCGGCCATCTTCCGCTCGGCGATCGCGACGATCGCGTTGCGGTCCCAGAGGTGAGGCCAGTTCTCCTGCACGCCGGGGGATCGCGTCACGACGTGCTCGTGCATCAGCGTCGGCCCGAGCTCGGTCGTGGCGACCGGCCCGAGCGCTGTCTCGACCGTCGTCATCGCGCCCCCGAGGGCGGAACACCGCGCGGGAGGTCGAAGAGCCCCTTCGGCAGCGACGCCAGGTGGCGCTTCACCTCCGCGACCGGGAGGACGTCGGCGTACTTCGCCTGCATGTCGCAGAGGTTGATGGCGTGGCTGGCCTCGGAGCGATCGAAGCACGCCTCCTCGGCGATGGTGACGCGGAAGTTGTTGCTGAAGGCGTCGATCACGGTGGCGCGGACGCAACCACTCGTCGTCGTCCCCGTCACGATGACGCCGTCGCAGCCGAGAAGGATCAGGTAGCTCAGGAGATTGGTGCCGAAGAAGCCGCTCGGCTTCTGCTTCAGGACGACGACGTCGTGCGGCTCCGGCGCGATCTCGTCCACGATCTCGTCGCCGTCGCGCTCGGTCCCCGTGACGCGCGGGGTTTCCTCGGTGCGGCTGTTCTTCCAGGACCAGCCCCCGGAGTCCCAGTTGTCGGGACGGCGCACGCCCGTGGTGTAGATGACGGGCACGCCCTGAGCGTGCGCGGCATCGATCAGCTCCCGGATGCGGGCCACGCCGTCCCACGCCTCGGCCCCACAGGAATTCCGCCAACGCTTGATCGATTCCAGGATGGGCTCGCGCCGGTCACCGCAGAAGTTGTAGTTCACGTCGATGACGAGCAGGGCCGGGCGCTGGCCGAACCCCGCGCGCGCGCCGTAGCCCGCCGCCGCGAACACCTGCTTGTCACGCTCGGTCAGGAAGCGATTCCAGATGGGCTCGGTCATGATGAAGCCTCCTTCACGCTCGTCTCACGTCATCGACTCCGGAGCCACCGGCCGGCGCGTGCGCGACGCCTCGTAGTTGCCGCAGCCCACGATGCCGAGTCGGACACGGTCCACGAGCGCGTTCCCGGTTGCCGGAAAGATCAGCCGCGCGCGCCGGCCGCCGCGCGCTCCATGAACTCTTTCGTGCCCGCCTGGATGAACGGGAAGAAGCTCGTCATGGCGACGCGCACGCCCATCTTCGTGTACCGCTCGACGTTGGCGGTGTTGACCAGCGTGCCGGCCGCGCGGCCGGACTCGACGATCTTCTTGAGCGCGCCGTCCACCGTCTGCTGCACCTCCGGCTGGCCCATGTTGCCGATGTGGCCCATCGACGTGGCCAGATCGTTCGGCGCCACGAAGAAGACGTCGATGGCGTCGACCTTGACGATCTCGGCGAGGTTGCGGACGGCGACGATGTCCTCGATCAGCACGATGAGCAGGCTCTGGTCGTTGGCGGTCTTGAAGTAGTCGCCGACGCCGAAGCCCTGACGGCTGGTGAACATGCCGCGCTTGCCGAGCGGCGCGAACTTGGCGGCCTCGACGGCGGCCTCGGCCTCGGCGCGGTTGTTGACGTGCGGCACCACGATGCCCTGGGCGCCGCGATCGAGCGTGCGATAGATCGTGGCGTAGTCGTTGTCCATCACGCGGACGACCGACGTCATCCCCCAGAGATCGCAGGCCCGCGTCAGGTTGCCGAGGTCGGCGTAGTCGACACCACCGTGCTCTCCCTCCAGCCAGATGCCGTCCACGTCGAGCGGGCCGAGCTGATCGATCAGATCAGGGTCGTTGGTGCCGGCCAGGATCGTCGCGATCTTGCCGGCGGCGAGCTTCTGCTTCACGCGATTCGGTCGGATGTTCACGTGGTCTCCCTCACTTGTTGATGGTCAATCAGGCCGTGTCGCCGCTGGTCCGCGGAGCGTGCGGTCGTCGCGCCGGTCGCACCGAGGGCGATGCCGCCGAGGACGAACAGCACCGCGAGGACGAGCGAGATGGTCACCGCCTCGCCCAGCCACAGGGTGGCGATCACGATGCTCACCACGGGCGTCGCCAGCAGACCGAGCGACGTGGTGATGGCGGGCAGATCGCGGCTGGCCACGGCCAGCGCCCAGTAGGCCAGCGCGGCGCCGACTGCGGCGGAGTAAAGCATCAGCGCGACCAGCTGGGCGTCCCACGGTGCCGTCGGCACATTGCCCGATGCGAAGGCCAGAGGAACGAGAATCAGCGTGGCCAGGAGCATTTCCCACGGCAACAACTCGAACGGTGTTGCCTGCCACTCGTGACGCCGGATGTGCACGATGTTGGCGGCCCAGAGGATGGCTGCCGCGACGATGGCGAGGTTACCGTACACGGCCCGATGATCGCTCCAGTCGAAGGCCAGCGGATTGAAGAGAGCGACGAGGCCGGCGATCCCGGCCAGGACGCCGACGACCCGCCTCGGCGTCAGCCGTTCCTTCAAGAAGATCCTCGCGGCCGGCGCCACCCAGAGCGGCGTCGTGTACGCCAGCACCACGGTGCGCCCCGTCGACACGAGCTCCAGGCCCACGTTGGCGAGCACGACGAATCCCACCATGTGGAGCAGCGTGATGCTCAACACGATGGGCACGTCGGCCAGACTCGGCACGACCAGCCGGCCACGGGCGATCGAGATGACGAACAGCGCGACCGTTGCGAGGGCCGCCCGCAGCGCCACCATCCAGAGCGGTGACAGGCTCTGGAGGAGCTGCTTGTTCACCGGCCAGGTGAGGCCCCACGCCGCCACGACGATCAGCAGCATGAGCAGGCCCTGGCGGTGTCTCGTCACGTCGCTAGCTCGACGCGGAAACGCCCGGCGTGGACGGCGGAAAGCTGAAGACGTTCGCTGGCTCGTGATGGGGATCGTGGTCGCGGCGCAGACGCTGGACCATGCCCAGCGCGTACGGCGCGCCCTCCAGGAGCTGGGCCAGCATCAGGTCATCGAGCTGAAGCCGGGCGCGCTTCACGGACTTCACGCAGAGATCGCGCGTCTCGGTGTCGACGTGAACGCCGGTGCCGGACAGCAGGGGCGGCGGGACCACGTCGGGCGCGGCGGCCCCGCGCACGAGCGGGGGCCGGCGCGCGTGCCAGTCGGTGGCCCGCTCGTAGGCATGCCCGATGCGCAGGATGGTGGCCTCGCCGAAGGGCCGGCCGACGATCTGCATCCCGAGCGGCAGGCCGTTGCCGCCGAAACCGTTGGGCAACTGGAGCACCGGCTGGCTCGTGACGTTCCAGGCGGTGAGGAGGCTCGGCTTCTGCCAGAACGAGACGCTGCGATAGTCGGTGAGCCGCGGCGCCTCGCCCATGCCGGCGGTCACGAACGCGTCGAACTTCTCGTAGAGCGGCTCCATCTCCACCATCATCCGGCGATGCTCGCGCGTGGCCTGGACGTAGTCGTTCGCGGTGAAGAGCACCGAGGGCAGCACGCGAGACCGGAAGTCGGCGCCGAAGTCCTTGGGCCGCGCGATCAGGTTCTTCTGGTGGACGCTGAAGATCTCGCTCTCGGCGATGATGATCTTCACGTCGAAGTAGCTGGCGAGCGGCCGGACGTGACAGTCGGTGAGCTGGGCGCCGAGCCGGCGCAGGACGTCGAGCGCCGCGTCCATCGCCTTCTTAACGTCGTCGGAGGCGGGGATGTCCTTTTCCCAGTGATGGCGGAGGACGCCGATCTTGAGGCCGCGCAGATCCTGGCCGAGCGCCTCGCGATACGAGGGGATCGTCCGCCGGACACTGCCCGCGTCCTTCGGGTCGTACCCGGCCAGCGCCTGCAGCGTCAGCGCGCAGTCCTCGACGGTCCGCGCCAGGGGGCCGCAGTGGTCGAACGTGTAGGAGTTCGTGATGACGCCGGCCCGGCTCACCAGGCCGAACGTCGGCATGAGCCCGACGACGCCGCAGAGCGACGCCGGCCCGCGGATCGATCCGCCGGTATCTGAGCCGAGCGCCAGCGGGACCATGCCCGACGCCACGGCCGCCCCCGATCCCGATGACGAGCCTCCAGTGAAGTGAGCGAGGTTCCACGGGTTGCGCGCGGGAGGCCAGGGGAGGTCGAACGACGGGCCCGCGTGAGCCATTTCGTGCGTGGCCAGCTTGCCGAGCAGTACGGCGCCCGCGTCGTAGAGCCGGGTCGTCGTCGTGGCGTCGTCTTTCGGAATGCGATCGAGAAAGACGCGCGAGTGGCCCGAGGTCAGGATGCCCTTCGTGTCGTAGATGTCCTTCAGCGCGAACGGGATTCCGTGGAGCGCGCCACGATACCGGCCCGCGGCGATCTCAGCCTCGGCCTGCTTCGCCTGCTGGCGGGCCAGATCGAACGTGCGCGTGATGAACGCGTGCGTCTGTCGGTCGTACTGCTCGACGCGCCGGATCAGCGCCTCGACCAGCTCGAGGGGCGACAGCTTTCGGGCGGCGATCAGGCTCGAGAGCTCGGCAATCGAGAGGTCGTGGAGTTCAGTGGCCATGGAGGGTGATGCTCCTCCAGCATCCGGGCATCGTCAAGGGACGCGCGGCACGCCACCGGCCCGGTGACAAAAGGCCTCGGCCCTGCCGGAGGATATACGGTAAGATTTCTGAGCCTCGGATCCATGATCGACATTCCCCGGATTCTCTCCACGGAGCTCTCGATCCAGCCGTTCCAGGTACGCAACGCGCTCGATCTCTTCGCGGATGGAGCGACGGTGCCGTTCATCGCCCGATACCGCAAGGAGCGGACGGGCGAGATGAACGAGATCCAGCTCCGGGAGCTCGCCGACCGCTGGGCGTATCTCACCGAGCTCGAGGAGCGGAAGCGCGCCATTCTCGATTCGATCACCGGGCAAGGAAAGCTCACGGACGACCTGAAGGCCAGGATCGAGTCGTGCCTCCAGAAGAACGAGCTCGAAGATCTCTACCTGCCCTACAAGCCGAAGCGACGGACCCGTGCCACGATCGCCCGGGAGCGAGGACTAGACGGGCTGGCCCGGTTCATCGAGGCTCTGAACGTGCTCGAGGCTCCTCCGGCCTCGATCGAGACTGAAGCGACGAAGTACGTCGCGGCGGAGAACGGCGTTCCGTCGGTCGCCGAGGCGCTGGCCGGGGCATCGGACATCCTCGCTGAGAAGGTATCGGAGAAGGCGGATCTCCGGGCGCACATCCGCGACTATCTGATGAACGAGGGCTCGTTCGTGTCGCGCGTAAAGGACGAGTTCCCCACCGGAACGACCAAGTACGAGATGTATCGCGACTTCCGGGTGCGGGTGAAGGACATCGCGCCGCACAACATGCTCGCCCTGCGCCGCGGCGAGCACGAGGGCGTGCTCTTCTTCGATCTGGTCTTCGACGAATCGCACGTGATCGGATTTCTTGCCGATCGAGAGATCCGCACGCGAGACGAACAGCTCCGCGGATTCCTTGGTCGGATGCTGCGGGACGCGTTCGAGCGCCTGATCAAGTTCTCGCTCGTCGGCGAGGCGCGCCTCGAGAAAAAGCAGCAGGCCGATGCGGCGTCGATCGCGACGTTCGAGGCTAACCTGCGAGAGCTGCTCCTCGCGAGCCCGGCCGGGATGAAGCCGACGCTCGGCATCGATCCGGGATTCCGTACCGGCTGCAAGCTGACGGCTCTGGATCACACCGGGAAGCTCCTCGAGTATCAAACGATCGTCCCGCATGCATCGGCCGGCGAGCGAGACCGCGCCGCACGAACGCTGGCCGGCATGATCGAGCGGCACGGGATCGAGCTGATCGCCATCGGGAACGGGACCGCCGGACGCGAGACCGATGCGTTCGTGGCCGAGGTGCTGGCCAGCCTCGAGAAGCGGCCGATCAAGGTGATGGTCAACGAGTCGGGGGCCTCGGTCTACTCGGCCAGTCCCGTGGCCATCGACGAGTTCCCTGACCTCGACGTCACCATCCGCGGAGCGGTGAGCATCGGACGCCGGCTTCAGGATCCGCTCGCGGAGCTGGTGAAGATCGATCCGAAGTCGATCGGCGTGGGCCAGTACCAGCACGACGTCGATCAACGGCTGCTGAAGAGGAAGCTGGAGGAGTCGGTCGAGAGTTGCGTGAATCACGTCGGCGTCGACGTGAACACGGCCTCGAAAGAGCTGCTCGGCTACGTGGCGGGACTCACCGCGACGGTGGCCCGGAACATCGTGGCCCATCGCAATGCGAACGGAGTGTTCCGGAGTCGAAACGACCTCCGGGAGGTGCCGAAGCTCGGGCCGAAGGCGTTCGAGCAGGCCGCCGGATTCCTCCGGATTCGCGGTGGGGTCAATCCGCTCGACAACACCGCCGTGCATCCCGAGCGATACGAGCTCGTGGAGCGGATTGCCACGGACCTCGGAGTCCGTCCGGACGAGATCACGCGAATCCCCGAGCGGCTGCGGTCCCTCGATCTCGGACGGTACGTGACCGACGGGGTGGGCGAGCCGACGCTGCGCGACATCCTCGCCGAGCTGGAGAAGCCGGGACGCGATCCCCGCGCCGAGTTCCGGTACGCGACCTTTGCCGCGGGCGTCACCGAGATCAAGGATCTGCGCCCCGGCATGGCGCTGGAAGGCGTCGTGACGAACGTGGCCAACTTCGGCGCTTTCGTCGACATCGGTGTTCACCAGGATGGGCTGGTCCACATCTCCCAGTTGGCTGACCGCTTCGTAGACGACCCCAAGAAGGTGGTCAAGGTTGGACAGGTCGTCCGCGTGCGGGTGCTCGAGGTGAACGAGCAGCTGAAGCGGATCAGCCTGTCGATGAAGTCGCCGGGCCGAGGCGCGGGTCCGCCAGGCGGCGGCGGTGGTCGACGCGACGATCAGCGAGATGCGAGGAGCGAGCCCAAGCCCCGGTACACGGTGGATGACTTGATGGCGAAGTTCAACAAGAAAAGATAGCCCGGCCCGCCTCGACCAGCTCCAGGGGCGACAGCTTGCGCGCGGCGATCAGATTCGCCAGCTCGGCAATCGAGAGGTCGTGGAGCTCGTTGGTCATGGCGGTGGGATCGTGCTCCAGGCACCGCGCAGCGTCAAGGTGGAAACGGGCTCCCTTCGGGCTCGTAGGGATTGAGCGTGCGGGCGCGAACCGACTTGATCGCATCGGCGGCGACGTAGGCGGGTAGTCGTGCCGCTTCGTTGCTGACGACGAGCAGGTGCTCACTGACTAGCCGCTTCAAGTCGCTGGCGGCGACCCGAGGCGAGATGCCGGCGACCGCTCGGTATTCGGCATTCGTCATCAGGCCTCCAACGGCGGCCTGGGCGAGCGCCGAGACCATCCGGTCGGGTAAACCTCGACGTTGGACCTCGCGTTCCAGCTCTTCCCACAGATGGTCGTACTCCTGCGTGCGCCGCCGGAGCAACGTGGCCTGCTGGTAGTGCGCCGTGAGGCAGAAGCGCACGAAGGGCCGGGCATCACGCTCGGGCTGCCACCGTCCGCCGTGCGTGCTGCGCAGCGCCAGGTCGTAGGCGCCACCGTTGACGCTCAGGTATTCGTCGATGCTCGCGAACGGAGGGGCCACGATCCCGCCCTGCATCAAGACGAGAGAGTGCAGCGCGCGGGCCAGGCGGCCGTTGCCATCGAGAAAGGGATGGATGGCCGACAGGTTGAAGTGCGCGACCGCGGCGCGCACCATCAGCGGAACGTCGGAGCGCGCGTTGATCGTGGCCACCAGCTCGGCCATCAACGCGGGAATGAGCCTGGGGTCGGGGCCCTGATAGACGACGTCACCCCCTTCCTCCTTGCGCACGAAGATGCGGCTGCGCCGCCAGCAGCCGGGGTACTTGGCGGGATCGTGGCCGACGATCAGGTGATGCAGGCCGCGGATGATGCCTTCGTCACACGTGAACGTCGGATCCTCGACGAGCTGGAGGAGCCACGTCAACGCCGCGCGATAGCCGGCGATGCTCGGGCTGTCGGTACCGGCGGCACTGGCGCTCGCCGGCGGCCCTATCGCTCGCCAGGGTAAGCCCGTCCACTCGCGAGAGATCCGGACGCCGCCGATCAGCTCCTTGCGGATCGCATCGATCTCGTCGATGACCTCCGCTTCTCGCTCGCTGACCGACGGCGCCTGGTACAGCATGCTACGCGGGCTTGGGCACGACCCAGAGGATCGAGTCGGCGATGTACCTGGGCGTCGCTTGCCCCTGGCACATGGCCCACTGCATCAGCGGCTCGTTGCCGTAGCGGACGTTGCCGCTGTGCCGTGACGGGTCCTTGTCGATTTCGGGATCGACGTCGGTGAAGCGCAGCTTCCGCCGGAGGAACTCGATGTCATCCGGCGGACCAGTCAGAAACTGCCAGCCCGGCCCGACGTTGTAGGCGCCGGCATACCGCTTCAGCACCCTGGGCGTGTCGTGCCGGGGATTGAGGGTGATCGAGTACATGAAGATGTCGCGCCCGACCCGCTTCCCGAGCAGGCGCTGCACCTGCACGAGGTTCGCCGTGATGAGCGGGCACGTACCGTCGGCACACGTCGAGTAGATGAAGTTGATCGTGACGATCTTGTCCTTGATGAGATCGTCGTAGAAGCGCACTTCCTTGTCGTCCTGGGTACGCAGAACGACGTTGGGCAGGTAGCGCGCCTGGATCGACTCGCGCGGTGACGGCGCGGGCGGTGTCGATGTCACGTCGGCGGCCCGCGCGATCAGCGCACCGGCGACCGGGGTAAGCGCGGCTGCCGTGAGCCAGCGTCTGCGGTTCAAGGTTGGCATGTTCGACGCTCCTCTCTCGCGCCGCTCAGGGCCGCGTGGTGGTGTCGCCGGTGGTGGCGATGTCCCAGCGCAGCATCATCGCGTGGTCTTCGTGGATGACGTTGTGGCAGTGCATCGGGTACCGTCCCAGGAAGTCCCGGAAGCGGAAGAAGAGCAGCACGTTGCCGCGCGGGATCAGGCGCACGACGTCCTTGCGCGCGAGGTTCACGCCCGTGGATGGATTCGAGGAGCTGAACGAGCGGCTGCTGCCACTGCTGCCGAAGAGCCCGGGGGCTCCGCTCAGGATCTGGAACTCCTCGAAGTGGATGTGGACGGGATGGCTCCAGCCAAAGCCGCCGTCGAGCTCCCACTGCTCCACCGAGTTCTGCTGAACGGTGAAGCGCACGGTATCGCAGTTGAAGAACTGGTCGTTGATCACCCACTGGCCGTTGCGCGTCCGGTCGAAGTTGAATGACCGGCGGACTCTCGGCTGGGCCGCCGTGCTCGGCAGCGAGTAGAACACGGGGCCGCTCGCCGGATTGACGCTGTTGTCGGCCACCGTGGGGCCGTCGACCACGATCTTCAAGTAGAGGTTGCCCGTTCCCGCGGCCAGCACGTTGCCGGTCGGGCCCTGGCCGTTGGTCTGCTCGAGGCGGTTCTCGATGTGGAACGTCCGGCCGGCGAACGTCGTGAAGTCGATGATCACGTCGGCTCGCTCGGCAACGCCCAGCGCGACGGCGGGCACCTGCACCGGGGTGGGCAGCAGGTTCCCGTCGTTGGAGATCTGCCAGAACATGTTCGTGATTGTAGGGTTGCCCAGGTCGGTCAGGTACAGCTGCACGAAGCGCGAGGGCCCGGTGTTGAGCCAGCGGAAGCGGTAGCGGCGCGGGCTCACGTGCAGCACCGGCTGGATCACGCCGTTGACGAGGAACTTGTCGCCCAGGATCCCGTCCAGGTTGAAGAGATCGAAGGCCAGCAGCTTGCTCGTCGGATCGAAGCACTTGTCGGCGAACATCATCGGGATGTCATAGGTGGGGAAGGTGGGCAGGCGGAAGCCCGTCGTCTCGTTGCCGGTGTCGAACTCGTTGAAGAGCAGGTAGAAGCCGGCGAGGCCCTTGTAGACGTTCTGGGAGGTGAAGTCCACGCGGTGGTCGTGGTACCAGAGCGTGCTCATGGCCTCGTTGATGTCGCCGTTCGGCCGATGGGTCGAATTGAATCCGGCGTACTTGTTCGGATAGTACTGGTCGTAGAACGAGACCGGACTCGACTCGAAGAAGTCACACGGAAACCCGTCGCTCTCCGAGGGCGTGTGACCGTTGTGCAGATGCGTGCTCACCGAGTTCTTGCCGAACCCGCCGTTGTCGGCGGGCAGGTTGTTGAAGTTCCGAACCAGGA
>Ga0209235_1000873_pt1 | contig 15927 bp, 13 predicted proteins | sample GraSoi013_1_20cm_4_FD_185817 | JGI IMG/M metagenome (GOLD analysis project Ga0209235, IMG submission 185817) | Grasslands soil microbial communities from the Angelo Coastal Reserve, California, USA - Sample 09_25_2013_1_20cm (SPAdes) (version 2) | ecosystem: Environmental > Terrestrial > Soil >... | reverse complement strand
AAGGGTGACGGAGACGAGGCGCTGAGGTGCGTAAATCAACCGGTACGAACCCGAGCCATTCCCGGGGAGCGTCCATCCGTTCCAGCTGCCGAATGCCGCGAAATGGCTAGCGCCGTCCACCGGGAAGCCGTTGACATTCAGTTCCCACCCCGGATCATAACCCCGCAGCCAAACCAACGTTGTCTCCGGCGGCCGGTCAAGCGAGAACCGGATGTCGGTGTGGGACGACCCGATGAAATCGTAGGGCATCGGGGTGGAGTTGAGGGCCAGTCTCATCGGATTCGTCAGATTCAGGGGAAAGATTCGAGGCGAGTAGAGACGGAATCGGACGGCGTCCACCCACATGAGCCCGGTGTCGCTCCCCACGACGTTCTGCATCTGGACGCCCGCGATCGACGTGGGGAAGACACCGAGGACATCGGACGCGGGCAAGCCCCCGGGGGTCAGGAGCTGTCCGTCCACGGTAGTCCAGAATCGTCCCCGAGACAGGTCGAACGAGACGCTCACGAAGCTCCAGGCGTTCGCCTGATATTTATGAAGGACGGGATAGGGGACATGCGCTCGGCCATCAAAGTAACCCCAGACGCCGCTGGCTAGGAGGACGGCCCATTCGTTCGGTCGATCCGATGAGTCCCTCGGGACCAGAGGAAAGTGCATCGTCGCATTGGAGTCGAATCGAAACCAGCCTTCGACGACGCCTGCGGTCGCAGTCCAGTTCTCGATGAGGGCGCTCGGGACCGGCCCTGCCTGCGCCGACACGTTGCCGTCGACGGCAGTCCCGTTGACGAACGTCCAGTTCCCGAGCACCGTGGCAAACCGATCCAGGGAGCGATCTTCGAAGGAATCGAAGAACTCCAAGAAGACGCCGGAAGGGTCGGGGGCAAATAGGGGACGACCGCCTTGGTAGATGTGGAACGTGGTGTCGTCCCCGACGTGCCCCGCACGAACCCACATCCGGAGCGGCGCCCCACTCGGATCCTGCTCGACCCAATAGGCCAAGGGCTGCTCCACCGGAGATCCCGAATCCCCTCGGGCGGCCGCGAAATGATCGAGGGTGGGATCGAAGGAAACCGCCTGAGCCAGGGGGATTTCGTACACCTCGTCCCCGACGTTGCGGTCGATAGGGGAGAGCTGGACGTCCCATCGGACTAGCCGCCCCGGAAACCCGTTCCAGACGAACGAAGGCAGACCGAATCGCACGCCCGATGTGCCCCCGAACAGCAGGAGTTCGCTAGACACCCAGCGGATGTTCTCGAAGACCGCGACGGCTCCAAACGCGCGGACGAACCGGATCCCCGCGGTCGCATTCAGGGAGCGCATGAGGTCCTGCGGTGGCACCATGACCCATATGACGTTTCCTTCCAGATATGCCATGTTCGCGTCCATGTGCACCAGGACGTAACGCACGTTGAGCATGTCGAGCGCTTGGGCATCCGGCAATTGTCCGTTGGCCAGGAACCGAGCGAGGTCGGCACCCGCGCCCGGCCCCATGGCGATGGGCACGGAGGCCATCGTGATGAGCGGGTACAAGCCGAGAAACCCGTCGGTCCCGTTGTTGAAGAGCAGGCTGGTGTCTGCGGAGGTCACCAAGTACGGGTAGGGAAGGATTGCGAAGTCCCCATTCTGGTTGTCCAGCCAGTTCGCGAGGTCGGACCAATAACGGGGCAGCGTGACCCGATAGTTTGGGACGATCCCTTGGTTCACATAGATCGACCCGGTCACGAGAGGACCGGTGTAAGCGAAGGCCAACATCGCCAAAGCCAGGCACGCCGCGGTTGTGGTACGGCTTGCTGGGAACCGACGCGTCCAGGATGGACGCAGGTGCAGGACCTTCGCCCAGTCCACGAGCTTCGGAAGTTCGAGCACGCCGACCGGCGCGAGGAGGGCGAGGGCTAACGCGGCGTACCCCATAAATCGCTGGTAGGTGGACCGGTAGGCGGTAGCCAAGAGATAATTCCCGAATAGGGACTCGTTCACCCATCCGAAGGGAGGGAGGGGACCTTTGACGAAGAACAAGGCGATGCACCACAACGCGGCGAGGCCGAGGAGTTCCGGGGTACGTCGTCGAGCAACGGCGAGGATCCCAAACCCCGCCGGCACGAACCCGATCAAGACGATGAGGGGGTTGTTGTAGTAGACTCCCCACGGGAGTTCCAAATTCCCTTTGTACGTTGTCCCGAGACCCGCGTATCCCGCGAGTCGGAGCGCGTCGCTCAACGGCGCGGAGTTCCATGAAAGGAGATTCGCACTACCCTGGTACTTCCCGAGTTCACCCGTCCCGAGCAATGCGAACGGCGCGAGCCAGAACAGGTTGAAGACGGCCCAGGCCGCCGTTAGCGCGACGAGGAACTCCGCCTTGCGCAGGAAGGTCCGCCAGGGGAGCTTGGACAGGAGCAAGGAGACGAGGGCCACAACCCAGGCCGCCGCCCAGTCCGTCGTCGCGACGGGAGTAGTCACATACGCCGGAGAGATCGTGAGGGTCCACGCGAGAGCGATGATCAACGCCCACCGCAAACTTGGTCCCTTCCGGAGAGCTTGGAGGACCATCGCGAGGACGAACGGAAAAAACGCGTATCCATACATCAGGTAGGCGAGGGTGCTCCAGATGGTCAGCATCGAGTAGAAGTTGAATCCATAGAGAACGCCCGCGAGGAGCCCGCCCAAACGGCGCTGCCATTCCCGGTATGGGAGCGGCGCGGTCACGACGCGGAACAGGGCGTATGCGCTCATCTCGGAGGCCCAGATGAGTCCGACGAGGACGGCCCTCTGGAAAAGGCCTGGATCGAACGGAAGGGAGGCGCTCGCCCAGAGCTTGAGGAGCAAGGCCCAAGGCACCAAATACGCGAGCTTGCGCACGTCCGTCTGGCCCGGGATGCTCCGGAAGTCCCACACCTCGAGGTACCGGTTCGCGCTCGGACCCGGCACCGTGGGAAAGTTCGAATCGGGCGTCCAGACAGATGCGGCCGAGCCGAACCACGCCAGGCTAAGGACGGCCGGAATCAGGAACAGGAGTCCGTCCCTCGTCCACGAAGATGCCCAGACTCGCCTGAACAGCGAGCGGACTTGTCGGAAATACGACGTCGACCCGTTCCGTGTGGATGTCGCGCCGAGCGCCGTCGGTCGGGGTCCGGCCGAATTTCCCGGCTCGACCAGGGGCCTATCCGGACGTTCGACGATCGTCGGTCCCTCCGGTCCTCACGCTCGACCAGCCCCGCCACGCGGCGATATATTTGACGCCTTGGTAGAGGAGGAACCCGGCCGCGAGATCCGGGTTGTGGATGAAGTCCCTCCAGTGCCGGAGGTAAGCGATGCGGAGCGGGAGCACTTGACGTACGCCACGGCTCTCGTTCATTTCCAGGAAAGGCCGGAGGGTCGTCCCGTAGAAGTAGTGCTTATCCCAAATCTCCCGCAGGGTCCTCGGTTCCCCCAGGTGAAGCTCTCCGTGGGTGATCCGTCCGACCCGGTAGCCTGCCTTCAGCAATCGGTTGTGGAGGTCATAGTCCTCTCCCGCGACGAGGCTCTCACGGTATCCTCCGAGGGCTCGAAGGACCGGGGTCCGGAAGAAGCGCGCAGCAACGTTCCAGTCGTCGTCCAGATAGCAGAGCTTCTCCAGGCTCCGTACGCGGGCCCAGAAGCCTACGGACGTGTCGGTCGTGTCCGGGACAAGTACAGCATCGAAGCCGCTCGACAGGCAGTCGACCGCATCGCGAACGATGTTGGGATCCAGCACAAAGTCTGAGTCGATTCGGTAGACATACTCGCCGTCGGCGACCTGGAATGCGTAGTTATACTGACTGCTCCTCTCAGGGCCAATTGAGTATACGCGGTCTGTATATTCCTTGGCGATCGCCAAGGTGTCGTCCGTCGAGAAGTTGTCTACGAGGACGATTTCGATCGGCCGGTAGGTCTGATCGATGACGGAGTCCAAACAGCGGCGCAGGGTAGAGGCGGAATTCTTGGTCCCCACGACTATCGAAACAAGCGGATTTCCGGGTCCCGAGACGAGGCTCGCTTTCCGTTGGACGGGCGTCGACACCGGGGAGGAAATGAGGATCACTCCCCTTCACGACGATCGGGTACGACCATCACGGACGTCGGCGACCGAGATCGAGTCCGATCTGCTGTGGGCGGCGCGCGCTGCGCCCGTCCCGAAATCGCCCCACTTGTCACCGGTCCCCGTCGAACCGCGCGCGGCATCGACCTCTCACCCCGTCCCTTCGATCCGGTGGAGAAAGCCTTCCGCCGTCCGTTCCCAAGAGAACTTCGACGCCCACGAGAGCGCGTTACGGGCCATCCGCTCCCGAGCCGCTCCGTCGATCAATAGTATTGCGGCCATGTCTCCCATGGCGGCCGGGTTGCCGGAAGTCACGAGTTCCCCGGTTTCTCGGGGTCGGATCGAATCCCTGAGGCCCGGGACGTCGTAGCCCACCACCGGGGTGCCCTGGCTGTTGGCCTCCAGCACCGTCAGACCCCAGCCTTCTCGGACCGCGGGAAACAGAAGGAGATGGGCACGGCGCAAGACCTCGAACTTTCTCTCTTCCGAGGTCCTCCCGAAGAAGGTCACGCCATCCGGAGCCTGCCGTTCCAGTCTCGACCGAATAGGCCCGTCTCCGACCATCCAAAGACGTGCCGCCGGGATTCGCTCGCGAACGCGCGCGAACGCCCGCAGGGCGTGGTCCGGAAGCTTGGCCTTCTTGAGCCGACCCACGAACGCTAACGTGGGCCGGTCCTCTTTTTCGGGGACGTTAGGAAGGGGAGCGCGAGAGAGGCCAGGCGGAACGACCGTGATATCGTGGAAGCCGAGGGCGACGAGGTCTTGACGCGACGACGGGGACACGGTGAAGGTCGGGACCTCCCGGTAGGCCTGGAGCCAATGCTCCTCGAGGAGATACCGGCCGACGACGCTGACGGGAAACGGTGTCTCGTAGAACCAGAACTCCCGGGCGAGCTGATGAATAAAAGCGAACAGAGAGGCTCCGTCGTCGACGAACCGCGGGGTGTGGAACGGTCGCGTGTTGATCTCATCGACAACGACGCCGACCTGAGCCTTGAACCGATCGCGGTACGCCTGACGCGCTCGGCGATAGACCGAGAAGCGGTCGCCCACTCGGACAATGCGGACCGCGTCGAGGACCTCCTCGCGTCTTCCGCCGCGGAATCCGCTCGTGAGCAGGGTGACCTCATGCCCGCGAGCCGCGATGCGCTTCAGCACCTCATGGGTGTAAACCTCCGCGCCGCCGGCCGCCGGGTTCCCCAGGTCGCGCCAGTTCATCACCAGGACGGAACGAGTCTCCACGGTCTGTCCGTCCACAGCGAGATGTGTCAGACCTCGTAATACTTCGTCACGCGGAGCCGATAGAAGACGCCCAAGGTATCCAGGAACATTTGGATGATGGCCCGAAGGTCGACCCCGCTCCCGAACCGGCTCCGGAAGTCCATCTCGAAAGGCATCTCGCGAATCCGGTAGCCAAACGCGTCCGCGAGGACGAGGAGCTCCGCGTCGAAGGCGTAACGTTTCACGAGGCCCAGCGGCAAGACGCGCTCCAGGACCTCCCGCTTGAAGGCCTTGATCCCGGCCTGCGTATCGCTCAGTCCCAATCCGAACAGGGACCGGACGACGAGTTCGTACGCCTTGCTGAGGACCCGGCGCTGAAACGGGTAGTCGACTTTCGACTCCGGGTGTCGCTTCGAGCCGATCACGACGCTGACGTGGTCCTCGCCGAGGACGCGAATCATCGGGATGAGATGCTTCGGGTGAATGTCCAAGTCGCCGTCGAGGAAACACACGACGCTCCCCCGAGCGTGGGCGAACACTTTCCTCAATGCGCCACCTTTCCCACCGTTCTCGGGCATTCGCAAGACGTGGACTCCCGGCATGCCTGCGGCAACAGTTTCCGCAATCCCGGACGTGCCGTCCACGGAGCCGTCGTCGACCAGCAGGACCTCGAAGCCGCCTTTGCACTCCTGCTGCAGGATGGCGACGGTCTCTGCGAGGCTCCGAGCGACATTGTCGGCCTCATTGTGGCAAGGGAGAAAAACGCTCACATCGACGTTCGAAGGGGGGACGTCGAGAGCCGTCCTTTCGGTATCTACGAACTCCGGAACAAGCGCCGATATCCCCCCCGTCGATTCCCACCTTCACGGAAGGGGCGCTTGGTCCCCTTGCTGAAGGTTAGCATGGGCCAGTGATTGAAAGAATAAAAGCCTTTTGATAAAAAGCCCCGACAACGCCGCGGAGAACTTGGTCCTTGGTGCGGTCGGCCGTGCAACGCCGTGCCCTGCCTTCCCGGAACAGAGCCCCCAGAAAGTCTCCTCAGTCCGGCCTAAAGGACGAACACAGCAGTTCGAAGAATGTCCGGACAGCACCGCCCCCGGGCTTCAGTCCGTCCGGACCTTCGGCGTCCGCTGCCATCGGACCTTGCGCGGCGTGAAAATCATCCCGAACGCGACGGAGAACAGGGCGTACCACTGGAGGGTCCAGTACCAGTACAGACCGGGGACAAGCCAGATGAGCTTGCGGTCCTTGATTCGGAAAGCCTCGGTGACCACGAGAGGGATCAGAAGGAGATTCGACAACAGAATCCCCCAGAACCAGGCCGTGAGCGCAGCGAGCCCGCTCACGGCAAGGAGCGTCGACACGACAGAGACGATGAACATGATGGAACCCACGAGGAAGACGATCGGCGAGATCGTGTAGATGAACGCGTCGAGACGTTGCCGGAGCGTCCGCCCGGCCGAGAACGGGGAGCGCATCATCTTGACAAAGACCTGCAGGGCGCCGCCCCACCACCGCCGACGCTGACCAATCAAGTGCCGGGCCTTGTAGGTCGGCTGAATCCAAATGTCGCCCTGGAGCATGCCGACCCGATGACCGGAGCGAGCGACTCGGACCGAGTACTCCAGATCCTCCGTGAGGCAGGATTCGTCCCACGGGCCGAGCCCGTCCAGTACGCGCCGCCGGATGAACATCCCCGTCCCGCCGAGGTGCATGAACAACCCGAACCGCTCCTTCGCCACCTGGAGACCCTGGAACCAGAAGCGCGTCTCGTAGTAGTTTAGGCGGGTGATGAGGTTCCGGTCCGCGTTGATGACCTGGGGAAAGGCTTGGGCGATGTCGATGTCCGGGTGGTCGTGGAAGTACTTCGCGCCTCGCAGGAGGAGGTCGGGTTCATACCGCGTGTCGGAGTCGAAGATGACGATGACCTCCCCGGAGGCGCGGGCGATCGCACGGTTGAGAGCCGCCGGCTTGCCCGTGGACTCGCCGCCGGAGATGCAGACCACGTTGGGAATCAGGGCCGCCATTCGCTTTCCGATGGTGGGGGTCTCGTCCACAGAGCCGTCCTCGACGACAAGGATCTCCACGAGCTCCTTCGGGTATTGAAGGCGTTCCGCACATCGGATGGCGCCTTCGATGACGACTTCTTCGTCCTTGGCCGGGATGACGATGCTGACCCTCGGGAGATCGACCGGGTTCCTCAGGGACCCCTTGTCGAACGGTTTCCGCCCGCCCTTGGTCATCCGCATGCCGATGATGATGAGGAACGAGTGATACACGGTAATCGCATAGAAAAAAGCGGCGAGGGCAAAGATGGCGATGCCCAGAAACGGATCAAGCATCCGGCTCGGTATTGAATGTCCGGCATAAGGCTTTCTTTATCGTTCGGCAACCCAACCCCCTGAATCTCGCGATCGTTCCGCGGTCTCCGCCGTCGGTCGCAGAATCCTTTTTTATCCAGATGGCCTTGCGCGCTCGGATGGTGGAGGGGCTCAGCCTACCGACGGGTTCCCTGGCCCGCCTCCGGTCCTCTCTGCGGACCTCGCTATTCCGGAACTCCTTCTTCCTCCTTCTGAGCTCGGCTTTCGGCAGCGGCCTCGGGTTCCTTTTCTGGCTCGCGGTCGCGCAATCGTATCCTGCGGCGGACGTGGGGCGCGCCGCGACCGTCTTCGGCGTCGTGTTGTTTCTGGCCGGCGCGGGGAGCCTCGGCCTCCCGTACGGGATCATCCGATTCCTGCCCTCGGAAGCAGACAAGGCGAGCCTCGTCAAGGCGGCCTTGGTTGCGTCTGGCGTCGCATCGGGGATCCTGGGGCTCCTGTTCCTCATGGGATTGAGCCTGTGGTCCCCGCCGCTCGCTTTCCTGCAATCCGATCCGGCCCTCGCCGCGGCGTGCGTGCTGTCCGTCGTCGGGTTCGCCCTCGGGATTGTCCTCGACGCGACGTTCGTCGCGTCGCGACGAGCCGGGTTTGGGACGATCCGAACCGTGACGTTCGGCGCCACGCGCTTGCCCATTCCACTGTTGCTCGCGGGTTCGTTCGGGATCCTCGGCGTCTTCCTCGCATGGTCTGCGGCGCTCTTCGTCTCGCTCATCGTCGGGGCGTTCGTGCTCTTGCCGCGTGTCGCGACTGGCTACCGGGCCCTTCCGTCCGCGGAGGCGCCTCGCGCGAAGGGGATTTTTCGATACAGCCTCTGGAACCATGCGACCGCGATCACGGCGGCGATCCCTCTTTCGCTTCTTCCCCTCGTGATTCTGAATTCCCCGGAGCCGGCGGGAGGCGCGGAAGCGAGCGCGTTCTTCTTCGCGGCCGCGGCAATCGGAGGGCTGATCTACGTGGTCCCATACGCCTTCACGACTTCCCTGTTCGTCGAAGGCTCCCATCCCGAAGCGAGCTTCGCCCGAGACACGCGCCATGCGATCGGCTTCTCGGTGGCTTTTCTCGTCACGGGCGTCCTCGTGGCACTCGCCCTCGGGCGGTGGATCCTCCGGTTTTTTGGGCCGGCGTATTCCGGAGCGGGGTACGAGTCCCTCGTGATCCTCGCGCTGGCGAGTCCCCTCGTCCTCGCGAACAACGTCTTCATGACGCGTCTGCGGGTGTCCAAGCGGGTCCGTCCTCTGTTCGTGATTGTTGCGGCGACATCGGCTGCCAGCATCGTCTTGGCATACGCGTTTTTGCCCATGTGGGGAATCGCCGGAGCCGCTGCGGCGTTCGGGTTGGGACAGGCCTTCACCGCGCCGTTATTCGCTCTCGAGACGAAGTTGAACGGGTCGAAAGGGACGACCAGTTGAACCCTCGGCGGAAGATTGCAAGGTGACTGTGTCGGAATTTTCAGCAACGCCTCCAAAAGCGTGGTCGGAAGTTGACTTCAAACAAGCCTAACAAGTCGCCTCGTCAACTTTGTTCCTGTGGCCTTTAAGAATCGAACGCCCCACGTCGTCCCCATGGCGGCGGCCCACCCGAACCGACGTCCGCTCCTCGCGCTCGTCCTCCTCTCGCCGGTCATCGCGGAGATGCTCTCCGGATCCTCGCCGCCCTTGGAGTGGTTGAATCCGATCACGCCGCTCCTCCTGATCTGGCTGTACGGCGCCGGCATCCTCGTCATGCGCGAGACCGCGGTCCGCTGGAGGACGGGATGGCCGAGCATCCTCCTCCTCGGCGCGGCGTACGGGATCATCGAGGAAGGCCTCGCGGTGAAGTCGTTCTTCGATCCGGGCTGGATGGACCTCGGGACTCTCGCCTGGTACGGTCGCTGGTTCGACGTGAACTGGGTCTGGGCCGTGTGGCTCACAATCTACCACGCGGTCGTCAGCATCGCGATCCCAATCTTTCTCGTGGAATGGATCTGGCCTCGGACTCGAGGCATTCCGCTCACGTCCCGACGTGGCTACATCACGGCGATCGCATTGCTCGCCGGCGCGACCGTGTTCATCAACGTCCTCCTGACTCCGTATCGCCCGTCCATCTGGCACCTCCTCGGAGCCGCGGCCGCCGTCGCGTTCCTCGTATGGGCCGCGAAGAAGTACGCGGGCGGGCTCTGGGCCCGATTGCCCTCGAGACGCCTACCGCGATCCCCGCACGTCTATGCGCTCGCGGGCTTCGGTTTCCTGATGGGATCCTTCCTCCTCTATGGCGGAGGGCCGTTCTTCGGAATCATCCCGATCATCACGGTCCTGGAAGGAGCCGCGGTCCTCGTGGGCGTGATGCTCCTCGTCCGCTGCACCTCCGACGACCCCTCGAGGTGGGCTCGGCAGCGTTTCGCCTTCGTTGCAGGAGCCATGGGCTTCTTGATCGTCCTGGCGGCGTTCCTCGAATTGGCGGGCTGGCGGGGGATGGGAATCGTCGGCGCGGGGTTCGCTTACCTAATGGTCCGATGGTACCGCCGCGCTCCTTGTGTGGCAGCCTACGAACCGAGGCCCGCCGCCGATCCGGCGTTGGTCCATGAGACCGATTCGGTCTCCGCTAGCGGCTCAGCTCGATGATGATTTTCTTCCCCGCCTTCGAGACGAGGACCTCCTCGTCTCCCCGCAGCTGGAGGCTGCGCTCGATGTCCGTCGGAATCCGCAGGACCGTCCCGCGCCCACTCCGCGAGAGCTTGCGCCGCAACTTGAGCGGCTCGCCCCAGATACCGAGTCGGCGTGCGACCCGAATCATCCGCTGACTCTCTTCCTCAGGGATGAATTCCTCCCCGCAGGCCCCACACCGAAGCCCCTGCTCCACGAATGTGTAGCCTTCGATCTCGGAAGTGATATCGTCGGCAGGGAGGAGCCTCCGCTTCCCGCAGTTGGGACACCGCGTGGCTCGACTATCCCTCGGATCCCGTGATGACGAAGACCTCATCGTATTCGGCGTCGTATGCGATCACCAGCTTCTTTTGTCCCTTCTTTTGAACGAAGATCTCCCACTTTCCCTTTCCAACGCGCAAGACCCGGAGGGCGTCCCGCAACGCTTCCCTCAGGTCGGTCTGATCCCAGTCCCATTTTCTCATCCAGGTGTTCCGGAAGTGTTTGCTCACGTAAACGTGGACTCTGTCGATGTTGAACGGGAGCAAAGTGGTTCACTATCTTATGTAATGAATTTCATCTATATCAAGATTCGGATAGGGTGAGAGAATCCCGGGGCCCGGAAATCACATCGGCGACTTCACTTTGTCATCGTATCCTTTATCCGCGGGGCCCGCCTCCGGAAGGGCATGCCAAGCGTCGCCGACTTCCGCGACACGTACGAATATAACTGGCGAGTCCTCCGCGACTATTGCGAGGCCCTCGCGAAGCTGCCAGAGGACGAACTCGTGAAGAACCGCGAGGCGACGCACGGATCGCTGAAGAACATTTTCCACCACATCCTCTCCGTCCACGACGGGTGGCTGAACGTGACCGCGCAGGGCGCGTCCGCGGACCCCGTCATGCGCGAGAAGGACTTCGACGAGGTCCGATCGATGGAGCCGCTTCGAGGATACCTGGAGAAGATCATTGCGAAGGAGAAGCGGTTCCTCGGCAAGCTCACCGACAAGGATCTCGACCGCGGGGTGCAGCCGGAGTGGAAGAACCGGCCGCATCCCCTCCGAGACGCCCTCCTTCAGGTGACGTTCGAACAAGCCCACCACACCGGCGAGCTCATCGCATTGCTTTGGCAAATCGATGTCCAGCCGCCGGAGATGACGTGGATCGACGTGCGCCTCTTGAACAAGGGCGATCCGGGACCCTCATAGGAAGAGTCGGCTCGTCATCGCCTGCAAGCCGGGGAACTCTTGCGGATCGCCGGTCCACCGGGCCATCATCGGACCGTAGCGCCGCTCCGCGCGTTCCAGGAAGATCCGCATCTCCTCCTGGACCTCGGCCGGCGGCTTGCCGGTGATCGCGACGGCGAGGATGAACTTCGGACTGCGCTCGATGACGACGGTCTGGTCGCCGAGCTCGAGTCGTCGCAGTTCGTCGGCTCCACCTGCGAAGGACACGCGCGCGAAGTTCATGATCGCGGTGAGCATGCCCGCCATGACATCCGGATCGACGTCCGCGCCATCCGAGCGACTCGCGTGGGTCAAGAGGAGTCCACCGCCCTCGATCACGAAGACGTCCTCGACCTCGTAGCCGACCTTCTCCGGTACCGCGAGCGGCTCGAACTCCCGGTCGAGGACCCCCGCGGTCGCCTCATCGAGAGCGGCCGGATCCGTGCTCGCGAGGAGCACGCCATCGCCCGCCGTCACGAGATCCCGAATCGTGTTCAGGAGGCGCACGACCCGCGCCGCCTCCAAATAGTTCGACAGATACTCGATCCCTTCGAGCACGACGACGGCTTTCGGCTGCGCGGCGACGAACTCGCGCACGAGGCGCTCGAGCAACTCCGGATTCGTCGGGGGGACGCGGTTCTGACCTACGGCCGACGTGAGCCAGAGGATCGGAGTGGTTTGCAAGTCAAAGTCGTCGCGGACCTCGGTCGGTGTGCGGCGGGTGATGACGAGGCCCAGCGACCCGAGGCGGACCGCCTCTGCGACCGCGAGGAACGAGAGCCGCGGCCGCCGCTCGCGAATCGCGTACGCGTGACCGGGCTTCAGATCGAAGCGCCGGGGAACGCCGACGGGTTCCTCTTTTTGAGGCGTGACCACGAACATCCGGTAGCGCAGGACGGCGACCGCGAAGAGAGCCGCCATGGCGAAGGCGGTGATCGTCAGATACGGAGGCGGGTATAGGTCCGCGAAGATTCGCAGGTACGCGTACGACTCCGCGCCCGCCCCGTGGATCACGACGCCGGCGGCCATCAGGATCGCCTGCTTCCGGACGACCGGATCCTTGTTGCGGATGAGCGTGCGGACCAGGACCGCGAGGGCCGTCGACATGAACAGCGTCGCAAAGAGAGCCAGGCTCCCTCGGGCCCAGGCGTCCTCGACGACGACCCCGATGCCTCCGTATTCGTTCTCGAGCTGCGTGACCTGAGTCGTGACTCCGATGGCGACGATCAGCAGAGAGACCTGGAGGAAGAGATTCACGAGGCGGCGCCGCATGATCTCGAAGCCGAGGAAGTACTGGCCGATGAACGACGCCGTGAAGCCGACCGCGAGCATGTGGAAGAAGTAGAACAGACGGGCAAAGGTGAGGGGTCCCGAATTCGTGCCGTAGTCCAGCGTCGACGTCCGCAGGAGATAGGCGAACGTCCCCGCGAGGACGAAGAACACCATCGCCAACACGAACGTGTCGCCCGCGCGGCGGTTCGGAATCTTCCGTACGACGTAGGCGGCGGCGAGGAGGGCCAGGGAGCTGCTCCCAACCGAGATGAGGGAGTACCACTGGGAGGCTTCGACCATCAGCCCCCGCGACGTACTGAGCGGGCGTTAAAAAGCCCTTTCCCCAAAGTCTCGGATTTGAGTTAGTCCTCTCCCGTGGAAGCCATCCTCGTGTGTTTTTCTATGAGGTCTCCGAAGATGGGAACTCACCAGAACTTTTAGTATCACCCTCTCGTCAGCGGGCCCATGCCGCGGATCGAGGTCGTCCACAGGACCGAGTTGAAGAAGGGCGAATCGACACCCGGGATCTTCCGAGAGAAGGCGTTCCAGTCGAGCAATGTCCTCGTCTCGCGGACGCGACTCGAGCGCGGAGCGGTGTCGGGTTGGCATCATCACGGAACCCACGAACTCTACGGCTTCCTGGTCTCGGGTCAGCTCCGACTCGAGTACGGCCCGAAGGGCGCGGACGCGGCGGTCGTGGGTCCCGGGGACTTCTTCCACGTCCCGCCCGGCCTCGTGCATCGGGACGTGAACCCGGATCGCACACACGAATTGGTCATCGTGAACATCCTCGTCGGGAGCGGTGTGCCGGTCGTGAATGTCGACGGCGTGTGAGGGGACCTTGTCCGCCAACCTGGAGAATCGCGTGTTCCTCGTGACCGGTGCGAACTCAGGCATCGGCAAAGCGACGGCGTTGGGTCTGGCCCGCCTCGGCGGGACGGTCGTCATGGCGTGTCGGAGTGCGACGCGCGGCGAGGCCGCGCGACAAGACGTCGTCCGGGACTCGGGGAACTCCAAGGTCTACCTCGAGATCGTCGATCTGGCGAGCGAAGAGTCGACTCGGTCCTTCGCTGAACAATTCAAGAGGAAGTATCCGCGACTCGACGTCCTCGTCAACAATGCCGGCGTCTACACCTCGCACCGCGAAGTCACGCAAGACGGACTCGAGAGGACCTTCGAGGTCAACTATCTCTCTGGATTTCTCTTGACACACCTCCTCCTCGACCTCTTGAAGAAATCCGCGCCTTCGCGGATCGTCAACGTGTCGTCAAGCGCCCATGTAGGCGGCACGATCCACTTCGACGACCTCCAGGGCGAGCAGCGATACAGCGGCTTCGGCGCATACGGTCAATCGAAGCTCGCGCAAGTCCTCTTCACGCGGGAGCTCGCGCGGCGCCTCGAAAGCACCGGGGTCACCGTGAACGCCTGCCATCCCGGCGTCATCCGGACGAATCTCGGATTCGGTGGCGCGTCCGTGATCGTGCGATTCGTGCGGATGTTCTTCAAGGGCCCGGAGAAAGGGGCCGAGACGCCGATCTACCTGGCTGTCTCACCCGATGTCGAAGGGGTCACCGGGAAGTACTTCGCGAATAAGCGCGTTCGAGAGCCGTCCCGAGTGGCCCAGGACCCGGATGTCGCGCGGCGACTATTCGACGTCAGCGTGAAACTCGCGCACCTGGCCGCCTGAGCCGATGAGATCCGAACGCTATGGAAGTTGGTCAGAATTTCGATTAACCAAATCGGACGTGGCGGTCACATGGACGGCAGCCACTGGGAGAAAAGTCTCCACCGTCGCCGCGATTCCGTCGGACATTGACCTTCCGGCGTGGGGGACCAGCGTACCGCGCCGGGCCCGGTCAAAATCTGTTGCACAAAAGCTTTGTACCGTTCCTCCATCCACGGTACAGACCGGGAGGGGACGGAATGGGTCACGCGCCGCGGTATGCTGTGGGATTCGTGTTCGCGATTGCTCTCGCGTTGGTTCTTCCGCTGAGTGCGTCCGCCTCGCCGGGCTCCGTCAGGATCCGCGACTTGGTCGCCTTGAGCCCGAGCGTGAAGTTCGCGGGGAGCAGCTCGTTCGGGTTCCGGGCAATCACCACGCAGCTTCGCCAGGCCGGATCCGTCGTCTTCACGAACCGTGGCGGGGAGGCCCACACCGTCTCCTCGTTCTCGGTCCGGGTGCCCGTCCCGATTGCGCCCGACACGTCTCTTCTGCTGCCATACGCCGATGGCGTCTTCGACTCCTCGCCCTCGGTGCCCCCGATCCTCCTCGGCGGCGAGGGCGTAACGTTCCCCGACCAGCTGAACCCGGGAGATACCTTCACGGTCTCCGCGGGGACCCTCTCCGCGGGGGAGTACCAGTTCTACTGCAAGTTCCATCCGTGGATGGTCGGCTTCCTCGAGGTCTCGGCGGACGGGCCGTCCAGCGCTTCGGTTTCCATCGACGACAGCGACATGTTCACGGCTCGGCAATTCTTCGCCGCAGGTGCGGCATGGGGATTCTTCGCCCGCGTCACGGAAGTCAAGCAAGGGTCGCTCGTCGCGATCTCCAACATGGGATTCATCCCTCACACGGTGACCTCGGGGACGGAGGGCGCACCCGGCGAGGGCTCGGAATTCAACTCCGGCTTCGGCGACGACCCCGCAGCGTATGTGTATCCGGGGCTGACGTTCACGGTGGATACATCAACTCTATCGGTTGGCTCCCATCCGTACTTCTGCGACCTCCATCCGTGGATGAAAGGGGTCATCCAAGTCGACGCGTGATGCACTCCTTGAAAATTGGCGGACTCCTCCGAAAGGGTCGCAGGGCTACCTCAACCCGACACCTGCGTATCCATCTCGAATGAGCCTGAGCCGCGAAACGCTTCGCTTCGGATTGGTCACCTGTTAAGGCCTGGGGTCGGACCGTCGCGCCTTTGATTGGGGACCCGTCCGCGCTCCAATCGTGCGAGCCCCCTTTCGGTAGGGGGAACCCGAAGGGGTCCGCACCGGAACGCTTATGGCCGTCTCCTTCCGTGCGGCGCGGGCCCATGCAAGGGACGCGCGTCCTTGTCACCGGCGGCGCCGGGTTCATCGGTTCCCATCTGGTCGAGCACCTCGGCGCGCGGAACGACGTCGCCGTCCTCGACGACCTTTCGGCAGGCTCACTTCGG
>Ga0209235_1000866_pt1 | contig 15977 bp, 20 predicted proteins | sample GraSoi013_1_20cm_4_FD_185817 | JGI IMG/M metagenome (GOLD analysis project Ga0209235, IMG submission 185817) | Grasslands soil microbial communities from the Angelo Coastal Reserve, California, USA - Sample 09_25_2013_1_20cm (SPAdes) (version 2) | ecosystem: Environmental > Terrestrial > Soil >... | reverse complement strand
AGGCTGAGACGACCGGGGTTCTGAAACGGCTGGGTGAGGCGCGGGGCGAGTTCTTCAGAGCCATGGATGATGATTTCAATACTCCTGGAGCGCTCGCTGCCTACATCCGGGTAGTCGGGTTGGCGGAGGAGGAGGCGAGGAATCCAATGGACGAATCCGTTAACGCGATTATTGGCGCCTTAGAGGATCTGGGCTCGGTTTTAGGGGTCTTGGAGACTGAGACTGTTGGGCAGGATCGGGTTTCGGAGTTGGTGAACTTTGTGTTGGAGCTGAGGAATCAGTTGAGGAGTAAGCGTGACTATGAGTCGGCTGATCGTATCCGGGACCGGATGGCTAAACTGGGTTTTGTGGTAGAGGATTCGGCTGAGGAAACGCGCTGGATAACCTAACTCTGCGTTAGCGTGTTCTTTGTCTGAGGCTTGCTGTGAGCCTTTAGGATCTTCTTTACCTCGTCCAGCTGCTTGAACGATCCAATATCGTGGTGAGGTTCTGGGGTGAGGTATCCGTAGACTCGTTCGCCTTTGGCGACGAGTGCGGGTATGACGTTTGCTGCGATGTCGGGTCCGCTTGAACAGTACTTGAGGAATGTCGGTTCGCAGATGCATACGCCGATGGCGACTGGATATTCCTTGAGCACTGGTTTCTCCTCGAAATATTCTATCCTATTGTCTTTGTCGACTCGTCCTACGCCGTAGTCGATGCGGACGCCGGTGCTGAGTGCGACTGTGCAGGTGGCTTTCTTCTCTCTGTGGAACCGGATCATGTCTGTTAGGTCGAGGCTTGTGAGGACATCGCCGTAGTAGATGAGGAACGTTGTGTCGATGTGGCCGCTGGCTTCTTTGAGTGCGTTTGCGGTGCCTGTTCGTGGGCTGATGCTATAGCCGATATTGACTCCGTACTTGGATCCATCGTCTAGGTGATTGCGGTACACTTCGCTGTCTTCATCGGATAACAGCATGATGATGTTTCGGATTCCGTGGCCGGCGAGATAGTTGATGACATAATCGATGAATGGTTTGCCGGCGATAGGTATCATGCCCTTTGGAACGTAGCTTGTCAGGGGTGAGAGCCGTGTGCCGGCCCCGCCGGCCAGGACAAACGCCTTCAATGGTATCTCGCGGCATCGCGGCGGGTCTTCGATGGGTATAAGGGCTTCAATCGCCCGTTACCCAGAGCCCGGGGAAACCACTCTTGCATCGCGAGATGCTTGAAACATACTCCCCTTTTCGCGGAATAGATTTCCTGTCTGGCACTGATTATGGGCGAGACAGGCTGAACAGGCACGATACATGCTTGGATGACTCGGGAGCTTGCTTGCTTTATCGCCGAATCCCGAACGATTTTCAGAGGAAATCTTGCGTTAGACCCAGATTCGAGAATAGAGCTGGAAATAGGCGACTTCCTTACGGGAGGCACTCATTTTCGCTGTAACCTATAGACAAGAAGTGGAGACGTGATGTCTGAATGGAAGGTATTTGGAAGTGCGATTTTCTGTTCCAATTAGTAAAAGCCGCGAGCTACGAGTGCAAGCCAACTGCTATCGTGTAAGCATCCTGAAGGTCCCTTTCGTCTGGGGGTGCTGGTCCTGAGTACCAGAAGGGTGGACCTACGCCAGAAATCGAGCTTGTGTAGTTCCGGTAATTGTTGTAGGCGTTGTAGACTTTGAAAGCAAGAGATTCAAGGCTAGTCGAAAAGTACGCTCTCTGCAAGTCAGTAACGTTCGCTGGACAATCGCTAGGCTTCCCGCAGAACGTCCCTGACGAAGACCTGAACGCGTAAAGCCCCATGATTATTCCATATAGCTGACTTTTATGAGGCTGGTCAATGCTTCGAATATCACTCAACACAATCTCGGCATCAGCGATCTCCAATCCGCCATAAAACCTGCTCGTATTGTCCCCCCACGGGCCAAAATTTCCTCTCATCTGGTACGCAACATCCGACGTATGTATGAAGAACTCTTCACCATAACTTGAAAGGACATCCCAGCTCGCATGCATATCCGATCTTTGTGCGTACCAATACACACCAATCGGTGTCAGGACTATCAAAAGAATCAATGAGGAGACTAGGACGTAGAATGACCGACGACTAATCGTAATCTTGTCTTTCGACATGCTCAATTTTTCTTCGAAAAAGAATAAACTGTTCCCATATATTATGCGTACGTCTGCTCTCAGTTACAATACGAAAAGGACCGAAGGATTCGAGTCTACAGAGCCAATGCTTAGGGGTCAAATCTGACGAGGTCCGACCCGGTGTGGGACCCGAGAAAGAGTTTCTCCGACTTTACTCGTTGTTGCTACGCTTGTATTGGTCCATGGCCCGTCAAGTCATCAAACGCATATTCCTCGTGGAGCCCATGAACGTACCAGACTTGCAACTCATGCCCATCGATATCCGTTGTTTTCGTCGAGAGCACTTTCGCCCCCGGCCTCATGACCCAATGGGTCAGAGCCTCGTCTAGCTCCTCTCGCGGAACCTCCGGGAAAGCGGTCTGGAAATCCGCGAAGTTCAACTCAGCCTCAGGATTCAAGTATGGATCGTGAAATCGCTGGTGGAAGAATTCGATAACTTTGCCTAGAGGAAGGATCTTCTCGATCCTCGTGGGCTTGTTTTTTCTTGCTTTGCTGGTCATGAACTATCACGTCTATGTGCTGTTACCTGGAAAGATGGCAACGGAAAATATGGCTGTTACAGTACCCGGACCCAACCGTCGAAGGTAGCCACTTTCCCTATCCTCAGCTGTAATAGGATAGTAGGGTCCTAGTTAATGCTGACCTTTGCCGGCAGGACCTGTTCCACTACTTTGATCGATAAGGTAAGATCATTCCTTTCCGCGATCAGGGGCCGTAAACTGGGTTCGATAGATCCCTGGGCTAGTTTCAGAGAGGCTTCGTCAAGCTCTCCGCTCTTGTGATCCAACTTCGCATTAATGAGATATTTTGTTAGGCTGGTGATCTGTCCCGTGATCTCGGCTAGCCTCGATCTCATTGAGCTGACTAGGGCGCTTCCAGACTTCACCTTGTCCATGTAGCCAGTCTTCTGTGACTCCAGGAGTTCTGAGTAGATCTCGCCATCAATCTCCCTTGAATCTTTCAATGATTCCAGGGCACCAACTCGCTTCCTCAACAAGGTAAGCTCAGAGATGATGTCCTCAGATTCCAGTTTCCACCCCGGCGATATTGTGATGGTCTTCGGCGTTAGTGCTATCTGCCGAGCTTTAGCTGTGAGAATAATTCCGCCTGTGGCTTCTACTTGGACGCCTTCCATCTCGCCGAACGGGTTGCGCTCGATACCGATAACTCGTCCCAGTAGTCTTCCGTAGATGTCGGTCACGCCTCGTCCTAGGAGGGCTTTCGTCTCCAGTTCGGGAGATAGCAACTATATTCTACCTCACTCGATGGGCTGGATTCACGATCTGGGGAATCTCTGGGAATTTCTCCCTCATCTTCTGCTCGGCCACGAGATCTGCCTCTTTCAAGATATGAGCAGACTCATCATTGACGGGGATGGACATTCCGTCCGAGTCGACCGCTTCCCCAATTTCCATCGTGAGATTCTCTAGCGAGTCCTCAACATCACCTATGCCGGTTGAGATTTCCGGCAGTTTGCCTTCCAGCTCGCCTCTTACGGTGCCGAGGAGTCCTCTGACCGAGCCCATACTGTGGACCATGTCGCCAAACTGTTCCACAGTTTCAAGCCGGAGTAGGGCCTGTTCAAGGCAGATTTGGCTTCGGAGGGATGTCTTGATGAGTTTTCGAATCTGTACGCACTCGTTTGCGAAAACGGTCGCGGTTTGAGTGTCCCGTGCTTCCAGTGCCTTTGTGCACTTGTCCCGAAGCGTCTGGTCTCGCGATTCCATCTGGGTGATGCTTCGCTCCAGCTTTGTCGTTTGGAGGCGGAGCTTGTGGGACGCGAACTGGATCCGCTGTTTCATTGGAGTCGGCTTGATCGCTTCCCGAATTCTATCGGTCAATGAGGGATTGTCGCGGAACATTGTCAGTCTCCTATCATCCTGTTTTCCGGCGTGAGAACCATGGGTGGTCTGAGGTGGACCTGGTGCTTGGCTTGCGACGCTTGACGAGGCAGGGCTGTTGTCATGAAGATCGTCGTTCCCTGATTCCGGTTCAGTCCTCTGAGGAGAGGGATCAGAAGGTTCGTAGCCGAGCCATCCAAGTCGCCCGTTGGTTCGTCGATTACTAGTAGCTCGGGTTTGACGGCCAAGGCTCTTGCGAGGTCGATTCGTCTTCGTTGCCCGGCGCTCAGCCCGTCCGGATACGAGCGTTCGATCTTATCCAATCCGAAGAAGGCGAGAGCTTCTTTGATCCTCTCATCTCGCTCCTTTCTCGGGACTCCCGCTAGCGATAGTGCTAGGTGAAGGTTCTGGGAGACGGTCATTTGTGGAAGCGCGGTGGGTCTTTGAAACACGGCGGCGGTCTTTACCAAGCTGCATCGTTTTACGAAAGATTCCCGTGTGACGTCGTGGTCCCGGAAGCTTACGGAGCCATGAATCGGCTTCTCCAATCCCAAGATCACGTTGACTAGCGTCGATTTTCCCCAGCCGGATCCACCGAGAACGGCGAGGAAGTCTCCTTGATCCAATTTTACGGAAACGCCTTGATCGTAGAGCCGTAGGACTCCTCTGATTGAAGGGTATTCGACAACTACTGACCTGGTTTCGATCACAGATGGCATGGTTTGCTAGCTCTTGTAGTGCTCAACGAACGAAGAGGATCGTATTCTGCGAAGGCTCGGTAGTGAGTAGAACAGGCCTCCGGCGAGCAAGAGAGCGAGCACAGGAAGGAATAATTCGGGAATCGAGCTCGGAATGAGGAATCCTTGTAGAATGATCGGGGAGAATGCTATGAGGGCGCAGATCGCGCCTCTGAAGAAGTAGCGTAGGAGAATCTGCCAGCTGGAGCCGCCGTAGGCGAAGAGGGCTAATTCCTCCTTTGTCCGTCGCGTCGTGGTGGAAACAGAAGCTAGGGCGACGGTCGGGGGAACGACTAGAAGAGGTAGCCAGAGCCGTGAACCGAAGACGGGTGGACCTATTGTTGCAAGGGATGCTTCGAGGGCCACTATTCCCATTACTAGGGTTGCAAGCAGGTCCGTGGCTTCTCGTGGGATGGCTCCGGATAGGACAATCGGGGTCCAGGATGGCTTTTCCAATTAGGGTCGACCTTCTATTCAGGGCCTGCCATGGACCGGAGGAACATTCCCAAGCGTCCCTCGTCGTAGGTCCTGATGACGGAGGAGGCGAAGTCGATGTCAAGGTTCATTGAGCGGAGCTTTGATAGAACGGCGTTCACGTCCTCCTTGTTGCGCGCTACTATGAACACAAGCCCCTCTGGGGTTCCGAGGGAACTGATGACGTTAAGAGTCTCCGGAATCTCGCATATCTGTTTCAGGATGTCTTCTCTGGATGGAGTGCTGGGGAAGTTGGCGGCTACGATGACCTGTTCTGAGAGGCCGAGCTTTGAGAAGTCGATGAGCGTTGTGTACTCGCGGATGATGTGCGCGTCTTCCAAGCGGTTGACTCGGTAGGCGATAACGTTGGGATGGAGGGCGAGTTTGCGGCCTATCTCAACGTAGGACTGTTTGGAGTTCTCCACGAGCTCCGCGAGGATTCGCAGGTCTGTTCCGTCAAGGTTCACGTCTTTCAACCCCTATGATGCCTTGAACGATTCGTCCCAGTCATAGTAGCGCTTGATGATGTTCTGCGAAACGCTAGGCCTTCGGCCTGTGATTATGGTCTCGAAGTCTTCCATGGTGATCGGGTCTGGAATCGCGTTGAGATCGTTAGCAGCGCCGCGCTGGAAGAAGTCGCGGACCACCTTAATCTGGGTGGACTGGAACAGATCACGAATATCTCCGCCCGAGTAGCCTTCTGTCCTGCGTGCCAGCTCGGCGAAGTCGACGTTGTTCTGGAACTTTAGATTTTGAGAGTAGATCTGGAACATGTCCATACGAGCTTTGACGTCAGGGAGTGGCACGTAGATTCTCTTCTGGAACCGTCGAATGAATGGCTCGTCTAGGACCCACGGTTTGTTTGTTGCGCCGATGAGATAGACGTGGAATTTCTTGTTCTTGTCGAGTATACCGTCCATCTCTTTGAGAAACTGGTTTCTGACCCGAACCTCTCCGCCCACCTCTTCTCCCCGAACGCCCATGAGCGAGTCTATTTCGTCGATGAAGACGATCGCTGGCTGTCCGTTCTCAGAGACCTCCCTTGCCTTCGTGAATAGTTGGGAGACGTTTCTCTCGGATTCTCCCAGCCACTTTGACATTAGAGAAGCAGCGTCGGCGCAGAAAAACATCCCTTTGATCTCGCTCGCAATCGCAGCGGCTAGCAGTGTTTTTCCGCAACCTGGCGGTCCGAAGAAGAGGATTCCTCGGGGCCAACCAAGTGGGAAGAGATCTGGTCGCCTCACCGGGAAGATGATCGATTCTTCGATCGCCCTTTTTGGCCTTTCTAGATCTGCGATATCGCTCCAGCTGATGTCCGGTTTCTCGGTCAGGACCCATTGGTCGAGCTTGATAGTCTTGGAGTCTCGGGTCTCAGTAGAATCAATAGGATGAGCCATCGGCTCATCGGATTGGAGTTCTTGGATTCGTTTCTTGTAGGCTTCTACGTGTTCTGTGTAGACTTTGTTCTGTGGCGCGGCTGGGTATAGGGAGCATAGCTTGAGTAGAACTTCGATGGCTCGTTGGTATTTTGTTGCGGCGAGTTTTTTGGAGCCCTTTCTCTCAAGCTCGATGGCTTCTTTCGCGTATTTTACTGCGAGCGATTCCAGTTCTTCTGATGCTGAGATTTCTTGTCCCTCTTTGTGACACTGAAGGGCCTGGACGGGAGCATTTGTCTCCCGTCTAGTCCATGACTATCTTTCCGTCATCCTTGAGCCGTTGTAGAGAACGTCTGATGTCGTCGCTCGGAACCAGAAGCTCTGCGGAGCAGTTGTTGAGGCTGAGCTCGCCATTGTGTGTTTTGATGTAGTTTAGCAGCCTGTCCTCGAGCGGAGCCTCTTCGGATCCTGATGTGGTAATGGCGATAGGGATCCTTTGTTCTGGGGCACGGGTGGCGGCTTCTGGGACGGGTTGGCGGGCCTCTGGTAGCGGTAGCTCTGGGAACCGTTCTTTCATTTGTTGAGACGCGATGGCGCTGGATTCTTCGAGTACTTTGCGTGCTTCGGTGCTTGAGGCGGTCATGTCGAAGCCCTGGTCTTCGCCGACCTGACCGGTTTCCATGCTCATGTCGCTGAGCATGTTGTTGACCTCGCCAAGTTCGTTAGCGACCTCTGGAATGACGCCTGCGATTCTACCGCGGGTCTCGCGTACGACTCCTATGACTGGCGCGATCTGAGCCATTATGTCGCCGAACTCTTCGACTGTCTGCATTCGCAGGATGACTCGTTCAAGGGCTAGTTCACTGCTGAGGGTGAGATGGGCCATCTTCCGGATCTCGGCGCATTCATTGGCGTAGAGGGCTGCGTGTGCTGTGTCCTTGGAGAGTTGGGCTCCGATGCAGCGTTGGAACATTTCCTTGTCGCGTTGCTGGAGCCTGGCTGACATATGCTCCAGTTTTTCTTTCTGGGAACCGAGTCTGAACAGAGCTTGCGCTATGCGCTCTTTCAATGGGATAGGATGGACTCTCTCTTCGAATTTTCGGAACAGCCCTTGAATCCTCCTAAGTCTCCCTCACGTGAAGTACTAGAACTGGGTCCCTCGAGGGAGAGGTTGTCGTTGTGGTCGGAGGGACTTGAGGTATGGGTTGGGGCTGCTGTGCCGCAGGTGGCGCTTGGGTCGCGTCGAGCTTCTGCAGGTAGCTGTAGATTGTCTCAACGTCCTTCTTCTCGGCCATTGCTCGGAGGAGGCCGCTGTCGATGGCGTCGCTGGCTGCTTTGTAGTTCGTGTCGTCGAACTCGCCGGACGCGTGGAGCATCTTGTTGCCTGCGAGGTGGGTTTGTAGTTGTCGGAGCTGGGTGTTTAGGGTGCTGGTTCGTTGGCTGAGTGTGTCGATGATTTCCTTTCTCTTGCCCTTCAGCTCGTTAATCGCGTCCTCGTGCTGTTTTCTTAGATCCTCGTAAACGTCCTTCTGGATGTCTCCGACGCTGAACAGCTCGTCGAGGGCTCGGAGGCGTCTGGTTACGATGTCGAATTCTTTGCGGAATTCCTCTGCTTCGACCTTCCAGGCGGGGGCTAGGACGAGGGTGTCGCCGGTTATGGTGACCCGGTCGCCGGGGCATTGGAGGAACTCTCCGTTGCCTTCCTCAATTCCAACTCCGGTGACCTCGTCTCTGAGGTTGGCGGAGATCCCTACGACTTTGCCGAAGGCTCTGCCGTAGGGGTCTTGGAGAGTTCTTCCTAGGAATCTTCGGACTTGTTCAAGTGTTATCGGCATGATCTTGCACCAAAAAATGTTGTAGGAGTTACTCCTACCTTGGAAGTATTGTCTCGTGTTCTGCGATGGCGGTTGGAGAGGGTAACTCCGGGAACTTCTCACGCATCCGTGTTTCAGCTATAGTGTTGGCTTCAGAGATGATCTTCGACGCTTCTGGACCCGATGCTTCCAGGTCATAGCCTTGGCCCGTTGCTTCGCCGACTTCCATGACTACGCTGTTTAGAGTGTCAGAGATCTCGCCTAGTTCGTATCCGACTTGTGGAATGACTCCAGCGATCTGGTTCTTGATGGCGTGTACTACTCCTGCTACTGGGCCCATCATGGCTGCGACGTCGCCGAATTCTTGGATTGTTTCGAGTCGTAGTACGACTTGTTCGAGGGCTAGCTCGCTTCTGAGGGTGACTTTGGCGATTTTGCGGATTTCAGCGATCTCGTTGGCGTACATTGCGCTTCTCATGGGATCTTTGGCGACTTGGGCTTGGACGCACTTGTCGAAGAGTGACTTGTCGTGTTGTTGGGTCTTGAGGTTGGCTCCTTCGAGCCTGTTCTGTTGGACTTTGAGTTTGTAGACGCATTGTGAGATCTTTTCTTTGAGTGGTTCTTGGTGGTGGATGCGATCGGTGACCTTGGAGAGCAAGGGTTCCCTTTGCTCTCGGTCCCAATTCTTCATGGACTTGTATGACATTTCTATCTTGAAAGCTGGTTTACCGGGGACAGGTTCCAAGTGGGTTCTTGACACGTAAGGGTCTGATTCGATACTCTGCGGGCTAGAGAAATTCTAGGTCAGGCAATAGGTTGCATGTTGTCAACAGATAATTGGCGGGTATGTTGTGTGGGCCACAGGACGGTTTTGGTTTATATGCGGTGTCAGAAAATTGGTAGGAAGTTGTGTTTTCCCCAATCCCAGTTTAGCATTGCTAGTTAAAAACCGGGTAAATTAGCACGCATCATTGACAGTGTTGTTTCTACCAAATTGCTGATTCTGGGTTTACAAGCCCTGTTTTCCAGGGTTTTTGCGGTCGAACGCTTTTACCATTTTACCTCATAGAAGTCGTTTCCCTAGGATGAAAAAAATGGTACTAAACGATCTAACTCTAGAGAAGTTGGTCAGCGAGATCAACGGCTACAAAGAAAAAATGCGCAACATCTACGAGGAATATGGACGAGCCTCACAAGACCTCCAAGACAGGATCAACGTGCTAGGCTACACGTTGAACGAGCACCTCAAAGAAACCAAGGACCAGATCGGCAGCACCCCACAACGGCTACTGAACCTTGAAACAAAATACGTGACCGGTGAAGTCAGCGAACAGGAATACCGCGGACAACGAGAAGAATTCAAAGGCCTCCTACAGCGAAACCTCCACAGCATCGAAGAGATCAAAGACATGATCGAGGTTCTAACTCACATCGAGACCAGGCCACTCGCATCAGCAGACTTCAAACAAGCGAACCCACCAGCCCCACGGACATTGATCGAGGAATGGGCGAGAAACGCCGTTCCACAACAAGCACCGGTTGCCTCGCAACAGGCACCCGCCGCGGCACCGACTTCGCCAAGTGTCAAGTTCGCTGCGAGCTCTATTGTCTCTGAGAGACCCTGGGCTCTGCCAACAACATCTGCGGCACCGCTGCCATCGAGTGCCGGCACAAACTGGACCAATCCCCAGACAAACAACCAGCCAATCAGTGCCCCAGTATCGACCCCGACTCCGGCGATTACCCCACCAGTTCAGGAACAGGCTCAACCGGTATCAGCAGTTGCTGCTGATCCCATTACGGCCGCCCCACTCACTCCATTGACTCAGGCAAGCTCTTCTACCGTTGACGATTCTTTCACCGCTGCTCCAGCTCAAGAATACGTCGAGGACATTGCAGACGCACTCGTGGTCAAGGTCGTCGATGACATGCCCACTGTCGATGCTTCCTCAGCCATGGCCACAACAGACAGCGAGATTCAGCCAAGCATTGCAGGCACAGAAACTGTTCCAGGCATACCATCAGGACCAGACATGTCTCAGCCTGGCCTCCAGTTGCCAAGCCAGTTCTACAAGGTTGTCTGTCCAAAGTGCGGTGCTGACGTTCCCAAGGCTGCGAAGGTCTGGGAGCTCAAAGGCGGCAAGTCCAAGAAGAACGTGCTGATCGGCCTCTTCCAGTGCCAAGACTGCAGGGTCAAGTTCAGAGAAGCCCTCACCCGAGACATCATCTAACAGCCCCTTCGGGAACGGCCCTCTCCAATTTCCCAATTTCTTTTTTCTCTCCTTTTTCGTAACCCCGGTTAGCAAAGATTTAAGTCGCAAGAACCTTTGCCGCTCCATCACTGTAAGGATTCAAAGAGGTTAGTGTTTGCAAGTGGAGAAAACAGAACCGAAACGTCCCGCACATACGGAAAGAACTTCGGAAAGAACTCCTGAAAGGGCCGCTGAAACCCGTCCTATGAGCAGGGCTCCCCCAGATACGGTGTTCATCGGAAAGAAGCCTTTGATGGCCTATGCTACGGCTGTTATGATGCACTTCAACAGTGGATCCAATACATGCACTGTAAAGGCGCGGGGTCAATCCATCAGCCACGCGGTTGATGTTGTGGAGGTTGTCAGGAACCGTTTCTTCCAGGGCAAGCTGGTCATTAAAGAGGTCAGGATTGGGACCGAGTTGCTGGGCGAGGGAGACGATCAGCGGAATGTGTCCACGATAGAGATCGTTCTGACTCGTACTGAGTAAGATCCTATTTCATCATTCGAAGCGTGCTTAGACCCCAAGTCCTCTCCACGCTGTACAATTTCACTTCCGAGATCACCAAGGGCTTTTTCATAGCAGACATGTTTTGGGGGGTCCACTCCATGAAGAGGGGTCGCTCGGGACTGTTTGTGTAGAGTGCTCGGTCGACTAGGAATAGCTTGTTCATGTCGTTGAGCGAGTTGTAGATTATCGCTTTGATCCGGAGATATTCTTCGCTGACGCAGTCGAGCAAGACTTGGTCTGTGTATCCTGAGTCTAGGACCGTTAGCTCTCCAGAAGGGCCTTGGTCAAGCTTCATTTGCTAAGCCAACAAACAAGCTCGTTGCTGTTCTGTACGCTAACTAGTCGTTGTCGGTGCGGCTTATAATTGGTATCGCTACCCACGCGGCGACTGTATGGAGAATGATATCGGCCTCGCCTACTAGGCTACAAGAATAGATCCTTCTGGACGCTTCCATGGAGGGCGGCGCGGAGACTGCTCATGCGACGCGAGGAGCAGTCGCTAAGACCCCCTATTTTTTCCAGAACCTTCGCTGTCTGGCATGGATAATGGGCGAAGCAGGCTAATCAGGTCACGGTCCAGGCTTGGTCCAGTCGGGAATTATCCGTGTTTACAGCGTGGATTATTCCCGGTTCTAGACGTGCGTGTTCAGATCCTGAATCAGGGCTGAAAATAAGCGATTCGACACGCAAATTCATGTCTCACGAAGGGCGGGGCGCGGGAAAATCGACCACCCCGGAGGGGTCGAGAAAAGCATGCTTATTTTTTGAAAAGTATTTGAAAACCGTTTGCACACTCACTTCGATGGGACGGTTTGTCAGCTTAGATAGTTGTAAGCTATCAGCGTCATGAACTCGGAAAAACTATCACTTGTCACAAGTGCGTCAAGCAAATCTTCTGCGGTCTCGCAGTTAGGCCCTTCGTCAGCTTGCGGTCTGACTCCTGTTCCCGTTCTCGCCCTTTCTTCTTTCAAAATGGTTCGGAATAACTCACGAGTGATCGTCGGGCCATCCTGAAGCTTGGCGGAGTGATGGATCCACTGCCAGATCTGAGCTCTACAAATTTCCACCGTAGCCGTGTCTTCCATCAGGTTGTTGATGGCCACGCAACCTACACCTCCCAGCCAAGATTCTAGATAGCTTAGGCTAACAGCGACATTTGCTCTGAAAGCCTGCTCGCTAATCTTCGGCGCGGGCACTCTGAATAAATCATCGCGGTTTACATTTGCGATCGTATTAGTGTTCCTGGATTCTATGCTCTCGTTGAATACATTCTTGACAACCGGTACCAGACCGGGGTGGGCGACCCAGGCGCCGACGTACCCTTCGGAGGCTTCTCGCTTCTTATCGGCGACGACTTTGTCGATGGTGTCCTGGGAACGGGGATCGCCCTTGATAGGAACTTGAGCGGCCATTCCCCCGATTGGATAGGCGCCCCGTTTATGGCATGTTTTGGCCAGTAGAACGGAGCAGGACTTGAGGAACGGTGTAGTCATGGGAAGGAGCGGTCTTTCAGGAACTATGAATCTCGGGTCATGGCCTAGGAACTTGATCAAGCTGAAGATGTAGTCCCAGCGACCGAAGTTGAGCGCTGTTATCCTCTCGCGCAACTCGTAGAGGATCTCGTCCATCTGAAATCCAGCTAGAATGGTTTCAATGAGGACGCTGCACCTTATGCTACCACGCGGAAGTTTGAGGGCGTTTTCGGAGTAGTCGAAGATGTCGTTCCAGAAACGGGCTTCTAAGTAACTCTCCAACTTCGGGATGTAGAAATAAGGCGCTGTCCCTCGGCCGATTAGTTTCTTAGCGTTGTGGTAAAGGAAGAGACCGTAGTCGAAGAGGGAAGCCGGAACCGGCCGAGATCCGATTAGAATGTGCTTCTCGATGAGATGCAAGCCGCGGGGCCGCATCATCAGAGTTGCAAGCTTGTCTCCTAGCTTGTACTCTCGTCCATCAGGACCAGTGTATCTGATGGTCATGTCGACCGCGTCTCGAAGGTTAACCTGGCCCTGAACAGTCCCCTTCCAAGTCGGTGAGTGTGAGTCTTCAAAATCCGCCATGTAAACGTCCGCGCCTGAGTTAAGCGCGTTTATCACCATCTTCCTGTCGACTGGGCCTGTGATCTCTACCCGTCTTTGGCGAAGATCAGCCGGAACAGATCCGACCTTCCAATCAGATCTTCTAATTCCACGGGTCTCATCCAGAAAATCAGGAAGTGCTCCCTTTCGCAGGCTCCCATGCACAAGGACTCTCTTTTGCAGTACCGCGTCGAGTCGTGGAGAAAATTCTCGGACAAGTTCCCCGACAAAAGCCAGCGCATCACGTGCCAGTATTTCCTCGAAGCCCTGGATGTTGGAATCTGCGATTCTGAGGGTTCGTGGTTCTAATGCTAGTTCGGTTCGTCTCTCGACTTCGTCTGATAAGTGCAAACTTACTGGTTCCAGTCTCGCTCAGGTTTGATGCTGGAGACGGGAGGCGTCGCTAGAACTTTCTGTTCTCTGAACTGGGCCGCTTCAGTAGATTCAGCCATCGCGGTTGTTGAAGAGGTTCCGCTAGATATTACGGTTGCGACTTCGTCGAAGTATTCCGTTCCTACAAATGCTTGGTGTTTCACCGCTGTGTAGCCTGCAGGTTCGGCCTCGAACTCTTTCTTCTGGACGCGAACATAGGCAGCCATTCCTTCAACGGCGTATTGTCTAGCCAGCTCGAACATGGACACTGACAGACTATGGAAACCGGCCAGAGTGACGAACTGGAACTTGTAGCCCATCTTGGACAATTCTCTCTGGAAACCTCTTATGCTCTCTGGATCTAGGTGCTTCTCCCAGTTGAATGATGGCGAGCAATTGTACGCTAGCAGTTTCTCGGGATACACTCTGTGAACGGCTTCTGCAAACCTTCTGGCCTCATCAAGGTCTGGAGTCGGAGTCTCGCACCATAAGATGTCGGCATAGGGCGCGTAGCTGATGCCGCGGGCAATGGCTGCATCCAGCCCGGGTTTGATTCTGTAGAAACCCTCCGGGGTTCTCTCACCGGTGATGTAGGGTAGGTCTCTAGGATCCGCGTCGTTTGACACGAGTCTGGCTCCCATAGCATCTGTCCGGGCGATGAGATACGTTGGGACCCCCATTACGTCGGCTGCAAGCCGGGCAGCGATTAGAGTCTTGACGAACTGGTGAGTGGGGACTAGGACCTTTCCACCTAGGTGGCCGCATTTCTTCTCCGAAGCAAGCTGGTCTTCGAAGTGTACTCCTGCCGCCCCAGCCTCTATCATCGCTTTCATCAATTCGAACGCGTTGAGCGGGCCTCCGAATCCTGCTTCTGCGTCAGCTATTATCGGCGCGAACCAGTCGATTTTCCCTTGCCCGTTCATGAATTGTATCTGGTCTGCTCTCTGGAAAGCTTGGTTGATCCTCTTTACTAGATGCGGGACGCTGTTGGCTGGGTATAGGCTCTGGTCCGGGTAAGTCTGGCCTGAGAGGTTAGCGTCCGCGGCTACCTGCCAGCCGCTCATGTAGATTGCCTTGAGTCCGGCCTGGACCATCTGGAGGGCCTGTGCTCCAGTGAGGGCTCCGAGGGTGGGAATGTACGCTTCGTCCCTTAGGAGGCGCTCAAACTTTTCCGCGCCGAGTCGGGCCAGAGTGGACTCGGGATGAACTGTCCCGCGGAGCTTACAGACGTCCTCCGCTGAATAAGGTCGACGGATTCCATTCCAGCGGTCAAATAGCCACGCCTGGGATAATCGTTCAGCCTCTACACTCAGGGGCATTCTTACATTAGTCACCGAGCGTCTTGTTTTCGATACCTGTCAGAGAATAATAAGTGTTGATGAATCGTGCCTCCGATTTCTATCTTTTGATACATATTTGCATGGATAGCAACTGCTGACAGCGAGTCGATATGCTCAAAATCTCTGAGGATGCGAGGCGTTTCACGAAACACGAATTTCTGCCCGCTCTGGCGACTTTAGCCCCGGCCTTTCTGCTGCAAGTGATCCCCAAACCCAAATTAACTCGTCCAGTCGTTAACTTTTATCTAAAATGGACTTCCTTAGACACTGTCCGCAGTGTGGACGCAGGTTTCACATCATCCTCGTAGACAAGAAACTTGCTCAAGTTCTAGACAAAGAAACAGTGCACTCACCGCCACGGATGGTCAAGATGGCGCCATTGGCGCCAGTCTGGCCCGTGGGCGAGGGCGAACCAGTCACAATTGATACCGAGCAATTTCAATGGACATACAAGTGCAAACACTGCGGCCACGAATGGTCAGAGGCACGCACCGAAAAGCACGTCGAAAAGCCAGCGACAACCAACGACTGAGTACTACTCACCAGCGACGGGACGCGTCGCAGTCACATGCTTCGACATGATCCCTCATTCGAGGCTGGAAAGGAGTTTCGTCGACTTGGGCATCCTCCCAGCACGATTCGTTTGGCAATCAATCATCGGGAAGATATTAGGTCTCTACAACGGGGCGTTTGATTGGGATGGACGCGAAACGAAAACTGAAAAAATGATCGAGCGTACGAGAGCACCGCTAGTCGCCGTGACCGTAAGGGCGTAGTTGAATCCTGGGCGTACGTGCGCACTAACCGTCAGCACAGAGGTGGCTGATGTCGTAGTGGACAGGGCGACAGGGTTCACGCTCAAAGAAGTTGAGAACCCGAATGGAGCGCTGACCGAGAGTGTCACATCCCCCACGAAGTTATTCCTCCCCTGAAAGATCAAACCTACTGTAGCCGAGTGGCCTGGATGAATATTCAAAGTAGTCGAATAAACAAAGATGGAAAAGTCGGGAAGAGCGAGCACGGTTATTATCCTATTCACCGGCGCGG
>Ga0209235_1000861_pt1 | contig 16034 bp, 15 predicted proteins | sample GraSoi013_1_20cm_4_FD_185817 | JGI IMG/M metagenome (GOLD analysis project Ga0209235, IMG submission 185817) | Grasslands soil microbial communities from the Angelo Coastal Reserve, California, USA - Sample 09_25_2013_1_20cm (SPAdes) (version 2) | ecosystem: Environmental > Terrestrial > Soil >... | reverse complement strand
TCGTAGTGGCCGCCCACCACGCCCACTTCGTGGCGCCGGTTCGTGCCCGGCAGGACCGCTTCGAGGTTCCGATAGGTGCGCCCGTGGGCGGAGAATTCCTGGGCCGTCACTCCGTAACCCAAGGAGCGTAGCACGCTGTCGATGTAGGCAGCCGCGCGGTTCACGGAGGCGTACGTGCGATCGCTGCGCTCGCCGATCTCCTTTGCGAGCCTCTCCACGTGGCGCTCAAGTCGGCGCTGGAGGTCCTGCTGTGCGGACGTGAGCGGCGGCAGCGGCCCGTCGAAGGGGCGGCCCGGCATCTTCACGGTGAAGAACCAGATGGCGAGAAAGAAGACAGGGAGAATCGAGAGCAAGAGGAGCATGCGGAGCCGGCCCCATCGAGTACGGGGAAAGAGGGCGAGGGCCATGGCGGGCGCGATGCTCTCGGGCTTGGGGCGTTCGCTCGCGGCGATACAGCGATGGTCGCGGGCGGGGAGGCCGCGGCCGTACTTCGAGGCGGCGCTGGACGCTGCCGATCGCGGCGAGCGGCCGCTGATCGTGTTCCCCGACTCGCCGTTCGTCTAACGGGCTGCTCAGTCCGCCGGGACCGCCTCGGTAGGCTGCGCTACCCCTTGTTCCTTCCCCTTTCCCATTTCACCGTATTGACGCTCGATCTCCCGCGTGATGTGCATCGAGCAGAATTTCGGCCCGCACATCGCGCAGAACTCCGCGCTCTTGAAGTACTCGGCGGGCAGGCTCTCGTCGTGTAGCTCGCGCGCCCGGTCCGGGTCGAGCGCGAGGCGGAACTGCTCGTTCCAGTCGAACGCGTAGCGGGCGTGAGACAGCGCGTCGTCGCGGTCGCGGGACGCCGGGCGCCGCCGGGCGATGTCGGCCGCATGAGCCGCGATCCTGTAGGCGATCACGCCCTCGCGCACCTCCTCGGCGTTCGGCAGGCCAAGGTGCTCCTTGCGCGTCACGTAGCACAGCATGTCCGCGCCATACCAGCCGATCATCGCCGCGCCGATCGCCGAAGTGATATGGTCGTAGCCGGGCGCGACGTCGGTGACGAGCGGCCCGAGCGTGTAGAACGGCGCGTCGTGGCAGATCTCCTTCTGTAGCCGGACGTTGACCTCGATCTGGTGCATCGGGATGTGGCCCGGCCCCTCGATCATCACCTGCACGTCCTCAGCCCACGCCCGCTCGGTCAGCTCGCCCAGCACCTGCAGCTCGGCGAGCTGCGCCTTGTCGGTCGCATCGGCGAGTGAGCCGGGGCGCAACCCATCCCCCAGCGACAGCGTCACGTCGTAGGTACGCGCGACCTCGAGGATGCGGTCGTAGTGGACGTACAACGGGTTCTGCTGCTGATGGGCCGACATCCAGTAGGCGAGCAGCGAGCCGCCCCGCGAGACGATCCCCGTCACCCGCCCCAGCGCGAGCGGCACGTGCTCGCGCAGGATGCCGCAGTGCACCGTGACGTAATCCACCCCCTGCCGGGCCTGATGCTCGATCATGTCGAGGAGGTCGTCGGCGGTCAGCTCTTCGACCCTCGCCACTTGCTGCACCGCCTGGTAGATCGGCACCGTGCCGATCGGCACGGGGGAGAGGTCGATGATCGCTTGGCGGATGGCGTCGATGTTGCCGCCGGTCGACAGGTCCATCACCGTGTCGGCGCCGTAGTGTACCGCGTGATGGAGCTTCTCGAGCTCCGCCTCGATGTCGCTCGTGACAGCTGAGTTGCCGATGTTGGCGTTGATCTTGACCTTGGCCACCTGGCCGATAGCCATCGGGTCGAGCCGCTTGGCGAGGTGGCCGACGTTGGCGGGGATGACCAGGCGGCCGGCAGCAACTTCGTCGCGGATGACTTCCGGAGGCAGGGCTTCCCGCTCGGCCACCCGGCGCATCGCGTTGGTGATGTGGCCCGATCGGGCGAAATGCATCTGCGTGACGACGTTCATACAAACTCCCTTCGCCGGAATTACCCGGAGCAGGTTCAAAGGGTGTGATCTCAGCCCGCGACGGCCTCTGGCGGGCACCCCTGTCGTTGGACAATCTAGACGCCGAGGCGCCGAGACGCCAAGGTCGATCGTGCGGAGCCGTCAGAGCATCTCGCGAGGCTTCGGCGGGTCGTAGCGCTCTGAGGCGCGGTGCAGCTTCTCCCACTCTTTCCGGAGCGCGAAGGGATCGAGCCCCGACGCGCGGTCCACTGCCAGGATGCCGTCCAGGTGGTCGATCTCGTGCTGCAGCAGCTCAGCCATCCCCTCCTTGAGCTCCATCGTGTGCATCTTGCCCTGCAAGTCCTGGTAAGTCAGGCTCACCTGATAGGCGCGCGTCACCCGCACCAACAGGTTGGGGAAACAAAAGCAGTCGTCCCACACCTGGAAATCATCGGAGCCGACGTCGGCAATCTCCGGGTTCACCATCGCCCAGCGTTGCTTGTCCACCTCGACGAAAACGATGCGCACGGGGGCGCCGATCTGCGGTGCGGCCATCGCGCGGCCCATCCGGTACTTGCGTTTGGCGGCGCGCAGCGTGTCGCGCAGGTCGTCGGCGACGAGGCGGGCCGCGGCGGACGTGGGGTCTTGGACCCGCCCGCAGCGGACTCGGAGAATTGGGTCGCCCAGTTGGCGAATGCGCCGCACGGCCATAGTCCGCCAAATCTGGCGATTTGGCGCCGGGCTGCAACTCGCGATATCCTACACCCTGTGACGATCGCCGGTGTCGTGCTGGCGGCTGGGCGCTCCGCGCGCATGGGCGTCCCCAAGGCCCTGCTGGACTTCCGCGGCCAGCCGTTCGTGATCCGAATCCTGGAAGCGTTTGAGGCGCTTGACCTCAAGACGACCGTGGTCGTGGTCGGACCGGATGCGCCGCGCATCCGGCCACTGCTCGCCGGGCATGACTGCCTCGTGGTCGAGAACCCCGACGTGGACGCCGGTCCGATCGCGTCGCTGCGCCGTGCGCTTGCTGTCCTGCAGCCGGCGCGGCCGGCCGCAGTGCTTGCCTGGCCCGTCGATCTGCCCCACGTCCGCATCACCACCGTGGAGCGGTTGATCGAGGTCTACCGCCGGGGGCATCCGGCCGCGGTGGTTCCGGGGTTCGCGGGCCGGCGCGGCCACCCCGTGATCTGGAACGGCGCGCTGTTCGCCGAGATCGAGTCCAGTGAGGCCGCCACCCGCGAAGGTGCCCGGGCCGTGCTGCACGCGCACGAGCCGGACGTATGCACCGTGGCGGTGGACGACCCCGCGGTGATCGATCGGGTGAACACGCCTGAGGACTACGAGCGGTTGGTGCGCGAGTGGAATCGCGACATCTACTAGCGGTGGCGGCACTCGCCGCGGCGGTCCCGCACACGGCACGGGCGCAGTGCCCGGACGGCTCTCCGCCACCCTGCGCTGCGCGCGGGCCGGCCACCGCTCCGCAGGCGAGCGTCGCGGTGCTGACCTTTAGGGTCCTGTCCCGCGATTCCAGCGACTCCTACTTGGGCGAAGGACTGGCCGACGCCATCTCCGCCCGGCTCGGGCAGCTCGCCCGGATGACCGTGACGTCCCGCACCGCCGTACGCCGCTTGCGCGGCGTCGGGATGCTGCCGCCCGTGACGCTGGGACGAGCGTTGAGCGTGGCCCACCTCGTCAGCGGCACCCTGCTGCGTACCGGCGGGCGGCTCCGCGTCACGATCGAGCTGGTGCGCGCCGGCACCGGGACCCAGGTCTGGTCGGGTCAATTCGTCCGCGACGCGGACGACGTGCTCGCGATCGAGACGGAGGTTGCAGGGACGCTCGCCGTCCGTATCGCCGGACCGCTCACCGGTGCGGAACGGGCCGCCCTCGGCGTGCGCCCGACCCGTGTGGCGGAGGCCTACGATCTGTACTTGCGGGGACGGTTTCTCTTCAATCAACAGACGCGGGAGGGCCTCGAGCGGAGCCTCCAGTTGTTCGACGCCGCCATCGCGCGCGATTCCGGCTTCGCCCTCGCTCATGTCGCCGTCGCCGACACGTACTTCTGGCTCACGGACGACTTCATGTCGCCACGCGAAGCCTACCCGAAGATGAAAGCGGCCGTGGACCGGGCACTCCTGATCGACAGCACCCTCGCACGTGCCCATACCCTGCTGGGAGCGATTCTATTGTCGTACGACTGGGACCGGACAGCCGCGGAGCGGGAGTTCCGGCGCGCCATCGCGCTCGACTCGACCGACGCGACGGCCCACTTCTACTACGCCTACCTCTTCGGGTACGCGTCGCCGGCCGGCCTCGCGGAGATGGAGCTGGCGCAGCGGTTCGATCCCTTGAATCCGATGATCAACAGCGAGCTGGTTGGGTCTCTCAAGGCTGCGGGCCGAAGCGCCGACGCCATCGCGCTCGCGCAGCGCACGATCGCTCTGGACTCGACGCAGTTTCACGCGTGGGAAACCCTCGGCGACACCTATCTCGCCACGGGACGCACCGACGACGCCATCGCCGCCTACCAGCACCTCTTGGCGCTGCGCTGGACGCGGGGGGAGGCAAGCCTGGTGGAAGCGTACTCCCGGGCGGGCCGGCGTGATGACGTGACCCGGGCCTTGGCGGAGTTGGAGGCGCGTGCGACGCGGGAATACGTCTCTCCGTTCTTGGTCGCTTTCGCCTACGCGGTGGCCGGCGACGCCGACCGCGCGTTCGCGTGGTTGGACCGTGCGCTCGAGGATCGCTCGGGATGGCTCATTGACCTCCGCAACCTTCCCGCCTTCAGCTCCCTGCACGAAGATCCGCGGTACGCGGTCCTGCTGCGGCGAATTACCTCCGAGCATCGCTGAAGTCGTTGTCGTTCAATGACATGCCAATTTGTCCAAATTTTGTTGTATTTAGTTTGACAATGCCTGCGCCGCCTCTTAGGATTCCGGCATGACGAATCTCCAACCGCAACTCGCGGCCCATACGGGACCGCGCGGGGAGATCCTGGTCGAGCTGAAGCGCGCGCAGCCGCTCACCGCCAAGCAGCTCGCGGAGAAGCTTGGCGTCTCCGCCAACGCGATTCGACATCACTTGAAGGAGCTCGAGGCTGAGGGGTTGGTCGCCTACGGGCGCGAGCACCGGGGTGTAGGCGCTCCGACGTTCGCCTACCGGCTGAGCGGGGCTGGCGAGGCGCTGTTCCCACGCCGCTACGAAGAGACGCTGACCGAACTACTCCAGCGGGTGACTGAGAAAGCCGGGCGGAGCGCCGCGGTGGAGCTGCTCGAGGATCATTACGCCACGTTGACACGCAGGCTCCAGAGCGAGCTCGACGGCGTGGCGGGAAGCGATCGTGTGGCGGCGATCGCTCGGCTGATGTCGGAGGCTGGCTACATGGCCGAGTGGCAGGAGGACGAGGGCGCCTTCCGACTGTCCGAGCACAACTGCGCGATCCGTGCGGTGGCCGAGCGCTACCCGGAAGTGTGTGCTGCTGAAGCGCGGTTTCTCCAGGCGGTGCTTGGCGGGACGGTCGACCGCCGCACCCACATCGTGAGCGGGTGTAACGCCTGCGAGTACGCGATCACGTTCCCTTCCTCGCCCGAGCCGCGGGAGCCGTCATGACCTCGATCGAAGCCCAAGTCCTCCAGCCCTACAAGTACGGGTTCGTGACCGACATCGAGGCCGATGCCGTCCCACCGGGACTGAACGAGGACGTCATCCGGCTCATTTCGCAGAAGAAGGGCGAGCCGGAGTTCATGCTCGAGTGGCGTCTCAAGGCCTACCGGCACTGGCTGACCCTGAAGGAGCCCAAGTGGGCCAACGTGAAGTACGGCCCCATCGACTACCAGGCCATCCGTTACTACTCGGCGCCCAAGCAACAGCCGAGGCTGGAGAGCCTCGAGCAGGTGGACCCCAAGCTGGTCGAAACATTTGCCAAGCTGGGGATCCCGCTCGCCGAGCAGAAGCGGCTCACCGGCGTCGCGGTGGACGCGGTGTTCGACTCCGTGTCGGTCGCCACCACCTTCAAGGAGACGCTCGCCAAGGAAGGCATCATCTTCTGCGCTTTCTCCGAGGCGGTGCGCGAGCACCCCGCGCTGGTCGAACAGTGGCTTGGCTCGGTCGTCCCCTACACCGACAACTTCTTCGCCGCCCTCAACGCCGCCGTCTTCTCGGACGGCTCGTTCGCCTACATCCCCAGGGGCGTGCGCTGCCCGCTCGAGCTGTCGACCTATTTCCGCATCAACGCCATGTCGACGGGACAGTTCGAGCGCACGCTGATCGTCGCCGAGGAAGGCGGCTACGTGAGCTACCTCGAGGGCTGCTCGGCGCCGGTGCGCGACGAGCACCAGTTGCACGCGGCGGTGGTCGAGCTGGTGGCGCTCGATGACGCCACCATCAAGTACTCGACCATCCAGAACTGGTATCCGGGGGATGAGGAAGGCCGGGGCGGCATTTACAACTTCGTGACCAAGCGCGGCAAGTGCGCGGGGAAGAATTCCAAGATCTCCTGGACCCAGGTCGAGACCGGCTCGGCGATCACCTGGAAGTACCCAGGGTGCATCCTGCAGGGTGACAATTCGATCGGGGAGTTCTACTCGGTAGCGGTCACCAACAACCGCCAGCAGGCGGACACCGGCACCAAGATGATCCACATCGGGAAGAACACCCGCAGCACGATCGTGTCGAAGGGTATTTCCGCCGGCCACGGCCAGAACACCTACCGCGGCCTGGTGAAGATCATGAAGAGCGCCGTGGGCGCGCGGAATTACTCGCAGTGCGACTCGATGCTGATCGGGGATCAGTGCGGCGCCCACACGTTCCCCTACATCGACGTGCGCACCAGCACGGCGATCATGGAGCACGAAGCGTCCACATCGAAAATCGGCGAGGACCAGATCTTCTACTGCAAGCAGCGGGGCCTGTCCGCCGAGGACGCGGTCTCGATGATCGTCAACGGCTTCTGCAAGCAAGTCTTCAAGGAGCTGCCCATGGAGTTCGCCGTCGAGGCCCAGAACCTGCTGGGCATCAGCCTCGAGGGCAGCGTCGGGTGAGGCGGGACACGTGAAGCGGGAAACGGGACAGGTGATGCTCGAAATACGGGGCCTGCACGCGTCCGTCGAGGGCAACGAGATCCTCAAGGGCGTCGATCTCACGGTCCACGTGGGAGAGGTGCACGCCATCATGGGGCCCAACGGGTCCGGCAAGAGCACCCTCGCCCAGGTGCTGGCCGGCCACCCGGCGTATCAGGTCACCGCCGGTACCGCACGCTACCTCGGCACGGATCTGCTGGGGCTGAAGCCGGAGGAGCGCGCCCGGGAGGGAGTGTTCCTGGCGTTCCAGTACCCAGTGGCCATCCGCGGCATCACCAACTCCTACTTCCTGCGCTCGGCGGTGAACGCCCTCCGCAAGCATCAGGGGCTGCCGGAGCTCGACCCCCTCGACTTCCTGCAGGTCCTGGAGGAGAAGCTGAAGGCGATCGGCTGGGACGACACGATGCTGAACCGCGCCGTAAACGAGGGCTTCTCGGGCGGCGAGAAAAAGCGCAACGAGATCCTGCAGCTGGCGGTGCTCGAGCCGACGCTCGCGATCCTCGACGAGACCGACTCCGGCCTCGACATCGATGCGCTCAAGACCGTGGCGGACGCCGTGAACAAGCTGCGCCGCCCGGACCGCTCCTTTGTGATCGTGACCCACTACCAGCGTCTGCTCAACTACATCATCCCCGACCACGTGCACGTGCTGGTGGGCGGCCGGATCGTCAAGTCGGGGGGCAAGGCGCTGGCGCTGGAACTCGAGGAGAAAGGCTACGACTGGGTGAAGCCGGAGGGGGCGGGAGCGGCTACGTGACGGCGCATTTCGTCGACCAGTACAAGGCATTCGCGGCCAACGGGGGCGGAGGCGCTCCCGCATGGTTGCGCGACCTGCGCGAAGGGGCGATTGCGCGCTTCGCTGCGGCAGGGTTCCCCTCCACCCGCCAGGAGCAATGGCGCTTCACCAACGTGCGCCCCGTCGCCGAGACGCCGTTTACGTTGAGCGGCGGGCACTGGGACTTCGGCCGCGTGCCGGCAGGGGCTCTGGTGACGACGCTCGGAGAGGCCCTGCACCGGTGGCCGGATCTGGTCCGCGCGCACCTCGGGCGCTACGCGAGTGTGGACGCGAACCCCTTCACCGCCCTGGCGACGGCGTTTCTGGCCGAGGGTGTGTTCGTCCACATCCCCGCACGGACGGTGATCGCTGAGCCGATTGCGCTGACGTATCGGCCGCCTTCCCCCCCCCCCGCCCCGTCGGGCGGCGGGCGGCCGATGACGCATCCGCGCGTGCTTGTCGTGCTCGAGCGGGAAGCCCAGGCCAAGCTCGTCGAGTCGTACGAAGGGGAGCCCCACGGCGTGTCCCTCACCAACGCGGTCACGGAGATCGTGCTCGGTGATGCTGCGCGCCTCGATCACTGTCGCGTGCAACGGGAAGGCGAGCAAGGCTACCATTTTGCGACGACCCAGTCGCACCAGGCGCGGGATAGCCGGCTCGTCTTCACCACGATCGCTCTCGGATCGGGTCTCTCACGCCACGACATCAACGGCGTGCTCGACGGGACCGGGGCGTACCTCATCCTGAACGGCCTGTCCGTCCTCGCCGGCAGCCAACACGTCGATCACCACACGACGATCGACCACGCGCAGCCGCACTGCGAGAGCCACGAGTATTTCAACGGCGTGTTCGACGGCGCGTCACGCGGCGTGTTCAACGGACGGATCATCGTGCGGCCTGGGGCCCAGCGTACCGACTCGAAGCAGACGAACAACAACCTGCTGCTCTCCGATGGCGCGCGCGCCGACAGCCAGCCGCAGCTCGAGATCTACGCCGACGACGTGAAGTGCACGCACGGCTCCACGGTCGGCCCGCTCGACCAGACGGCGCTGTTCTACCTGCGAAGTCGCGGCCTGGGACTCGCGGCCGCGCGCGGGCTCCTCACCTACGGCTTCGGGGCCGAGATCCTCGATCGCGTCGCGATCCCGGGGACCCGCGAGCGGCTCGATCACCTCGTCCGCACGCGCCTCGGCGTCGGCGATGAGATAGGGAGGGCGGCGTGACCACAGCTCACCGGGCGACTCCCCGGACACGAGCGGCGCGGCCTGCACCGGAGGTCGCGACGCGGCGGGCCGACTTCCCGCTTCTCGCAACGCGGGTGCATGGTCGGCCCCTGGTCTACCTGGACAACGCGGCGACGAGCCAGAAGCCCCAGGCCGTGATCGATGCGATCACGCGCTACTATGAGACGGCGAACGCCAATGTCCACCGCGGGGTCTACTCGCTGAGCGAGCACGCCACCGCGGCCTACGAGGGCGCGCGCGAGAAGGCGCGGTCGTTCCTCAACGCCCGCGAGGCGCGCGAAATCATCTTCGTCCGCAGCACGACGGAGGGGATCAACTTGGTGGCCTCGAGCTTCGGACGGACCAACCTGGGGCCGGGCGACGAGGTGTTGATCTCCGCGATGGAGCACCACTCGAACATCGTCCCCTGGCAGCTGATCTGCGAGGAGCGTGGGGCCACGCTGCGGGTGATTCCGATGAACCAGGCCGGCGAGCTGCTGCTGGATGAGTACGAGCGGCGGCTCACCGAACGGACGAAGATCGTCGCCCTGGTGCACGTCTCCAACTCCCTCGGCACCATCAATCCGGTTCGTGAGGTGGTCGCCCGCGCGCACGCGCGCGGAATCCCCGTGTTGGTGGACGGGGCCCAGGCCGCGCCCCACATGCCGGTGGACGTGCAGGCGCTGGACTGTGATTTCTACACGGTCTCGGGCCACAAGATGTTCGGGCCGACCGGCATCGGCATGCTGTATGGCAAGGCGCCCCGGCTCGAGGCGATGCCCCCCTACCAAGGTGGCGGCGATATGATCCGGTCGGTCACCTTCGCCCGGACGACCTTCGCCGAGATCCCCGCCAAGTTCGAGGCCGGCACGCCGCACATCGCCGGCGCGATCGGCCTGGGAGCGGCGATCGACTACCTGTCCCGTCTCGACTGGGGGCTCGTCGCTGCACACGAAGCCGACCTGCTCGCCTACGCCAGCGCGCGACTGCTGGAGGTGCCGGGCGTCCGGCTGGTCGGGACCGCGGCCCACAAAGCCAGCGTCATTTCCTTCGTCGTCGCCGGCGTGCACGCCCACGACGTCGGCACCATCGTGGACCAGGAGGGCGTCGCGATCCGCACGGGCCACCACTGCACCCAGCCGGTGATGGAGTTCTTCGGGGTGCCGGCGACGGCCCGGGCCTCGTTCGCCTTCTACAATACACGCGAGGACGCCGACGCCCTGGTGGCGGCGCTCGCCAAGGTGCGGCAGGTGTTCGGCGGATGACCGACCTGACCGAGCTGTACCAGCAAACCATCATCGAGCACAACCGCAGTCCCCGGAACTTCAAGAAGCTCGAGCACGCCAACCGCACCGCCGAGGGTTACAACGCCATCTGCGGCGACAAGATCACCCTGTACCTCCGGCTCGAGGACGACGTCATCCGGGAGATCGCCTTCCAAGGCTCGGGCTGCGCCATCTCGCAGGCATCGGCGTCCCTGATGACGAGCGCCGTCGCCGGCAAGACCAAAGTCGAGGCCCAGGCACTGTTCCGGGCCTTCCACGACATGGTGGCCGGCGGGGCGGATGCCCCGGCCGACCCCGGGACCCTCGGCAAGCTGGCCGCGTTCGCAGGGGTGCGGCAGTTCCCTGCCCGGGTCAAATGCGCCAACCTCTCCTGGCACACCTTGCGGGCCGCGCTGGCCGCGGCGGCGGAACCCGTCTCGACCGAGTAGCTTTTCCCTCCGACATGGCCGCACCGGTTCTCGCCCTCGACCGCGTGACGAAGCGGTTCGCTGGCCACACGGCGGTGGACGCACTCTCGCTCACCGTGCCGCACGGCGTCATCTACGGACTGCTGGGCCCGAATGGTGCGGGCAAGAGCACGACCATCCGCATGATCATGAACATCTACGTGCCCGACGAGGGGACGGTCCGGCTGTTCGGCGAGGGGGGCACCGGCCGCGACCACTCGCCGCGCATCGGCTACCTGCCGGAGGAGCGCGGGCTCTACCCCAAGATGCGGGTGCTCGACGTCCTGGTTTTCCTCGCGGAGATGAAGGGCATGGACCGCCGGGCGGCGCGGGCGAAGGCCCTGGAGTGGCTGGATCGGCTGGGGCTCGCTGATTGGCGGTTGCGCAAAGTCAATGAGTTGTCCAAGGGGATGCAGCAGAAGGTCCAGTTCATCTCCACGCTCCTGCATGAGCCCGACCTCCTGGTGATGGACGAGGCGTTCTCCGGCCTGGACCCGGTCAACGCCCAGGTCTTGAAGGAGACCGTGCTCGACCTACGGGGCCGTGGCAAGACGATCCTCCTGTCGACGCACATCATGGAGCAGGCCGAGAAGCTGTGCGACCACGTCTGCATCATCGCGCGTGGCCGCATGCTCGTGGACGGGGGCCTGGCGGACGTGAAGCGAACCCACGGGGGTCGGCATCTGCTCGTCAATTTCGACGGCGGACGCGGCGACGCCGATCGGATCTTCGCCGACCCACGCCTGGTGACGAAGTCGGACAGCTCCGGGCAATACGCCGAGCTGGAGCTCGCCCCCGGAGCGGACGCTCAGGAGATCCTCAAGGCCCTCGTGTCGTCCGGCGCGCGGCTCTCCCGCTTTGAGCTCGCCGAGCCCTCGCTCAACAAGATCTTCATCGACCTGGTGGGGCCGGAGGCGGTCACAGCGGCGGCGCACCCGGAGGAGCGGGCCCGTGGGTAAGATCCTGGCCGTGGTCCGACGTGAGTTCGTCGAGCGGGTTCGGCGGAAGTGGTTTTGGGTGATGGCGCTGCTCGGGCCCGTGTTCTTCGGTGCGATCATCTTCCTGCCCAGCTTGATGATGCGGGGCGGCGGCCTGAAGGACATCGTCGTGGTGGACGGCACGACCAAGGGCCTCGGCGAGCGGGTGACGGCGGCGCTCGACCGGGCGGTCACGCCGGATAGCCACCGGGTGTTTCACGCCGTGCGCGTGCCGGCGGGCGACCGCGTGATCGACTCGCTGACGGCCGAGGTCGAGGCCAAGCGCCTCGAAGGGTTTCTCATCCTGACCGATGCTCTGGTGGACTCGGGACGCGCGGATTACCAGGCTTCCAATGTCTCTTCATTCACGGCCATCGAGACCATCGAGCGCAACCTCACGCAGATCGTGTTTGCCACCCGACTCGAGCGGGAGGGCGTGAACCCGACGCTCGTCACGCGGGCTCGGCTTCCGGTCGCGCTTGGCACCCAGAAGATCGCCGGCGGCCGGGCGACCAAGGAAAGCGCCGCGCAATCCTTCTCCCTCGCCTATTTCATGGCGATCATCTTGTACACGGCGATCCTCATCTATGGCATCAACGTGATGAGCTCGGTACTCGAGGAGAAGACGACTCGCATCGTGGAAGTGCTGGTCTCCTCGTTGCGGCCGTTTCAACTGATGCTCGGCAAGCTGATCGGCGTCGGGGCCGTGTCCATCTTTCAATTCCTGATCTGGGCCGTTTCCGCTCGGTACCTCATCTCGACGCGAGGCCATCTCGGTGGTGGCGGGAGGGGGGGGGGTGACGCGGGCCAGGTTTTCCAGATCCCCCACGTCACGCTCGCCACGACGGCGGTGTTCGTGGCGTATTTCCTGGGGGGCTTCTTCCTCTACTCCGCGATGTTCGCCGCAGTCGGCGCCATCTCCTCGAACGAGCAGGAAGCCCGTCAGGCGCAACAACCGGTCAGCGTTCTCCTCATGGTGTCGTTCTTCGCGATGTTCGCGATGATCAACGATCCCAACTCCCCGCTTGCCGTGACCCTGTCGCTGATCCCGTTCAGCGCGCCGATCGCCATGCCAGTGCGCTGGGCCGCCGGCAATCTGCCCGTGTCCGAGGTCGCGCTGTCGCTGGCCATTCTGCTTGCGGCGATCGTGGCGGTGACGTGGGTGGCAGCGCGGATCTATCGGGTGGGGATCCTGATGACGGGGAAGCGGCCGAACATCAAAGAGCTGGTCAGATGGGTTCGTGCAGCCTAAAGACGGCTAGCCTGCAGGCAGACGGCTAGACGTCGAGACGGCTAGCGGTGCGTAGTGGTCAGCGGGAGGCATAGGAAAGGCACGGCATGCAAGGATTGGGTGCCGTGCCTTTCGCGTCTTACCGCAGCTTTCGCTCCATGGCGCCCTATAAGACTCTCAAGGCTTGGCAACATGCGCAGCGACTAGCTGTGGAATGCGCGAAGGCGAGCAAACGATTCCCACCATACGAGCAGGAGGCTCTCGCCGACCAGCTGCGCAGGGCCTGCTACAGTGTCGTCCTCAACATCGCCGAAGGCAGCGCTCGCCGAGGCGCGCGAGAATACCGGAGGTTCCTCGACACCGCGAATGGCTCGCTAGCGGAGGTGGACACGCTCCTCGGACTGGCCCGAGATTTGGAATATCTCCAGCCCGCCGAGTTTGGCCGCCTTGAGGCCCTTGCGACTGAGACCGGCAAGACGCTCTTTGGACTCCTGCGAAAGATCACCCAGGCGAGTCGAATCCCTACAACCTGACGCCTGGAACCCGCTAGCCGTCTCGACGTCTAGCCGTCTGCCTAGCCGTCTGTCTTCCGTCTATACTTCTGGCATGTCCTTCGACTACGACGTGATCATCGTCGGCGGCGGCCACGCCGGTACCGAGGCCGCGGCCATGTCGGCCCGCCTCAAGGCCAGCACGCTCCTGATTACCTCCAACCTCGACACCATCGGCCACATGTCCTGTAATCCCGCCATCGGCGGGATCGCCAAGGGCACCGTCGTCCGGGAAGTGGACGCGCTCGGGGGGGCCATGGGGCGTGCGACGGACCGCGCGACGATCCAGTTCCGCATGCTGAACCGCTCGAAAGGGCCGGCTGTGTGGGCGCCTCGCGCCCAATGTGACCGCACCCTGTACCGCCGCGCCATCCGCACGCTGCTCGAGCAGTTCCCGGCCCTGCAGCTGACCCAGGGCATGGTGAGCCGGCTTCTGCTCGATGGCGATCAGGTGCGCGGCGTCGAGTCCGCCGACGGGCGGCGTTTCAGCGCACGCGCGGTGATCATCACGGCGGGAACGTTCTTGCGCGGCCGCATTCATCTGGGTACTGACACGCAGATCCCCGCGGGTCGTGCGGGAGACCAGCCGTCGGTCGAGATGGCACAAGCCATTGAGGATCTTGGACTTATAGTTTCCCGCTTCAAGACTGGGACACCGCCGCGGATCGACGGCCGAACGGTCGACTGGTCCAAAGTCGAGCGTCAGGACGGCGACGGGGACGGCTACCGCTTCTCCTTCTACGAGCGGATGGCACTCCCGCGTCAGGTGGCGTGCTGGATTACATGGGCGGGCGAGCCCGTGAAGGAGATCATTCGCCGGCACCTCAAGGAGTCGGCCCTTTACGGAGGCGCGATCAGCGGCCGCGGACCGCGCTACTGCCCCTCGGTCGAAGACAAGATCGTCAAGTTCCCGGACGCGAAGCGGCACCAGGTCTTTCTGGAGCCTGAAGGTCTCGACACGCAAGAATTGTATGTGAACGGGCTATCCACTTCCCTGCCGGTCCCCGTCCAGCTCGAGTTTCTTCGCGCCGTCCCTGGGCTGGAACGTGCGCGGATGACCCGCGCGGGATACGCCATCGAGTACGACTACTACCCGCCTAGCCAGCTCACCCCCTGGCTCGAAACCAAGGCGGTGGAGCGACTCTTTTTCGCCGGGCAGATCAACGGGACGACCGGCTACGAGGAGGCGGCAGGCCAGGGTGTGGTCGCGGGGATCAATGCGGTGCGGCGCCTCAAGGGCGAGGAGCCCGTGGTGTTCGGTCGCGACGACGCGTACATCGGCGTGCTGGTGGACGACCTGGTGACGCGGGGGGTTGATGAGCCCTACCGGCTGTTCACGTCGCGCTCGGAGTTCCGGATGCTACTGCGTCAGGACAATGCGCTCCGACGCTTGCTGCCCCTGGCCGAGCGACTGGCGCTGCTGTCGGACGAGGAGCGGCGGACGGCGGAGCGCCGGCTAGGGGAAGAGGAGCAGGTGTTGGAAGCGGCGCGACAGACGACAATCACTCCTTCCCAGGCCGATCCGGTGCTGGTGGGGACCGGAACGAGACTGGGGCAGCCGGAGCGGGTGGCGGTGGTGGCGAAGCGTCCGGGGGCGGGGTTGGGGCGGCTGCTCGAAGCGGCGGGCGTCGCTTGCCCTTACGGTGACGACGTTCTGGCGGCAGCCGAGATCGAGATCAAGTACGACGGCTACCTTGCGCGGGAGCGGGAGGCGGCGAATCGGCTGGCCGAGTTGGCGGCGTTCGCGTTGCCGTTCGACCTCCCCTATCTGGAGCTCCGCAGTCTTGCGACCGAGGCGCGCCAGAAGCTCGACCGTATTCGGCCGGCGTCGCTAGCGCAGGCGGCGCGGGTTCCGGGTATCTCCCCGAGCGACTTGCACAATCTCGTTATTGAGACGGCGCGGTGGCGGCGGCGTGTCGCCTAGGGTTGTGCACAGGGTTTGTCACAGAATCATGGCTGTTTCACGTGAAACTTGGGCTCCGGTTTCACGTGAAACCACATCTTTCCACATCCTCCACAATAGAGTATATTGGACCCTGGAGTTGATGAATTATATAAACTATTGTCATATAATAACTTCCGAATGACCCGCGTAATCGCGCTCGCCAATCAAAAGGGCGGTGTCGGAAAAACGACGACCGCCGTCAATCTCGCGGCGTCCCTCGCGACTGCCGAGCGCAAGACGCTCCTGGTCGATGCGGATCCCCAGGGGAACGCCACCAGCGGTGTCGGCATCCAGCGCGATCGCATCACGCGATCCCTGTACGACGCCCTGATGGAGGGCCGTCCTCTCGCCGAGGCGCGCTTTACCCGCGTGCACTTCCCCTGTCTCGACGTCATCCCGGCGACCCAGGACCTGGTCGGTGCCGAAGTCGAGCTGGTGAACCGTTCGGCGCGCGAAACTGCTCTGCGCCGCGCGCTGGGTGACCTGCGCGAGCAATACCAATATGTGATCATTGACTGCCCCCCCTCGCTCGGCCTGCTCACCCTGAACGTGCTCACCGCATCCGACAGCGTGCTCATCCCCATTCAGTGCGAGTACTACGCGCTCGAG
>Ga0209235_1000853_pt1 | contig 16089 bp, 11 predicted proteins | sample GraSoi013_1_20cm_4_FD_185817 | JGI IMG/M metagenome (GOLD analysis project Ga0209235, IMG submission 185817) | Grasslands soil microbial communities from the Angelo Coastal Reserve, California, USA - Sample 09_25_2013_1_20cm (SPAdes) (version 2) | ecosystem: Environmental > Terrestrial > Soil >... | reverse complement strand
TGGTCGAGCAGACGAAGCCCTTCTGACGGGCCGATTCCGCGGCACGGTGAAAACCCTCGCAGAGGGCGCGCGCGGCGTCCTGCGGCGCGGCGGCTACGTCCCGCGCGGCGCGAGCGAGCAGCGGAGAATCGGTGGAGACGAGCAGCACCGCGACGCCGCCGTGGATCAAGCCGCGCTCGGTGAACTCGCCGGCCGTCGTGCAGCCCGACAGCTTCGCGCCACGCGCGACCTCGCTCGCCGCGCGCAGGCATTCGCTGAGCGAGAGCGATGGAGAGGCGAAGACGAACCCGAACGACGGAGCCGCTCCCTTCAAGGCTTCGAGAGCGACGCGCGTCGCCTCTTTTGAAGCGCGAGCACCGTCAGGACCGCCGGCGCGGCCCGAGCCAACCTTGTTTGCCATCTGGAATTCCCCCTTGCACGCAGGGAGCACGCCGGGGGACGGCGCGTCGAGGGACCGCGCGTAGGCGCAGGTGGACCGATCAGCGGAAGATGGATCCGCGAGACGCCAGACCCCGGGCGATCAGCCTCTCGATGGCGCGCTTCACGTCGGAGACTTTCGGTTCCAGCTCCGCGTCGTCGTCGTCCGGCGACCCGGAAAAGCGCAGCGGAGCCCCGAACCAGAGGTGGTACTTCACCGGGAGCGGCAACGGCACCAGCGTCGGCGTGATGGGAAGAGCGGGAAAGCCGATCGCCTTCGCGACCGACTTGAAGTCGAAGAATGCCGGCGCCTGCTCTTCGGCGCCGACCACGGCCACGGGGACGATGGGCGTGCGCGTCTCGAGCGCGATGCGCATGAAGCCGTTCCCGAACTCCTGCAGCCGGTACCGCTTGTCGTAGGTCTTGTTGAGCCCGCGCGTGCCTTCGGGAAACACCATGATGGTCTCGCCGGCTGCGAGCAGCCGCCGGCAATTCTCCGGCGTCCCGACCACCTGGCCGATGCGCGCGAAGAACGGCGCCACGAACGGGAGAGTCGGCGCCCACTTCTCCACCATCGCGCGCACCACGCGCGGGGGCTCCGCCTCGAGCAGCAGAGACATGGCGATCATCGCGCCGTCCAACGGAAGCTGTCCGGAGTGATTCGAGATCAACATCACCCGGCCGGTCGGCACCTGGTCGATGCCGTGCGTTTCCACCCGGAAGTAGGTGCGATAGAGCCAGAGCACGGGAGCGATGGCGGCCTTGGCGAAGTCCAGCTCGAGCCCGAAGGGATCGACGCCGTATTCGTTCTGGGGAGCGACCAGCCGCGCCAGACGCGCCTCCAGCTCCGGCCCGCCCTGGGACAGGGTCCACTTCTCCATCGCGCCGCGCAGGCGGCCGAACAGGCCCCGGGGGCGGTCCCGGTCATAGCGGACGAGAGCCGTGGACATGCACGCGCTGTAACGCCGCTGGGCCCTCAGGGCAAGAGGCGGATCGCAGCCTCGTACAACGTGCAGGGGTCGCCAGGAAGCGCCTCGAGCAGACCGCGCAGCCGCCGCAGCTTGTGCACAGCGGGCATCCGCAGCCCGGGCTGCGCTGCCGCGATCTCGCCGGGCACGTCGCTGGCATCGAGAGCGTCGATGCCGTGCAATTCGAGGTTGAGGTGACCGCCGGCAAAAGCCCTTTGCGCGAGCCAGGGAAAGGGCAGCACGGTGGTGCCGATCACCGGCGCCCTCAGGAATGGAAGCGTCGCCACCGGCAGCTCGCGGACCCCGCGCCGCCGATGCGCTCGGCGGGCCGCGAAGAGCTGCCCGATTCCGCCGAGGATGCTCTGGCTGCCGCGGCCGCGCAGCGCGTAGACGGCGAGCGCCGCCGCTTTCGCGGCGTAGTATGGAGGGCTCGGGAGCAGCGAGGAATCGTACGCGTATCCTCGCTCCCGCACCGCGTCCAGCAGGGGCGCCGAGAGGGTGTAACCGGGCGCGCGAAAGCCCCGCGGCCGCAGACCGCAGGCGTCCTCGATGGCGGACTCCGCCAGCGCGAGGTCCTGCGCGATCTCCTCGCGCGTCCTGCGCGAGAGCGCGTAATCGTGCGCATGCGAATGGGAGCCGATCTCGTGGCCGCCGCCGGCCGCCGCCTTCAGGCTGCCGGGCGCAATCGCTGCCTCGCGGCCGATGGCGAAGAACGTCGCGCGCATGCCCAGGCCGTGAAACAGCTCGCAGAGGCGCTGCACCGCGACCTCGGGGACCGCGCGCTGCGCGCGCTCGTCGAGGCGCAGCGAAAGGCCGTGGATGGCCGCGTAGCAGCCGAGCCCGTCCAGATCTACCGAGACCGACCAGATCACGGCGTTCGCCGCGACTCCTCCTGCAGGTAGTAGATGTCGTCCTGAACGCTGGGGGCGTCCCCCGCGTCGGGGCGCAGGTCGAGATACCGGCGGAACTCCGCGATGGCGTCCCTCCGCCGGCCGTCGTCCTTGAAGATGTAGCCGAGCTCGTGGTGGGCGAGCGCGTCCCCGGGGTCCACCCGCGTGGCGTGCTGCAGGGCGTCCACCGCCTTCGTCCGGCACCCCCGGCAGTCCTTGTCCTTGTAGGCGATCCCGAGCTTCGTCCAGACCGCCGGCAGATTCGGGTCCTGAGTCAGCGCCCTCTGGAAGTCGCGGATGGCTCCGTCGACGTCGCCCGACTGCTGCTCGGCGTCGCCGACGAGCGCCCAGAGGCGCGCGCGCTTGGGATCGAGCTCCACGGCCCTGCGAAAAGCCTTCACCGCTTCCGGGAACCGGTTCTCGACCATGAGATTGATGCCGAGATGCTCGTACGTGTCGGCGTTCCTGCTGCCCTTGTCGATGGCGCGCGTGAACGTCTCGATGGCGTCCCTGACCTGGAGCCCTTTCTCGAAGATCAGGCCGAGGTGATAGTGGAACTCCGCGTTGTCGGGCTCGATCTCCACCGCCTTCTTCATCACGTCCATCGCCTCGCCCAGGTTCTTGCGGCCCGCGAGCGCGCGCCCGAGGAAATACAGCGCCTCCGCATGGCGGTCGTTCATCGCCACCGCCTCGCGCAGCTGCAGCTCCGCCTCCTCGAGGTCCCCGCGCTCCACCAGGATGCCGCCGAGCCGGGTACGATAGCGCGAGTCCTTGGAGTCGAGCTTGACGGCTTTGCGGAACGACTGGAGCGCGGCTTCCGAATGGCCCATCCGCCGCAGCAAGGACCCGTACTCGTATTGGAGCGACGCATCGGAATCGAGCTGGACGAGGGCAGTCTCCATCTGTTTGCGCGCCGCCTCCAACTCGCCCTGCGCCGCGAGCGCCTTGCCCATTCCCGCGTGCGCGATCGGATCGTCGGGGTCGATCTGCATGGCGCGCGCATACGCCTCGCGGGCCTTGTCGCGCCGTCCCATCGCGAGCGCCAACTCGCCGATCGCCTCGTTTTCCACCGCGGTGAGGCCGCCGACGGGCACTTTGAGGGCGGCGTCGAGCCTCTCTTGCGCCCTGGCCTTGTCGTTGCGCGAGTCCCACACCAGGCCCTCCGCGGCGAGCGCTTCGACCAGGTCGGGCTTGGCCATCAAGGCCGCTTCGTATTTGCGGTACGCCTCCTCGGCCTTGCCGATGGCGTCGGCGACCCGGCCCTGCAGATAAAGGTAGCGCGCGTTCGTCGCGTCCTTCGCGACGGCCTCGTTGATCGCCTTGTCCGCTTCGAGCAGCCGGTTCTGTCCGAGATACGCCCGGGCGGCCCCCGCGTAAGCCGGCCCCGATGCGGACAGTTGGATGGCCGCCTCGAACTGGCGCGCGGCCTTGTCCCACTCGAGGCGTTGGAGGCGAAACTCGCCATAGGCGACATGCACCACCGGCGAGTTCGGATCGAGTGCCACCGCGCGCTCGTAAGCCGCCTCCGCGTTCCTGAGATCGTGGGCGCTCGCCGCCAGGTTGCCCCGCAGCATGTTCGCCCGCCCTTCCGCAGCGGCATCGAGCGTCTTGCGAGCGTCGGGGTCGAGCGCCTTGACCAGCAGCTCCCCGGCACCCTTCGTATCGTTCTGCCGCAGTCGGACCGAGGCCAATTCCACCATCAGGCGGGCGTTGTCGGGTGCGCCCTTCAGGGCACGCTCGAAGAAATCCGCGGCTTCGGGCAGCTGGCCCCGATCGCGGGCCACTGCCCCGCGCACCAGGAGGAGGCGGGTCGACGGGCCTCGCGCCTTCAGCGCGTTGTCGAGGACCTGGGCGGCGCGCGTGGACTCGCTCGAGTAGACGAGCGCCACGGCATAGAGCCAGGTCGAGTCCCCGTCCGCGCCCGGCGTGTCGCCGAGAGCGGCGAGAAACTGCTTCGCCTTCGCCAACTCGCCGCCCGCCAGGGCGAAGGCGCCGCGGGCGCGGTTCTGGGCCGGACGGGTGCCCTTCATCTTCTCCACCACGCGCTTCGCCTGGTCCCAGTCGGCTCCGACCTGGCCGTACTCGATCTTCAGCTCCGACGCCGCGAGCACGAAGAACGCCTTCACATCGTCATCGTCCGGCAACACCGTCACCAGCTCCGCGGCGGCGGCGACCGCTTCCCGCGCGCCGGCGAAGTCCGCGCGATTCAGCTTTTCGAGTCCCTGCTCGATCACCTTCGCTTCCGCCGCGGTCACGGCCTTCTTCGCGGGAAGATAGAGATTCATCCAGAACAATCCCGCAGGGGTCCGCCGCGCGCGATACCCAAGCACGCCCACGGCCCCAAGGCCGAGCAATACGGCGAGCGCGATCAGCGGCCCCGGCCGCATGACGGAACGCACGCCCGCTTGCAGCGCGCCGGGTCCGCGGGCTTCCTTCCGGCGGGCGCGCTCCTTGCGCTCCTGTGCCGCGCGCTCTTCGCGCTCCCTCTTCTTCTGCTCCTTGTCCGCTTTCTTCGAGCTGGCGCTGTCCGCAGGGCCCGTTCCGCCCAGGTCATCGGCGAAGTCGAGCGTCTCTTCGCTGCTGCCCCCAGCGGGCTTCCCGATCACCGGGGGAGGTGGCCGCTTCTTCCTGTCCGAGTCCTTGGGCGCGTCGTCGACGAAATCGAGCATGTCGGGAGCCGGGGAGGATTTCGGCTTCGACTCGACGAAATCGAAGTTCATCGCCTCTTCTTGCTCCGGGGCGCCCGATGGGGGGTCCGGTGCGGGAATCTCCGGGAGATCCGCGGCGAACGCGTCATCCCCGGCGGCGGCAGGAGAAGGCTCCGACGGGGCCGGACCGCTGCTCGCCGGCAGCTCGACCTCGATCGCGGCGAACGGGTCGTCCGCCGGCGCTGGAGACGGCGCCTCGCGCGCGCCGTCGAATCCCGGCAGCGGCACGGCATCCGCTCCTTCATGCGGAGGGGGCGCGGCGGGGGGCCGTGGCCGGAAGTCCATCGCGGTGCGCTGCGGCTCATCGAGGCCGGGAAGCGCGACCGCCCCCGGCGTCGCGGGCGGATCGAGATCAGGCAGCGAAGGCGATGCGGCCGCAGCAGGCGCCGCGGCTTCGCCGAAGCCGGGCAGCGGAATGGCTCCGCCCCGCGCGGGCTTCGCCGGAATGCTGGGACGCGCCGCGGGCGCTTTGGAAGCGGCTGGCTTCGCACCGGCCTGACCCGGCAGCGGCACGGCCGGCTTGCCTGCTTCTTTCGCGGCATCTGCCTTCGGCCGATGCACGGTGAACGGCTTCTTGCATTTCGGACACTTGATCGAGAGACCGGTGGGCGGGACTCGCGAATCGTCCAGCTCGTAGGCAGCGGCGCAGTTTGGGCAGGAGATCTTCACGCCGCTCAGCCCTCCGCGTATTCGAATCGCTGCTTGAGCGCAAGATAGGTGCCGTACGCGTCGGAGCCGTCCTGCGATCCGCGCCGTTCGGCGAGGCGCGCGTGCAGGACCCGGCGGGCGATCTGCGCCGCATCGCGCTCATCGAGCCCGGCAAGCTCCGCGAGCTGGTGGAGATTGATCGGATCGTATTGCTCCTGCATCTCGACGTAGAGGAGGAAGTCCTTCACCAGCTGCTCCGGGCCCAGCGCCCAGCGGCCGCTCTCGAGCGGCACCAGCAGGCCGGAGCGCGCGAAGACGCGCTCGACGCGCAGCGCCTCGTCACCGGTCAGTCCCACGCGCCTCATGAGCGCGTGGGGGTTGAGGTCGTCCGGGAGCGCGCGGCGCCCCTGCGCATCCGGCGCGCCGGCGAGGTTGCGCACCAGCGAGAGGGCGCGGGCGGCGCCCGACCGGCTCATCAGGGCCTGGATCTGCCGGTCCGCCTCGCGCAGCCGCGAGCTGAGGCGGCGCATGAGCCGCACGGCGATCTCGCTGTTGCGGCGCACGACGGTGGCGAACGCGCCCTGCTCCACCTCGATCAGAAGCGCCTCCTCGACCACGGTGGCGCCCGCCGACCGGGGCAGGCCCTCGAGCAGCGCCATCTCGCCGAAGAACTCCCCGGGTCCGAGCACCGCGAGCGTGATCTCGCTATCTCCGATCCTCTTGGAAATGTTCACCCTGCCGGAACGGATCACGTACATGGTCTGCCCGCGATCTCCTTCGCGGAACAGCACCGTCCCGGACGGATGTCTGCGGACGAGGTGCTCGACGCTGGACACCATCTCGCTCATGAGACTCCGGCCACGCTAGCATCGGGCTCCGGCTCCGCCAACGAAACGGCGGCGCGTTTCGTGGTAGAGGCGGGTGCGTATGCGCCGGGGTGGGAGAGCCATCGTGATCGGCGGCGGACTGGCCGGACTGGCGTGCGCGCGGGAGCTGGGAAACGCGTGCACGCTCCTCGAAGCGGAGGACCGGCTGGGCGGACTCTGCCGCACCGACGTGATCGATGGCTTCTCGTTCGACTGGACCGGCCATTGGCTGCACGCGCGTGATCCAGAGATGCGCAAGCTGATCCAGAAACGCTGGCTCGGCGGAAATCTTCTCGAGGTTCAGCGCCGCGCGCGCATCTACAGTGAAGGCGTTTGGACCACGTTTCCCTACCAGTTTCATCTCCATGGACTCCCCGCGCGGACGATCTCGGACTGCGTGCTCGGCTTCATCGATGCGACGCTCGGCCCTGAGGGCGAGGAGCTGCGCTCGCGCCCGCTGGCGAACGCCGCGGAGTTCATCCTCCGCCACCTGGGTGAAGGAATCGCCCGGCACTTCATGTTCCCGTACAACGAGAAGCTCTACACGGTGGCGTGTGAACACCTCTCGCCGGAATGGGGCGGCCGCTTCATCCCCCGGCCTTCGCTCGAGGACGTGGTGAACGGCGCCGCCGGCCCCGCGCGCGAGGACGTCGGCTACAACGCCACCTTCTGGTATCCACGAGAGGGCGGAATCGAGGCCTTGCCCCGCGGCATTTCCGCCGAGCTGCGCGCGGACGTCCGACTCTCGTCGCGGGTGCAGAGCGTCGACCTGGCGCGCCGGCGCATCCGCCTCGTTTCCGGGGAAGAACTCGAGTACGACGCGCTCGTGCTCACGGCGCCGCTGCCGGCCTGCGCGCGACTTCTCGCGGAGGCGCCGGCCGAGGTGCGCGATGCGGCCTCGCGGCTGCGCGCGGTTTCGGTGACGGTGGTGGAGGTGGGAGCCAAGGACCTCGGCGGCGAGCGGTTCCACTGGGCTTACTTTCCCGAGAAGGAATTCGCCTTCTACCGGATCGGCTCGCCTTCCGAGGTCAATCCGGCGCTCGCGCCCGCGGGGTTCCGCAGCTTCGCGGTAGAATTCGCTCACCGCGGCACGCCGGAAACGAAACGGTTCATCGAGCAAGCGCTCGAGGGTCTTTCCCGCTGCCGCCTGATCGATCGCGGCGGCGTCGTGCTCTCCCGCGCGCGCACCATTCCAGTCGCCTACGTGCTCTTCGACCATGATCACGCGCAGGCGCGCGCCACCGTGCAGCAGCACTTCGAGCGGCACGGCGTCCAGCTCGCGGGGCGCTACGGGAAGTGGGAGTACAGCTCGATGGAGGACGCGCTCCTCTCCGGCCGCGAGGCAGCCCGCAGCCTCGCATGATCTCCATTGTGATCCCGGTCTACAACGAGGCGCGCATCGTCCGGGACGCCGCCGCCGAGCTGTGCCGCAAGCTCGACGATCTGCGCTGGGAGTACGAGCTGATCCTGGCGGAGAACGGATCGCGCGACGGAACCTTGCAGCTCCTGGAAAAGTTGCCGGCGACGCTTCCACGGGTGCGCTGGCTGCACGAGCAGAAGCCGAACTACGGCCGGGCGCTGAAGCGGGGAATCCTGGAGGCGCGCGGCGAAGTGGTGATCTGCGACGAGATCGATCTCTGCGACGTGGACTTCTACCTGCGCGCCCTGCCCCTTCTCGAGCAGGGCGCCGACTTGGTGGTGGGCTCGAAGGCGATGAAGGGCGCGAACGACTCGAGACCATGGGTCCGCCGCGTCGCCACCCGGGTCATCAACCTCCTGCTGCGCATCGCGACCGGGTTCCGCGGCACGGATACGCACGGGCTGAAAGCGTTCAAGCGGGAGCGGCTCACGGACGTCGCCCGCGCCTGCGTGGTCGAGCGGGACCTGTTTGCGAGCGAGTTCGTGATCCGGGCGCAGCGCATGGGACGCGACGTGCGCGAGATCCCCATCGCATTGCACGAGAAGCGGCCTCCGTCGACCGCGCTCCTGCGCCGGGTGCCACGCGTGCTCAATGGGCTGATCAAGCTGGGGTGGACGATCCGGATCCGGCATCGGTAGCTTTGGAGGCTGTTTCCGCCTTCGCGGAAACAGCCAGCAACTGCGTAGGCCCTAAGCCGCCTTCGGCGGCCGGGCCTAGAAGTCTTTCGTGAACAGCACGGAGAAGTCGCGCGTCCGGTCGCCGTAAGTCATTTCCGCCGAGACCGTACGGCTGATCTCGTACTCCAAGTGGCCTTCGACGTTGTTCTCGTACGGCGTCTCGGTGAAGCGCTGGCGATATCCGATGAAGACCCGGTCGCCGATGTACTTGCCGACACTCGCGCCAGAGACGCCCTTGGCGCCGGTATCGATGGTGATCACGTCGACCGGAAGGACGTCCGCAAGCTCCTTGCGCACCTGGCCGAAGAGCAGGCCTCCTACCACGCTGGTGGCCGCGCCGGTGAGGTCGACTCCCCCGCCCTGCTGCGTCGCCCGGCCCTGGATGCGTCCGGTGGCGAGAAAGAACGCGATCTGGTCCTGGTCCATGGTCGGATTGGAGGCCATCTCCAGCTGCGGATTCTTGGCGGTGCCGGTGACGGTGATGGTCACCTTCGCCTGCGGGTTGTCGTAGAGCGCCTTGATCTCCAGCTCCGGATTCGAGGGGTCGCCGCCCGTCTCGATGATCTTCGCATCGTCGATGGTGAAGCGGCGGCCCAGCGCGGTGAACGAGCCCTGGGGGACGTGCACCGTCCCGTCGGCGGTGAGACCGTCGGGGCGGCGCGCGTCGTACTCGAAGTTCATCTGGGTCTGGACGGGGAACTCGAAGTCTGCCGCCTTCACGTAGAGGTGGTTGAGGTCGAGATGCGCGTGCATGCGGAACTTCGCGGTCTTGCGCGCTTCCTCTTCGGCCTCCACGTCTCCCGGCTCCCGCCCCGGCGGATGCGGGCGCTCCCCGGGATGGACTAGCAGCACGTCGGCGTTTTCCTTCAGCCGCGGCAGCTGCTTGTCCGGCAGTTGCTTGATGACGATCCGGGCGTCCGGAATCTTCGCGTTCAAATTCAGCGTTCCGTCGGTGTAGTCGCCGAAGAGGTCGATCTCGCCGGAAACGTCCGCGCGCTGCTCGGCGGCCTGCCGTACGGGCACCGGGCCCGCGGAGAGCGGCCGGTCCGTCCCCGGCACTTTGCGATCCCGCACCGACTCGGCGTCCCCGAGATGGATCTCGCCGGTGAACTCCATGCGATCGAGGTCCGCGCTGCCAGGAAGAGGCCTTCGCGAAGCGGCGAGGATCGCGCTGAACGTTCCCATGCCCAAGCTCCCGGTCAGACGATCGAGCACCACCTCCTTCGGAGAGAACTTCGCGTCCAGACCGACGTCCTCGTACACGCCCTGCCCGACCACGTCGAAGAGTCCCCGGCGCAGGTGCGCATCGCCCTCGGCGACCGGCTTGGAGAGCGTGCCGCCCATCTTCACGGCCCCGTCCAGGGTGCCGCTGGCGCGGCGCAGATCTCGCACCAGCCCCGAGGCGAAGACGAGATCGAGGTGGCGCGAAGTCATGTCGCCGGACAACCGCCCATTCAGGACTGGCGCGGCGCCGCGCGAGAGCAGCGCGCGTCCGCCGAGATCGGCATCGAGCTTGACATGACCGAGGAAGTTGCCTCCGCCGGGCGGGTCGATGCCGACGTGCAACAGGGCTCCGGCGGAGGTCGCTTCCACATACACGTCGGCAGCGCCGAGCTTCTTCTCCTGTGCGGACAGGTCCCGCACGGTCAGCTGGGCCGTGAGCTCCGGCCGCGCCGGCGTTCCGGAGAGCGCGACCTTCCCGGTGAGCCTGCCTTCCGCGACCCCCGCACGGCCCGCGAGCTGGGAGGCACGCGCGATCGGCAGGCCCGGGATCTCCAGATTCAGCGAAACCGCGCGATCGAGCAGCGGCGCGATCGCCGCGCGGTCGCCCCGCCGCATCAGCACCTCCACCAGCTCTCCTCCGGACAGGGAGGCGCCCATCTCGCCGCGCGCCACGACGTCGCCCTGCGACTGGGCTCCGAGCGTGGCCCGCACCTTGTCCCGGATGCCGAGTGCACCCTGGAACGCGAGACCGTGCAGGCGCCCGATGTTGACCTCGTTGCCCGTCGTGTTCACGTCCAGCGTCGGATTCCTCGGCGTCCCCGACAGGCGCGCGGACAGGCTCACGGTGCCGCTGCTGCCGGTCGGCAAGATGCCGGAGCGGGAGAGCCGTTCCAGCGGAAGCTGGGTGACGGCGAGATCGGCCTGGAGGGGACGATCCAGCATGCCGCGCAGGTACGTCCGGTCGCGGAGCGCGCGCGCCAGATCGAAGGGAATTTGGCTCGCCGCCCAGTTGGACGGAGCCGTCGAACGCAGTCGTGCCCTTCTCGATCAGGAGTCCGGCCCGCGCGTCCACCTGCTGGATCGTCTGGGTGCCCAGGCCGCGCGCCTCGAGGGATACGGTGGCCCGTGGGGCCGCCAGGCTCCCGCTGGCGACGATGCGGGCGTCGATCACCCCGCGGGCGTGCTCCTGCTGCAGGGCCGGCAGCTTCGCCGTCTCGGCCAGACGCGTGAGATCGAGCTGCGCGAGGCGCACCTCGAGCTGGACGGGCTCATTGGACGGCTGCGTGGCGATGGCCTGCACCGGCAGCTCACCCTGGAAATCGACGCGGACGAGCCCGCTTCCGGCGGCCCAGCCTTCGGTCTGCAGCACCCCGCGGTGGACGTGGGCGTGGACGTGCGCGTCGAGTGAAAGATCTCCGGCCGGGCGCGCTCCCGCGCCGCGGAGGTCGGCGCGGAGATCGAAATCCGGGGTCGCGCGCGGTCCCTGCACGACCGCGTTCGCTTCGAGCACGCCATGAAGATCCAGGCCTTTCGGCATCGCGAACTGGGGAAGCCGATCCAGCTCGAAATTCGAGACCACCACCGCCGCGTCGATCCGGCCGGGCGGCGGTTGGAGCTGGGCCTGCAGGCGTACGCTGCCGTGATCGCCCAGCAGCTCGATGGGCTCGAGCACCACCGCGCTGCGGAAGTGGACGTTCGCGTCGCGGGCGAGATGGAGGGTATTCCCCGGATAGGCGACGAGGAAGTTCGACAACGTCAAGCCGTCCTTGTCGTCATTGATCTTGGCGTCGCCCGCCAGTTGGAGAACGCCTCCGGCCACCGCGGCGTCGATCCGAAGGCGCGCCAGCGGCCACTGCAGCGTCATGTCGATCCGCGGCGCGCCCAGATCGATCGCGCTCGCGGAGAGCCGTTGCGCCGCCAGACGCAACGAACCGTCCGGCCGCTTCAGCGGCCCATGCAGCGTGCCGTTCACGGTCAAGCCCTCGGCGGAAATGGTTCCACCCCAGAGGAACTTTGGCGCGCGCAAGCTCACCGATGCGTCCGGCGAGGTGGGCGAGCCCGTCACGCGCGCGGCCAACCGCGCGGACCCGGCGATGGGCAGCGAAGGCTGCCGCAGTGTGGCACCGACGGCCCGCCCGAATTGGCCGAGGTCCGGAGCCCGCACGTCTAGATCGAGGGACACCTCGTCGTAGGCGGCCGCGCCGTGCGCCTTGATCTCCAGTCCAAGGGCGGTGGCGGTGAAGGCGCGCACGATCGCGTACCGCCGCACCACGGTCGCCTTTACATCCGCGACCACCGGACCGACGCGGTCGAGCCGCGCCGGGCCGACGTGCAGCGCGACCTCGTGCTCGCCGACGATGCCGTGCTCGTCGAATCGGGGCGTTCCCTTCCCATGCACGGAGAGGCGGGCCGTCACCACGCCTTTCGGCGCCCGGGGCGACAGAGCGGCCGGATCGACGCTGTCGAGGGAGAGCTGGACGTCCCAGACCGGGGCCTTCTCCAGGGTGGCGGTCAGCTTCCCGCCGAGCTTGCCGCCTCCGGCATCGAGCCTGAGTTCGACCCCTGCCGTCTTTCCGTCGCTCTTCAGATCGAGCTCGCCGCGCACGGCGGCCGCGAGCGGCGACTTCGGCGCAATCACCTCGACGTCTTCCGGCCGCACGACCAGCTGGCGAACCCGGATCTCGCCGGCCCGCCTGGCGAGGTCCCAGGATCCGTCCGCTACGAGGCCGCTCTCGCCGAGCTTCGCGCGGAAGGACTTGAGCGCGACCGTCCCGGTCGCAGCGGCGCCCTCGAGCGTCGCATCGAGATCCAAGGCGACCGGCGCTGCTCCCTGAGCGGACAGCTGCGCGGAAAGCCCTAGCGCCGCCGCCGCGGAATCTGCCGCGTAACGCGCGTGCGCATCGGTGACGTTCAGATCGCGCAGGGCGAAGGTCGCGTCCGCTCCCAGCTCCGGCCGGACCGTGATCGACCCGCCGCGCAGCTCGAGGTTGCGCACGTCGATCTTCCACTCGAATGGACCGCCTCCGGGCTGCGGCGGCTTGCGCGGCTTGATCGCGCGCTGCAAGGTGGTTTCCCCGGTCCCCGTCTCCCCGGTACCGGGGACCTTTGCGATCTCGACCCAGGGCCGCTCCAGCTGCGCCTCAGTGATCACCACCCGGTGCGCCTTCAAGGCCAATGGCTGCAGCCGGACGCAGGCGCGGTCGGCGCTGAGCACGCGATGCCCGTCGGGATCGCGCAGGTCCACGCCGTCCACGCAGATGTGCAAGAACCCACCGACGTGAATGGCGCCGACGCGCAGATCGCCCTCGATCGCATTGCGCGCTTCATTGGCCACGTACCGCCCCAGCTGTCCGGCACCGCTGCCGGTATGCAGCCAGACGAGCGCCGCCACGATCGCCAGCGCGACGACGCCGAGCAGCGAGAGCGCCGCGATCCAGATGATCCGCCCCGCCCTCCGCCAACGCGGCTTCAGGTAGCGTGCCTCCCGTCGGGGAGGCCGCGGCGGCTCATACCTCGGTTCTGGCAGGTGCTCGGTCACCGGTTTGTCGATTCTTGCCACACAAGCGCCTTCGCGCACCTGGAACGAGGGCGCCAACCGTCTTGTCCGAACGCGAGTGAAAAAGCCCTTGGGGGGTCAGAATGCCTCGCCGAGCGAGACGTGGAAGGCGAACCGCGGCAGTGGGATGCACCCCGCGGTGTTGTCGGGGCAAGAGGCTGAGACGCGCGTCCGCGACATGGTCACGGTCGCGCCCGTTGAATCGGTGGCCGTCGCAGCGGGGGTGAAGACGTCCTTTGCCCTCACCAGATAAGCGACATCGAGGCGTACCGGCCCGAATGGAGTGAGGTAACGAAGACCAAGCCCCGGAGCGACCTCGAGGCCGCCCTCGAGCGGCCGTTTCGGGTCGTTGGTCACGTTGCTGGCGTCGACGAACGGCACGATCCCGAGGTGGTTCAGGATGAAATCCGCATGGATCCGCAGCTCGGCGGAGACCAGCGCGGCCGCCTTTCCGCCGATGCCGACGGCCGTGGTTGCATACCGGAGCGTCTTGCCGCACCCGGGGGGGTTGTTCTCGAGGCAGGGGTCCGCGCCGATCTTCGGCCCCTGCTGCAACGGCTGGTAGCCACGCTGCTCGTTCTGGCCACCGAAGAAGAACCTCTGGGTGAAGGGGCTCGCCCCGTTCGCCGTCTCGGTGAAGAGGCCGCCGTATTCCACCCGCAACGCGAGCACGCCGATCCTGCCGAGGGGCGCATAACCGCGAAGGTCGGGGTTGATGCGAAAGTAGCTGAAGGTTCCGGGCTTCAGCGTCTGCTGCAGCCCGATGGTGCCGAAGAACCCGTTCGTCGGCTCGATCGCGTTGTCGCGGCCGTCGTAGCTGTAGCGCAGCTCCGGATACGTCAAGGTGCAGGAGATCGGGCAATCGTTGACGATGCCGGGCACCCCGGTGGTGTCCCCGCGCACGTCCACCTTGAAGTAGCGGACGAAGTTCAGCGAGAGGCCCACGGTATGCTCGGCGCGGCGATAGAGCAGACCGGTCCGCGCCGCCACGTCGTCGTAGGAGAAGCTGCTCTGGATCTCGCGGGCAAATTCGGCGCGGCTGATCCAGTCCAGACCTGGCACGAACATGTTGGGAATGGTGAGCTGTGCGCTGGTCAGAGTCGTGATTCCGGAGCGCGCCGGATCGTACTGGCCCGGAAACGGGTTGGGCACGAACGCGTATCCGGCGGTGTTGGAGAGCTCGAGACGACGCAAACCGCCCAGGAGAGAACGGTTCGTATACTCCGCCCTCAGGCGCGGCAGCTCCCAGCGCGATTCCTCGGCGGAACCGCCCAGTCCCAATCGGACGGTATGGATGGGCGCTTCGCGCACGTTGACGCGCACCCCCGCGAAGGGAGGGTCGGTGAGCGGCTCCAGGTTGACGCGGACCCCGGAGAACGCGCCGAGGTTGTAGACGCGCTGCTGGGCGAGGGCGATCGCCTTCGGAGTGAACCGATCGCCTCGCCGGATTCCGGTGGCGAAAACGATCTCATCGGAGGCGACGCGCTGGTTCCCGGAAACAGTGACGTCTCCGAACTTGAACCTGTCGCCGGGATCCACCTCGAAGACGATGTTCGCCGAGCCCTCTTCCGGCGCCACTTCGACGCGACCCCGGACCTTGGCTCTCGCGAACCCATGCTCGCGCAGCTGCTCGAGCAGCACGTCCTTCGCTTTCTCATAGAGGTCCTCGTCGAAGCCATCCCCCGGATGGATGGGGAGCGCGTCGTCCACGTCGCTCAGCTCGTCGTGCGGCACGGCCTCCGCGCCCGTGAACTCCATCTTGCGGACGACAGCGCGCCGGCCTTCGTTGATCTTCACCAGAAGGGTCACCCGGCCCTTGTCGTCGCGCAACTCCTCCACGTTCTCGACCTTGGCCTCGTAGAACCCCTTCTGGTTGTACCAGCGCTCGATGCGCTTGATGTCGATGGCGAACAGGTCCGCATCGTAGTACCGCGCCGTCTTGCTGAAGAAGCCGCTGGTCGGCGCGGTTGCGATGTGGTCGAGCAGCTCGCCGCCCGAGATGCTGTGGTTGCCTTCGAAGCGGATCGCGGCGAGGACGGGACGGCCTTCGAACGGCTGGTACGGGGTCGCGCAGGCGGAGAGCAACAACAAGACGGCGAGCGCGCGGGCCAAGACCAGCTCAACGTAGCTTGGCCGCACGGGCGGCGCAGGTTTCCCCGTCTCAGGACCGTTGCCGCAGCAACAGATGCAGGTGCGCCTTCTCCCAGGCGCGCGCCCGCAGGTAGCCGGGAAACCGCCGCTCGGCGGCGCGAAAGTCGGGGCCGTGGACGATGCGGCGACCCACTGCGTCGACCGCCGGCGGATGGATCTGGTGCAGCATCTCGTGGAACACCACCATCTCCACGAAGTAGCGCGGCACCCGCGCATCGTCGAGCGCCGGGTGGATCCGGATCACCTTCTGGTCGTGGAAGTACACGCCCATCTTGATCGACCGCTTCCGGCCGCCCGGGCCGCGCCGGCCCCAACCGATGCGCGCGTGGATCGAGCCATCGAAGTGGCGGGCGTTCAGGCCGGCGTAGATCTCCGCCAGGTCGTGCACGCGCCCGCAGGGCGAGAGTGGCGCCTGCGGGCGCGGCGCCAGGGGGCGGATGAGCTCCCGGTTCTGACGGACGTACTCGTCGATGGCGCGGCCGTGCGCGCGCCGGTTGCGTCCCGTGAAACCGGCGAGCGCCCGCATCACCGGCTCGTGGGCCCGCGCGAACATGTGATGCAGCC
>Ga0209235_1000851_pt1 | contig 16109 bp, 15 predicted proteins | sample GraSoi013_1_20cm_4_FD_185817 | JGI IMG/M metagenome (GOLD analysis project Ga0209235, IMG submission 185817) | Grasslands soil microbial communities from the Angelo Coastal Reserve, California, USA - Sample 09_25_2013_1_20cm (SPAdes) (version 2) | ecosystem: Environmental > Terrestrial > Soil >... | reverse complement strand
TACCTTAGATGAGCATCGAGTCCCGAGAAGTACATGACTGGCCTCCTGTGACGAGCGCGCATGCGTCGCGTGGCAACTCGACGCTACGTGTTCGCTCATCGTGAGGCCAGTCGCTTCCATAGAATCAACAGAATTGAGCACAAAAAAGGCGCCGGCCCCTTGAGTTAGTCAGGGGCCGGTCGTTTTTTCAGGGATCGACTCACAGCAACTCACAACGGTCTCGCGGCGCCAGAGTCAGCCGACCCATCCTACGAGATTTTCGATCACGCCTTCAATCGATGTTTCGCCGGTGATTGCCCGTAGCGTCTCCAGGTGAGGGGCTCAGGGGGTCGTGACGATTCTCCGCATCTCACCACCCGGGAGTATTGATGCGAGTTCTCCGAGAGGATGTAGCGAGGACGAATCGCTCCCAGTAGAATGGATAGGTCAGTACAACTCACCGTTAGACGGCGGCGCCGTTGGCGGCGCAACCACTCTGGCACGTGGATGGCGGCCGATCCGCGGTCCGTTAGGCCTCAGCAGCATAGAATCGTACAGAAGGAGACTCTTATGTCGACCGTCGTTCCATTGCCGATCGAGATCGCCATTCCGAAGATCCCCCTGGAGCTTCCACCGGAGGGAAGGCCGAGGTGGAGGATCACGAGACCGAAGACTTGGGTACACGACCCGATACCAGTGGAGATCGAGTTCCCCGTGCACCGGCCGAGGACCGTCGAGTTGCCAGTTAGGATTACTGTTCCAGGAATAGACGGCACCTTCGAGGTTCGCTTGCAGCTGACGGCCGTCGAGAGCGCCCAAGCCCCGCGTTAGGCTGAGCTCTCGAGGCGCAGCTCGTTCTGAGGGTGAAGGAACCTCGTGCATCCTGTCCCAGGTGTTCGGTTTTTCTGGCGGTCGCTGACCGATATACGAGCACATCGTGAATCGATTCGTCAAAGGCCAAGTGTCATGGCGACGCCAAATGGCGTCGCCCCCCCCACTGTGACGAGAGCGTGTGTGGCCGTTCTGCTCTGCGCGCTAGCTGCCTGCAAGGGTTCGCCCGCGCGCCTGGTCGCCGGACTCGCCGACACCGTCGTCGTGAACAATGTGCACGCGGTGCAGATGCCAATGCACGTGTTCGACGCGGCTGGACATGAGCTGCCCGATACGGGCGTCCGTTTCCAACGGATGTCGGGCGCGGCCGTCCCGGTATCCGACAAGGGCGTTCTAAAGTGCACGCAAACCGGCGATGCCACGCTCCGTGCCTCGCTCGGCGCCCTGGTCACGCAGGTGATCGTGCGCTGCCGACCCGTCCGTGATGTGCTCGGCGGGGGCGAGTTGAGCCTCTTGGTTGGGGATTCCTCTCAGATGCTGGCCTTCGCGCCCGTCGACTCCGCGGGCCGGCCGGTGAAGCTGTTCACGATGGGCATCTCGTACGACAGCGCAATTGTCACGCTCGAGCAATGGCGTATCCACGCGCGCGCCCCAGGGCATGCCAGCGTGGACGTTTACATTGGCGATGGCCGGGCGCACTGGTGGGTGGGCGTATATGAGCGCGCGCAGAGTTTGGAGGACATGCACCCCGGGGACCACCGGGCGGTCCCGGTGCGCCTCGCCGGCGGCGAGATGCTACAGTTGCAGCTGCCGCCGTCCCCACCGACCTACACTGTGGAGATGCTTCCCGACCGGGATAGTCTGCGGATGCCTCGGCTGGCCATGCTCGGTGCGAACTGCAATGGCGGTCTCACGACCTCGCGGCGCAACTACTGGTGCTTCGCGCTGCCGGGCGCATCGGTCGTTGCATACCATCCGAAAGACGACCATCCCAAGGAAGCGTGGAGCGGCATGATCGCAGTCTGGCGCGACGATTGCCCAACCCGCCTTACTGGTGGGGTGCCCTGTCCCGAATCAACTGCAACGCGGCACCCAGCGCCTCGTCCGCGGACGCCTTAACGTCTGGCACAACCCCAACCCCCTCCCAATTCGTGCCCGTGATGGGATTGATCGAGTTCCCCCACGACACGCTGAACGCAAAGTGGTCGCCCAAACGTCCCTCTGAAGCCGCGTGCGCGCCGCCCCCGGTCGTCTCGCCCACGACGGTCACGCGCTTCAGGGCTTGCAGATGGTACGCGAACGCCTCGGCCGCCGAGAACGTCTGCGCAGAGGTAAGCACATAGACCGGCTTAGCGCCGCCGAAACGGCGTCCGCCGACGCTGTCCTCGGTCCAGTAATGATGCGTGCTGTCGGCAGAGCGGTCCCAAAGATCCCCGAGGTGGGTGCGGTGGTCGAAGAGGTACGAAGCAATCAAGGCGACCATCTCGGGTTTGCCGCCATTATTCTCACGGAGATCGATGATCAGTGCGCGAGTGCCGGCGAGGAACGTCATCGCCGCCGAGGCCGTGGATCCGCATGGCTCAGCCTCCTCGAACGAGTCGAATCGCACGTAGCCGACGTTCCCGTCCAGCTGTTCGACCTTCTTGAATCCGCAGTTGCTCTCGTCCAGGTTCTCGCGCGACGGAGCGGCTGGCGCGTCCCCGTCTGGCCACTTCGGAGGCAGCGCCGGCACGCTGTAGCGGATTCCCATGTGTCTGTCGTGGGCGATCTCCGCGAGGTCGGCGTTGAGCCGGAGGGCGAGTCCCGGCCCGTTCCGGTAGCGGTCGTACGCGCCGCGCGCGAGCCGCGCACGCAGCGAATCGCCGAGCTGCTTCCCGATGGCCGGGGAGAAGTAGAATGAGTCGAGGATCGCAGCTGCGCGGCCGACCACGGCCGACCGCGTGGCACGATCGATACGAAGCGCCTCGGGCGAGACGTTGGGACCAAGTGGAAAGGCGTTGCCGCTAATGCTGGTCGGATTGCCGGCGGCAACATCGAGCATCCCGTACGCGATCATCGCAGGGGTGTTGCGGGGGCGGAGAAAGAACTCGACGTGTCGGGGCTCGCTGACGTCCACCCTGACCAGGTCGAACCCGCCTGTCATCTGGCGGAAGTTGAACGAGTTGCGGTAGGGGAAGTCCACCTGGTACGTACGGAGGAAGGCCGCCGCGCGTGCGGAGTCGCCGCTGTTGTACGCGTCGAGCCAGGCGCGGAGGACCTGTCCGGCGGGCGTGTTCGGTATTGTCGCCTGACCGCGCAGCACCCCTGATGCCAGGCTGAGCAATGCACACAGGGCCAAGGGGCGAGGCGAGACGCGCAACATGCTCTAGAACTGGTGGAATAAATCGCTCACGCGCAAGGAGGATGCACCACGTTGAGTCTCACTTGGATCTAGGGAGGCGGAGAAGAATGAAAGGCCATCAGTTAGAATTGACAGGTCAGTCCAACTCAGCGTTATGCCGACGCGCGGGCATTGGTGCGCGCGAGAAGACAAAGTATCGGTGGCGTTCATTACTCACTCGACAAGACTGTAGGCGCAGGCAATGAAGCGCGTTTCAGTGGTCTTTACCGAACATGAGGAAAATGGCCTCGCCAATACCTCAGGGTTGCTCGCAATCCTGGAGCGAATCAAACCAGAGGTCATCTTTTTGGAATGCCCTCCTGCGGCTTTCGTCGACTATCTCAACGGCACCCACGCGAAGCTCGAGCCAACCGCAGCAAGTCGCTATCGCGAGAACCATCGCGTTGACCTGATTCCGGTGGACCTACCGACACCAGACGAGGACTTCTTCGCGAAACACCGGGATCTGAACAGGAGAATTGAGCGGACGAGTCCTGATTACCGTCGATTGGTCGATTGGCACAGCCAGAACGTGAGTGCACATGGATTTGCGTATCTCAACAGCAAAGATTGCAGCGATCTCTTTTCCCAGCTTCATGAAGCGATGCTAGCTGCAATTGAGAAGGATGTAGACCACAGGCTGCTCGCTGAGGTCTACGACCTGTGGATTAGAACCAATGAGCTCCGCGACAAGGGAATGATGAAGAAGATAGAGAACCATTGCCGACAGGCTTCGTTCAGTAGTGCTGCGTTTCTCGTGGGCGCAGCACACAGGGAGTCCATAATTAACCTGTCGCGTAGGGCGCCCGGAGCTGCTTCATCCACGATCCAGTGGGATTTTGCCGGTTCATTCAGGAACCGAATGTCACAGTGGCGCGGCATAACGAGGAGTTGTAGCTGACGGCGCGTTGGCCGCGGTCGCCTCGCTCCGCGCCGCGCCCGCTCTTATATGTGCGCCGGAGCTAAACTCCGGGCGTTAGCCAGCCACGGGCGTTGCTGGTAGGTTGAGCCCTTCACGATCGGCATAACCTCGGTGCGCAGATCACACATCCCTCAAGCGCCCTTGAGCCCTTCACGCTCCAGTGCGAGTACACACCCCTGGCACGAGGTGCGGGCCGTTGTTCTCGCTCGTGACAACCGGCGTTGTAAGCAGTGCGGTGAGCTCTGCGCCGAAGGTGAAGCGGACGTTCACCATCTGGTTCCGCGTGCAGCTGGGGGCATCGATGACCCAGCGAATCTCATCACACTGTGCGATGGTTGCCATGCGACGCGCCATCCCAACTTGCAGGGCACGCTCGCTCGCAGGGTGATCGAACGTTGGGGTTTGCGACTTGCAAAGTGGCTGGATCGTCGAGGTGACCTGACAGGTCTCGACGAGTCACTGGGAGCGACTTTGCGCTTGCTTGGCGTGACTCGCTTTCGCACCCCTCAGTTGGAGGTCGTGCTCGCAGCGCTCCGCGGGGAGTCACTACTGCTGGTGAGCGCGACCGGGTCGGGCAAATCGCTCTGTTTTCAGGTGCCGATCCTGCTGGGTCGGGGATGTGGATTCATCATATCGCCGCTGAAGGCTCTCATGAGCCAACAGGTGGCCGACCTCCACTACTTGAAGATCCCAGGAACATTCATCAACGGCGATCTCGGACCCATCGAGAAGGAAATCAGGTACGCGCTTCTCCGAGATCGCGCGATCAAGTTTCTTTTTTGCACTCCGGAGCGGTTCGATTCCGCGATGGTACGTCGAGCCGAGATCGAGGAGATCACGCGGGCCAGGCCGAGCTACCTGGTTGTCGATGAAGCACACTGTATCGATCGTTGGGGACAGGACTTTCGCCCGAACTACGGCAGATTGGGCGCAGTGCGTACTGCTCTCGGTGACCCCCCGCTGCTGGCGTTTACTGCCACTGCTGGAGTTGAGAGCCAAAAGCGGATTCTGCAATCACTCGGGATACCGAATGCCCGGGTTGTTGTAACCGGAGTGAATCGCCCGAACATTGCTCTCGCGCGCCTTGATGGCGTGGCCGATGAGAAGCGGTATTCAGTGATCATTTCCCTCCTGGGCATCATGCCGCCCGGTCGCGCCATGCTGTTCGTGCCTACTGTCAAGATGGGAGAGAAACTCCAACAAGGCCTACGCCCCTTGGGTTTGGATGTTCCATTCTTTCACTCCAGACTCGGCACGGCCAATGATCGCGATATGCTACTCGGACGTTTTACTGGCCGCCTTGAGCCCGCCGCGCACGTTGTTATCTGCACGAACGCGTTTGGAATGGGACTCGATCTGCCGAATGTGCGCTTGGTAGTTCACTGGCAGCACCCCGCCTCGGTAGAGGACTACCTGCAGGAGTTCGGGCGCGCCGGACGAGACGGCGCGCCGTCGGTTGCAGTCTTGTTCACGAGCCCTAAGGACGCTGGGTTGCTCACATTCATGGCAGACCTGACGGTCGCGGAATCTGATCTCGATCCGGCGGGAAAGACCGTTGCTCTCCAAGCAAAATACGATGGCATCACCCAGATGCAGAAGCGAGCAACCGCACGAGATGTCTGTTTTCGAGCAGCCATTGTGCAGTATTTTGGCGAGGAGCAGACGCAGCGACGAAAAACGCTGGCCGTCAGGATTGTGGAGTGGCTCTTCTCCCGTTCCAATCAGATCGCGCGCGCGCACGGCTGCTGTGACAAATGCGACCAGGTTCGAGTCGATAGCGTCATCGGTTGGGCTGCTCGCATTTGGGGATCGACAGGACTCAAGAAAGTGGCACCATGATGGTAAGTTAGAATCGAACCGGTCGCAGTTAGACTAGCGGGCTCGCACAGAAGGGTCCCAATCATGAACCCGCTCAGGTCCGGTCCGCCCATCACGTCGGCTGACATAACGACGGTATCCTGAGTAGTCGGCGAGCGCAGGGCGCGATCGGAAACACGCCCGTCTTCAGAGCGCCGAAGGACCCGACGAAGGCGTGCAGTCGGCATCTGTTCGACACGTGGCTCCGGAAGGCGTACGAGATCACGGAGCTTCCGCCCGAACGGTGGGTGATGTGGCACTCGATCCGCCGGAAGTGGGCTACCGAACGGAAGGGCTACCCGGTACGTGACGTGATGGAAGCCGGGGGCTGGAAGAACGAGGAGACGCTGCTTCGTTCGTATCAGCAGCCCGATGCCGAGACAGTGAAGCGGGTGGTGTTGCATCCGACGCAGCGGATTGTGAGCTGCTGAGCCGGACTCACAACAAAACTCACAACACGGGGTGCAACCGAAGAAAAAGCCCCACAGTCGAAGTCACTGTGAGGCTTGATCTTCACTCAGTCGGGACGGCGGGATTTGAACCCGCGACCCCCTGAACCCCATTCAGGTGCGCTACCGGACTGCGCTACGTCCCGAAGTACTAGACGGGATAGACGGCGAGACGGCTAGACGGGTAGGGGGTCCGTCACTCGCATCGCTTCCCGCTGCTCTTGGCTCTCTTCATCCCTACCCGTCTACCCGTCTACCCGTCCAATCTTTCGGTGCGCTACCGGACTGCGACCGAGGGCGCGTCAGCGCCCGAGGAAGTCCTTTAGGGCGCTACGTCCCGAACTACTAGACGCCCAAGCGCCCAGATGCCTGGACGCTGGGGAACGGCTGCCGCTCAGGATTCTACCGCCTCTCGCCAAGCGACGTAAGTGCTGAGCAGTATCCGCGCTCGGCCGCGACGCTGTCCCCGCCTACCTCCCGAATTGCCCGCGCAACGCCCGCACCCGCTCCAGGATCCCGGCGTCTCCCTTGGTTTCGGCAAGTGGCGTGAGCCGCGCGATGATGACATCCCAATCGAGCCCGCGGCCGCGCCGCTGTGCGATACTGGCCACGTCGGCCCGGTCCTGCAACCGATCGGCGAAGGCCTTGAGCACGAGTAAGTCCTCGGCAGAGCAGACACGCAGCAGGACACCCGGCTCGAACTCAACCTCAGTCGCGCGCGCGATCATGTCCGCCTCGAACGAGAGCGCGCCCAACGCCACATCTGCGGCGATGCCGGCGGGCGTCGAGAGCAACAACACGCGATGGCGCAGGGCGAATTCGCGGGCGTCCGGCCGCCGGCCGGAGTAGTGCGCCAGGAGCTCGTCCACCACCGGAACCTCACCGCCGAAGCCGGTGAACACGGTCAGGTCGAGATCCCGAGTGACGCGCGGCGCGCCCCAGTGTTGCAACGCAACCCCCCCGATGAAACAGAACCGCCAGCGGCGGTCCGTCAGAAACCGCTGCAAGGCGTGGGCCTCGCGGAACAGCTCGATCACCGCCCGAGCTGCTGGAAATAGCGTTGCTGTTCGATCAATCCGGAGGTGTCCGAGACCGGCGCCCGTCGCAAGGCGTGCGCAAACGCGGCGGCAAGCTCGGCCAAGGCGCGCGGCGTGACGAGGCGCTCGAGCTCAGCTCGCTTCTGCTCCGCGAGCGCGGGCTCGGCGTCACGCCACGTCATCACCCAACGCTCGATCTGCGTTCGGTCGCTGCCTGAATCCATGGGCTCAAATATACCCACGGTATCTGTCGGCTCGCCCTCACGGCTGATCCGGGAGGGGCCGCTTGCGGCAACCGAGCAGGGCCCGTATCGTCCTCGCCTTCCCCCAGCGGAGATCCGTCATGCGACCCATCTGGTGCGTCCCCGCGCTCCTCGCCGCCGCACTCGGCTGCCAGGCGACCCCCCCACCCGACACCACGGCCGAAGCCAAGCAGGCCATCGATGCCGCCAACGCCCAATGGCCACGCCTGACGGCGGCGGGCCACGCCGACTCCATTGCCGAGTTCTACCAAGCCAAGGCCGTGATCCTGCCCCCCAACATGCCGCCCATGCACGACCGCGAGGCGATCCGCAGCTTCTTCGCCGTGCTGAACGGCATGTCGAGCCCGCCCCCCGTGCTCACGCTCCGCGCCGAGTCGGTGTGGGCGAGCGGCCCGATGGCCGTGGAGCTGGGGCGCTGGCACTTCGCCTGGCCCGCGGGCGCGAAACGCCCGCCCGGAGCCCCCGCCGCCGATTCCGGCAAGTACATCGTGCGCTGGGTGAAGGATAACGGGCGCTGGTTGATGGCCCAGGATATCTGGAACTCGGACATCGCGCTGCCGCAGCCCCAGCATTGACGCGGCGGTCGTTCACGCTCGGTCCGGCACTGTGGGCGCTGGCCGCCTGCGCGCCGGCCCGGGCTCGGGCGCCGGTCCCCGCTCCGGAGCCGGCCGAGGTCCGCGCCCTCTGGGTGGTGCGCTCCACGCTCGTCGATCCCGACAGCGCCCGGGCGATGGTGCGCCGGGCGGCCGAAGCAGGGTTCAACACCTTGATCCTGCAGGTCCGCGGTCGCGGCGACGCGTACTATCGCAGTCGCTGGGAGCCCCCGCCCCCCGCCCTGGCGGCCCGGAACGGCTACGACGCGCTCGGCCGCACGATTCGCGAGGCCCACCGCCGCGGCCTGCGCGTGCACGCCTGGCTCAACACCGAGCTCGTGGCAAACGCCGACACCTTGCCCCAGGACTCCACCCACTTCGTCTTTCGCCGGCCCGATCTCCTCGCCGTGCCGCGACCGCTCGCCCGCGAGCTGTACGACGCGGATCCCCGCGATCCGCACTACGTACAGGCCCTCGCCGAATACGCCCGCGCCAACCGCGATCATGTGGAGGGCCTCTACACGAGCCCGGCGGCGCCCGAGGTGAAGGAGCACATCTATTCGGTGTGGATCGATCTGGTGGAGCGCTACGACCTGGACGGGCTCCACTTCGACTACGTCCGATACCCCGCCCCGGACTACGACTACTCGCGCGTCGCGCTCGAGCGGTTCCGCGACTGGCTCGTCCCCACGCTCCCGGACTCGGTCCGCACCCGGTTCGCTGGCGCCGAGCCGGCCGATCCGCTCGTCTACAGCGACTCCTTCCCGGACGCCTGGGATCGGTTCCGGCGGCTGCAGATCACCGAGCTGGTGGAGCGGATCTACCACGGGGTCAAGAAGCGCAATCCGCGCCTGGTGGTAAGCGCGGCCGTGTTCGGCGACGCCGAGAACGCCTACCGCTTGCGATTCCAGGATTGGCGCGACTGGCTGCGTCGCGACATCATCGACGTCGCCTGCCCGATGGCCTACACCGACTCGACCGAGCTGTTTCGCGAGCGGATCCGCACCGCCGTGGAGACCGCGGGGGGCGCGCGCGTGTGGGCGGGTATCGGCGCGTATAAGAACACCGTGGACGGGACGGTGCAGCAGATCGGGGTCGCGCGCGGCCTCGGTGCCGCCGGTGTCGTGCTCTTCTCTTATGACTTCATGGCGCGACAGGGGGGAATGCGACCCGGCGAAAGCTATCTCCTGGCCGTGCGCGACCGCGCGTTTCGCTGATCGGCGCTCACCGGTTGGCCGTGTTGTCCAGCGCCGGCGCCAGCGTGCCCGATGTCCGGGTGGTGTCGCCTCGCGCGCCGATGGTGTACATGTGCCCGCGGACGAACGACACGCTCCCTCGGGTGATGACGCTCCGGTTCGAGCCGGTGTAGCGGGCGATCAGATTGTACACGCCGTTCGGGACGGCGGTGAACGCACCGGCCGCCTTGTAGGCGACTTCCCCACCGACGGCGATCGAGTCCTTCGTCACGGTCGCATCCGTATTCTTCGCGTACAAGGTCAGCGGGTTCGCATTGTAGATCGCATTGACGAACCGCACGTAAGCGACCGAATAATCCCATTGCTCCGGGACGGGATCCTCCACGACAAAGGCATCCAAGTGCTTGGCCGTGCTATCGTAGAGGCCGCTCAGATAGAACGAGTAGGACTTCCCGTCGGCGATGGACGCGCTCAGGTTGTCGATGGGGAGATCCTTGTTCGTGGTGTCCGCGATCCGGCCCGTCAGGGTATAGGTGCCGGGCGCGAGTGCCGAATAGAGCCCGCCGTTCCCCACCTGGCCGTACGCCACGCCGCTGGTGGATTCAATGTCGCTGATCGACGTGATCGCCGTCATCTTCGTGTCATTGGCGTAGAAATTCACGGCGGGCGCGTTCAGGCCAAAATTGAAGAACTTGATGCGCGCCGTGGGGACCGGCGCGAGCGGGAGCTCCTGGACCGTGTTCTTGTCGCAGGAGGCGAGCGGGGCCGCGCAGAGCAGCACCGCGAGAGCAAGGGGTCGGTTCATGGACCGCGTCACGGTTTTTGGGTGATCCACAACAGCTGCGTGTGATAGTTGCCCGCCAGGGCGCCAATGGCGGAGAGCCCCGTCTGGTTCCAGACGTACTCCGAGTTATATCTCGGCCGGATCCGCTGCACGAGTAGCGGGCCGTTGTCGGGGAACAGGTTCTTCGGCGGCGCGAAGCCCCGGAACACTTCGATGCCGCTCACCAGATCGGGATCCGTGTAGTGATAGCGCCGCATGTCCATCCAGATCTCGTTGTGCCCCCAGCCCCACAACGCGATGAACTTCTGGGACATGACGTGGGACAAGGTCAGGTTCCCCGGCGCCGGGACGATGTTCGTGTCCGCGAGGAAGGCCGTCTTCTCCGCGCCCGTGATCTGGGTCGGCGTCTGGCCGGCATCCAGGTTGCGCGCGTTCACGAAATCGAAGTGGGCCGAGATGCCGTTCATGTACGCGGTGCGCGCCGTCGGCTGATCACCCTTGCTCAGCGCGGCCTCCGACTTGATGAACTGCAGCTCCGCGTAGGTCATCACGGGGAGCTTCGACCTGTCGGCGAAGAGGTACCGCGCCGGCAAACCCGATCCCCCCGTGCCGGCATAGCCGAAGAAGTTGAAGGGCTGCTGCGAGGGCGTGAGCGCGCCAAAGCCCCCCTCGTTGGGATCCACGCCCCGGTACTGGCCGTCTGCGGCCGGCGCTAGCATGCGGCTCATCCGGGGATCGACCACCCCGCCGAACTGCGTGCCATTCATCAAGCCGACCACGAACTGCGTCTGGCGATAGCTCCTGATGTTGTTGCGCGTCCATCCGTAGAAATTGTAGTCCTGTAAGTCCGTGCTCGTGGCTGGGTACTGGAGCAGCGGGTCGTCGCTATTGCCTTGGAACGACGAATCGACCGCCGCGATCACCGAATCGGGCTGATACGTGGCCTTGTTGCTGAAGTGGTTCAGCACCAAGGCCTTCATGCCCCACGCAAACCGGAGCCATTTCACCCGGTTGCCGTTGTAGATGTGATCGCCCTTGCCGAGATAGCCGGCATCCACGGCGCCGTCGGTTCGCCGCAGCAGCACGATCGCGCTGTCGAGGAGGCGTTGTACCTCCTGATACGCGTAGTCCTGGTGGTCGTAATCGAACGTGGTGCGCGACTGGTCGAAGGCTTCCTTGATGATGATGTCGCCGTGCAGGTCGGTGAGGACCTGCCACCCCCACGCCTTGAGGATCAGCCCGACGCCCAGGAGGTCCCAGCGCTGCTCGGCCGTAGCCTTGGCGTTCATATCGACGAGGTTCTGCCCCAGCGACCAGTACACGTCGCGCCACTGCTCGCCCCCGTTGTCGCTCCCCGCATCGTACCCCATCCGGTCCCACGTCGTGGGTAGCGCCGTGGGCAGCGTGAGGCTCGGGAGCGTCCACTCCTGCGTGTAGCGTCCGACGAACCGCCCGTCGTACTGGGGCGCGGTCACCAGCCAGTGCAGCATCGGCGACAGGTACAGGTTCGCCGACACCGACTGCGGCCCGTTCGGGTTGGTGTTGACGTCCAGGAAGTCGTGACAGCCGGCCGCCAGGCCGAACGCGGCGACGAGCAGGGCGCAGAGTCGTCTGTGCATGATCAGAATCCCATCCGGATGCCGAAGTTCAGCCCTCGTGGCATGGGGAAATTGCCGAAGTCGATCCCCACGCCGCCCGAGCCGCCCACCGCCGCGGTGTTCCCGTTCACGATCGGGTCGAGCCCCGTGTAGTTGGTGATCAGGAGCAGATCGGTGCCCTTGACGAAGACGCTGGCATTGCGAGAACCGAGGAACCCCTGCGGCAGCTCGTAGCTCAGCTGCACGTCCCGCAGCCGCAGCCAATTGATGTCCCGCTCGATGAACAGCTCCTCGCTCATGCTGGTGTAGTAGGCGGGGTTCGCGCTCGGGAGGACCACGATGTTATTGGGTGTCGGATTGGCGCTGTTCTGCTTCCCGTCCATCAGCACGCCCTTGATGACGCGCGGCTGGTCGCGATCGAGCGTCTGCAGGCTGAGGCCGTGCGTCGTGAGGAAGTGGTCGGTGGCGTCGAAGACGTCACCGCCCTTGCGGATGTCCACCAGGAAGTCCAGGCCGAAGCGCTTGTAGCGGAAGCTGTTCGTGAGGCCGATCGTGAAATCCGGCTGCCGATCGTAGCCGCGATCGACGAAGTTGCCCGACAGGACATTCGAGCGCACGGGCAGACCCGTCGTCGGATCGATCAACAGGTCGCCCCGGTTGTTCCGGAGATAGAAGAAGCCGGTGAGCGACATGGTGGAGAGACCCACCATCGTGCCATTCCGCACGTTGCCGTACAGCCAGGTATCCGACACGTAGGACTCCGGGATGCCGCGGGGCAGGCTGGTCACGACCTGCCCGGCGCTCGTCCAGTTCGCCACGACGTCCCAGGAGAACGTGGGCTTCAGGACGGGCGTCGCGTGCACCGTGAGCTCCAAGCCCCGGGCGCGCGTCGAGGCGCCGTTCAGGTTGAAGAGAATGAACCCGGTCCCGTAGCTGCCGCGGACGTCGTTGACGATCTGGTCCTCGGTCAGCTTGCGGTACACGGTGCCGTCGAGCCCGAGCCGGTTGTGGAAGAAGCTCACCTCGGCGCCGACCTCCCAGGACTTGGCGAACTCCGGCTTCAGGTTCAGGTTCGGGCCCCAGAAGTTGTAGCCGTAGCCGCCGTACGACGTCGTCTTGTATTGCAGGGCGGGACGGAAGGCGTACGGTTTCGCGTCCTTCCCGACCTCGGCGTAGGCGGCCCGGAGCTTCCCGGTCATGAACCGGCCGATCGCGGGGAAGGCGTCGGAGAACACGAAGCTCGTCGAGACGGACGGGTAGAAGAACGAGCTCGCCCCCGGCGGCATGGTCGACGTCCAGTCGTTGCGGCCGGTGACCGTGAGGTACAGGAAGTTCCCGTAATCGAGCACGGCTTTCCCGAACAGGCTCACGAGGCGTCGCTGCTCGATCGTGGGTTGCGGCGTCCGCTGATTGGTGTTGTTGATGGAGACGAAATTCGGATCCAGGAACTGCGTGCCCACCACGGCGTCCGTCGTCGTCTTGTGGTCGGAGATATAGTGGCCGACCAGCCCGCTGATCGAGAGGTTCCGCGTGAGCGGCTGGCTGTTGATGTTGAGCACCGTCTGCGCGTCGAGGTTGCGCGTCACGACGTCTGCCTGGTCGAGCACGCCGTTCGTCGAAAAACCGGTCCCGCTCTCGGGATGACGCAGCACGAGATTCTGGTTCGTGTATGCGTCGGTGCCGAGGTTGGTCTTGAGGCTCCCCCACGAGAACGGCGTCACCAAGAGGCCGAGGTTGACCATGACGCGGCTGGTCTTGGCGTTGATCTTGTTCCTGTTGACGTTGAAGTAAGGATTATCCGGCTCGTCCGACGCCGCCAGACTGGTCAGACGGCGCCGCAACCCTGAAGCCGTGAGGTAGTCCTTCGCGTTGTCGGTCTGAGGCCAGAGCATCAAGTCGATGAGGGGCCCCAGCAAGCTCCCGCATGTACTGATCGTACCGCACGTGCCCTTGTACACCTGATCGTTATTGTCGTAGGTGTAGGTCATCGACACGTCGCTGTTCAGCCAGGGAGCGATCTGGGCCTGGGACGCCGCCGTCACGTTGACGCGGCCGTACCCCGAATTGGGGACGACGCCGTCTTGCTTGTCGGCAGCCGTCGCCAGCCGGTAATTGATGCGGTTGTCCGTCGTGGCCCCGCTGAACGACAGGCTGGTCGTGGCGGCGGTGCCCTTGCGGAGGAAGCCGTCGAGGTTGTCGTAGAACTGCGTGCCGGCGGGATACGGCGCTCCGAAGTAGAAGAACGAGCCGAGGCTCCCGTCCGCCGCCACGGTCGTGGGGCCGTACACGCGCTGCAGCTGGGGCTTCGCCCCGGTCCATTCGACCCGCGCGCTGCTCGAGTACTGCACGCCGCCGCCGGCCCTGCCCCGCTTGGTCTGGATGACGATGGCGCCGTTCGCGGCGTCAATGCCGTACAGCGCCGCCGCTTCCGGCCCCTTCAACACGGTGAGCGACTCGATGTCGTCGGGATTGAAATCGGCGGCCCGGTTGGTGAAGTCGATCGCGCGGTTGGACAGCGCCGTATTCGAGTTCGCATCCGACGCGAGCAGCCCCGTGTTGAGGGTCCGGTTGTCCATCGGCAGCCCGTCCACGATCATCAGCGGCTGATTGCTGCCGCTGATCGAGGTGATGCCACGGACGGTGATGGACGCAGACGCGCCCGGGACGCCCGAGGTGCTCGTCACGTCCACGCCGGCGATGCGTCCCTGCAGTGCGTTGACGAAGTTTTCGCGCTGCGTCTGCGCGATGTCCGCGCCGCGGATGGTCTGCTGCGCGGTTCCCAGCGCCCGCCGCTCGGTGGCCTCCCCCAAGGCCGTCACGACCACGGCATCGAGATCGAGCGCGACCCGGCGCAGCTGCACGTCGATGACGCTGTCGTCGCCCACCGTGCGCTCGACCAGCCCCGTCCCGATGAACCGGAACCGCAGCACCTGGCCGACTTCCGCGGCGATGCTGTAGTTGCCCGCGGCGTTCGTCGCGGTGCTCCTGGTCGTCCCCTTGATGACGACCGACACACCGGACAAGGGAGCGCCCTGCTCGCTCGTCACTTTACCGGTCACTATCTTTTGCTGTGAAACAGCTCGAGGCGCAACGAGGAATATTCCCACCAATACCAGGAGGACGCTTGTTTTCATCATGAGGTGTTACCGGGTTTCTGAAGGACAGTGAGTTACGCTGCGGCCGCCCGCTCGAGCACCACGAGGCCGACGTTACCGCGGGGTTGGGAAAACCGCAACAGGGTGGATCCCCTAGGATCTCCCGAATGACGCTGGCCGCGTCGCTTGCTTTGACGCCCGCACGGGCCGGGAGTAGAATTCAGCCGCGCGGCCTCAATGGAGTCGCCGCGCGATAAGGAACGGGCCGCTATGGATTCGTTGACCCATGTGTATTTCGCCTGGCGCCTGGCCGAAATCTCCGGCACGGACCCGGCGTCGGCCTACGCGGCGCTGTTTCCGCAGATCGATCGCAATCCACCCTATTTCCACCGCCTCTACGCCCACAACTTCGCCCTGGCCCGGGACTTGAGCAAGATCGGACAGGAGGTCATGGCCACGGGCAAGATTCCGGTGAAGTTCAAGGACAACTACGCCTGGAAGCGCTTCCTCCAGGAACGCCCGCGCATCGTGGCCTACCGCGAGAAGTTCTCCGCAGCGGCGGGCGTCACCCTCCCGGCTCCGGGGACGGACGCGTTGTCCGGCGCCATCGCCTACCTGTCGCACATCTACTTCGACACCTACAACAATCCCGTGCAGGCCTTCCTGCCCGAGATCGTGCACTCCTGTGCCCAGGTGGGGCTGTGGAAGGCCCTCAACCCGGTGGCCTTCCGGCTGTCCCTCTACGAGCGCAACAACATCGAGGCCTTCCGCAAGCGGTTGTATTTCTCGAGCCTGTGGGAGACGCGCCTAGAGCCGCACGCCCTCGCCTACGCCCTCATCGCGCAAACGGCCGCCACCTGTTTCGTCGACGTCTCCGCGCGCCTGGTGAAGAAAACGTACCAGGCACTTGGCATCGGCGAGCCGCCGGATGGGAAGGATCTGCGCGATGCACAGGAGTTCATGCGCGAGAAGGAGCAGCTCACCATCAAGCTCACGCTCGAATACGGACGGAAGCAGCCGCACCTCAAGCGTTTCGACCGACCTCCCTTGCCGGTATAAACCGTGGGGCACGACCTGCTGCCGGTGTTGCTCCGCCGCTTCGGCGCCCGCCAGCGGCGGGTCCTG
>Ga0209235_1000849_pt1 | contig 16121 bp, 14 predicted proteins | sample GraSoi013_1_20cm_4_FD_185817 | JGI IMG/M metagenome (GOLD analysis project Ga0209235, IMG submission 185817) | Grasslands soil microbial communities from the Angelo Coastal Reserve, California, USA - Sample 09_25_2013_1_20cm (SPAdes) (version 2) | ecosystem: Environmental > Terrestrial > Soil >... | reverse complement strand
CTCGAAGGTCAACAATAGCGGCCCCACGAACTCGAGCGTCCGCACCGGTCTGCTCCCCGCCTTCGCCACGTTCGAAGCCAAGGGCAAGGAAGCCGGGATGAACCTCGCGGTGCACTTCGGGTTCGCGCCGCAGATCAACAACGCCGGCGTGCACGACCAGTTCGGCGCGCAGATCGACATGCGCCAGGTGTACCTGACGGTCGGCGGTCAGTGGGGCCAGATCCTAGCGGGTCGCGAGCTCTCGCTGTTTGGGCGTCAGAACATCCTGAACGACATGACGCTGTTCGGCGTCGGTGCCGTGGGCATTCCGAACGTGACTTTCGGTAACGCACCCGCGACCAATCCGCCACAAGGCGGCGGCACGACCCTCGGGCGCATTGGGTACGGCTATATCTATCCAAACTTCAACGCGCAGGTGACGTATAGCAGTAAGGCTGGCCGGCCGGCCCAGCTCTCTGTCGGGTTGTTCCAACCCGCGATCGTGGCCGGCGTGGCGACGTACGCCTTCACCAAGATGCCGCGGTTAGAGGCCGAGCTCACCTACAACCAGAAGTCCGGTAAGAACAAGTACACATTCTGGGCCGGCGGCCTCTGGCAGAGCACGTCGAACGCTGCTACAGGCGGCAACACGATCAGCTCGGTCGGCGGTACGGCCGGGATCCGGGGTGAATTCTCCGATCTCTCGGTTGTCGTGAACGGGTACATCGGCAAGGGTCTTGGCACCACGCTGATGTTCTCTGCCCTCGGAGGTGGCGGCGTTGCGACCGGCGGCACGGAGCTGCGGTCGTCCGACGGTGGCTATGTCCAGCTCGGCTACACCCTCAACAAGAAGACGACCCTTGGGGCCAGCTGGGGCTTCAGCCGCCTGAAGAACAACCAGACCGGCGACGGCAACACCGCTGTACGATCGAACCTCTATTCCTACACGGCCGGCATTTACCACCAGTGGACCAAGTCGCTCAAACTGGTGTTCGAGGGAACACAAGAAGGTACAACAGGCATCATCGGAATCGCGGGGTCGCCGGGGACCAAGTTGACCAACGTATCCGGCGGGTTCATGCTATTCTTCTAAAGACGTCGAGCGAAGGCGTCGCGCAAAGACGTCACGCGAAAACGTCGCGCAGAAACGTCGAGAGGCCGGGAGCGATCCCGGCCTCTTACGTTTTCGTGCGACGCCTCTGTGCTACGCTCTTGTGCGACGTCTTTGCGTGACGCCTTCTATTTGTACCGGTAGGTTATTCTTCCGCGCGTAAGGTCGTAGGGCGAGAGATCGACCGCAACCCGATCTCCCTGTAGAATGCGAATGTAATTCTTGCGCATCTTCCCGCTGACGTACGCCAGCACCTCGTGGCCGTTTTCGAGCTTCACGCGGAACGTGGTGTTGGGCAGGACCTCGGTCACGGTGCCCATCATCTGAATGGCGTCGCCGGCCACCGCTCCTCAGTCTCCCCTCTCGTTCAGGCCGGCCTCAGACGTGGGCCACACGCGGGTCCATCGTCTGATCGCGCGGCGGCTCCGGGCCGCGCTCGATGTAGGACGCGTGGCGGCCGCAGCCGTGGCAGGTAAGGGTGATCCGCTCCGAGGCAGCAGGTACCGCCCTCACCCCCCCGCGCCGCCGGGGCGACCGTACGATCGAGCGTGTGCCACAGGACGGGCAGACCAGGGGGGTGTGCTCCCGGTCGGCCGCGATCAGCGCCAGCGCCTCCGGCGCTCGATACTCCTTGATCCCGCGTCGCCCCACGACGTCCTTGCACCTCCAAAATCGTAATGTAGCCACCCCTGGAAGGGCGGCAACGCGGCATGCCGTAGCGGGGCGCCGGCTTGACACCCCCCGTGCGAGGCGTATCTCTCACTGGAACCGGAGGTTGCCATGGACGGCCGCGAGTACGAGCCACTGGCGGAAATTGAGGTTGATCAGGTCAAACCCGAGCGCCAGGGCTTCACGCTCTCCGGCCAGGGTCCGGACAACTCGGAATACCAGCTCGACTTGCGGTTTGAGATGCCGCTCGACCAGCGCACTCGCACGGTGTTGGGCGAGCTCCTCTCCCATTCCGACCTGATCATCTCGCGGCGCGCTCCGGGCGCGCTGGTGCAGGCGCTGCGCCAGCGCCGTAACCGCGCGCCACAACGCTAGTTGGCGCGAAAATCCTTGACGGTCCCGAAGGCGGGATGTAGCTTGGCGCGACCTTCAGCGCCGGAGCAGCGTGCTTCATGCCAGCCGAACTCGGCGGGTCGCAGATCTCTTCGCTGCTCGAGGCCCTCCCTGGAATCGCCAGTGTGCTGCGCAGCCCGGTGGCGGACGCGCTCGTCAAGGCGATCCGTGGGGCGGCAGGCATCGGCGATTTCTCGGCCGAGGACGCGGAAGAGCTCGTGCGGTATGCCGTGCGGCGGGGGTTGATCGGCCCGGACGAGGGCGATCGCGTGCTCGGCGAGGTGCAGGCGGCTCTCAAGTCGCAGCGCAAGACCGCCAAGGCCGGGAAGCCGAAGGTGGCGAAGAAGCGGCCGGCGAAGAAGAAGTCTCGACGCTGACGGCTTCCCCGGCTGTTCCCCTCCCTCTCACCTCTTTACTCTATGAACATGATGCGGCCCCTGCTCCTCCTGTTGGCGCTCGTGGGGGCCTGTGCACCCGCCGCCCAGCCCGCTGCCCTCGCGCCGCCCGAGATCCCCGCGCTCATCGCCCAGGCCCAGCGCGAGCCGCGAAATGCCGCCCTGCGGTTCCGGCTCGCCGCCGCGCTCGCCGCTGCCCGGCGCTGCGATACTGCGGTCGCGGTCGCACGTACCGCCCAGCTGCTCGAGCCGGACAACGTCCGAGGACCGCTCGTGGTGGGCTCGTGCCAGGAGCAGGGGGGGCGGTACGACGCCGCGATTGCCACGTACAGCGACTTCGCCGCGCAGCACGCCACCGCGCGCGGGGTCGCGGCGCTCCGGGCCAAGGCCCAGCTCGCGCTCCGCGCGTCGGCCGAGCAGACGGCTCGGCAGGCGCTGGCGCGCGAGGCTGAGCTCGCCCAGCAGCCGCCGCAGTCGGCGACCGTGGCCGTGCTGCCCGTGCTCGTGTCGGGCGATTCGACCTACCAACCCCTGTCGCGCGGCCTCGCCGAGTTGATCACCACCGATCTCGCCTACATCCGGACCTTGCGGCTGCTCGAGCGGCTGCAAATCGGCGTGCTGCTCGACGAGCTGAAGCTGGGAGCCAGCGACCGCGCGGACCCGGCGACGGCGGCGCGTGTCGGAAAGCTGCTCCGCGCCGAGCGCATGGTGCAGGGCGTGGCCACAATCCCGCCGGGGGGGGCGGGGGCGGGGGCGGGGTCGGTCCAGCTCACAGCGTCAGTTGTGACCGGCAGCGGTGTGGTGCGGTCGGTGGCGCCGGCGACGGGGCCGTTCTCGCGCTTGCTCGCACTCGAAAAACAGGTCGTCTTCGGGCTCGCCGCCCAGCTCGGGATCCAGCTGACGGAGGCCGAGCGGCAGCGCATCCTGAAGGAAGGCCCACGCAATCTCGCAGCGTTCCTCGCGTACAGCAGCGGGCTCGAGGCGATGGACGGCGGCGACTACGCCGGCGCCGCGCGGCAGTTCGGCGAGGCGACGCGCGCGGACCCGAGCTTCCGGGCGGCCGCCGAGGATCGACAGGCAGCGGCGGCGGCCCCGGCGCTGCGCCAGGCGGGCGCCGATCCGATCGGCTCCATCGCGGCCGTGGATGCGCTCGGCCAAGCCGCGGCCGCTGTCCTGCCCGCGACGGGCGGGCTCCTCTCCGCCGGGACGCTCGACGTCGCACCGACCGCGGGTGACGCTATCGCGCAAGCGGGTGGCGTGGCGACGGGGACTACGACGACTATCCGGCGCCTGGTGCCCGAGACCGCGGGCCTGCCGTCGATCATCTCCGTCACGAACGGCATCACGATCATCTTCAAGCGGCCGCCGTGAGGCGCGCGCCTCTGCTGCTGCTCCTCGCGGCGACCCCACTCCTTCCCATCGCTGCGCAGGAGCCAGCGGCCGAGGTCTCGACGGTGGGCAGGATCGGCGTCGTCTTCGACGGCTACTACTTCGGCTCGCCCTTCGCGTTCACCAACGTCGTCCAATGGACCGTGCCGCTGACCCTGGCGCAACGCGTGGGACGGCGGCTGACCGTAGATCTCTCTTCCGCATTCGCCCGCGCGTCGGGCGCGACCACGAGCGGTACGCTCGAGGTGTCCGGCTTCACCGACACCGATGTGCGCGCGAGCTGGGCCACGGTGTCCGGCCATCTCATCATCTCGGTCGTCGCCACGCTCCCCACGGGGAGGAAGGCCGTGTCCGACTCGACGCTCCCGCTGCTCAGCGCCCTCGCGACCGAGCTGCTCGCCTTCACCACGCCGACGTTCGGGTCGGGTGGCGGGGCGACGGGCGGGTTCGCGACGGCATTTCGGCTCGGTGAGCGCTGGGCGGGCGGCGTGGCCGCGAGCTTCCGCTGGCATGCGAGCTATACGCCGATTGCCGGCAGCGGCCAGCTCGAGCCGGGCGGCGAGGGACGGATGCGGCTCGGCGTCGAAGGGCCGTTCGGAAGGGGGGGCTACTTCCGCGGGGCTGCGGTCTACACTGCGAGCGGCGCGGACACCCTGCGCGGCGGCTCCCGCAGCATCACCGGCGATCGGATCCTGGTGTATTCGAGCGTCGGCTTCCCCGCGGGGTCGAGCAACCTCGCCCTCTATGCATACGACATGTATCGCCTGCGGCCGCGCGCCTACAACACGACCAACCGGAATGCCGTCCAGGTGCCGCGCGGCAACGTGTTCGCCGTCGGCGCGCGCCTCGAGCGGACCCTCACTCCGGCGCTGAGCCTCGCGCCGAACCTCGAGTTCCGCAGCGAGCTCGCCGGGCTGGACACGAGCACGGCGGGCCTGGTGTTGCTGGGCTGGCTAGTGCGGCCGGGGGTCGATCTACGCTATCATGCGAGCGGCCAGGTGGCGTTGCTCGTCCAGGGCCAGGCGGCGTTTGGCCGGCTTGCGGACAACGGCAGCTCTGTGTCGCTCGTCGGCCCCCGCGCCGTCGTGCTGGTGGAATGGAGCCGGTGACGTCTCCTTACTCCGGAGAGAGAGACCTTCCCGTCACCCCGGGCTTGCGCCCGGGGTCAGCACGGCCCCTCGCTCCGAGAGGTTCAACTGACCCCGCGCGCAAGCGCGGGGTGCCCCTCGAGGTCGGCCCTGCTGGGTTCACACCCGTAGCCCCTGCACCAATCCGCGGAGCTTCTCGGCCGCTGCCAGCATGTGCGCCGCCGAGGCCGCCATTTCCTGGGTCGACGCGCCCTGCTGCTGTGCGGCGGCGGTGATCTGCTCAGCGCTCGTCGCGTGCGCGGTCGCCCGGCTCGCCACTTGCTCGACCTGCTGCGTCAGTCGCTCCGTGGTTTCGCGGTTCGCCTGTGCCGCGACCCGCACCCGCAGCGCCGCGTGCTCGACCTGCTCGATCGCCGCGACGATCTCCGCGAGGCCCCGCGCCGCTCCCTCCGCGATCGCTTCGATCCCGCGCACCTTCGCCTGGCCGGCCGTCATGGTGGCGCTGACCTCCTCCATGTGCTCCCGGATGAGGCCGGTCGTGCGGGTGACTTCCTCGGCGGCGCGCGCCGACTCGTCGGCCAGTTGGCGGACCTCCTCCGCCACGACCGCGAAGCCCCGGCCGTGCTCACCCGCTCGGGCCGCCTCGATGGCCGCGTTGAGCGCGAGCAGGTTGGTCTGCGAGGAGATGCGCTTGATCAAGTCCACGAAGTCGTCGATCGCGGCGGAGAGCTGCGCCAGCTCCCCCACTTGCTGGGACGTCGTTTGCACCACCTCGCGCACGTCGAGCAGAGCTTTCCCGGCGGCGGCCACGTCCCCCCGATGCCGGTCTGCGACCGTGCGGATCTCCTCGCCGAGCTGGGCGGTGCGGTCCGCCGCCTCGGCCATCTCCGCCGCGGCGCGCCGCAGCTCCTCGAGACCGGTCCCCATCGCCCCGAGCTCGCTGCGCTGGTGGTCCGCGCCCCCCGAAATCTCGACCATCGCCGTCGATACCTCGCTCGAGGAGGCCGCGAGCTGCTGGCTCGTGGCCGAGAGGTCTCCCGCGGAGCCCGCGATCAGGTCGGACTCCCCGACCACCTCGCCCACGATCCGCCGCAGCCGATCGGCCATGCGCTGCATCGCCTCGGCCAGCACGCGGAACTCGCGCGGCATCTCGCCCACCGTGACGGGCCGGAGGTCGCCGCCCCCGAACCGCTCGGCCGCCGTCACCAATCGGTTGAGCGGCCCCTGGATCGACAGCAGGGCCCAGCGTGCGAGCAACAGCGCGATCACGGCGATCGCGGCGAGCAGGAGCCAGAGCCCCTTCTCGCGTTCCTTCGAGGCCGCGGTCAGCCGGTCGGCGGCCTGAGCCGCCTTCGCCGCCTGGCGGCTCGAGAGGTCGCGCGCCAGCCGCGTCACCTCGGCCGCCTCCGGCCGTACCGCGGCCGACTGCGCCAGCGCTTCGTGGTCACGCCCCAGGTCCTTGAGCGCGTGCGCGATCGAATAGTCTACCTGGATCGCCGCGTGCAGCTGCTTGAGCCGGTTGACGGCGATGCGGTCCTCACCCGTCACCCCGAACGCCTCGAGGCGCTTCTCGTACTGTGATGCCTCGTCGCTCGCGGCCTGGAACAGCTTGCGCGCGTCGGCGCTGGGCGCGGCGAGGTACTGCTCCGCGGCGCGAATCTCCGCCAACGCCGTGGCCACGAGGCCGCTGCCGACGTCGCTGGACGCCCGCAGCCCCGCCAGCTCCTCAGCGACGGCCTGGCGCATCTGGCGCAGCGTGACCGCGCCGAGCAGCGCCGTTCCCACGAGACCGATCAAGAGCGGCATCAGCCCCGCCACGATGCGGGAGCGGATCGTGTCGAACACGAGCCGCATCAGCGCTCGCTCTCCGTGACGAGCCGCCCATCCCGGATCACCCCGATCACGACCTGCTTGCCGGGGACGTCCCCGTTGGCGTCGAAGGTCACGGTCCCCGTCACCCCCTCGAACGGGGGTTTCCCGCGGCCAACCTGGGCAAGATCGTCGCGGATCGCTGTGCGGTCGGGCCCCGCCTCGGCGATCACGCGCGTCAGGAGATAAATGGCGTCATAGGCTCCCGCCCCGCGATGGTCCGGGCGCTGCCCCTGGTACGCGCGAGCGTAGTCGGCCACGAACGCCCCGTTGCGCTCATCCCGCCGGTCCGACAGGTACGCGGAGGAGACGTGCACTCCCTCCGCCAGCGCCCCGTCGGCCTCGATCCCCGTCAGCGCGTCCCCGCCGATCACCGGCCAACGTAGCCCGAGCGCCTGCATCTCCCGGAGCGCGAGCTCCGCCCCGGGGCGCTCGGTAGCCAGCACCAGCACGTCGACCCCTCCCTGTCGCATGCGGGATAGGTACGGCTCGAGCGAACGCGTCTCGGGCACAGCGGGATCGGCCTCGACCACGACACCGCCCAGCCGCGTAAACTCAGCGCCGAACGTGCGGCGCACGCCGCGACCGTAGTCGTTGTTCAAGTAGATGATTCCGGCGTGGCGGGCGGCGAGCGTTTGCCACGCGAACCGCGCGAGCTCGGTCCCGTGCTGCAAGTCGCTCGGACAGATCCGAAAGAAGTAGGGGTTGATGCCGCCCAGGTCGGGGTTCGAGGCGGACGGGGAGACCATGACCAGGGGGGTCGCGCCGCCCCCATAGACGCGCGCCGCCGCTTTGGACGGGTCCGAGCTCAAGTGGCCGACGACCGCCACCACCGCCGGATCGGCGTACAGCTGCTCAGCGACCCGCATCGCCACATTCTCGCTGCCCGAGTCGTCGGCGACTTTCAGCTTGAGCGGCCGACCGCCCCCCGCTCTCCCCCCCCGCACGCCGCCCCGGGCGTTGACCTGCTCGACCGCCAGCTGGGCGGCCCGCAGCATCGACGTGCCACGCGGCTGCGAGAACGGCCCCGCCAGGCCGATGACGACGGGGCCGCTTGGGCGGGTGCACGCCGCCAGCACGAGGGCGGCGCCGACGAGAGCTGACGTTCGCAGAGGCCCTCCAAGGTGACCTCAGGGGTGAGGTTCGCGCGGCAAGGTTAAGCTGGGCGAAGGGGAAGCGCAACGTTATCCGCATCGGAGTCACATGATTTCCACGCGGTTTTGCAGACGGGTGTGGACAACGACCCCTCGCCATCGGCGCCGGAGCCGGTAGTTTCAGAGCGTGAACGTCGTCCAGAGCCTGTGCCGGTTCGCCGACGCCTTAGAGCGGCTGCTCGCTGCTCGTGACGCGGCAGCGTTCGAGCGCGTCTGGGACGCGCTCGGCCTGGACCGGCTGGCCTGGGAGGCGCTGGCGCTCGCGCGCCGGGCGGACACGGATGCGATCGAGCCGGCGCTCGCGCAGGTGGATCGGCGGCTGCTCGCGGTGCTCGAGCGCAGCCGCGCGTTTCTCGACCGCCACCTCGTGACCTTTCGCGTTCCCGAGCTCGAGCGCTGGCAGCACGCGGCGGCGGCGGCGCTCGTGGGCGCGCGCTGGGGCGTCGCGGGCCTCCGTACCGTCGTAGCGGACACGCAGGCACCCATCGGACGCCGCTATTTCGCGTTCCTGGGCCTCGCGGAGCAGCATCCCGATGCGGCGTGGCCGCTGTTCGAGCGCTATCTCGTGACGCCGGGTGCGCACCACGCGTTCGTCGCCGCCGCAGTCGAGGCTGCGCGCTACTACAGCGGGCGTGCGGACGTGCTGGTCTCGCTGTTCGAGCGGATCCGCGGCGACCAGCTGCTGCGGCGGTTCCTGGGCCCAAAGATCCTCGAGTCGCTGTACGTGCTGGGTGAGGAGCGCAGCCTACCGCTCTTCGAGCAGCTGCTCGTCGCCGGCCACACCGATCCCGACATCGGCCGGTGCGAGGTGACGCGCGCGCTCGTGGCGGTGCGGAAGCTGACCGGCCGGGTGGCGCCGAGCTGCAAGTTCGCCGATGCGGAGCAGGAGGCCGTGCAGCGGACGCTCGACGACGCGGAGCGGCGGTTCGAAGCAGAGCGGGACCGCATCGTGCCGGTCACGGTCATCTGACGAACTGCGCCACTTTTCTGCGATAGCTTTCCCCGCCCGCCTCGTAGGTCTCGTTGTGGCCAGACGCCTGGATCAGTACGACCTCGACCGGCCCGGCCGCGGCGGCGGCGACCTGCATGCCCATCCGGACCGGGACGAGCTGGTCGTCCGTGCCGTGGAACAGGAGCACCGGGCAGCGCACCTGTTTCATCCGGCCGAGGTTGTCGAGCGAGAGGCGGAGGATGAAGCGAGGCAGGATGCGGTATGCGTCTCGCGCCATTTCGGCCGCGTTCGTGAACGGTGACTCGAGGATCAGACCGGCGACCGGATGGCGCGTGGCAGTGTACGTGGCCGCCGCGCTGCCGAGCGAGCGGCCGTACACGAAGATGCGGCGGGGATCGACCTCCGGTCGGGCCGCGAGGGCGGCGTAGGCGGCATCGGCCGCGGCGTACATGCCCGCCTCGCTCGCCCGGCCGTCGCTGCCGCCGTACCCGGGATAGTCGGCGACCAGGAGCGCCGCTTCCGGCGGCTGAAACTCCCGCAGGATCGGCCAGATCGTCGCAATGTTCTCGCCGTTACCGTAGAACCACAAGAGGGCGGGCGAGGGCGGTGAAGGGCGGTGAGGGCTGGTGCGTGGGATGCCGTCCTCCACCGCCTTCCCCCGCCCTTCACCGCCCTCCACCGCCCTCAGGTACCACCCCACCAGCCGCGTCCCGTCGTTCATGACGAGCTCGATCTTCTCCCCGTTCGCGACGCCGACCCGCCGCGGGTCCGGCACCAGCGCGCGGGGCGCCGGGAACGCGAGCCGCTCCTGAAACAGCCACGCGAGGACGACGAGCGCGACGTAGGCCAGTACGAGGCCGAGGGCGATACGCACGAAGAGCATCGGGTCAAAATAATGTAGGGGCGCAGCATGCTGCGCCCCTACATCAGCGTCGCCAGCGTCGCCATTGCACCTAACGCTCCGACCGCGAATCTTACGTCCGTGACCACCCAGCAGATGATCTGCCCCGGTTGTCGTGCAGAGATCCCTCTTGGCTCGGCGTTCTGCCCCGCCTGCGGCAACCCGTCGCCCACGGTGATCACGAACGAGCGCGTCGCCGCTCCACCCCCGAGTTCCCCAGCTCCCGAAGGGGGCGGGGGACAGGGGGTGAGGCCGACCGCGGAGCGTCTCGCCCGCGCGCTCGGCCCCAAGTATCAGGTGAAGCGGCTGGTGGGGCGCGGGGGGTTCGCCGAAGTCTACGAGCTGTGGGACCACGATCTCGACCGCCGCCTCGCCTGCAAGGTGCTGCACCCCGAGATCGCCTGGACCCCCGGGATGCTCGTCCGGTTCCGCCAGGAGGCGAAGGCGCTCGCGCGCCTGCAGCACCCCGCGATCCTGCCGATCCACTTCACGGGCGACGCCGAGGGCCTCGTCTACTACGTGATGCCGTTCGTCGAGGGTGAATCGCTCGCCGACGCGCTGCGCCGGCGCAGGTCGTACTCGGCTGAGGAAGCGCTCCAGATCGCGGAACCGATCCTGCAAGCCCTCGCGCACGCCCACGCGCAAGGGCTCGTGCACCGCGACATCAAGCCCGACAACGTGATGCTCGAGGCAAACACCGGCCGCGCGCTGCTGGTGGATTTCGGGATCGCGAAACTGCTCGATCCCGGGGCTGCGACCGCAGGGGGAGGAGCGAAGACGGCCACCGGATTCACCGTCGGCACGGTGCAGTACATGAGCCCCGAGCAGGCGCTCGGGGCACCCAACCTCGACGGGCGCAGCGACCTGTACGCCTTCGGCGCGATGCTCTTCCAGATGGTGACCGGCGCGCCACCCTACGACGGCAACTCCAGCGCCGAGATCGTCGGCAAGCACCTCGCCGACCCGATCCCGGTGGCGAGCGACGTGAATGCCCGGATCCCGCGCTGGTTGTCCGACGCCATCGTGAAATGCCTCGCCAAACGGCCGGAAGACCGCTTTCAGACGGCGGACGAGGCGCTCGCGGCGCTCACGCGAGGACGCGCCGCCGGCTCCGCGAAGCTCGTCGCGGCGGCGACGGTCGAGCGCCAGGTCCGCCGCTCGGGCGAGGTGCGCTTCCGCCCGGGCCGATTCGGCTGGTGGGTAGCGGGTGGGCTCGCGCTCGTAGCCGGTGGGCTGTTGCTGGCGCGTGGAGCAGGGTTCGTCGGCACTGGCGTGGCGTTCGCGCACAACGCGCTGGTCGAGCCGGTCGAAATCCTGTTGGACGGAGCGCCCATCGACACCGTCCGGCCGGAGGGGACGGCCCGGCTGGCGCTGTTGCGGGGCCGCGGAGACGGGGGCTCGCACGCCGAGCTCCGGTGGCGTCTCCTCCGACCTGGCAACCCGCCGATCGGCGAAGCGCTCGAGGGCCCGCTCCCCGCGTTCCGCTCGCTGCGCGGGCGCCGCGTCGCGCCGATCGTGGCGGAGGTCGGGGGGCAGAGCTACTTCGCGCCGCTCGTCACCAACACGAGCGCCACGGACATCACCATCGAGGTGAACCCCGGCACACAGGCGGCGGTGCGCTGCAATTGCCTCGTGCCGAAGGGCGCGGTGCGCACGCACATCGGGTACTACCGGCTGTACCGGAACTCCACCATCGCGGCTTACAACAACGCGCACCCCTACGCGGGCCCGCACGCCGATCGGGAGGGGTTCGCACCGCGGGTTGCCCCCCGCAGTGGTGCGGTGGTGCTCACGTTTTGACGGCTCGACCTACCGGCGACGCCCTCGATCCCCGGCTCCTCACCCGGGCGCGCGGCGCGTTGCTCGGGCTCGTGGTCGGCAACCAGCTCGGCGTGCCCACCGAGCGCTTGGGCACCGCGCAGGCGATCCGGGAAGCCTTCCCCCAGGGGGTGCGTGATCTGGCACCGTCTCCCCAAGGCTCGCCGTTCGACGATGACGCGGCGATGACCCTGCTGCTCGCGGAGTCGCTCGCCGAGCGTGGCGACTTCGACGCGAACGACGTGGGGCAGCGCTGGGTGAAATGGATGAAGGTCGACGGCCGCGGGATCGGACTGACCACGCAGCGGGCCCTACGGCTGATCGAGCGCGGGACGGAGCCGTTCGAGGCGGGGCGCGCGGCGCACGACGCCGGCGTGGCGGCGTCCAACGGCAGCGTCATGCGCTGCATCCCCGTCGCGCTCCGCTACCACGACAACGTCGACAAGCTGGCCCGCGTTTCGGCGCAGCAGGCCGCCATCACGCATGCTGACGAGCGTTGCACCTGGGGATCCGTTGCGGTGAACCTCGCGGCCCGGGAGCTGTTGCACGGCAATCGGTACTTCGTGGAGGAGGTGCTGCACCGGCTGCAGGGCGCGGCCCCCCGGCCCCTGCTCGAGGCCATCAGACGGGTCCCCTGGGAGGAGGAAAGCGCGCTGCCGATCGCGGTGCGGGGCGAGTATGGCTATGTAGTGCACTGTGTGGAGATCGCCATCTGGTGCGCAGTGCACCGGCCGTCGCTCGAGGAGGCGCTGATCTTCCTGGCGGAGGCGGGGGGCGACACCGACACCAACGCGGCCGTCGCTGGGGCGCTGCTGGGGGCGCGGGACGGGGAAGCAAGCATCCCCCCGCGCTGGCTCGATCAACTGGGAGCCGCGCGAGGGGTCGCCGCGTTGGCCGAGCGGCTGATCGAAGCCGCAAGTCGCCAGCCGTAGGGCGCAAGGACTGCTTGCGACTTGAGCCTTGCGACCTGCGGCGGTAGAGGGCTTACGACTTACGTCTTGCGGCTGGTGTCGCGTAGCGGCCGATTCGGTCCATCACGTCCCGGTCGATCAGCGTGACGGAGATCCAGCGCGCCGTCCCGCGGCCCCGCCAGTTGAACCGCACCAGCTTGCGCCCGTACCGCCACTCCCATCCGCTCTTGCCGATCGGCCGGGGTCGCCCGAACACGCGCGTCAGGTCCTTCTTGGTGCGGTTCACGAGCGGAACGCCGCGCGCGTCGCTGAACCCCGCCGAATCGTACAGGGCCACGACGTCCGCGTTGCCTTCGACAAAGTGCCCGCTCAGGTAGAACCGCGCCACGTCGCTCGGGTCGCGGATCACGACGCCGCACTCCATGAGTTGGGCCGTATGAGAAGAAGTCTGGCAGCGCACCACGTCACTGTCGGCCAGCGCGCGCGCCCGCTCGATGAACGCTCGATAGCTGATGCCGGGTGTAAAGCCGCGATACGCCGGGGGCGCCGGAGGCGCTGGGGAGGCGGGGGGCCGCGCCGTGGCCTGCGCCGCAAGGGCGAGAGGGGCGACGAGCGCGCAGAGCGCGAGGCGCGGCGAGGTCATGCGCCCAATATAAAGCGCCCAAACGAAACGGGCCCGGGGAAGCCGGGCCCGTCGCCTGCGATCAGTGTCGTTCAGACCTTGCGGACGTTCTGCGCCTGCAAGCCCTTGGGACCCTGAGCGACCTCGAACTCCACCGTATCGCCCTCGGCGAGGCTGCGGAAGCCCTCAGCCTGGATCGCCGTGAAGTGGACGAACACGTCCGGACCCGACTCCTGCGCGATAAAGCCAAAGCCCTTCGCGTCGTTGAACCACTTCACCTTACCCTTTGCCATACCGTTCAAACCTCAGCACTAAGGGGCACTGCCCCGGAAATGTTCGGCCCTGGTCACCGCGACCAGAGACGGGCTCAAACAAAAACCGCGAGACAGGTGGTCCTCGCGGAGCGCAGACAAACCGGTGACGGTGCCACGTATTGCTTGAACCGGGGCCAAACGTAGGGTCTGCGCCGGGTCCTGTCAATAGAGTAAGCAGCACTCCCGTCAGGGCTTGCCTGCTGGCACCACAATAACGACAGTATGCCGCCACTCGAAAAGGGCCAGATTTCGAGGCCTCTTCCGCGCACCGCGCGGTGGGGATAACGTGCTAGGCCGCCGTCAGCTCAGTTCCCGACTTTCAACGTCCCAGCCCTCGGCTCATGAGGTTCCGCATGGCTCTGCATCTCGTCTACGCTCTACTGGCATGGCAACAGTCCGCGCAACAGCCCGCCCCACCCGCACTCACCTTGCCGCAGCCCATCGCGCGGGTCGACGTGAAGCCGGCGGAGTACGCCCTCCCAGTAGGCGATACGGTCCGGCTCCACGCCACTGCCTACGACTCGAGTGGCCAGGCGATGCCGCAAGCGGTGATCCGCTGGTTCGCGAGCGGGGGCCGCTTCGAAGGCGCCGTCGACTCGACCGGCCTCGTGAGTGCGGGCGCCACCGGTACGCTGAACGTCGCCGCCGTGGCGGCGCTCCCGGGACGGGCGGGGAAGTCCACTGTGGCCTTCGCGCGCATCACGGTGCTCCCGCAGCCGGCCGCGAAGATCGCCGTGACGCCCCGACCGGAGCGGATGTTGGCAGGCACTTCGCTGGTGCTTGAAGCGGTGCCCTACGCCGCGAACAATGACCGGCGCTACGACCGGGTCACGTGGAAGTCGAGTCGGCCCGGCGTCGTCGACGTCACTCCTATCGGGCAGGTGACGGCGCGCGCCGCCGGCCGGGCCACGCTCACGGCGGCCGGGGGCAAGGCAAGCGAGAGCTGGACCGTCGTGGTGACCCCGAACCCCGTGGCCCGCGTGACCCTCACCCCCGCCGACACGGCGATTCGTTCCGGGGACGTCGTCCGGTTCGCGTTCGCCGCGACCGATGCGACGCGCCGGTCGGTCGCCGAGGCGCGTCCGGAGTGGGCCGTGTCGCCGGTCGGGCAGGGATACGCCACGGTCGATGGCGGGGGCGTGTTCGTGGCGGACCAGCCCGGCACCTACCGCGTGATCGCCACGCTCGGCGCGCGCACGGCGGAGGCGTTCGTCCAGGTCGCGCCCCGCAACATCACGCGTCAGGTGACGATCGTCGGCCGGCTGGCGCTCAAGGGGCTCCCGGGCGCCGAGCTGTGGCTCCATCCGGACGGCAAGCACGCCTACATGTCGACTATCGGAGACCGCATTTACGTAATCGACATCTCGGATCCGGCGAAGCCGTTCTTCACGGACTCGGTGCTCGTGGATGCACGCGTCGTGAACGACGTGATGACGACCGAGGACGGCAAGTTCGGCGTGATGACCCGCGAAGGCGCGTCCACCCGCAAGAACGGCATCGTGATTCTCTCGTTCGAGGAGCCGGCGCATCCGAAGCCGATCGCCGAATTCACCGAGACCGTCACCGGCGGGGTCCACAGCACCTATGTGTACAGGGGCTACGTCTATCTGACCGACGACGCCACCGGCTCCATGCGGGTGATCGACATCCGCGACCCCTACCACCCGAAGCAAGTGGCGCGCTGGCAAGTGGAACGCCCCGAAGCCGGGCGGACGCTGCACGACATCGACGTGCGGGACGGCCTCGCCACGTTGTCGTACTGGAACGATGGGCTCGTGATCCTCGACGTCGGCAACGGGATGAAGGGCGGGACGCCTGAGAATCCGCAGCTCGTGATGCAGTACAAGTACGACTTGAACGAGCTGTACAAGAAGGTCGAGCTGGCCGGGGGTCCCGGCTTCATCCGCGGCACCCACACGAGCTGGCGGCGCGGCCGCTACGTCTTCGTCGGCGACGAGGTCTTCCCGGCGCGCCAGCAGGGCGGCGGCCCGGGCGTCATCGGGCTGGGCCGCGCCTACGGCCGGTTACACGTGATCGACATCGCCGATCTCACCGCGCCCCACGAGGTGGCGTGGTTCGAGCCGGAGGACGGCGGCAGCCACAACGTCTGGATCGCCGGGGACACGTTGTATTTGGGGGACTATCAGGGAGGCCTCCGGGTGCTCGACATCTCGGGCGAGCTGAAGGGCGATCTGCTCGCGCAGGGGCGGGAGTATGCGCACGTGCACACCGGAGACGCGACCGGCTTCGTCCCCAACGGGGCGAACGCGTGGGGCGCGATCTACTCGGGCGGGCTGGTGTATGTCCCCGACATCAACTCAGGGCTGTGGGTCGTGAAGGTCGAGCCACCACAACATGTTATACCATAAGGAGTTAGCATGCATGTCGCGGTCGCGTTTGCCCTGCTGCTGCAGCAGCCGGCGGCGCCGGCGTCGTTCCCGGTAGCGAAGGTCGAGATCACCCCCTCGGTAGCCGAAGTCGAGGTCGGCCAGCGGGTGCAGCTCTCCGCGCGTGCGTTCGATGCCAGCGGGCAACCCGTCAGGAACGCGACCATCG
>Ga0209235_1000843_pt1 | contig 16205 bp, 25 predicted proteins | sample GraSoi013_1_20cm_4_FD_185817 | JGI IMG/M metagenome (GOLD analysis project Ga0209235, IMG submission 185817) | Grasslands soil microbial communities from the Angelo Coastal Reserve, California, USA - Sample 09_25_2013_1_20cm (SPAdes) (version 2) | ecosystem: Environmental > Terrestrial > Soil >... | reverse complement strand
CTGCTCATGCTTCGTTGCTGAAACTTCACGTGCAGAATTTCGTGAATCATTGTCGAGACTGCACTCTCAGATATCTGGGAGAGAAGCTTCAGCTTTCTCTGAGAGAGGCCTTCAAAGCCGGTACGAAACAGATCTGTCCCATCTCTGCGAATCCATTCTCGGGGAATTCTGAGAGGGTAGAGGCTGATTTGGGATGCTGACTGGCTGTAGCTTCCATGCAGAACTCTGTTCTGTCTCCCGTGGAAAGTACGAGCTGGAAAGACCATCACGCGAATGTCGACCGGCTTATCGATCACTATTCTCTCCATTGAAATAACGTGATGAATTCTATCAGTCACATTCTCGTTTCGGACAAGGCGGACGACGAAGTTTGCGTAGTCGTAGAAGAACGCCTTCTCCTTCGCGGTGTATTTCTTCAGAAGGGCTGGTGGCGGATTGGCTACCCTAACATCTATCTCGGGAGCCCAAGAAGTCTTGGCCATCTGCGCCATTTGATTGTCCATGAGGGAAGTCTGCTAGGCGAGTCATTGAGTCTTTAAGTTTCAGACACTGTAATCAAGAGATCCTATGGAAACGTCTATGGCCAATCTCAACATCCAGTCGACTGTCAAGCTGAACAACGATGTGCGAATGCCAATCCTCGGCCTCGGAGTCTACCAGAGTCCTCCTGGAAGAGTAACGCGAAACGCTGTGAATCTTGCCCTGAGGGTTGGATATCGGCACGTAGACACTGCGCGCATCTACGGCAATGAGGTAGACGTGGGGGAGGCGGTTCGCGAGAGTGGCGTTCCTCGCGGAGACTTGTTTATAGCCACGAAACTCTGGAACTCGGATCAGGGCTACGATTCTACCCTTCGAGCATGTGAAGCCAGTCTGAAGAGACTAGGACTGGACTATTTGGATCTCTATCTCGTGCACTTCCCAGTCCCAGATGTTCGCAAAGAGTCTTGGAGGGCAATGGAGGCATTGCTCAAGAGGGGGAGATGCCGGGCGATTGGAGTCAGTAACTTTACCATCCGACATCTAGAAGAGTTGATCGAAGAGAGCCATGTCATACCGTCCGTAAACCAGGTCGAACTCCATCCCTTCCTCTACCAGGAAGAGCTACTGAAATATTGTCAAGATCGGGGAATCCAAGTCGAGGCCTATAGTCCGCTGGCTAGAGGAGAGAGATTGCAGGATCCTAGAATAGCTTCCTTGGCGACAAAATACTCGAAGAGTCCCGCCCAGCTAATGATACGGTGGGGCATAGAGCACGGACTCGTCGTGATTCCAAAGTCGACGAGAGAGGAGCGTATCCGTGAGAATAGTCAAGTGTTCGACTTCGACATTTCGGACGATGACATGAGGTCCCTAGATTCTCTCAATGAGGATCTGAGACTGAACTGGGACCCGACGAATGTAACCTAACGCAGTCTTGATTTGGGGCTGAGTCAGTGGGACCGTCGAGTCTAGAACTTGGAGCCGCAGGCACCGCAGAATCTTGAGCCCTGATTACTCATCTGTCCACACTTCGGACATCTCACGCCGGCCGCGGCTGCAGGGACCGGAGATGGTATCGCGGTAGGTATGGCGCCTGTCGGGGCTACTCCGGCGTATCCTGTCGAGAATGGAGTCTGGTATCGAGCGATGTTCGACCTGATAATCCCGTAAGCCTTCTCAGCATCCGAATTGGGAAGATCATTCAAGCTCAGCGGGTCTCCGCCGAATCTCAGCTGACATCTCACGGTTGAACGGAGCACGCCCTTGTCGAGAACCGCGTTAGCGACGTCAGTGTATGAAAAGTCGGTAAAGTCTCTTTTCAATCGTAGGTCGTGGGGATGTCTTAGAATGATCCGTTCGTTCGTGAGGACGACAGAGTCGACACTGATCTTGGGATGGTAAATCTTCTGCTGAATGAAAAGCTGTACCTGTTCACCCGGGCCAAGAATGCGGGCTACATCTTCAGGAACGTTACCCATCGAACTACACACTAGATTCGTTCAGAACGTGTTGGAAAATAAGGGTCTTTAGTATCCGAAATAGGATGAGCACAGTTCACACCTTCGCGACGGCCGCAGGTGCGCCTGGCTCCTCATCCTTCACAACCTCCACCTTGCCACCCTTCCATCTGTCCTCCAGCCACTGTCCCGCATAGTTCTCCTCACGAGGAATCCATTCAAGCTTCACAGCACTCATCTTCTTCATCAAACCCTTCACATTCTCGCAGAGCTGACGTAGCTTAACATCTGTCACTTCATAGCTGCCCTTTACCTGGTTGACTATGAGCATGGAGTCAGAATGGATCTTGATGGGCTCGGCGCCCTTCCCTGATGCTTCTCCAGCCGCCCCCCATTTCGACTCGATTATCCCGAGAGCCTTCAAGAGTGCGACGTACTCGGCCTCGTTGTTCGTCCTATCTCCAATCTCCTCCCAGCGTATCTGGAAAGCTGAATTCGGTTTCTCTTTGTACGCGACCACGATCTTTGCACGTCGCGGCAGCGTCTTCTGCTCGTTTCCCATACTCTGTCCATCGACATAGAAGACTGGCAATCTACACTCCATCCGGGGCTAGAACGTGCATTCGAACTCTCGCATCGTAAGGGGAGTTATATTGGCTTCTATAGGCCCGGCGATCGGACTGTCTAAGCCAGATCGCTGGATGTCAGATTGCATGTCGAGAATCTTCAGAGCCTCCAGTCTTTAAATGAGCCTAGAACCGGGAATGTCTCGTGCGGCCGTGGTCTAGCCTGGTCTATGATATCAGCCTGCCAAAACAGCGTTCAGCAGAACGCTGACGACCCGGGAGGCCGCGTAATGAGCGGCCCGGGAGTTCAAATCCCGGCGGCCGCACCATTCACCACGCCAACTATGGCCCTAGAAGAGTGTTCGAGAACCACAGTAGGGACATGTGCTGATGCCGTCAGAAATAGGGTGTCCACAGTTCAGGCATTTGTGAAGCGTTTTGTGTTGCGGGAAAATGTCTCTCTGTAATGTAGTTACGTGATAGTAAAGGAAGAAGGATCCAAGGCTTGTAGTAGCAATAGCCAGCACAATCCCGACGGTAAGAATAAGTCTCGAATCGACCGGCGAGCCAAGACTCTGAGAGATTCCTGGTTCCAACACTCCGAAAGCGAGCCATCCTAGGGCTTGCCAATAGAGCAGAATGGAGAGTGGCATGGTAATTGCATTTAGTAGTGAGCTACGTTTACCCGGCTTCATATTATCGACGCAAGCAGATTGAAGCTTCCGTGAATTACCATTGCTGCGACTAAGGGTATGACAAGCAACCGTGCATTTTCGCTCTTCTGCCAGAGTCCGATTCCGAACCCCGTCAGCGTGGCAGTTATGCCGTGTAGCGGAGCTGTAAGCAATCCCCGCATCAAGAAAAGAGTCAGAGAGACGTTTACTCCATGACCAAGAACGGCGAGAGCGTAGACCACGTTCTCCATCAACCCAAATCCTATCCCTGAAAGTGATCCTAGGACTGTCCAGTCGGCGATTTCAAAGGTCAACTTCTCTTCCTCCTTGAGGAGAAGGAGGCCGAGAGACTTGGCCGGTTCCTCGACCAGCGGTGCTACTACTACCGCGACCACTATCGAGAAGAGAGCCTGACTGAATATCAGAACCGGAAACGCAAGTGGGGCATAGAATGACTCGCCAAACGCCGCGACGAAACCTACGGTCGCCCCCATTCCAAGGCAGATTAGATAATGGGCTCTGCGAGGACGCGCAGCTGGACTGAACCCAGTAGGATCCAGCCCGTGACCGGCCTTCATCCCTTCCATTCCGTTGTAATACGGAGCAGATAGTAGAATGCCGTGCAACCTTGTCTGAATGTTGAACCACTTGTAGGAAGGGACTGACTCTGATCAACGTGATAGTTGTTGTTCCACAGTTGTGTCTGATTATTTTCCAGCAACACTAAATGAGCATACCCGTTTGCAGTCCCTGAATTTGTCAATGTGAATGAAAATGTGAGGGTTTCGCCGACGCAATTCCCGGAAGCATCGTACTGTCCTTGGGGCTGATTCATCTGTACGTTTGTGACTGTCATCATTGGTTGCGCCACAGATGAGACAAACACGTAAGCCGCCACTCCGCCAACAATAGTCGCGAAGAGGACTATCGCAACTATGATGATTATCAGATCTCTATGGCTCTTAGGATTCTGGGGGCTTGTTTGTGGGAAGTATGTTGGAGCTTGTTGAGTTAGAGACACCGAGGTGCCGCAGGATGGACAGTATTGCGCTCCTTGAACGATATCCTTACCGCACTTTTGGCAGAAAGGCAACTTCCGCACCTATCCCTATGCGAAGTACTCACCGAGCCCGCAACTTAAGCGTACCTCAAACAATAGGGGCGGAGAATGTGTTTGCGCGTTTCAGAGGTTGGCTATCAGCTGATCCTCTACCTGCCATTGCGCTCTGAAATGGTCGTTGAAGTCGCTAATTAAGACGTAGTTCCAGTAGAGGCTGAACAAACCGGTTATCCATGTAAGTATCAAGTAGAGAAAATAGCTTCGATCAGGAAGCGATTTCCAGAACGGAAACACGACAGTCTTCTCAAGCTTTGAGAACGAAGACTGTACTTGCTGCATGAACGCTAATTGTCTGACATCGTGTTTGTGAGGATCCTTGGTAAGAAAATACCAGACATAGAGTCCGAGCAGGCCGAAGGTGATTATGCTCAATACCACCCAGAGAACCGGCGACTTTTCGTCCTCTTCACCGTTGGCCTCGCTGTGAATAGCGGTCATCGTCGCAAGCTCGATTGTCATCTTCGACTCCAGCCCTCTCTCCGCCGCTAATCCTCGGACATAATTGATGAGACCTTCCCGCAACATCCTGTCCCGCCTGAAATGCCCATTCCTCCGCCTGATCAGTCTGTACCAGGGCAGTACGAAAAGGATGATTGCGATGATTATACCCGCGATAAATCCGGCGATAGCTCCACCGAAGAGGCCGATACTGGTGCCCGACGTCCGTCCCAGTGTCCCCCCCAAGAAGAGGCTCCCGAAGAGAATACCGAAGAACGCGACGACTCCTAGGAGTGGAGAGAGGATCCAGAGGGCCGACATGACGTCGTCGGTTTCTCGCCTTATACGGACCGCTTCAGTGATGGTGTTTCTCCCGAGTTGGGAGGCTGTCGGCGCTGTCAAATGCGTTGAGTCAACGACGTTTGGAGACTATATAAAAGTCAGAAAGATTGAGCTGCGATATATTTACACCGACTGACTAACCGCTCAATCGCAGTGGTCAGCAAGCTTTCACGTAGAAGTTGAAGGTATTGTCGAAAACGGTAGTGGCTGTTAGAGTGATGTTACCCGGAAAGGGTTGAAGCTAGCGAACTCTACTGGTGTGACAACGTTTGGACTGAGCACTATGGGACTGGCCGCCGCGCAAGAGGTGTTGGTGCAGTGGGGACCGCAGGGACCGCCGTAGCCCAGGTAGGTCGCTTGCAGGGACTCGGTGTAAAAGCTCGGCTTGTTAGGCGTGGTCCGGTTCCAACCATTGATGCCGACACCGTAGACGGCAATGCTGATCGTGGCCGCAATACCTACCATCAGTATGGTCCATACGACCTTCTTGTTTCGAACTCCATTCCAGATCAGTTTTCTCCCCTCGCACGTTTCGGGACTCTGAGAAGTAATACGTAGACATGACAGAAAAGAAACTTGTTCCCAACCAAATCAGGTACAGTTCCTAGGACAGAGTCTCAGTAGAGCGATATTGCTTCTCGATACGGCATGGCGCAAGAACGTTCCCACAGATTACGCGGCGATTCGCCCGACGACCTAGCCAAGCAGATTTCCGACGAGCTGCGGAATCCATAACTGAAACGTGATCGTTCTTTTCTTCTACGCTCTAGAGTTCCGATCTAATCATTCCGCCATCAATCGGAATCATTGCGCCGGTGATGTAACTTGCTTTGTCGCTTGCGAGAAAGGCGACGAGATAGCCTATCTCTTCAGGTGTCCCGTATCGTCCGAGGGGCACATCGGCGAGGGCTTGTTTCATCGCATCATCGATGCTCTTTCCTGTTCTCCGTGAAGTGTCCTCGGCGATCTCTCTCTGACGGTCTGTTAGAATGTGTCCCTGCATGATCCCGTTTGAAGTGATTCCCTTCCCTCCATACTCCGTGGCTAGAGACTTGGAGAGCCCCGCAAGGCTCAGTCTCGCCGTGTTGGACAAAACGAGATTCGGGATGGGTTGTCGTAACGTGGTTGAGGTTATGAAGACGAGTCTTCCCCACTTCTTCCGTTCCATGCCTGGAACGACTCGTCTTGCGAGCCACACAGCGCTCATCAAAAGCAACCTCACACCCTCGTCCCAATCCGCTTCGCCAAGTTCGTTGAAGGTTCCAGGCTTAGGCGGTCCCGTATTGTACGCGAGAACATCCACAGGACCAAACTTCGCAGAGGCGTTCTTGACAAGCTGGTCGACATCCTCTTTGATCGTCAGGTCGGCGCTGAACGCGTACACATCACGATTACCTGTGTCCCGGACGATCTGATCTCTCGATCGAGAGATCGAATCAATACTCCTAGACGATATTACAACTTTACAGCCTTCGGAAGCGAGAACTCGCGCCACGCCAAATCCTATCCCCTTGCTTGCCGCTGTGACGAGAGCAACCTTGCCCTTTAATCCGAGTTCCATGTTCGAACTGGACCACATCCCAGCTTATCATTCAATCTTTCGTGATGGCTAGTCCATGGGGTTGAGAGAAGACGTATAATCGAGGATCAACCAGTCGTTAGGTGAACGTGTCGAACAGAACTACCCCCCATCACGAAGAGCTTGACACTAGGCTGGAACCAGGCAAGATTCCTCTTGCATATGCGAATGCCGAGGAAGAGTACTGGACAATCAAGAAAGCGGTTGGGCTCGCCGATATATCACACATAGGCCGCCTAAGAATTACAGGCAAAGATCGGATCAGCTTCCTCAACGGCCTTCTGACAAACGACATCTCACAACTGAAGGAGAATGCAGGACAACGCTCTGCTCTCCTTAACTCAAAGGCAAGGGTCCTCGCTGACCTCCACCTTTACGCGCAAACGGATAATCTACTCGTTGACACAGGCGAATCATCAGCGTCCCACGTGAAGGAAATTCTCGACAGGTTCGTAATTACAGAAGACGTGCAGATCCAAGACTCTTCTCACGATCTCGTCCAGGTCACTATTCAAGGTCCCAGCAGTTCTCAGGCCATCAAGGAAGTACTCGGGGCCGAAGCACAAGATCTGAAACAGCTTGAGCAGAAAACCCTCGGGCCTAGCACAATCATCGCCCGAGACAGAACAGGCCAATCAGGCTATGACATAATCATGCCAGCACTGGAAGCAGAACCAGTGTGGCATGGCTTCCTCCTGAATGGAGGAGAAATCGGTCTCAACCCAGTCGGTTCACAAGCTTTGGAGATTCTTCGTTTAGAGGCAGGGTATCCAAAGTATGCTATTGATGTTGACGAAAACACGATTATTCTGGAAGCAGGCTTCAAGGACGCGATAAACTTCAACAAAGGCTGCTACTTGGGGCAAGAAGTCGTTGCTCGTGCAACCCACATCGGAAGAGTGAACAAGCAACTCGTGAGGTTGGAAGTGGAGACGAAAGAGTCGGTCTCCCCTCGCTCGAAGCTGATGAGTGACGGTCGGGAGGCGGGCTTCATCACCAGTGCAGCATTCTCGCCGGGACTTCGAAGAGTTGTAGGGCTGGGCTATGCCAACAGGGAATTCGCAAAGGAAGGAGCTAAAGTCAACGTACAGTCAGGTGAAACCAGCTTATCTGCCGTAGTAACCAAAATCGTCTAGTTCTTCGGTTTCGACTGGAAGCAGGGCAGGTGCCACGCTTCCAATTGGGACGCTGATGATTTCTGAAACACAACCTTCTGTGTATCGTATGATATGCTCTTGCGACAGCCGACGCAAAAGCGTCCAGCTATGTTCGGAGTGTTGCCGATCGTGGCTTTCATGTTCTCGGATTCCTGGCCGAGCTGGTTTTTCTTTGAGTCGATATACCCCTTGAACGCGACAACCTCCTGGCTGGTAGGGTTCACCTGCAATAGCTCATTGATCGACTCTTCAGCTTCAGAAAGAATCTTGACAATCTCCTGAAACTTTCCCAATAGCTGACTCGTCATCGCTCCGTCAACCATCAAAGCTCCGTTCCCAAGAGGTTGGATGACCTTTGGAAACGAGCTCAGCTCACTGCTCAGCGTATCTGCAATCTTATAGCCAAAGTAAGCTTTGAGAAACATCAGCCCTTCAGAGGCAGGGTGAGCGTTAAGCCCATTCTCGACAATGTCCAGCGCGGAAGGAAAGTTGGAGTTTTGAGCCTCATGCATCGCAGGCTCGACAAAGTGCTTGTACTCCTCCGGCGAGCACTTCAACGGAACGTCGAAGCCGCCTTCCGCGACTCGCAAAGACCTATCGCATCATCAAAGCGTACATCGAAAAAATAGTTTCCGTGCCCTTCGGGCAAACCGAATAGTACTACAACAACGCGTGGAGTCTCCACCAATAGTCGGCGAAGACCAAGATGGCCTAGCGAACGCCTTCTCGGAACTTCTCTTCCAGAGTCTTGAGTTCGCCGTGTTCCTTGACCCTTATCTTCGTGTCCATACTGAAGCTTAGCCCTACGCGTCGAAGGAAAGAATAGAGTTCCTCTCCGGACACGGGTCCCTTCAGTCTGCCTGAATCGATGAGGCGCGCAAGGTTTTCCTCAATTATGCCAACCTCTTTCGGATAGTATCTCCTCGCCGTCGCTAATACTTCAGCTCCCCTTCCTGTCAGGATTTTCTGGACAACATCACGGGAACTCAGTTTCGGAGTCTCGGCCGCGACAGGCGTAGGCTTCTCTTGAGAGAGGAGCATTTTCTTCCGCAGTTCTAGAGCTCTCTTCTGGCGTAAGAGCTCTATTTCGGAAGACATCTGTAGGTCTCAAGGCAATCGGGTCGGTCGTCTAAATAAGGGCTAGTTTTTCTAAAATCTTTCAGTTCCAATAGCCTTCTCATAATCGTAGATGGCTCGTCCCACAACTGTCCAAGCCTCCAGTTTCCTTCTATCGATTCGATATTTCCCAGAGGCGAGTTTCATCGTTTGATCCGAGAAGTGACCAGCAGGAAATCCACCAACGATCAAAACGGGCCGCTTCATTTCTCGAAGCCCCGCCGCAACTGCCTCCATGGGTTTCGGTAGTCCCAACGTGGTCAAGGCCACTATACTGTCTGAAGAGATTTTGCTCAATAGATCTTTCAAAGATTCTCTCCTCAGCTTCATGAGTGGCGGCCCTGAGGATGGGACCACGGAAGACTGGTACAGTTGTTCGACTAGAGCGGTGAACCGGTCAGTGTTTCTTGGAAGACGAACGCGTGGGTCGATCGTGATAACGTGGTCGTCGCGTGTATGGACGAAGCAAGTTAGTTGATTGTCCGAGTTCAAAGGCGAGCCTAGGGCGAGTAGGAGGCAGAAGTGAACAATGTCTGGACGGCCGCTGCCGATTCCAGATTTCCCGAGACCCAGAATGGCAGAGTGATGATAACTCTGATCTAAGATCAATTGGTGAGGGTCCTTCTTCTTCCTCTCAGCCCACTTCAGAATGGCAGGATGGCCCGTGATTTCATTAGGGACCAGCTCAATTGAGGATTCCGCAAGAATCAGTGTCAGCATTGAGGATCACACGCGCGATTCATCTTCAGACCAGGTAATGAGCTTCATGGGAGGCAAGAACCTCAGACGAAACTATGGCAAGACTCGCGCGGCCGTCGCTTCAGTAGCAACTGAAAGATTCCAGATACTCCTAGATCAAGCCAAGCAGATGGCTCGGAAAGATGAGAAACTGTCACGACGCTACGTGAGCCTAGCTCGGAAGATATCCTCGAGGACAAAAGTTAGAATTCCGAGAGAATCAAAGATGTACCTCTGCAAGGGATGCGGCCTAGCCCTCGTCCCAGGGCATAATGCCAAGATACGACTATACGCCCATACGACCGGAATCGTAATCTCTTGCTTGTCTTGTGGTGCGGTGAAAAGGTATCCCGTTAGCACCAAAAGCGCCGCCGGCAAGAGTCCTGTGTAATGAATCCTTATATTGCTCAGTCCGACCCATACGCGAAGAAAAATTCCAGCAAGTATGAGGACGCGTTAGTATGCCCACAGCCTTCGAAGTTCCAGCAAACGAACTAATCAACAGATTAGCAAAGCATCTGAAAGAGAACGTATCAGAAATCTCTCCACCATCATGGTCCGAATACGCCAAGACGGGCGCCCACAAGGAGAGGCCTCCGCAGGATCCTGACTGGTGGTACGCCCGTTGTGCCTCTCTTCTGCGAAAGCTATACGTTCACGGCCCAGTCGGGGTATCCCGTCTCCGAGTACAGTACGGCGGGAACGTTGGAAAGGGGAACTCACCCGAACATCACGGCCGAGCCGGAGGATCAGCTATCAGAGAGCCACTGCAGCAGCTTCAGAAGGCCGAGCTTGTAGCAATAGAAGGTAGGAAAGGACGAAAGCTGACAAAGCAAGGGCTCACGCTGTTAAACAAGACTTCCGCTGAGGTGGCGAAAGGATTGAAGGCTAGGCCGCGAGAGGCCCCGAGCTAATGTCTGGGGAAGACTACTCCGACGAAGAACTTGAAGAACTGCGGCGACGCAGAATGGCCCAGCTCCAGCAGCGGGCCTCATCCGACGATCAACGACGGGCTCAAGCCCAACAACAGGTAGAGAGACAGAAACAAGCAATCATCCGAAAGATTCTCACTCCCGAAGCGAGACAGCGTCTTACAAACATCCGAATGGTAAAACCTGAGTTCGCGGAAGAGCTTGAAATGCAGCTAATACAACTAGCCCAATCAGGACGGCTCCAGAGCCAAGTGACTGATGAACAGCTAAAGAAGACCTTGGTCCAACTCCAAGGTCAGAAGAAAGAGATCAAGATCAGGAGAGCCTAACGATGGCACGTCACAAGCCTTCAGGGAAGAAGAAACATCTGTCCCATGCACTCAAGCAGGCCCAACCCGTGCCCTCATGGGTCGTAGCAAAGACTTCGGGCAAGGTTCGACGAACCCCCAAGCAGAGACACTGGAGAAAAACAAAGATCAAGGTGTAGACGCTCACGAGCAAAGAAAAGAAACCAAAGAAAAAGGCAAAGGCCACTTCAAAGAAAGAAGCGGTCAAGACTTCAAAAAAGAAAGACGATTCTCTGGTCGAGAGGCCGGAAGAAGTGTCGCCTGTGAAAGAGGAGATCGAAGAAAAGCCGGAAGAGATCTCCGAGGAATCCAAGAAGGAAATTGAAGTTCCAGAAGCGCCGGAAGCCCCTGCTGAACCTGAAAAGCCTGAGGAAGAGGAGCTGGAGATCGTCGAAGAAAAATTCTATGATCTCAATCTCCGACGAATATGGAATGCTCCAAGAGAGAAGAGGACTCCTAGAGCCGTCCGATTCCTACGCGAGTTCGTAGCTCAAAGGATGAAGACAACCGAGGTGTCGCTGAGTGAGGAGACGAACAGTATGCTCTGGCAGCGAGGAATAAGCAAGCCTCCCCGGAAAATCCGAATCAGAGTCGTGAAAGACAAGGAGGGGAGAGTCATAGTCTTTCCGGGCGAGGGAAAGAGTCGTGCCAGTAATACTGTCTGACATTTTCGGAGATCCGAACGTAGGAATATTCTCCTTCGCTAACGAGAAAATCGCAGTCCTGCCAGCCGGAACTTCTGAAGGGAAGCTTGCCAGCTTCAAGGTAGCGCTCGGGATCGAGGCATACGGAATAGGCATTGCAGATTCGAGACTCGTCGGAATATATCTGAGCGGTAACTCCAACTCCATCCTGCTGCCATACATCGCAACCGAAGAAGAAATCTCCAAGCTACGTTCAACGGGTGCTCGCGTCACGATAATAGAGGAGAAACGGACCGCCCTCGGAAACATCATCCTATGCAACGACCACGGAGCAGTGGTAGATCCACGGCTGAAACCACGGACAGTGTCCGCGATTGAGAAGGCTCTGAAAGTCCCAGCGAAACCAGGGACCATCGGAGGGCTCCCCCAGATCGGATCTCTCGCCACAGCTTCAAACAAGGGAGTGTTGGCAAACCCAATAATAGATGAATCCGAAAAAAAGCATATCTCCGAAGTTCTCGGGGTGCCGGTAGCAGTCGGAACCGTCAACTCAGGAGTGCCATACCCGAGGTCAGGGATCGTCGTAAACTCAAGAGGCGCCGTAGTAGGCTCACACACCCTCGGAGCAGAACTTCTAGCCCTCAGTAGCGTTTTCCAGACGGATTAAGTTAAGTACGGCTGAGCATCCCAATCGTCCGTTTCCAACAAGAGGTACCCGATGAGCGAAGTGAAGCTGTACAAGATCACAGGCGATCTCAGAAAGAGAGGCGAGAAGCTCCACTTCACGAAACAAATCAGAGCCCTCAAGAAGGAACATGCTCTTCAGAGCCTCTACGCGGACATGGGAAGCAGGCACAAAGCCAGAAAGTTCGATATCACAATCAAAACAGTCGAAGAGATCACTGAACCTGGAGAAGGCGCCTAGTGGCCACCGCTAGAAGGCAAACCTCTCCGCGACAAATCGCCCCGCCGAGACAGCCTCCTCAGGCACCGAGCATTGACGACCAAATGCGCCAAGTGCTGGTCGAAATACGGTATCTCGAAAACTCTGCACGCGTCCTCCAGTCCAGGCTCGATATTGTAACCGCCGCGCTTTCCGAGACCCTCACAGCAATATCGACACTCGAGGGCACGAAGGGGAAACCCATCGACACTGAGACCCTGCTCCCTATCGGGTCCGGCAGTTTTGTAAAAGCCAAGTTGGCGGATTCTCAGAATATTATCATCGGCGTTGGTGCTGGGGTCTGCATCGAGAAACCTCTCGAAGACTCGATGAAGGATCTCAGACTGAGATCAAGCGAACTGGAGAAGGCGAGAGTTAGCGTTACTCAGCAGCTCAGCCAGGTCCTAAACCAGGTAGAAGACTATCGAGCACATCTGAGTGACATGGCTAGGAAGAAGGGTGGTGGACCGGTAGAGATTGTTTGACAGACTCAGAGCACAATTCTCCAACCTTTACGATCGAATCGCGAAGACCGAATTAACGGGAAAAGATCTAGATAACGTCCTCGACGAATTCCAATTATCTCTCATCGAGAACGACGTCGCAGTATCCGCCGCCGACTTCATCAGCAACGAACTGAGAGAGAAACTGAAGGACGTTCAGTTCGCCCGATTCACCGATCCTCGGACAAGAGTAAAAGTCATCCTCCAAGAGGTCCTACTCTCACTTCTCCAGAGAGGAGGCCAGCTCGACATATTCGCGCTGATCGACAAAAAGAAAAGCGTCGGAGAACCCGCAGTTCTAGTCTTCATAGGAATCAATGGCACTGGCAAGACAACGAGTATAGCAAAACTCGCCCACGTCCTCCAGAAAAAGGGCCGAACCGTAATTCTTGCCGCCAGCGATACATACCGCTCAGGGTCCATTGAGCAACTCGAAGAGCACGCTCGTCGTATCGGAGTGCGCGTGATCAAACATCAGTACGGAGCCGATCCAGCGGCAGTTGCGTTTGACGCGGTGAACTACGCAAAGGCTCACCGGATAAACGCCGTGCTGATCGATACAGCGGGAAGGATGCAGAACAACAAGAATCTTCTTGAAGAGATGCGGAAGATCGTGAGAGTGACAAACCCAGACCTAACGATCCTTGTTGTGGACGCGCTGACAGGTAACGACGCTGTGGAACAAGGTAAGGTTTTCTCAGAAGCTGTAAAGATCGATGGAATCATTCTTGCAAAACTTGACGCGGATGTAAAAGGAGGAAGCGCGATCTCTCTATCATACATAATGGGAAAGCCGGTTGCCATGGTAGGCACTGGACAAAAGTATGATGATCTCGAACCGTTTCAGGCCGAAGCTATCGTGAAGAATCTGATCGGCTAGGAAAAGGGTTGTAGGCCGGAACCAACCGAGCCCTGGTACTCCGCTACTGCGAAGGATAGGCTACTACTTCGATGGGATTTCGAGAGGAACGGATAGCTTCGGTTCGATCTGCTTCTTGATTTCGTCAACAGTCGGGAATCGGCCTTCTTGTTTCCTCGAAAAGATCAATTGTCCGTCAAGGACGATGTCAAAGACTCCACTGTCCGCCGGTTTTAGAGCCACAGTGAGCTTCTTGTTTAGAGGCATTCCGTACTCTGCCAAGAGTTGATTTACCAATTCGACAGCACGGGGTTGGTGACCACAAGGCTGGCAGTACGTTATCTCAAGATCTACCATGTTTTACACTTGCCCGTAGTATCTCACCAGGGCGATTTAAATCTGGTTTCATGGTCAGTTGTTCGATTCCCTCCGACTTCCAACATGACCCTGTTGGATCAAGCAGAGCCTTCGAGAGGAAATCAAGTGGCTGTTAGAATCAGATGACAATGCAGCGCGCAGGCTCCATCTTAATAGTTTCATCCCGGCGCGATTCCGCATCCGCTAATATCGCGCGAGCGCTCATAACAAAGAATGGTTTCGAGCAAGGACCCGGCCAGGGAATCGAGACTTACTCGAAAGATAACATCCGTCTAGTCATGCTCGAAAAGCTGGGCATATACGCTGAACCTAGTGACATTCCGTCGGACGCATCTACCACAATTTTCGTCTCTAAGCATGTAAGTTCATCAGGCAGACCGGCGTTGACTGTTCATGCAACCGGCAACTTGACCAAGGAAGCGAAGTTCGGCGGCAACCCCGAGGAAGTCTCGCACGTAGACCCGTCAATCATTAGGAGCACGTTGAGAGCTCTCAAGGCAGGAGTGTCGCAGGAAGGAGTTCAGATCGACCTAACGATGGAAGCAACTCACCATGGCCCAACCAACCTCTCAATGCCGGTCTGTTTCGTTGAAATTGGTAGCGGAGAAGAGGAATGGACAGACCCAGTCCTGGGAGAGATTGCAGCTAACGCGGTAATGGCAGCCGCCACCAAGGTCGAAGAAACCCGCCCAGCCGCGGTCGGCTTCGGAGGAACACACTACTCAGCAAAGCACACCCGCATCTGCATGGACGGCGATTACGCAATCGGCCACCTCGTGTCAAGTCATTCGTTTGACGGCGGAGTCACCCAATTAATGATTAACGACGTCTTCAACAAGACAACTGGCTCATGTAACACTGCTATAGTCGATTGGAAGGGGCTTCACAGCAACGATCGGCGTAAACTAGTAGCAAGTCTAGAAGCCGCTGGCCGCGAGATTGTCAGATGTTAATATCGTATAGTTAAATAGGGAAGGGCGGCCGCGGCTTTCCGAGACGATAATCAAGGGCTTATCATGGGCGCTAGGACCTTCCTGCAATCAGCCAGACGATTGTTCCACGTAGCCCAGAAACCGGACTGGGAGGAAACCTACCTTCTAATCAAGATAAGCGTGCTGGGCGTAGCAATCGTTGGAGGGATCGGCTTCGTCATCAGGATCCTGTTCTGGCTTGTAGGATTGTACAACCTGCCCCAAAGCCAGACAACCCCTACACCCTAATTGTAAAGGAGACTAACTAAATGGCAACTCAGACTCAGAAAACATCGATTTACGCGGTCCGCACTACGAGCGGCCAGGAACGTACGGTTGTTGACCTCATGGCCAGTCGGGCTCAGCCAAAGAAACTGCCTATTACAGCTATTCTAGCGCCCGAGGTCATCAAGGGCTACATTTTCGTCGAGGCTTCAGGACCTCACTTCGTCGATGAAGCCATCGCCGGAACCAGACATGCCCGTACGAGAACCAAAGGAGTCGTCTCAATTCAAGCAATCGAACGCTTCATAGTTACAAAACCAGTCATCGAAGAACTCAGCGTTGGAAACCTTGTAGAAGTGGTCGGTGGACCCTTCCGAGGACTGCGAGCAAAGATAACGCACGTAGACAAGGTCAAACAAGAGGTCGTGATCGAGCTCTTGGAGGAAGGCTTCGCAACACTGCCCATCACTGTCCACGCCGACTACGTCAAGCTAGTGAGCAGAGGGGAGGACTCTGGGCGACAAGAAAACAGTTGACGCAATAATAGACGGCGGAAAAGCGACAGCAGGCCCGCCCCTTGGACCAAACCTGGGTCCACTCGGAGTTAACGTTCTCCAGATCGTCAACAAGATCAACGAGATCACGAAGGCGTACGCGGGGATGAAGGTCCCTGTCAAAGTGCTAGTCGATGTTGACGACAAAAGCTTCGAAGTAGAAGTAGGAACGCCAACAA
>Ga0209235_1000840_pt1 | contig 16225 bp, 16 predicted proteins | sample GraSoi013_1_20cm_4_FD_185817 | JGI IMG/M metagenome (GOLD analysis project Ga0209235, IMG submission 185817) | Grasslands soil microbial communities from the Angelo Coastal Reserve, California, USA - Sample 09_25_2013_1_20cm (SPAdes) (version 2) | ecosystem: Environmental > Terrestrial > Soil >... | reverse complement strand
GCGGTTTGGGTGAACGAACGCGCACGACCCGGGCACGGACGTGCCCGGTGCGACGATTCACCCGAGGCTCAGATCAGCAAGGCTCGATGGCTGAGAAACGCCGGTGGTCCGGCGGATGGTGCGATTGTACGATGGGGCTCGGGTGCGGCGAGCGCGAATACCTCCGCGAGCAGCACCGGCGCGGCGGCGACGGCGACGAGGGTTGGCGCCTGCTGCCGCTCCTCCTTCGCCAGCCGCACCCCATCGAGCGCGTGGAATGTCCTCTTCTGGCAGCACGCGCCTTCGCGCACCTGCGCGTGCTCCGGCGCGGCCGTCTCCGCACACCCGACGATCTCCTGGCCCGTGTACCGGCAGAACAGCCGGGTGCTGGTCACCGCCGGAGCGACGATGACCGCCACAAGGAGAAGGAAGGAGACGCTACGCCGCAGCACGATCAGTTCGTATAACCCACCGAGCGTGTATCGGCTACATCCGCGCGGGGGAGCGCAGGCTCGTTCGCGCCACGCGTCATCGCAATGACCGGCACCGCGACCAGGCCGTTGATCAGGGCTGTAGATCAGGGCTGTAGATCAGCGCCTTCATCGGGTTGATACCTGCGAGGTTCAACGCGAAAGCGACGGTGGTCGAGGGCAGGAGGTCTCGAACTGCAGGGCGATAAGCTGCTCTGCACGAACAGGTAGCGTGACATGACCCTACAGCGGAATCGTGGCCTCGCCTCCGTACGAACGGTCACGGAAGTGTGCGCAATTCTGCTGTTTTCGTCTTCATCTCGGTCCTTGCGCCTGCCACGGCGGCCTCCGCGCAACCCGGGGGGACGGCTGTTCGTCCATCGTTTGGTGTTGATATCGGTGCATGGCCCTTCGCCTTCGCGTTCGAAGGCGGCGCATGGCTCAATCACTCGCCGGGGCTCGGCGGCGTGCACGTGGGAACCGGCGCGATCAGATTGCGCGGGTCACTGCCGATCGCGAACGGGCCCAACCCGCTGGGTCCGCCGCTGCCGCTCGCGGCGGCCGCGCTGACGATCTTGTTCTAGCTGCCCCTGTAGTTGGCGTCCCCAGAGAGAATGGTTTGAACAAAACCGACCGTTCAGACGAGCTCACGCGCCACTTCGCGGACCGCCATCCTCGGAGGCAGCATGCGCGCCACGCCGACGCGCGGAGAGGCGCGCGATGCGAGGCCCGTCCATCTCCTCGACCGTGAACTCCACCTCCCCGACGCTGACGTGGTCGCCGGGGGCTGGAAGGTGTCCAAGCTGCTCTCGCGCACCAGTTCCCGCCGCTCCTCGGGCGTGTGATCGAGCCGGAACGCGATGATGTCAGCGCGGCTCACCATGAGCTGCCGGGCGCGGCGCGATGGAAGCTCCAGGCTCCGCTCGAAGACCCGGAGTCGTCCGCTCTCCGGTCCAGCGCGCTCGCGCATGCCGGCGACGATGAGCCGGAGCTCTTCCTCGCTGTGCGCCAGCTCCCTCTCGCTGGCCGCGTGGAGCCCGAATAGCCGCAAGACGGCGCGCGCAAGGCCGTTGAGCGCCCAGATCACGGGATAGAAAACCCCGTAGAACAGACGCATCGGGACAGCCACGGCGAGCGTGGTCCCCTCCGCCCGCTGGATCGCCAACGATTTCGGCGCCAGCTCGCCGAACACGATGTGCAGGAACGTGATCAGCGTGAACGCCAGCGTCAGCCCGATCGACTCCACCGCCGCCTCGCCCAGGCCGAGTCGAGCCGCGGCCGGCTCGATGACGCGCGCAAAAGCCGGCTCGCCAATCCATCCGAGCCCGAGCGAGGCCAGCGTGATCCCGAGCTGCGTGGCCGAGAGATACTCGTCGAGACGGTCGACGACGGACAAAGCACGTCGCGCAGCCGCCGAGCCGCGCTTCTCCATCTCGCGCAGCCTCGTCCGGCGAACCTTCACGATGGCGAACTCGGTCGCGACGAAGAAGCCGTTGATCAGGACGAGGACGAAGGCCGCGACGATGCCCCACCACCCGTAGGCCATGATTGCCTCCAACGCGGCAGTGTATGGGCGGGCAGATATCGCGCACCCCTTGCTCATCGGCGAGCGGGAGTGACTGTTCGACGGGCCCAGGACCTCTGCTGTGGCGTGCTAGCGTGGCGATGTGCTCTTGCTCGCCGAGTTCAGTGTGGCCGTCGTACTGCTTGTCGCGGGCGGACTCGCCTTCCGGTGGTCGCTTCGCGATCGGTTGCGCAATAGGAGGGCATTCGGGTTGCGCGTGGCCTTGGGTGTACATCCACTCCCAAGTATCGGCGTCGTAAACGACGTCCTCGCAGGCGAGGCCACGGACCCACGCGGCAGCGGACTACCCTCCGCTGCGCAGGGGTCGTCCTTTTCCATCGTGTCCACCAGATCGGGCGGTCTGCGCCGGATGGCCCCTTGCCGGGTGAAAGATCGGCCGCATCAGGGGTCGCACCTTCGATGAGAGCCCGCGCAGCCGCTCTGCGCTCTACGTGGAGAGAAGGGTTTGAGCGCCATTGTCTTACACGGAAAGCTTGATGCGCTACCCGTAAGCCGCCGTACAGTGTGGGTGAAATGCAGCGCATGCGATGGCACTTGAAAGTCCCGGCGGCGGCCATGGTCATCCTCGCTGGCTGCGGGGGTACCGAAAACCGGTGTGTCGGCGTCAACGCGACGATCGCGACCAGCTATTCGACGGCCCCCGGCTGCACGAGCCCGGTCGGCGTTTGCACGGCCGGAAACGTCACGTCGGAGAACCTCAAGGGAACGACCTGGTTCAGCGCTTCGACCACCCAGCCCGGCCCGCCGCCCGGATTGGACTTCTATACCGGCGATCTCGTGATCACGACCGCGGATGGCACCGTCACCCTCCACGATTACGGCGTGCTCAATTCCACCAGCGGCCTCTATTTCGAAGTGCAGGAAGTGACGTCCGGAACCGGCGCGCAGGCAGGAAAGACCGGCATGCTCGTATCGCAGGGCACTGCGACGGCGACGGGCTTCAAAGGTACCCTCAGCGGCTCGTTCTGCGAAATGCACTGACGGGAGATTCCTCTCCCCGCGAGGTGCTGTCGACCTCGAAGGTCGTGTTCGTGCTCGCTTCGGCCATGAGCGCGAACCAGGGCTTTTCTCGGCGAGCGGCAACTGGGGCTCCCGCAAGACGGCGCGGTGTTCCTGCTCATGAGCCGCGCGGCGGTGTCCACTGCCATCGGTCACCCGCCGGCGACCGCCCGCAGCAGCGCGTCGCGCATCACCGCCACCGGCGCCGCCTTCCCGGTCCACAACTCGAACCCGATGGCGGCCTGGTAGACCAGCATCCCGAGGCCATCCACCGCGCGCGCACCGCGACGCCGCGCCTCCTCCAGAAAGGGCGTGCTGGGGGCGGGGATGACGTCGCAGGCCACCAGGCCCGGCCCGACCGTGGTGTAGTCGAGCGCCGGCCTCGCCGCGACATCGGGAGGCAGCCCGATGGAGGTGGCGTTGACGAGGAGATCGGTGGCACCCGGGACCGCGTAGGCGTCCGACCAGACGACCAGTTCGGCCCGCGCCGGGGTACGGGCGGCGAGCAGCTCGACCAGCGCGTGGCCACGCGCGGCCGAACGGTTCACGACCGTCACCTGGGCCGCTCCGGCGAGCGCCAGCTCGACGGTGATGGCCCGGGCTGCCCCGCCCGCGCCCAGCACCACCGCGCGCTTCCCGCGAGCGTTCACGCCGGCGTCCTGGCTCAGCGCCCGCATGAACCCCTTCCCGTCGGTGTTCTCGCCGATCAGCCGGTCCCCGTCGCGTACCACGGTGTTCACGGCGCCCATGAGCGCGGCCGCGGGACGCACCTCGTCGAGGTGGCGCAGGACGGCCACCTTGTGCGGGATGGTGAGGTTGACCCCGCGCATGCGGAAGGCGCGGAGCCCGTGCATGGCGGCCTCCAGGTCCTCCGGCGCGACCTCGATGGTCAGGTAGCGCCAGGGCAGGCCCAAGGCCGCGAAGGCGGCCTGGTGCATCACCACCGTCGGGTTCTCGGCCACGGGCTGGCCGAAGACGCCGACCAGCTGTTCCTGGTAGATTCGCGATGTCGACATGACTGGACGATAGCCCCGTCGCCGGCAGCCGCGAAAGGCGACCTCCGCCGCAAGCAAGAAGGCCTCGGCCCACGGCGAAGCCTCCGCGCTGGCGCAGGCGGCTGAGAGAAGTTCGTCTTCTGCGCCGCCGGCGGCGCGACGCGAACGTCCGGGTGCCGCCGCCTGCTCGCCCCAGCTGGCTGCAACGTGCGGATTCAAAGCTGGTATCGTAGAGATGTGAGTCATCTTCGGGCGCGCCAGCGCCACGGGGAATCCCCATGAAGACGGCCAAGGCGAGCCGCGTCGAGTACATGGGCCGCAAGGCGGTGCTCCTCGCCAACGACGAGGTCCAGGCGCTCGTCGAGACGGTCGGCGGGATGATGCCGGAGTTCGGCCTTCGCCGCGGTCGCGGAGTCCTGAACGCGCACTGGCTTCCGGACTTCCGCGACAACTCCGGCGCGCCGTTCACGCCCGACCGGCACGGCGGCTACTGGAAGGCGAAGCTCCTGTACCTCATCGCGGGGGACTTCCCGTGCAGCCCGAGCTTCGGTCCAGGCTGCGTCGTCGACGGGATCGAGCTGCCGCCGCACGGCTGGACCGCCAACGAGGAATGGACGGTGGAGGGCCTCGGTGTCGAGGAGGGCTCCGGCGCAGCCTGGGCGCGCTTCTCGCTGCGCAGCCCCGCACCCGCCATGCCGCTCGCCTGGACCCGCTGCGACCTCGTGCTGCCCGGTCAGCCCGCTTACTTCACCGTCATGCGGATCGCCAACGGCGGTAAGGCGACGCAGGCGATCAACGTCGCGCGGCACAACACCCTCGGCGCCCCCTTCCTGCAGGCCGGCTGCCGCATCCAGCTGTGCGCCGAGCGTTTCCTGGCTGCGCCGAGCGGCACCGAGTTCGACGACACCGGTCGCCTCGTCCAGGGCGCAGAGTTCTCCAGCCTCGCCACCGCGCCGCTCCGCTCCGGCGGGACCGTCGACCTCGGCATCGTGCCCGGGATGGTGGGATGGACGGACTTCGTCACCGGAGCCGTACCTTCGCGCCTGGCGCTCGGCTGGAGCTGCGTGGTGAACCCCGAGTTGCGGCTGGCGTACGTCTGCTTCTTCCCCGGTCGGGCAGCGCTTCCGGCGGGAGAGATCGCGCTCGGCTTCAATGACCTCTGGCTGCAGTACGGTGGCCGGCCATTCACGCCTTGGGCGTTGCACGAGGGTGGAGCGGACCGGAGCTTCTGCCTCGGCACCGAGAACGCGGTCGGCGCGTTCGCGAACGGGCTCGCCTACGCGCGGGCGGTCCCGAACATCCTCGACACGCCGACGACGGTCGAGATCCCGGCGGATGGGCAGCGTACGCTCTGCTACGGGACCGCGCTCGTCGGCCTCGACGAGGCGCTGGTTCGCGAGGGGGTCACCGCCATCGAGGCCGAGCAGGGCGCGCTGGTTCTCAAGGGTGCGCGCGCGTCGCAGCGCGTCCCGGTGTCGGCCGACTTCGGCGCCGTCCGGGCGCTCTGCGCCAGGCTGGAGCGGCGCTGAGGGCGCCGCCCTCCGCAGAAGCCGGGGCGTCAGGCAGGCTCTTCGCGCAGGCGATCGAGCAGCACGGCGCCGAGGATGATGAGTCCCTTCACGAGCTGCTGGAAGTAGGGCGAGATGCCGAGCAACACCATCCCGTTGTTGATCACGGCGATGAGCAGCGCGCCGACCAGCGTCCCCCAGACGCTGCCGCGGCCGCCGTTCAGGCTCGTCCCGCCGATGACGACCGCCGCGATGACGTCCAGCTCGTAGCCCAGGCCGGCGACCGGCTCGGCCGAGTTGAGCCGGGAGGTGAGGATGACCGCGCTCACCGCTGAGGTCACGCCGGCGAAGACGTAGACCATGGTCTTGTAGAAGTTGGTCCGGACGCCGGACAGGCGGACCGTCTCCTCGTTGCCACCGATCGCGTAGGTATACCGGCCGAGCCGCGTCTCGCTCAGGATCACCGCGGCCAGGATGACGGTCAAGAGGAAGACCACGATGGGGAAGGGGATGCCGAGGAGGTCGCCGCCGCCGATGTAGCGAAACTGGGGGTTGAAGCCGCTGATGGGATAGCCCTGGCAGTAGATGAGGGTGAGGCTGCGGCCGATGCTCATCATCCCGAGCGTCGTGACGAACGGCGTGATGCGGCCAACGGTGACGATGACCCCGTTGGCCAGGCCGATGGTCGCGCCCACGGCCAAAGCCACCAGGACGACCCAGGGCAGAGCCGCGCCGGCCTTCAACATGCCGGCGGCGAGCGCGCCGGCGACCGCCAGGATCGAGCCGACCGAGAGGTCGATGCCGCCGGTGAGGATGACGAACGTCATCCCCACGGCCATGATCCCGTAGATCGAGCTCTGCCGGATGACGTTCAGGATGTTGTTCCACCTCAGGAACACCGGCGACAGCCACGCCAGGATGGCGCAGACGAGGACGAACGCGAACAGGATCCCGTAGTTCTTCAGCACGCGCTTGACGTCGAACCTCATCCCGACCGCTCCTTCCCGTTGGTCCGGCGGCGGTGCCGTCTCAGGAGGCGCGCTGCTCGTGCAGCCCGAGCGCGTAGCTCATCACCTGCTCGTCGGTGGCCTCGCCGCGCGCGAACTGCCCCACGATGCGACCGTTCCAGACGACCGCGATCCGATCGCTCATGTTCGTGACCTCGATCAGCTCGGAGGAAACCATGATGATGCCGGCTCCCCTGGCGGCAAGCTCCTGCATGAGGCGGTAGATCTCGACCTTCGCGCCGACGTCGATGCCGCGGGTGGGCTCATCGAAGATGTAGACGTCGCAGTTGCGGACGAACCACTTCGAGAGCACGACCTTCTGCTGGTTCCCGCCGGACAGGTTCCGCACCAACTGGCCGAGCGAGGGCGTCTTCACCCGGACGGTGTTCGTCACCTGCGCGACGAGCGCCGTGACCTCGCGCCGACGGATGAATCCGGCGGTCGAGTGGAGGTCCAGGATCGCGAGGGCCACGTTGTCGAGAACCGACAGTCCGAGGACGAGACCCTGCTTCTTCCGCTCCTCGGGGATGAGGGCGATGCCCCGGTGCACCGCGTCGCGGGTGGACCGGATGCTCACCTCCCGCCCGTCCACGAAGATCCGGCCGGAGTCTTTCCGCTTGGCGCCGTAGATGAGCTCCACGATCTCGGTGCGGCCGGCGCCGACGAGACCGGCCAGCCCGAGGATCTCGCCTCGCCGCAGCGAGAAGGACACGTCGGTGCACACGCCGCGCTTCGAGAGCCCCTCGACCCGGAGGACCTCCTTGCCCGCCTCCACGCGGTCCTTCGGGTACTGCTCGGTGAGCGCGCGGCCCACCATGTGACGGACGATCTCGTCGACGGTGATCCCTTCCACGGGCGCGGTGACGATGCGGCGGCCGTCGCGGAGCACGGTGACGCGGTCTGCCACCTGCTTGATCTCCTGCAACCGGTGGGAGATGTAGATCACCGACACGCCGCTCCGCCGCAGGCTACGGATCACCTCGAAGAGGCGGTCCACCTCGCGGCCGGTGAGCGCGGCGGTAGGCTCGTCCATGACCAGGATGTCCGACCGGAGCGAGAGGGCCTTCGCGATCTCGACCACCTGCTGGTACGCGGGACCGAGGGTGTTCACCCGCACGCGCGGGTCGAGCGACAGCCCGAAGGGCTCGAGGAGCCTCTTCACCTCGGCCCACATCCTCTTCCAGTCGATGAAACCCCCCGCCCTGCGCGGCTCGCGTCCCAGGAAGATGTTCTCGGCGACCGAGAGGTAGGGCACCAGGTTGAGCTCCTGGTAGATGACGCTCACGCCCGCGTCGATCATGGCGCGCGGGCCGGTGCCGGTCACCTTCTCGCCGCGCAGCCAGATCTCGCCCTCGTCCGCGCGGTAGACGCCGGCCAGGATCTTCATGAGCGTGGACTTCCCGGCCCCGTTCTCACCCGCCAGCGCGTGGACTTCCGACGCGTTCAGGTCGAGGTCGACGCGGTCGAGCGCCCGGACGCCGGGGAAGCTCTTGCTGATGCCGCTCATCCGGAGCAGTCGTTCCGCCATCACCCCTCCCCAGCACCCGGGAATCGAAGGGTCGGTGCCGCCGGTACTCTTCCCGGCGGCATCGACCCAGGACTACCGTGAAGCCCGGCCGTTACGGCGCCTTCGTGACCGGTGCCGGGTTGATGTAGACGACCTGCTTGGCCGGCTTCTTCTTGTCGTTCACGTAGTCGACCAGATACTTGAGGGCGTCGCCGGCCTGCTTGCCGGGGAACTGGTCGATGGTGGCGTTCAGCTTCCCCTCCTTCATGTACTGGAAGGCGTCCGGGGTGGCATCGAAGCCGATGGTCACCTTGTTCTTGATGCCCGCGGCCGACATCGCCTCGACGGCGCCGATGATCATCTCGTCGTTGGCCCCGAAGACGGCATCGAACTTGGGGTACTTCTGGATCAGGCTCTCCATCACGTTCTGGCCCTCGGAGCGGCCGAAGTTGGCCGTCTGGCTGACGAGCAGCTTCACGTTCGACTTCTTGATCACCTCGTCGAAGCCGGCCTTGCGGTCGGTGGCGGCGGAGGCGCCGGGCGTCCCCTCGAGCTCGATCACGCTGCCCTTGTTGCCGAGCTTGTCGATGATGAACTTCGCGGCCGCCCGGCCGCCCTGGACATTGTCGGCGCCCACGTGGACCAGCACCGCGTCCGTGTTCGCCTTGCGGTCGACGGTCGCGACCGGGATGCCGGCCTTCACCGCGGCCTCGATGGCGGGGACGAGCGAGTCGACGGTCATGGGCGAGATCAGGATGGCCTGGACGCCTTGGGCCACGAAGTTCTCGACGTCGGCGGCCTGCTTGGACGAATCGTTCTGGGCGTCGGCGAATACGATGGTGGCGCCGAGCTTGGCGGCCGCCTTCTCCGCGTCGTTCTTCATGGTGACGAAGAACGGGAACTTGAGCCCGGGGACCGTCATCCCGATCTTGATCGGGCCACCTGCCGCGCGGGCGGCCTGCGGCAGGACCATGGCGGCGAGAATTGCGAGCAGAGCTTTCTTCAGCATTGTTGCCTCCCTGGAAGGTTGGGAAACACCCGGCGGGCGCCCGTGCAAGTTGGCGCGGCGGACAGACCGGGTCCTCTCGTTTTGTGCGTCGCTCGAACCATAGCAGCTGCGGGCAAACCCTTTCGAGTGGCTCCCTCCTTTCTCACCGTCTGCCCGCGGCGGGCGCCGGCTGCTGGGGACGCGGCCCGAAGTGCTTGAGGAGCACCAGCGGGTCGGTGTCGCTGGCGTTGGTGAGCTTCACGCCCGCCTTGGCGGCATTCGCCGTGACGAACACCTCGTCCTGCGTCATCTGCCCGAAGCGGATCATCGCGGGCGACTCGATGTCGAGCGTGCCCAGCTTGCCCTTGCCCTGGATGGCGATCGCGCCGTAGGGGCCGTCGTCACGGATGAGGGCGGTCCGGCCGGGCAGGATGGTGAGCTCCTTGGCCGAGAACCACTCCGACTTGTAGACGATTGAGGTCTCCTCGTAACCCTCGGCGCGCATCTCCTCGACCGGCTTCACCGGCTTGGGCGCCATGAACCGGTTCTCGTAGAAGTAGGGGTCGACGTTCAGCTCCCAGTCGAGGATGCTCACCAGGTAGTCGAGGTCGTCCCGCCGCTCCTTCGGCACGTCCTTGAAGAGAAGCTCCTTGGGCGTGTAGGCCTCCCAGACCAGCGACTGGAACATCGCGAAAACGTCGGAGGCGCGCTGCGGCTCGTAGGTGAGCAGCGAGCCCGGTGCGTGCAGGACCCCCGGTGGTACGTCCCAGCCGGTGCCGGGGCGCAGCCGGTAAGCCCTCGACAGATCCAGGATGCCGTTGTCGCCCTGGTCCCAGGACGTGAGGCAGCGCCTGATGTCCTCCTTCGCCGTCTTCGGGTGGAGGCCGAAGAAGGTGTAGGGGAACCAGCCGCCGTGATTGTTGAGCTGCTTCGGGAAGTAGTAGGCCTCGGGCTTGCCCTTGCGGCCCACGTCGGCGGCCCGCTCGTCCGTCTGGTGCACGTGGAACGGCAGCGGCTCCTGGTTGTCGAAGAACTTGCTGTACATCACCCAGCCGCCGAACTTCTTCATGACCTCGGGCCCGAGCAGCTCGTTCCCGCAGAGCTCGATGGCGTCCTTGAGCAGCACCTTCGCGGGCGCGCCGTTCCCGGCTTCGATGTAGCTGAGCCCCTCGTCCGGGAGCGTCTCCGGTCCGTTGTCCGCCTTGGTGGTGGAAGCGAACCAGCGCTCGTCGATGCCGCCGCGATGTCCACCGAACGCATAGTAGTCGTTCGGGTGCAGCTTGAGCCGCTTCCCCGGTATGCAGAACGAGCGGGGCACCCAGCACGGCACGAGCCGCAGGACGCCGTTGCCCTTGTTCAGAGCGGTCTCGATCTTCTGCCTGTCAGTAGCCATTCTCGACCTCGCTACGTGTGGGGTTCGGCCACAGCCTGCCGCCCTGCGCGAGGGTTATCAGACGGGACGGGGGCCGCCGACAAGCGGCGCGTCCGGCTACCCGTCTGGGGGGCTGGAAAAGATGGCGTCCCCACAGAGATTCGAAGACGAAAAACCACCAACCCTGTAGCCGGCGACGGCGCACGCAAATCGTCGATCCGCCCGTACTGCGGGGCTTCTTCGAGAGGCTGTTTTCCACAGCACTCCCCCACGTTCTTCCAACCTCCACTCAATTCTTGGAAGAATCGTGGAAGAATTCCGACCGCACCTCCTCTCGAACGAAGCGCCTGTAGGACCTCGGTTCGACGGCAACAAGGTCAGTTCTTCGCGGGCGGGAGTGTTTGGTCGGGGCGGTCGAGAATCGATTCAGCCTGGTGCCCGCCCGCCGCGCTCTGCCAGGCTGAGTCGCGATGAAGCGGGAGGAGGACCAGGCGACGGAACTTCGCTTACTCGATACGGAAAGTCCATAGGCTCAGCGAGCGGATCCGGAGGTCCCTCCGCGGCGCGTCATGTGATGCTCCTCCTCGAGCCGCCACGTTTTGCCGCCGTCGTGCGAAGTCTCGCCGCGCCAAACGAAGGAATCTGGCCGGATGTCGTTGAACGACCAACGCAGCAAGGCCCCCTTGTCGTCGTGACCGCGAAGCACGATGCGATCGTCCTCGGCTCCGCCCTCCATCCGGATGGCGACCCCGAAGGCCGGGGCCGCAAACATGACGGTCCACTTGTCAGTCTTGGGGTCCACGAACCGCACCCCGGTGACCATCTTCCGCTCGTCGGTCGAGCCGGGCTTCGGGTAACTGAGAAAAATGTCCTGGAGCGCGTAGCCGTCCAAGACCCATCCGAACAGCACCTCTCCGCGCGAGTGGCGAACGCTGCCGTCCTGCGCGATGAACGAGTAGTCGGCGTCCCACGTGCCCACAAAGCGCCCGAACAGGTCCGCATGGTGCCCCAGCGAAGGGTGCGGAGCTTGAGCCGGAAGAACGGCGACCATATCCCCGCGGGGATCCGCGCGCCGCGTACTCGTCCTCGCCTCGTCGCCGACGCTCTGCGCGCCGCCGAGCACAGTCGCGCCGGTCGCGGCGGCGGCCACCCAGCGAAACAGCTCACCAAGACGTCCCATGCGATTCCTCCTCGCTGCGGTTGACGGGTGCGGTGCTTTTCGATTTCGCCCCTTGCGCAGCAAGCGTTCCCAGCGGCATGGCCACTGCCACACACACAATTGTGGACCGACACGTCCTGTTCATCGCGAGCCTCCTTTGCCCCGGACTCGTCGCCGCAACGCTTGCAGGTTGATCGTGACGGCGTTCATCGAGGTCTCCTGGCGAGAACCGTGGCGAACGCGATGGCCTTGAACTGCTCCAGCGGCTTCGAACTTCGATCGACCTTCATGCGCAGCATGGCCCCGTGCCATCCAGCGAGGAGGAAGTCGGCCAGATCCCGTGCCGGAAAGTTGTCCGCGATCTCGCCGGCCGCTTGTGCCTCCGCGATGCACGCGGCGAAGGGTTCGCGCCACTCCGCGAAGATATTGGAGAGATGCGTCCTCAATGGTTTGCTCTCCGTCGAGACCTCAAGGCTCAGGTTCCCGATGAGGCATCCCAGTGCCCACTTTTCGGCCTTGAGCTTTCCCGTGATGACATCGAAGTAGCGACGAATCCGACCCCGCGGCGAGAGCGATCGATCGCCCAGCGTCGCCTGCACGATTTCCCTGAGGTAGTCGAAATACTGATCCAGCACCTCGCCCGCGAACGCCTCCTTGGACCGGAAGTGGTTCGTGAACGACCCCTGTGGAGCGCCGGCTTCGGACACAATGTCGCGAACGCCGGCGCCGCGATAGCCGCGCTCGAACATGACCTTGCGGCCAGCGTCGAGGAGGTTGTCGCGATGCGATCGCTTGGGCACTACTGCGATAATACGGACGTACGTATTGGTTCGTCAAGCGGCCGCGAGCGAGACGGCATCGAAGAGTAAGCGGTCGCGAATAGCCATCTTCGTCGCCGCAAGGCGCTGCCGCAGCGGGTACCGCTCCGCGCCCGCGAAGAAGCTCGACCACTGCTCAGGAGACGCATAGTCAGGCCCCCGAGCGAAAGGAATTCCAACCGTCGACCTCAATCTTGACTACCGCAGCCGTCTCCAGTCGTTTTCGTGCAACGTTCCGCCGGAGCATGTAGATCCTGAACGACCTTCGAATGAACTGCGCCCGCACGTGCCTTTTCTTCCTTCCCCTGGTGCTCGCCGCACGGCTCGTCTGCGCGCAGGACAACCCGCCGCCCGGGCCCGCTGCTCCCGCCGCCGCGGCGGCGAAGACCCGCGCGCTCAAGCTGGGCCTGTCCGCCCAAATCTTGATCTCCCAACCGTTCACCGGCGACACCTCGCAGACGGGGCCGGGCGTGATCGGGGTCTACGAGTTCCTGCTCTCCCCCCGGTCAGCGCTCGGCATCGAGGGGGGGTACCGGCAGTTTTTCGGGGCCGACCGGATCTCCGAGCTCGTCTACGGCCTCGTGCTCAAGCACTACCTCCTCGAGCCATCGCCTTCGGCTGCCGTAGTCCCCTATCTGCAGTACGGCCTCCTGCAGCGGATCGCGCGGCAGCGCGGCCGCCAAGGCGCGGCGGTCATGTACGACGCGGGGCTGATGGCCGGCACCGACCTGCATCTAATAGCGCCGTTGTTCTTCGAGCTCGCCTTCCACGTCAGCCACCGCACCTCGCTCGGGGACGATTCGCGCAACGCGAGCTACTTCGAGGTGCTCGCGGGCACCCGTCTCACCTGGTGACCGCGGCTTCCGGCAGAGCTCGGTTCAAGGTCCTCCCGGACGAACTACGGCGAGCGAACCCTCCCCGGCGCCGCCCAGGTCGGCGGGATGTTGTGGCAGCTGTTGCAGGAGCCGTCGGGTACCTCCCGTCGCATGCAGAACACCTCGCCGTTGCGCTCGACGCACGCCCGCTGCAGCGGGAAGGCGAGCGATTCCGCGCTGTAGAAGTTGCCGGCACTGTTCGAGGTCAGGGACAATTCGCGCCCGTTCTTGTCGGTGAGCCGCACCTCCGCGCCGCCGACCCCTTCCTCGGAGGCGGCGGAGAAGGTGTCGAAGACCGTCCCGGCCACCGACCAGGTTGGACCCTGCTCCAATCCGGTGCCCGAACCGTGGCAGCTCAGGCAGTCCTCCCCGGCGCTCATCAGCGGGCCGCGCTCCGGTATCCCACAGGCCGTGAGCGCCGTGATCAGCAGCGCGATGTATGCGCGGGTCATTGATTGCTCCCCGCGGCGGACTCTTGGGCCTGTTCGCGACCTGGCTGACGGCGGAGGACCAGGTCCACTTCGATCCTGCAGGCGTCGGCGACCTTGATGAACAGGAGCGACGGCCGCTCCACCTGGTGGGCGTCCAAGCTGACGTCGAAGGCCGCGCGCGCACGCAGCGTGCCGTCAGGCTGCGGCTCCACCTTGATCGGCACGCTCACCAAGCTCTTTCGCCCGTGGAGCTCGATCTCGCCCCTCATCTCGACCGGGGCGCCGGGCTCCGCGCTCTCCGGGCCGGCCGTGGAGACGCCGCGGAACACCACCATCGGGAACCGCTCCGCCTCGAGCACCTCGAGCATGTGCGCGTCGCGATTGCTGTCGCCGGAGTGGAACGACGCGAGCGGCGCCCGGACCAGCGCGATCACCTTGCCGTCGTCCTTGGCCAGCGCCTTCCCGTCGATCTCCTTGCTCTCACCCTCCACCCCGTGGAGGGAGTGGTCGACGCGGAACCGGATGGAGCTGGCCTTCGAATCGACCGAAAGCGTGCTCCGCGCGGGCAGGGGCACGGAGAGGAGCAACGAAGCGAGCATGGGCAGCATACAGGCCTCCCTAGAAGACGAGCGAGCCGAAGCCGATGGCCAGGGCGGCAAAGGTGAAGTAGCCGATCACGAGGTGGGCCTTGCCCACGTCTTGCTGGTTGAGCCGGCCTTCGCGTCCAGCCGTCGCCATCCCCAGCGCCGCCTGGGCCACCATGGCCGCGGTCGCGCTGGCCATGCACCACTTGTGCAGGGCGATGCGGTCGAAGCCCTGGGAGACCCGACGAGGAGGGGAAGGAGCGAAGACCGCCAGCGCGCCGGTTGCCACAAAGGTGCCGACGGTTGCCCACGCCAGGGTGCGGTGGGCGCTCTGGTAACGGCCGGTCGGTGCGCCGCTGACAAAGTGATCGTTGTAGTTGAGCTGGCCGACGATGGTGGCCGCGAGGTCGGTGGCAAGCAGCCCGAAGCCGAGCGCCTGGTGCCCGACGAGCATCCCGCGCCGCAACGACAGGTGGCTGTCCTGGGACGAAACCGCCTGCTGCGGGGCCGCCGTGGCAGGAATATCGAAGTCGAGGTCCGGGTCGTCAGTGCCCGGCTGCTCGGGTGGCGCGAGCGCGAGCACCAGCGGCGCAGCCCCTTCCGGCGCAGCCCCTTCCGGCGCAGCCCTGGCCGGCGCCGCGAGCAACAGCAGCGTGACGACAAGTAGAACAAGCGCTGACGCCACGACACGATGGTCGAATCGCTTAGTGCGACTGCTGAAGAGCTTGCGGTCCATGTTCCCCCCCGGGCTCGCGCGAGTTATTGGGCCGGAAGCGTCTGGACGTAGGCGAGCACGTCCATCACGTTGTCCACCGTCCAGCCACGGTCGTGGTACGCCGGCATCAACACGCCGCCGGAGTATCCGAAGCGGACGTGGTGCGTGAATTGGAAAGCGTTTTCGGCGACGCTGCCCAGGTATTCGGGCGCCTGCGGCGCGGTGTGGAAGTTGATCCTGCGGCCGTCGCTGCCATGGCAGTAAGTGCAGGTCTGGTAGACGTTGGTGCCGGGGAGCCCTTTCTCGTAGAGTTCCTTCCCTCTCGCGGCGTCGCCCGTGATCGGCTTGCCGGTCGCGAGATCGATGCGCCCGGACAGGTCCACCGTCCCCTCCTTGATGAACTTGACGATGTCCCAGATGTCCTCATCGGTGAACGATTGCTTCACCCCGAAGGCGGTCATCCCCTTCGCCTCCGAGCCGCCCTGTACGACGGCGAAGAGATGTTCCGGCGGGTCGCCCTGCGCCTCGAGGAGTCCCTGCACGCCGGTGAAGTGCGAGCCCGTCGCGTAGGCTCCATCGACACCCCTGTAGTCCCAGCCGTGGCACTCGTTACAGCGCCAGGAGGCAGTGATGCTCTTGGATGTCCCTTTGGTCAGCAGGTAACCCGGGTTCGCCGCGGTGGGCGTGACGCCCTTTTCCTTCATCCAGTTGTCGAACAGGCGCCCACCGCGCGTCAGGTCCGCACGCTGGTAGGGCGTCGTGTCGCTGGCGTAGTCCTTGCCGCAACCCGCCGACAACACCAATCCCAGCACTGCGGCCGCAGCGCAAACCGATCGATTCTTCATGTGAACGTCCCCCCGCTCGAACGGCATGACGACGCCGTTCGTCGTTCGATGATTTTTGAGATCCCCCCCGGGATCCCCCGTCCCCCGGACTTTGCGTCTCAGCGCATCGCCCTCAGGACGGCAAGACCTAATTTTTGTCTCTAGAACTTTCTATCCAGGCTGTCAAGCCCTTCGTCGGACCGGGGTTCTCAGCGCCTGTTGGACCTCGTTGTTCGTCGGGCTCCCTGCGACCTTCTCCGCATGCGAGGCCGGATGAACACCTCTTCTCGGTGAACGACGTCCTGAGACTTCACACCTCTAGGTCACTCGGTGCGGATTGAAATGGAGTTCCGATTCGCCTTATCGTGCAGCAGAACGATCATCTCTCGAATGATTTCGTTTACGTCAA
>Ga0209235_1000836_pt1 | contig 16245 bp, 13 predicted proteins | sample GraSoi013_1_20cm_4_FD_185817 | JGI IMG/M metagenome (GOLD analysis project Ga0209235, IMG submission 185817) | Grasslands soil microbial communities from the Angelo Coastal Reserve, California, USA - Sample 09_25_2013_1_20cm (SPAdes) (version 2) | ecosystem: Environmental > Terrestrial > Soil >... | reverse complement strand
AAGCGAGAAAACGAGCAGGTGCCCCAACGGGAACGAGCATTTAGCCGCATGAAGCGTTCGCGGCGTATGGATCGCCGCCCAAATGTTGCAGCCTCTCGCGCCTAGAGAGTTAGCATGAGAAGAAGTGTTTGTTGAGGATGAAAAGATGTTGGGCGTTTGAGTTATTCGCTGGGTCTGTCACACGGGGTCCGGTTGCGTTCAATTTTTTTCTTCACTGACCCTAAACTATCAACCTAAGCCTGTAACGACTGCGAGTGTAATGGGAGTTACAATGCGGATTTCAGAGCAGTCAGCGTCTTGCTCGAAGTGATACGCCGTGTATTCCGGTTCAGGGAGGTGAACCTGACGCCAAACAAGAAAGGATCCTTCGGAGGATACGGGATCGAACTGGACTCCGCCCTAGCTACCGTACTGGGTGGTCGCGAAGGCCAGAAGATTTCGCCCTCTGAGATGACCAAGAGAATCTGGGCCTACGTAAAGCACCACAACCTGGGCAAGAAGAGTAACTAGCAACGCCCCGGGCTGTTCTGGACCAAGACCCCCGTTTTTTGGGTTCCCTTCCTGAAAGATTATGGAGTGACAAGGCTCCTGTTCGAATGGCCCATAGAATCGAGGCCATGAATGACGATTCGGGGCCGAGAACATCTGAGCTAACAAGTACGACAGCTGCAAGAAATTCGCCCATGAATGGGTGGTCGCAGATGATCATCGTATCTCATAACTTGCGCATCGAATTAGCTCCACGTTGCTTTTGTTCTCTCGCCCTTGTTCTGAAAGCTTGACCCGATAGTTACAGCACATTTACACTAGCCCGGTCTCGATGCAAAGGCCATGCCAATGGAACCTAACCGGACCAGGCAAGTAATACAAGACCTGGCCCGCGCTTTCAACAAGCTGGCCTCAGAACTGACCGCAGATCTCAGCTACGCGGCGAGAGAGATCGAGACCCTCCGCCGAGAAGTACAGAGGTTGCGAGCGTCTCTAGGCAAGGGCAATCGGACTAATGGAAGCTCAAAGAAATCATCGTCACATGGAACAAAGACAAGCAGCGCGTCTCACAAGAGCAGCACCTCCCATAAAGGAACTTCTCATGCCTCCGAGACTAGCCATGAATCAGCGAAACCTGTTCACGAGCCGGGATCATTCGTTTTTCCACAAGAGCCTTTCAACCCAAGCCCTCCACCCGAGCCTAGCGCTCCAGGAAACAACTGAGCGGCCTCATAACCAAGAAGCCGGATTCGGCCAACGAGAGTCGAGTCCAGTCTCCGTCTGACCCCTTTCTGGACCGAAAGAATTCTTTGCTTATCTTGTCGCTATGCAGTCACTATCTTGCTTAGCTTAAGAGAGTCGGAATCCATCTTGTAAGATGGAGTTCGCTCAGGATACGTGTGTTGGGAGTCTTACTGACCCCTATTCTCAAGAGGGAGCAGACATCCTTCAAAGCACTCTACGGCAAATCGTTCGCCGTCGATGCTAGCATCGAACTCCACCAGTTCCTAGCCCTAATCCGGAAGCCAGATGGCAGCTTGTTCACTGACCCCAAGGGAAGGGTGACTTCCCATCTCATTGGGCTACTGACTCGGACCAGTCGGCTAGTTACTGATTACAAGCTTCGCCCTGTGTTTGTCTTCGACGGGCGACCGAATCCTCTGAAGAGAGCAACCATAGAAGCGAGAAGAAAGGTTCAGCAAAAAGCGCAGACCGAATATGTTCAGGCCATCGCAGCCAAGGACTATTCGCGGGCATGGTCCAAGGTTGTGATGACAGGAAGAGTAACTGGGGAGGTCTTGGCCGACGCGAAGAAACTCCTATCACTCATGGGGATTCCGTGGCTTGAGGCCTTGGAAGATGGGGAAGCACAGGCTAGCTTCATGGCCGCAAAAGGTGACGTCTGGGCTGTTGGCAGCAAAGACTACGACTGTCTCCTATTCGGAGCACCCATACTCGCAAGGTACCTGACCCTGACAGGAAGAGAGTATCTTCCGTCAAGGACTACATCAAGGCCCCTCATTCCGGAACTTGTGATTCTCGCGGACAACCTTCAGGCTCTAGAAATTAGTCGAGAGCAGATGGTCGATTTGGCCTTGCTGGTAGGGACCGACTTCAATGAGGGTGTGATGGGCATCGGACCCAAGAAGGGGCTATCCCTAATCCGGAAGTACGGGGTGGCCGAGAAATTTCCCGAAGAGATCCGGAGAGAGCTGCCAAAGGATCTCGACGGGGTCCGCAACATCTTCCTACATCCCCGCGTGCTGGAGAATTATTCATTGAAGAGAGAGCGTCCTGATCCCCATGGGATCATCGAGTTTCTCTGCGAAGAGAGAGCCTTCAAGAGAGATCGAGTTCAGAAAGTAGCGGATCGGCTTGTAGAGTCTCTATCTGAATCCGACTCCCAACTTGGAAAGTGGCTGGCTTGACGAGGGCCACACCATTCATTCAACTGGCTCAGCTCTGTCAGAAGGTCGAGGCTACTACAAAAAGGAACGAAAAGCTCGCGCTGATCAGCACCTTCTTGAAATCAATCGGCCCTGAAGAGGTTCCATTGGCTACATTATTTCTCGCGGGAAAAGCGTTTCCTGAATCCGATCCCCGAGTCTTGGAAATCAGCTACGCGACGGTCTCCGACGCCAGCAAGAACCTCGGACAGAGCCGACTCACCGAACATCCTTTGATGATAAGAGACATCTATGACACGCTGGAGAGAATCGCTGAGTCATCCGGTTCTAGATCGCGGGACCGGAAGCTGAGCCTCCTCCAAACCATTCTCACTCAAACCTCTCAGGTCGAGGCGGAGTTTCTCACACGAATGATGCTGGGAGAGATGCGAATCGGTGTCGTGGAAGGCGTCCTCTTGGACGCAATTGCAAAGGCGTCAGGGGTTCCGAGAGATTTGGTTCAGAGGGCACACATGCTGCATGGCGACATCGGAGATGTTGCCAGTCTGGCGATGTCCAAGGGTTCACCAGCGTTAGAGAGCATCAGTCTGCGATTGTTCGTCCCGGTCAAACCCATGCTGGCCGAGATGGCCGATGACGCCCAACAGGTTCTGGCAGAACACAAGAATGGAACAGCTTTCGAGTACAAGTTCGACGGAGCGAGAATCCAGATTCACAGAAAGGACGAGGAGGTGCAGATCTTCAGCAGAAGACTAACGGACGTCACGGATAGCATTCCGGAGATTGTCGACTTTGCCAAGACGCAAGTGAAGGTGTCAGAGTTTCTCATCGAGGGAGAGGTTGTCGCGACTGGGGCTGCGGGTAAACCTATACCATTTCAGGACCTGATGAGGAGGTTTCGAAGGGTTCATGAGATCGATGATATGGCGGGCAAGATTCCGCTCAAACTATACCTCTTCGACGCGCTGCAAGTTGAAGGGAAGACCCTGATCGATCAGCCCTACGCCGATCGTTGGAAGATGCTCTCCCAGATTGTGCCAGAAGAACGCCTTGCTCCAAGAACCATAACCACGGACGTTGAGAAGGTCGAGAGTTTCATGCAATCCGCCCTGAAAGAGGGACACGAGGGCCTTATGGCGAAATCTCTGACGAGCAACTATTCCATCGGTGCGCGGGGAAAGAAATGGTTCAAGATCAAACCAGCCGACAAGCTCGACGTGGTGATTGTAGCGGCTGACTGGGGTAGCGGCAGGAGGGTGGGCTGGCTGAGCAACTACCATCTAGCGGTGAGGGACGAAGAAACGGGCGAGTTCTTGGTAATAGGGAAGACGTTCAAAGGCATGACGGATGCAGAGTTTGAAACGACCACGAAACGATTGCAGGAGATTAGGACCAGAGATGGTCACTACACGGTCTACGTCAAGCCAGCTATCGTGGCAGAGGTTGCATACAACGAGATTCAGAAGAGTCCCCGTTACAAGTCAGGATTCGCACTGAGATTTGCTCGAATATCACGATTTCGAGATGATAAGGGTCCAGAAGATGCCGTCACACTTCAACGGCTGCAGCAATTGTACGATAAACAGTTCGAAAACAAGGCCCGTTTCAACCTAGAAGAGTCGAAATGACGCTTCGAGTCGCCGTCTCCTTCAGCGGTGGAAAAGACAGCACGTACGCGACATGGATCTCTATGCATCAAGGTTGGGACGTTAGCCTCGTCACAGTGAGGCCCCACTCAGTTGACTCCTTAATGTTTCACCACCCAAACGTAGAGTGGACTCATCTTCAAGCCCAGTCTATGCGACTGTCTCACGAAGCGGTCGAAATGACTCACGAGGACGAGATGACTGATCTCCAGCAAGCTTTGGCCAAGATGAAATCTAGAAACGAGATTTCCGGACTCGTCACAGGTGCGGTCGCGAGCGATTATCAGAAGACTCGATTCGACAACATGTGTGATGCAGTCGGGTTGAAATCCTACGCCCCGCTCTGGCATAAGAGTCCGAAATTGCTGGTCGAGGACCTGAAGAAATCCGGCTTCCGAATTATCCTCACAGCAGTCGCTGCCAAAGGCCTAGACGAATCATGGCTGGGTCGAGAACTCACGGAAACAGAATGGTCAAAGCTTGAAGGATTGTCAAAGATCCACGGTATACATCTGACCGGTGAGGGTGGAGAGTACGAGAGCTTTGTTCTTGACGCGCCTCATTACTCGAAGAGAATAGAGATCGAAAAGAGTAGGAAGGAGTGGCACGGGGATAGTGGTAGACTGGTCATCGAAGAGGCGTCACTGAGGGATAAGTTGGGCAATTGAGGACCTCACTTCCTCACCGATCTTGTCTTGGTCCAGTTTGTGGAATCTTCGGTTGATCATCAATGGCTTCCCGTCGACGATTGTGGTGTCGACGTTTTGGCCGTTTGCCGAGTAGACTAGATCGGAGACGACTGTCTCTTTTCCATGGATTGGGATCAGGTTCGGGTCTCGCAGGTTAAGGAGGACGAGGTCCGCGCGCTTGCCAATCTCGACGCTTCCCAGCTCTTTCTCACGTCCGATACAACGGGCTCCGTCGAGAGTCGCCATGTCTAAGACTTGCTGAGCATTCATGATTGTAGGGTCCCATCTGGAATTCTTGTGGACGAGAGCGGTCATCTTCATCGTATCAAACATGTCCAGCCCATTGTTGCTGGCAGGTCCATCCGTGCCGAGCCCGACCGGGACGCCAGCGTCCCACATCTCCGGGACGGGGGCTGTACCTCCACTCGCCAGCTTCATGTTCGAGACGGGAGAGTGAGAAACCCTGACTCCCTTCTTGCCGAACAGTTTGACCTCGCTCTTGGTTAGCCAGACTGCGTGGGCCGCCAAGACTCGATTGTTAAGGAAGCCGATCTTGTCCAGATATTCTGCAACCCGGCCCTTTCCATCTTTCTCGAATTGAGCTTGCTCTCCACGAGTCTCCGCGATGTGAATGTTGACCAAGGCATCTTCTCTCTCCGCAAGGTCTCTCGCCCAGAGCAGCGTCTCTCGGCCACAAGTGTACGGGGCGTGAGGACCAACGGCGAACTGAATCAGCGGATTGTGTAATTCGTGAATGTACTCAAGGAACTTGAGGGTGGTCTTTCGCTCCTGTTCGGTGCCTGCCTTGTCGGGCTTGTCTATCATGCCTGATGACAGGATTGCCCTGAGGCCCGCCTCATCGACGGCTCTTGCAACGTCTTCCATGCGGAAATACATGTCAACAAAACACGTCGTCCCGGTCCTAGTCATCTCCAAGCAGCCGAGAAGGGCGCCCTGATAGCACATTTCGCCAGTCAACCGCTTTTCCAAGGGCCAGATCTTTTTCTCCAGCCAGTCCCGTAGCTCAAGATCGTCTGCGTAGCCACGGAACAGTGTCATTGAGAGATGCGTGTGTGTGTTGATAAGACCGGGGATCAGCACTTTTCGCCTACAGTCAATCACTTCATCCGTGGAAGAGACGTTGACTCTACCCACCTGGTCAATCCTGCCGTCAGTTATTCGGATGGAGGCGTTTGGCAGGATTTGTCGTTGGGGGTCTTGGGTGACTACCCAATCACAGTCCTTCAAGACAAGACCCATGATGTTCACTCTTGGCTGAGACTTGCTTGAGAGACTACTGCTCTTGAAGCCTTGTAACGAGAGTCCAGCAGCCTGGTAAGGGCTAGTGCTCGGCTTCTTCCTAGTCCTGCGCCTACGGCGATCTCGGTCATTGATGCTGAGAAAACTTTCCTTAGAGACCCAAAGTAGCCGAGCAATTGTCCTGCCATCTGTGGGCCTATTCCCGGAAGAGAGCCCAGAACCGACAGCTGAAGCCGATTAAGGTCTTGGCTTCTAGGCTTCCGCACGACAATGGGAGGTCCACCGGAACCCTTTGTGTGTCGCCCTCCCTTTCCAAGCGTGAATAGGAACTGAGCGGTCTGTTTTCCGTCGGGCGTGAAGAACATGTTGAGGCCGAAGTCGAGAACCGAGGATATGAGAGCTCCCCACAATGAGCGTGGGTTCCGCACACGCTTCAATTCTTCCCAGAGGTTGCCTTCAACCACCAGCATACTCGTCCGATACGCCTCTCCCAGCCGGAGAGCCTGGTCGAAGAGTCTCCCACTGTAGAGTGACGAGACGAAGTCTCTGACCGACTTTCTCTCAACAGCGTAAGAGCCAACAACATAGTCAGCGACGTCAAGCACTCGATACTCTATCGGTGCACCCAGAGAACGGAGTTCATCAGGGACTCCCGATGGTCGCTCTCTCTCATCGACAATGATCCGTTGCAAAGGTCTACTCTGAAGGACTCACGCTCTCGATTCACAAAAGATTATGCTACAGAACTCGCCTAAGTTCAAGATCAGATAGACGGCAACTTGGATCCTGATCCTCAAAAACTAGCTAGGCGAACCTACTTCGATAAGTGAGAGCGAGGGATCGGATGAGTAGTAACATTTGTCCCAGATGTGGCAAGCCCATCAGACTACCACAAGAGGAAGTTATGATCGTCCGAAACAAAGTAGGCCGAAATAAGTTCGAAGACCGGATGGTCCACAAAGCTTGCCCCACAGGTCAACCCACTCTGAGCCAGGTTGGAGGTCAAGAATACTGCACAAACTGCGGACACGCTAAGACCATTCATTCTCCAAAATGTTCCTATTCCAGCTTTGGCTACCACTGCGAATGCAAAGGATTCCGCAAGTAGAATTGGAAGCAACTCTTTTACCCGACTCTAGACGAGAGAAACTGCTTTGCAAATCGAATCCTATGATCTGTTCCTCGATGTCGACTTTCGGAACCTGCGTTTTGACGGGAAGCTCAAGATAAGGCTCGATTCCGAGAGCGATATCAAGCTGAATTCTGTCGAGCTCGAAATCCTCGAAGTTGATGCGAACGGAGGGCCCGTCAACTACAGTCTAGAGGGAGAAGACTTCACTGTTAGAACTGGGAAGTTCGCGGGAGAGTTAGGCATCAAATACCGAGGCATTATCTCTGACAAGCTCGTAGGTCTGTACAAAGCATCCTATGACGGAGGCTACGTCGCTTCGACACAGTTTGAAGCTGTCTCGGCTAGACGGCTCTTGCCTTGCCTGGATCATCCTGCCTACAAAGCGGATTTCAAGCTTACAGTTAGAACGGATAGTGACACTTCCGTAATTTCCAACATGCCTCCTACTTCGGTGAAGGTGGATGGTCCGAGGAAGACTGTCGAGTTTCCAAAGACCCCGCGAATGTCCACCTACCTCTTGTACTTGGGAATCGGCAAGTTTGAAGAAGTGAAAGACCGGTTCGATGGCGTCGACTACATCGTAGCCACGGTACCAGGGAAGAGTTCGGGCGCAAAGTTTCCGCTGGACATCGCCAAAGATTCGGTCAAATTCTTCGAATCCTATTTTGGTTCGAAGTACAACCTGCCCAAACTGCATCTTATCGGGGTCCCAGAGTTTGCCGCAGGGGCGATGGAGAATTGGGGAGCCATCACTTTCAGAGAGATCGCGCTTTTAGTCGACAGTGACAGTAGCATTCGGATAAAGAAGCAGGTCGCCGAGGTCATCGCTCACGAAGTAAGCCACCAATGGTTCGGCGACCTCGTGACCATGAAATGGTGGGATGATCTATGGCTCAACGAGAGCTTCGCCACTTTCATGGCCTACAAGGCCCTGGACTCCATGTTTCCTAAGTGGGTTGTCTGGCAAGACTTCGTCCGCGGAGAGACTGCTGGCGCACTTGGTAGAGATTCGTTAGTCAACACGCACCCGATTGAGGTGAAGGTGAGTTCTCCGACTGAGATCGAGGAGATTTTTGACGACATAAGCTACGGCAAGGGAGCCAGCATCATTCGGATGCTTGAGGCTTATGCTGGCGAGGACGAGTTCATGCGGGGTGTGAGATCCTACTTGGAGAGGTACAAGTTCTCGAACGCAGCTGGCAACGATCTCTGGAATCAGATTGAGCAGGCCTCAAAGACCGGAGTGAAGGCGGTAATGAATGAGTGGATACGGAAACCCGGGTATCCAGTCGTCAATGTCAAACTTGACGGAAAGAATCTAATGATTCAACAGCAGCGGTTCCTGCTAAACGGGTCATCAGAGCCATCTAACTGGCCAGTTCCTATCACGTTGAAGATCAACGGGAAGGAACAGAAGTTACTGATGGAGAGAAGTGAGGAATCCATCCCTGTTCCAGACTGGGTAGATTCGCTGAAACTCAACCTAGAAGAGACCGGCTTCTACCGCGTCTACTACGAGGGACTCTATGACAGAGTCTGGAGATCGAACATGTCTCCAGTTGACCGATACGGGATTGTCTCAGATGCCTACGCCTTCACGATTCAGGGCAAGATGGACTTTAGCCAATATCTCGCTCTTCTTGACCGTTACATGAACGAGCAGGAGTACCTTCCTGCCTTCGAGGTCTCAGACCAGCTATCCTCGTTGAACGCGATAACTAGGAGAGTCGAAGAGACATCGAGGAAGTTCCACAGAAACCAGCTAAAGATACTCGCGAACAGGAAAGACGAGAATAGCGTGGTCTTGCGAGGGTCCATGGCAAGCAGGCTCGCTCTGCATGACACCGAATACGCAAGAGAACTAGCGTCAAGGTTCAACGACTACGAGAACGCTGAGCCTGACATGAAACAGGCCATGGTCGTTGCCAACGCCCAGGCCTCGGGAGATTTCGAAAGCCTGCTCAAGAATTACAAGAATAGGCCTTCAGAAGAGGAAAAATCGAGATTTCTTGTCGGACTGACCAGCTTCCGCAAACCTTCCCTCAATTCTCGAGCATTGGACCTAGCGTCGTCTGGAGAAATAAAGAAGCAACACGTAGGCACCTTGGTAGGCTCGGCCGCAAGAAACCCCGACGCCAGAGACGGGACCTGGAACTGGATTACTGAGAAGTTCGATTGGCTACGAAATATCTACGAGGGAACAGGAGTTCTGTCGAGGTACCTAACATACGTTCTCCCGATTCTGGGAATTGACAGAACCGAAGAAGTGACGAGGTTCTTCGCAGAGCACAAGGCTCCTGAAACAACCAAAGGCGTAGAGGCCGGACTAGAGAAGCTCAGAATCAATCAGGTCTTCCTGAAAAGAATCGGTCCTTCCGAGAAACAAACGGTAAGTGTCCAAGAAAGGCGTTGACGGGCTCTTCGATCGTCCTAGTAATCGGTAGGTGACCAAGAGTGGATTCTCATTCGGAGCGAATCAAAACCCTCAAAGCCTTCGCTAACTTGTTGATCTACGCTTCAATATTTCTCGGGGCAGCGCTGCTCGTACAACTTTATTCGTTAGTTCCTCTCTGGCTATTCTATTCTGTCTTGGCAGGCTGGATCGCATATCTAATCACCGCTGTGGGCGTAGCAAAGGGCCTGAAAATGGCATATCCATTGAGTTTGGTACTCGCAATTCTAACACTTGGCGTTTCACTTCCTCAACCGGAACATTATTCGCTGGTGCAAGCTGGACTCAGTCCTGCATCCATAACTTTCATCGCAGGGTCAGTCTTGCAAGTTGCGGTAATCCTGACAGTCTCTAGCTATCTATTCCTGAACCGAGGAATCTCACAGACTCGGGCGCCGCGGTAGAATCGGAAAAAGCGTACACCTAGGGATCTGCCGGAAGGGTCCGACCTTCTCCTGTAACGGACATTCGCCTGTCCTATTCAGAATAATGCGCTAGATTGGACGCCGCCCCGCAGGCTGCGCCGAAGGAATTCATAATAGTCCACCTTGCAAGATAAGCCCATGTCCGCTCGAATCGAGAAGGTTTCCCCTCAAGTTCTCAGCTCGCGAGTTGGGAGTGGGATTCCGGGACTTGACGCCTTGCTTGACGGTGGATTTCCTGCTGGAAAGGTTGTTCTGATTCTGGGAGAGCCCGGAACGGGGAAAACGATTCTCTGTTCTCAGTACCTTCACTGGGGAGCCTCTGAGATGGGCGAAAAGGGGGTTTACGTCGGGATGAATGAGCCAAAACCTCGTTTTATGACAGAGATGACCTCTCTTGGAATGGACTTTGCTAAACTTGAGAAGGACAACAGGTTCGCCTACGTCGACGCCACGGAGGTGCGTCGCATTCCCGAACAAGCCAAGGTTGGCAGGATACCAGTGGGTGGACGAGAGCTAGGGCTGGTGAATCTGATTGACCTCGTGCAAGAGGGAATAGAGAAACTATCACCGCGAAGAGTCGTGGTCGATTCGATCTCTGACCTGGTTTTTCGTTTTCCTAACGTTGAGGAGAGGCGGCCTGCAGTCTTGGATATTGTCGAAGTTCTACAATCAACTGGAACCACATGTCTCTTAACGAGCGAGCTCCCATCAACCGGAGTTGACCGCATCCTACAACCTGAGGAATATCTGGCTGAGGGCGTGATACTCCTGCGCATGTTGAAAGACGGGGCGCGAAGCCTACAGGTCCTCAAGATGCGTGGGTCCAAAGTGGACAGCATCCCACGGCCCTATGTGATCAAAAATAATGGCATAGAGGTCTATGCTACGGAGGAGGTTTATGGGCAGTCCACCGGAAAATGAGTACTGCGAACACACCGTCTTCTCCGGTTCCCGAACAGGTATTAGATGTTCTCAAGACCAATAGCATCGGATACCTTTCCGTCATTTCTAAGAAGGGAGAATTGTACAGCTATCCCGTTGCTTTCCATTATTCAGGTGACAAAGTCTACTTTGTCACCCCGGTAAGCGCGGCAAAATTCAAGATCATCAAAGCGAACCCAACAGTCTCTTTCATAGTTGACAATGGAAAAGTCACCACTGAAGCTTGCGGAGCCATGATACAGGGTAAAGCGCGGATTTTCACGGTCGGCCGCACCCTGCTCTCGATACTCTCAGTTGGGCCGAAGATCGCGGGATTTTCAAAGAAATATCCCGGAATGTTGACGTTCTATGCTCGGGGCAAGGAACTGCCCGATGAGAGGAAGCTGTACAAGTACCGGCTCATCAGAATCGAGCCCTCGAAGATCATCTTCTGGACAGGTTACAATTTCGGAAGATTCATCTCCAAAAAGAGAGATGAACCGACTGAAGATTCACTCAACCTGACATCAGATGAGGCCGGAGTCGAACTTGCGGCCAAACTCCTTCAACCATCCAAGAACGAGATTCTAGGCGGACAAGGTTTCTCAAACCATGACTGGCTTGCTGCGCTCGATACAAATGTGTCCGAAGGAATAGTATCATCCGACGAGCGAGCGATAATCAAATCATATCGGAGCCCAACTCTCCCCCGACGAACTGATGACGGAACAACTGCGTCAGTAACTGACGCAGAGAGAAGATTGTTGAGGAAGTCGAAAAACTGATGGGCTGCTCATGCAGGCGAAACATCGGGGAGCGACAGATGCCCAAGAGGCACGAGAGACCTTGCGCTTCTGTAAAGACAAAATCCCCCTACAGCTACGAGAGAGTAAGTTATTGCTTCGGAAGCTAATGAGCCGGCAGGAAATATCCGGAATAGTATCCCCGTAAGTTGACTGGCTAGCCAAAGCATTGCAATAGCAAGTCCCATCCATTTCAAATGCCGCCGTAGCGTCGTATCTCTCGACCTCCTCGCGCTTATGAGTAATGCAATAGCCCCGAAAAGTAGTGCTCCACCGAAAGGAGCAACAAGAGCAAACCCTGAGTTGATCGAAGTTAGCAACGCTGAGATTGCCCCGAACACTGTGACAAATCCTATGAAGTATCTCAGCCTACTCCAGCGAAGCGTATCTCGAAGGAGCGGGTCGGATCGGCGCGCTACTCGAACCGTCGAGTCTATCCATGCGAAGAGTACAATGAATCCCGAGGAAATCAAAAGCCCGCCTAGTATGTTGACTAATAGAGTGGTTAGATTGAAGCTAAGGGCTATAGTCAGAAACGTTGACAAGGATACCAAGTATAGCCCCATTGTTCCAGCCCATAGCGCCTGTTTTCGGTAAAGACCAGTCACTAGGGCTTTCCTGATAATGAATGCCCAGTATGCTGCGTAAGAAAAGAGTACGACAACTAGGACCCATAGGATGAAGAAAACGATCGAAACGCTATCGAACATAGGCCCTAATCTCCAATTTTCTATTATTGAACAAGAAGTTGTAGTACTCGGGTTCGGGAGGCATACCCCTCATCTTCCTTATTCGCAGTAGGGGCAAGACCTTCAACCCTTCCTCATAGAGACGCAACTCAACAACACCATCGAAGAGCTGCTGCATTGCAGCAAGGACTTGAGGCTGGTGCATTCCATCTTCCAGGGTCGCGAGGAAAACAGCGTTGTACTGCTTCACATCGGAGAGCAGTTGAGAGACATATCGATAGATTACCTCCGGCGAATTCAACATCAGTAGAGAAGAGAGAACATCCGTAACTACTCTGATAGGCCTCTCCGCATTCCTACGCAAGGTCTCCTTGACGCTGAAGGAGAGACCGGGCAGATCGCTAAGGTCGCACTTGGTCTGGCCTCCCTCTCTCGCGAACCAGATAGGAGCGCCTTGTCCATTGATGCCAAAGGCTCTGATGTCCTGAAGCACTTCGGACACAGCCAGTCTTGTTACGTAGAGGCAAAAGTCCTCTCGCGTGAGTCCGTTCTGGATGAACCAGTATCCCAGCGCCTCCTTACCTATGCCCGGCGGGCCAACCACCAAGATGGCTGACTTGTCTGGGTAACCCCCTTTGAGGAGGAGGTCCAGCTCACCAAGTCCTGTGGAGACCATAGGTCCGCATTCATCGTTTGCATCCCACGACTATGAAACCATTGGGATGCGAGCCAGCACAGGAATCGATTCCTCAGGGCCTTCGCGGGTAATGATGGGAACTGGTCTCAGCGCGCGGACAGAGAACCGGATTGAGAGTCGTGGCCAATCCGCCAGGTTGGGTGCGAGACTCTCGGCGTTCGAGGCTTGTGAGGCTCACGATTATGGAAGGTAACCTTAGTCTCCTTGACCAATCCCGCCCGTTTGAGAGCATCGTCAAGGATTTCAAGCTGCTCGACGGTCAAGTCTCTATTCACCTCGATTACGATACGTTTGACCCCTATGCGAGTGGTCGGGAGGCGGGGCATCTTGGGAGCGTCCTTTCAGGGGAGGTCCTGTTGAGAAGGAATGATAAGGTCTCATTGTTACTGAGCCGCATAACAATCGGATTCCCTGGGAAAGCGACCGGATCAGAGACTCCACGAACGGTATGTCAATATTAGAATACTGGACTAGGTCCAGCATAGACCTTGGATATCTCGAAAATGAAAGTGAATCCTGCAAGTATCGAGACCAAGGCGATCCATGCAGGAGAGCCTCGCCCCCGTATAGCCGGTGCGGTCGTAATGCCTGTTTTCCAGTCGGCGACGTATCAATACGCGGGTGAAAAGAGCTATGATGACGTGAGGTACATTCGGCTCAACAACACCCCAAACCACCTAGCCCTAGCGGAAAAACTGGCTGCTCTTGAGAACACTGAAGATGCGGTTGTAACCGCCAGCGGGATGGCCGCAATATCAACTACTCTCTTGACATTTCTCGGCAAAGGCGACCACCTGCTGGCTCAGAACTGTCTCTACGGGGGAACCCACGACTTTGTCACCAAGGATATCGAAAAGTTTGGAATCTCCTACGATTTCATCGACGGCAACGACCCTGAGTCATGGGAACAAAAGCTGAAACCGACCACTAAGGCAATCTATGTTGAAACGATTTCGAACCCACTGATGGAGGTTCCAGATCTTGAGTCCGTGGCAAGTTTTGCAAAGCGCCACGGACTTCTTTCGATGATTGACAATACCTTTGCGAGCCCAGTGAACTTTCGTCCGTCAGAATTAGGCTTCGACCTGTCCCTGCACAGTGCGACCAAATACCTCAATGGCCACTCGGACATCGTTGCAGGAGCAGTCATCGGAAAGTCGGCTCTAATCGAGAAAGTGACTCACAAACTAAACCATCTGGGAGGGAGCCTTGATCCACACGCCGCCTTTCTGCTGCACCGCGGGATCAAGACGCTCGCCCTCCGCATGAAATACCACAACGAGAGCGCATTGCAAATAGCCCGGTTTCTGGAAAAGCACCCCGCGGTCGCGAAAGTCAACTATCCCGGCTTGGAGAGCCATCCAAATCACGAACGAGCGCAAAGACTGTTCGACGGGTTCGGCGGGATGATGAGTTTCGAACTGCACAACGGCGTCGAAGGCGCAGAATCATTCATGCGGACGGCTCGGTTGCCTGCTGTCGCCCCGAGCCTAGGTGGAGTCGAAACGTTGGTAACCCGACCCTCACTGACATCACATTCTGGACTGTCTGCCGAAGATCGCCGAATCTTAGGAATCTCCGATGGACTCGTACGGCTATCTGTGGGCATCGAAGCCACTCAAGACCTCGTAGAAGACTTCCAGCAAGCCTTAGAGAGCCACTCCAAGAGAATCCCAAGCCATCGATCGCAAGCAAAAGTCCCGGTTCGCGAATGAGTCTGGATTTCACCGCGCGCACTTCTGAAGGCCCTTCCAATTGACGCTGGAAAGTTCAAATCGCGGAACGAACCTATGACGAGAGCCCTCGTAAAATGTACTGTCTAAAGTGCGGAAGTCAACTCCCGGATGATGCCGCATTTTGTTCCAAATGCGGCGCTAGGACGAACTCGTCCGTCCAGAACTCTCAGACTCAATCGAACAGTGCAAGCGCAGCAGCTACTCAAATCCTGGCACCGTCAAACGCCCAATCGCTAAAGTGTCCCAGCTGTGGGGCCCCGATCGCTCCCAAGTTTGGAGAGATGATAATCACATGCGAGTACTGCGGAAGCAGTATTACCCTCGGAAGCGCTGGCTGGGCGAATATCCAGAAGCAAACGATGCTTCCCTTAACGATTCAGAGCACCAATGAAATTTCTAATCGAGTCAAGTCAATGATGGACCGAGGAATGCTCCACAGACACTTACAAGAAAGCTCAACACTCGAGGAGATGACACTGTCAGTAGTACCTTACTGGCTGGTAAATGTCTCAGCCAGAACATCCATAGTAGCGACCGACATGGTTGCTGAGGGTGCGACCGTAGCCACGACAGCTGCGCTAATCGGAGTGATGGCTGGAATGGGCGGAGGACGCCGAGGCGGATTCGGGGCGCCTTTGCTCGGAGGTGCTATGCTGGGCTCAATGATGGGCGGCGGCATGGGAGGCGGGGTGGACAGAAGAGGGCGATTCAGATGGATCAGAACTACAACTTTCCCATCATCGCTTTGAAAGCTCTCACACAGTACCAGCCGCGCGACTACCAGTTCGCAATCCAAGGTAGAACCCTCTTCGACATCTCACAGTATCCCAAGGGAATCAAGGTGCTAAACGGCGATATCAGCGAGGATGCGGCAAAGTATCAGGCCAAGACGCTAGTAGATCAGCTTCAGTCTCAGAAGGCGCATGCTCAGTATCATATGATTCAGCAGATCACATCTGAGGAGGATGTGTCAGACACGGAGCTCTTGCATGTTCCAATTTGGTTTGTAAGATATGATCATAGCGGGAACAAGATCGTCCTAGTAATCGATGGAAATTCTGGAAATATAATCAACAGTTTGGGACTCTAGCCTAATCTGAAGTAGCAGTTATGGTGCGGCCGCCGGGATTCGAACCCGGGTTCCCGGCTGATTCCTGTTGGAATGGGAAGCCGGTGTCATAGACCAGGCTGCCCGCCAACCCCTTTTCTTGGGAAATCTAGGTATTGGCTCTGGACCACGGCCGCCAGCCAAATCCCACCGGCCCATAGCTTGTAAGGATTTTTGCCCCTAGCGGGTGCGTGAATCAGCAATGCCTACTACTCTATAGCTTACTGTCGAGAACAGTTTTGCCATTTCTGTGATTTCGCTATGAGTTTGAATTTGACTTAGGTCAAATTA
>Ga0209235_1000835_pt1 | contig 16245 bp, 10 predicted proteins | sample GraSoi013_1_20cm_4_FD_185817 | JGI IMG/M metagenome (GOLD analysis project Ga0209235, IMG submission 185817) | Grasslands soil microbial communities from the Angelo Coastal Reserve, California, USA - Sample 09_25_2013_1_20cm (SPAdes) (version 2) | ecosystem: Environmental > Terrestrial > Soil >... | reverse complement strand
GGAGCGACCGGCACGCACCCGTCAAAGCCGCGGCGGAGCTTGTGGAATAGGCGCCCCAGGTCCCTGCGGTTGACGCCCGGACGGCGGGTCCCGATCGAGTTCACCCAGAGCACGCGGTTCGTTCGGGCAAGGATCCGCATGACGTGCATGTTGCTGGTAGGGTCCGTTCCCCAGTCCTTGCCAAAACAGATGATCGGAGTGTTCCCCAGCAAAGGGACCTCCTCGATCGGCGAAGGATACGGCTGGGATGCAGGCCGGGGGGGCATGTCCTCAATCGCTCGTGGCATGCGCAATCTCTCGGATCTTCAGCGTCCAAATGTCCATGACCAGCGGTCCCTCCGACCTGTCACGGAGGGCGTACCTGCCGCCGGCGAGCTTTTCCTCGACCAACCGGACCGGCAGGCGGCGCTTCTGATGGTGCAGGGTCTGCGGAGTCATGACTGGCTGGAAATGCTCCCTGGACTGCTCGCCAAGAGGAGACGTTTCGCGAGGTGGCGCGACACTCCGGTTGCCGTCTTGCAGGAGCGTCGCGGCATCCTCACCGTCGATAAAAATCCGTAGCCACATCTCAAGGTTGACGAGGAGCCAGAGGCGATTACCGTGCCCGCGAACTCCTGCCCGATGCTCCTCCGCAAGACGCCTCACCATGGACGGGACGAACAGTCCTCTCTCCACCGCCCGAGATCCGAGCACGAACTCCTCGACGATCGGCCAGAACGGCCCGCGGAACCATCGGTCCAGCGGAACCGGGAATCCCATCTTCCGGCGTGTGAGGATCTCTCGCGGCACCACGTCTCGGAGCGCCGCCCGCAACACGGCCTTGCCCCGCCACCCTCGGAGCTTGTACCGACCCGGGATCGAGACCGCGTATTCGACAAACTCGTGATCGAGAAACGGCACCCGACTCTCGATGGACGCCGCCATGCTCATCTGGTCCTGCTTCATCAGCAGTTCGACCAGGTAGGTCTGGAGGTCCGTGTAACTCATTCTCTCTAGCAGACCGCCGGGAGCTTCCTCATAATAGCGAAGCCCCTCGGCATACGGGTCCTTGGCACCGGCGCGCCTCGGATTCACGAGGAGCTGTTGCTGCAGGGCCTCTGGAAACGCGGCAAAGTTCTCGAAGAAACGGTGGCGGGGACCAGAGGGAAGGGCAAGAAAGGTGCGCTCGGCCCGCTGGCGCAGAGCGCGGGGGAGACCGCTGATGAGTCGGGGGACTCTTCCCCGCAGCGGCGCGGGCACCAGACCTTGGTAGAGTCGCCCGAGCCGGTCATTCCAGGCTGTTATCCCGTACCGGGGATAGCCGAGGAAGAGCTCGTCCGACCCTTCCCCGGTCAGCACCACCTTGACGTGCTCCTGTGCGAGGCGCGAGACAAAATAGAGAGGCACGCTCGCGGGGGTCGCGATGGGCTCGTCCTCATGCCAGATGAGCCTCGGCAACGCCTCGGAGAACTCTCGGGAAGACACCACCAGTTCCCGGTGTGTGGCTCCGACTGCGCGGGCCGCGAGCCGAGCGTACGCGAGTTCGTTTGCCTCAGGGTCGGAAAAACCCACCGCGAATGTCCGAATCGGTTCCTGCACCAGGGGGGCCATCAGGGCGGCCAGCCCAGTGGAGTCGAGCCCGCCGGAGAGGAACAAACCGAGCGGCACATCGCTCATGAGATGGCTCCGGACCGCCGCCTCAAGCCTCGCGCGCAGCTCTAGAGCGGTGTCCTGCAATGTGGCTGGGGTCTGGTGGATCTCGCCGGGGAGCCGCCAGTATCGCCGCGTGCTGAGCCCATCCTGCAACGACCACGAGAGCGTGCGGCCCGGCAGCAGCTTGCGGATTCCCTGGAAGAATGTGTCCTCCCCAGCGACGAAGTGCGTGGCCAGAAACTCGGGAAGGACGGTCTCGTTCAGCGTGGGTCGCAGGGAACCGGCGGCTAAGATCGCCTTTATCTCGGACGCAAAGACCAGTTCCTGGTCTGTGAGCGCATAGTAGAGTGGTTTGATCCCAAGCCGGTCTCGCGCCAGGAGGAGGCGGTGGTGCGCTCGGTCCCAAATGGCAAAGGCGAACATCCCCTGCAGTCGCTTCACACAGTGCTCGCCTTCCTCTTCGTAGAGATGGAGGATCGTCTCAGCATCTGATCGCGTCCGATAGCGGTGCCCTCGCGCCACGAGGCCGGGGCGGAGCGCGGCGTGGTTGTAGATCTCGCCGTTGTAGGCGATCCAGATCTTCTCGTTCTCGTTGGCCATCGGCAGATGGCCGCCCGCCACGTCAACAATCGCGAGCCGGCGGTTTCCGAGGCCAACGGGCCCGTCGGCGAAGAATCCCTCGCCGTCCGGCCCCCGGTGACGCAGCGTGTCGCACATCCGCTTGAGCCGCGTCTCCTCCACGGCGTCCCGGGGATCCAGCTTGACGATGCCTGCGATGCCGCACATTCGCGTGACCTAGGGGACAGCCATGACCGTTCGAGTTTGGGGAAGCGTGTGAACGCCTTCCCCGTCCTGCACGATGACGAGGTCGTCCTCGCCGAGGCGGACGCTCCCGTTGCCACCCGCGAAGTCCAGACCCATCGGCCGACCGGCGCCATCCAGGAGCAAAGCGACAGCCGGCGGAACGCCGGCTGGATCCACCGTAGGCAGGAGGAGGGTGAGGATGCGGAGCGGCAGGCGCGTGGAGGCCGAGTACGTCACCGCGGGCGCGGGCTGGCGCAGGCCGAAGCCCGGGGAAGCCCAGCCCTGGATCGGCGACACCGCACCCTCGTGGATCTCCTGTGTGAGCGGCACCGTTGCAAAGGGGCGAATAAGCAGGCCGTGTCCGCCCGTCCCCCGTGCACGGGCCCAGAGATCCGGGCCCACCATCACCTCCACTGGCGCGAACTGAAACCTGAGTGCGACGACGTGATCCGCCGCACCCTCAAGGTCATCCACGATCACCCAGTAACGAGGTTTGACGAAGAGGACGCGGCGCCGGTGAACAACGGGATCAGAAAATCGACAATACGCATCGTGGGACGCATCGGCGAAGTCCATCGCGGCGCTCGACAGCCACCGACGCAATCGCGCTCGCGGTCGCGCCTGCCACTTGAACAGCCCGGCGGGCACCGCTTGCCCCACCCCATCCACCGTGATGGTACTGTGCGCTGCGGTGCTGCGGAAAAAGTCGCGCCACGCCGGCTCGGCAGCGTAGCAATATGTCCCGGGGTCGACGAGGTACGGCTGTCCGAACGCGGCACACTGTATGCTGAGGAGATCGGCGTGCCCATGCGCTGCCGTCGGCAGACAATCGAGTGGCCCCACGTCGAAAATCAATTGGTGCGCGTTTCGCTCCCATCCGCTCCCCATGACGAGGTAACCACCGTCAGGGAAGAGCCGAGATGGCGCAGTCGGCGGAGCCGGCGCGAGCTCTTCGAAGGTCTTCGCCCCCGCCGCCCCCAGCAGCCAGAGGGTCTCCGGCGCAAGGCCGTTGGCTCCCCAGGCGTAGTCGGACCGGCCGAAGAAGGCTGCGGCGACCGAGAGGACCCCTCGCAGATCATTGGGGTCTCGGGGGATGAGCGGAAGGGTCCATCCGCCGTCGGCATCACCGATCTGGGGCATCGAACCGTCCGGGCGACGGCTCATCAACAGGAAGTCGAGCAAGCGCTGAAGCCGAGCGGTCATTGCGTCCGGAACGTCGATGCCGTTTCGGGCGGCCAGGATCAGGAAATGAAGATAAATCTCGGCCGTGTAGCGCTGATAGCATGTGGATTGCTCGAAGTAGACACCGTCCGGCAAGATCTGGCGTTCGCACTGGTCAATGAGGATCTCGGCGCCTCGCGCCCGCCACCGCTTGGCGCGTGGCAGACTGGGAAAGAGCACTCCCGCGTAGAACAGACCGAGCGCCTCTCCAGTCAGGTGCGTATTGGGCGCGAAGTAGAGCGAGAGATAACGGTCTACGTGCCGGGCATGGTCCTTAACCCCGGCGAGCATCTCGTTCAGCAGGGGGGCGGACAGCGCCCGCGAGCCCTTGAACAGAGCCACCGCCCAGCACCAGGAGATCAGCCTGAGCGCCACCTCCAAGCTGCTCGACCAGTTGACCCCCATCCCTGGAGGATTGGCCTCCATCCACGCCCGCAAAAACCGAGCAAAGACCTCAGCGTATCGCTCATCCCGCGTCAACCGGTATGCCTGCCCAAGGAGCAGCAACCACTGGTGCCGATTGAGTTCCCAGACGACCTTGCAGTCTCCCACCGTGGCTGGGTCGACCGGATTGAGGCGGCTCCAGTGGACGAGTGGGGCGTGACGGCCCGAGAGTGGATCCAAGTGCCAATCCGGCGGATCCCCGAAGTCGAGCCCACGGTAGCCTAGGAGATCGAAGCGGCCCTGGCAGATCATGTTGGCTGCGGAAAGGATCCGCTCGCGGCTTTCCGGCATCCGCTCGATGAGCCGGGCCACGGTGTCGGCGTCCACGGCTCCCTCGAAGAAGGAGAAGGGACCGTCTTTCCGGACGTGGTCCAACAGCCACGTTGGTACGCCCTGGCCATTGTCCATAGACCGTCCCCGGACACCTGCTCCCGGCGACATGGCGCCCTCTGGCAAGGTCACAGGTGCGCTCACCGCCGTCATGCGGTCCAACCATTTTGAGGCTTCCTGGCGGCCCCGCACGACGACCTCGTCGATGGACATTTGCAGCACGCGTGCCAGTCTCATGCCAAGCATTTATCTCCGGTCCCGGGATCCATCCGCGGTACGTCTGGTGGAGCAGGCTGGATCAGCGTAACGACATCAGAACATCTCTGTTGCTTGACGAGGGCGAGAGGAGCCAAAAGCCGTCATCACCGCCGCTCGATTTGCCGTGTTCCAGGTGAGAAAAGAAGCCGTAGAGATCCGCCCACGTGACCCGTGAATCATCGCCCTCCACCCAGTTCCATTCTCCACGTGGATGGGGGGACAAGACGCGCTTCGAGATCCACATATCACCGCCCGCCGCCCACGTTGAGAGCACCCGGGACGCAAACCGTTCCCGCCAGTGCGGAGCCATGGATGTCCCGGGATTCATAATTTCATAGACGGAAAGGGAACCGGCGCGGTTAATGGGATGAAAGGGAAAGGTCCAATAAAAAGCCCACACTTCGTCCTGTTGGTTGATGGTGGCCACCAGACTGTTCGCATTCAACAATGGGACGAGATCCTCAATTCTCGCCACCACCTGCGCCTGGCGGCGATCGGATACGGCCGGCGCCATGGCGCCGGCATTGGTAGCCGCCACCGTCACCACGAACACGATCGCGATGAATTTGAACAGGAGCGACGATCGGTCACTGCCTACAGCGTACGCGAGCGATGCGAAGAATAACGGATACAGCGGCAGGTAGCGCTCCATGTCTCCACCCTGCCACAACAATCCGAATGTGATAACTGGAATGCTGTTCAGGAGCAGCAGACCGAGGATTCGTCTGCCAGGGGCGACGCGCAGCAACGTGGCTATCATCCCGCCTACACATGCGTAAAACAACAGGAGCTTCCCCAGACTCAAGCGGAACAGGTCCACAAAAGATACGGGGTTCAATGGGTCATGCAGGAGAAAACGCTTGTACATCCTGCCATCATTTCCCACATTGAGGAAGGAGCGCGCCAGTCCGAATGCCGTGCGCGGAGCCCCATTAATCCCGGTCACCGCAGTCATGTAGCGCGCCGACGATGAAAACCCTTCCATGAAGCCCGCACCAGTGCGAATGTGGTTAAGCGCAGCCGCACCACCATACATGAGCGTGGTGATCAACGCAAACGCCACGAAAGTCTGCAGTACGAACTGCCATCTCCGATGCTGGCGCCCGAACAGGAACAGGGGAGCAGCCAGAACCGCTGGAACCGACAGGACATATGGAAACCATAGGCCCACCGCGCCAGCCAGGGCCAGACCGGCCGGTAACCCTTTCCGGAAAGATGGTGCAGCGTTCTCTCCATCTCGCACCAAGAGGTAGAGGCTCAACAGCAGCAGGGCGAGGCCCGGAACGTATGAACATCCGGTTTGGGCGTAATCCAGAAATCCTTGGGAGAGGATAAATGCGATGGTGGTGAGGTTGGCAGCCCATTCTCGACCAGAGATCCTGCTCGCCAAACTGTGGATCATGAAAATGCTCAAAAGTCCTGCGAGCCAGTTGATCGTGATCAAGGTCATGATCACATTTGTGCGCGCGTCCGCCCCGAAGACGAGGCGGGTGAACGGCATGAAAACCTGTGAAAGCAACCATCCAATCGGATACAAAAGAAGGTGGGCAGTCTCCCAGAACTTTGGCGTCAAGATGGCGCCGGCGTACCCAACCGTATCGCCCATGAAATGGGGATCCGTAAGCCAGGTAGCGCCGATATAGGTGATAAGCACAAGACCGTACCGGCGGATCCAGGCCAGACACAGCGTGAGAACCTTTCCCTCCCTCTGCAGGAGGGACGTTGAGACCGGTGTGGCGTCGATGAGCTGCATGTTCGTCCCCTCGGGCACGGCCTCGGCGTTATGGGGATGCGGCGTCTGCGCTCTGTTCCAGCCGCTGGCGCTCCCGGGCTCCCTGACGCCAGACGGTCAGCAGAGCCAGGTTGCCCATGACAGCGATGAGGACCGCCACGCCGATGAGATTACTTCTGAATACCCACACCAGCACCGGGAACAATGCCGCCAGGGCGCCCAATGGTTTCGTGACTCGCAGGTTGCCGCTGGCCAGTTGTGAGTATGCCGTGACTGTGGCCAGCTGATACGCGAGCATTCCGAGCCCGATGTACCCAAGGAGAGGTGATGCGGGCAAATACGACGCCCCGAACAGAAGCCGGATCACGTGGAGCGGGAACAGGAAGAAACCAGTGACTAGAGCGCCTCCGACGAGGGCGCCGATGGACAGGAGGCGGACGAGCGCAGTTCGCTGGTCCTGATCGAGTTCGTGTCGGCGGGCAGCTTCGGGCAACGCGATCATGGGGAGCGCTGCGGTGACGTAGAGAACCGTCTTCCCTCCCGCCGATGCCGCGGCGTAAATACCAGCCTGAACGGGATCATGGAGGGCCTTTACGAGCACAACATCGGATTGCGTGAGGACTGTGAAGCAGCCGATCACCACCGCATAGGGGGCGAGGTGGCGCGCGATGTCGCGGATCTCGCTGGTGGCCAGGGCGGGGCCCTGCAAGCGATCCCGGAGCGCTGCCGCCGTCAGCAGCAGGGCGCCTAGAGCTCCCAGGCTGATGCCGACGACGGCTCCATTCAGGGCAAATCCCAGCATGACAAGACCCACGCCAATTCCGAGCTTGACGATACCTTCTGCAACCAAACTCGCTCCAAGCGCGGCAAACCGGTGCATGCCCTGCAGCACGCCGCGGAGTAAGGGCAGCGCTGTCCACCCGAGAAGGACGGTCCCCGCGATCACCACCGGGACCGGCGAGGCGAGTTTGAGAGCGTGGGCGAGGAGTCCGCTGGCGGCCATCAACAACGCGCATGCCACAACTCCGAACCCGAACACGTACCGCAGCATGCCGGCTACCGTGCCGCGAATCGCCCCGACCTCTCTAGCCGCCCACAGCCGGGCTACGAGGGTGGACACCCCCATGTGCAGAGTGTTTGCGGGAACCGTGAGAAGGAGCATGAGACCGATCAGCGCATTTAGGGCGCCGTAGTCCGCCGGGCCGAGCGTCCGGCTCATGATGACGTGGAATAGCCAGCTGGCGCCGTTCAAGAGGGCCATGCCACCGCCGAGAATAACGCTGTGGCGCAGCAGCGGATCCGCCACCGATCTCACCGTACGCTGCCGCGCCGATGGGCGCACCCCTTGCCGACTCGCGGCTAAGCCCCTAGAGACTCCGTTGCAATCCGCTACGATTGTCGCGTTATCGGTCCTCATGATGGGGGTCTTCGAGCGGTGATGTCCTGGAGTTGCCGGGTCGGAGCTGGGTCCGCAGCACCCTCAACTGATAATCAAGTTCTTGGAACCGGCGAACGATCGTATGAACGATGAGACCCCCGATGATCAGCGTGATCCCGGTGAGGACCAGTCCAACCGCGAGCACCGCGGACGGCAGGCGCAGGACCATACCCGTTTTGACAAATTCGAGAATCACCATGAGACCGGGGATCAAGCCCGCGATCACCAGCGCCAACCCAATCGCCCCAAAGAATGTCAGCGGCTTATAGTCACGGAATACCGCGAGAATGGTATTGAGGATGAGGATGCCGTCTTTCATCCACCGGATCTTGGACTGGCTGCCTGTCGGTCGGCTGATCAGGTCGACGGGCACCTCGGCGATTCGATACCCACGTTGTAAGGCCTTGATCGTCATCTCGGTTTCGATCTCGAAGCCCTGGGCAAAGACGGGGATGTCCTTTACAAATTGCTGACTAAACGCCCGGTATCCTGAGAGGAGGTCGGTAAGCGTCACGTGGAACAGCCCGCCCAGGACGCGCAGAAAAAGTCGATTGCCGAGCCGGTTCAGACGCTTGAATTCGCTGCGGGATTGGTGGTGCAAGCGTGAGCCGACCACCATGTCCGCCTCGCCTGCCAGGATCGGCGCCATGAGCGCGTGCACAGCAACCGCGGGATATGTCCCGTCTCCATCGACCATGATGTAGACGTCGGCATCGAGCTGAAACATCGACTGCACGACATATCCTTTCCCTTGACGTCGCTCGCGGACCACGATGGCGCCGGCCCGGCTGGCTTCTTCGGCGGTATGGTCGGTCGAGTTGTTGTCAAATACGTAGATGACCGCGTCCCCAAGCTGAGCTCGAAACTGGCGTACTACATCGGCAATCGTCAGGCCCTCGTTATAGCAGGGGATGAGAACGGCAACCCTCGGTCTCGCAGAGGTCTGCTCGACCGGACGCGCCGGTCGTTCAAGGGTCGCAGGTTTCAGTTGCATCGCGCCAGCCTCCGTCACCATAACATCATGCGATCAACGCCCCTAGGCCTCATTGACAGGCCCGGCCACCGCGACCCGATCGTAGATGCCCAGGAGCCGATCGAACGCTCCCCGATCAGGATCACCGTCGCGAACTGTTCCGGCGGGATGCTGGAGTGCCCGCGCCAGTACGGCGGCGAGATCGTCCACGTCTCCCCGGCGGAACAGCATCACACCCTCCGGCCGAAAGTCTGTGTCACTGGCAACGACCGGGATGCCGAGCGCCAGCGCTTCTCGCACCGATGACGCGTCGCCGTCGAAGTACGTCGGTCGCACAAACACTTTTACCCTCCGCAGCACACTCAGCACGACCTCGTGGGGAAGCTCTCCTGTCGCCAGGACCTGTCCGTCCGGTGGGGCGATACCCCCGTCGCCGATCAGCACCAGCCCGAACCGGTGGTACTGGAGCCGCAGGCGCGCGACCGCTTCCAGGAGCAGCGAGAGGCCGTACTCTGGGGGGGTGGACGCCATCGCCGCGGCGACAGGCTCGTGACGCTCGACGAACGCGGCGATCTCCCTTGGCAGGTCCGGCAGTTCGCCGGGGGCGATCCCATAGAACCCGGAGAGGATGGTGAGCTTCTCCGGCCGGCTGCCGACACCGACGAGCGCCTGCCGCGTCCGCTCGTTCCGGCAGATGACGGCGCCCGCCAGACTCAGGGCGGCCCTCACGAGAACGCGGGTCGGACCGCGCGCCGCGCTGACAAACTCCGGCGCCGCACCTGAACCGATGCTGATCACCGTCTTCCGGCCGTTCAGAAACCCGGCGCATGCGCAGGCGAGCATCACCAGCCAGCTCTTCAGGTTGTGACCATTGGTGTGCAAATGAATGAGGTTCCCCCGCAGGGCGGCCAGCGAAAGCCGGGCGGCGAACTCCAGCGCGCTGCGCGATGGGAGCACCTCCGGCCGTCTGATATGGCGCGAGGCGCCGATGTCGAGCACATGGCAGGCGTACCCCGGCGTGCTACTCAGACGACGGCGCAGGGACGCGATCTGCACCGAGACCCCCCCGGAGGGCGGAGGATAGTCTCCGACCAGCAGCACGTTCCGTGTGCTGTGCCTCATGTCCCCATGACTCCACGCGACGGCGCGGCCCGTCGATGAATACGCGATGCCATACTTCCAGGACCAGCAGCATCCAGATCTCGTGCTCAAAGTTGGCACGTCCATTCCGGTGGGTATCCCACAGCCACCGTACCGTCCCTGGTTCGAAGTAGCCCCGCGCCAGCGCTTGCGGTGAACAGATCGTTTCCTCCACGTACGGCGCGAGGTTGGTGCGCAGCCAGTGGCCAATGGGCGACACGAACCCGTGCTTCTTCCGGTCGAACGCCTCCCGGGGCACCGCGCCGTCCAGGGCGGCCCGGAGCAGCACCTTGGTTTTTCCCCCATCGAGCTTCCACCGCGGAGGAAGCAGCGCCAAGTACTCGACCAGTTTGTGATCGAGAAGTGGCGTCCGGACCTCCAGCGAATGGGCCATGCTCATCCGATCTACCTTCATCAGCATGTCATCGGGCAGGGAGGTCTTGAGGTCGACGTACAGGATGCGGCTCAACGGATCCGCCCCGGCCGCGCTCCTGAAGGCGCGCCTAAACGGAGCAAGCGGATCCATGTCCGCGGTCTGGGCCCGCAGCCACGGATTGTAGAGAGCGTCTTTTAACTGGGGTACGCGCGGCGTGAAATAGAATTTGCGGGCGCACGCCTCCTCCGGCGAGAGCACCAGACGCCGCAGCGTGTTCCGGCCCTTCGTGCCATCAGGCAGCAGACCGGCGGCCGCGGCCAGCGCCCAGGCGCCGGGCATCCCCGCGGCGGACCGCGCCAGATGCTCGATCGTCTCGATGCGGTGCCGGTCGTACCCGGCGAAGAGCTCATCCCCGCCATCGCCGGAGAGGGCTACCGTCACATGCTCGCGCGCGGCCATTGACACGAAGTACGTCGGAATGACCGAGGAGTCGCCGAATGGCTCATCCAAATGCCAGACAATCTTCTCAATCAGCTCCGGCCCCGGGGAGGTCACCACCCGCTCATGGTGGTCGGTCCGGAGGTGGCGCGCAACGAGTCTGGCGTACGGCAGCTCGCTGTAGCCGTCCTCGCGAAATCCGATCGACGCCGTGACGACTGGACGCCCCATCAGCTCCGCCATGGCGGCCACGACCGCGCTCGAGTCCACCCCGCCGCTCAGAAACGCCCCCACCGGGACATCGCTCCGCAACCGGATACCCACCGCCTCTTTGAGCCGCGCTCGGAACTGATCGACGGCCGGCGGGACTGCTGCGCCCGCGTCCGATGCGGCCGCGGGAATCGGAATGTCCCAGTATCGCTTTACCGCGATCCCCCCGGGGTTGCAGACCAGAAGATGACCGGCCTGGAGTTTGCGGACCTGCCGGAAGATGGACGCATCTCCCGGGATGTAGAGAAGGCTCAGGTACGCGTCCAGAGCTTCGAGGTCCACCGTCCGCTCGACACGCTCATCCTCCAGGACCGCCTTCAGCTCTGAGGCGAAGACGAGGCCGCGTCCCGGAATGGCCGCGTAGTAAAGCGGCTTTTTGCCGAGGCGATCGCGCGCGAGCAGGAGTGTGCGCCTGCGCTCGTCCCAGACCGCGAAGGCGAACATCCCGCGGAGCGCGTCGACACAGCGCTCCCCGTGCTCCTCGTAGAGGTGCACGATGACTTCCGTGTCGGCCCCGGTGCGGAACGAATGCCCGCGGGCGCGCAGCTCATCGCGAAGCTCCACGTAATTGTAAATCTCACCGTTGAGGGCGACCCAGACCGACCCGTCCTCGTTGGAAAGCGGCTGGCGGCCACTCTCCAGGTCGATGATGGAGAGCCGGCGGGTTACCATCCCGAACGGGCCGTCAGCGTAGAGCCCGCCCTCATCCGGGCCCCTGTGGAACATGGCCTGCGCCATCCGGTTCAGCAACGCCTCGTCGACGGGGGCGCCGTCGAGACTATACTTGCCCGCGATTCCGCACATACGCCGCGTGCCTCCGCTCCGGCCAGTCGCGCGCCTTGAAGGCGAACGGTGACCTCCAGAACCGACAGGCTCCCAGCACCCGCTTCAAAGAATCCCGCAGGCCGGATGTCGCAACGATAAATCCCATCGTTCAGCCCCTCGATCGTCGTCAGGGCCCCCTGGTAGCCGGCTTCGATTGCGGCCTCAACGACTTCGGAGGAAAAGTCCCCGTATGGGTAGGCGAGCCAGTGCACCGGCCGGCTCAACACCGACTCCAACAACTGTTTGGAGTGAGTCAGCTCCGCCAGGAGCTGCTCTCGGTTCAGGTGGAGAAACGAGTTGTGGGACTGCCCGTGGCTTCCTACCGAGATCGCTTCACTGGCCATCTCGCGAAGCTGGCTGGCGCCGAGTGGCTTCGAGGTCTTGAGCGCGTGCTCCTCCACCCCGAGGTCCACGGCGAGCCTGCCGAGCAGCGCCTCGCGCTGCTGTGGGCGGAGCCGCTGCAGCTCGCGCGCCACCGCGCGCAGGGCGGCACGCTTGTCCGCCACTGTGATGAGTTGAAGCCATTGCTCAGTGCCCCGAATCGAGACGCGGACGGCCGTGCGATGGGTCGCAGCCACCATGGTCCGCATTCGGTCCCACCATCGGGCCCGGCCGTACTGGAGATAGTCCGTGATGACAAACAGCGTCGCCGGAAGCGCAAGCCTCCTCAGGACGGGATAGGCGTAGGTGTACAGGTTCTGGTAGCCGTCATCCGAGGTGATGGCGGCCAGCGGTTTCCCCACTTTCGCAGCAGGTGCGCCGTCCAGGAGTTCTTCCAGAGACACAACGCGATAGTGCGCCGCAAGGTAGCGCATCTGCCGCTCGAAACGCTCGCGTCGCACGTGCAGGCCGTCGAAGTTCAGCACCGGATCCTGCGTGTCGGCGCCGACGCCATGGTAGAGGAGCACCAGGGACTTCCGCCGGTTGAGGCGCGCGGCGATCCACGACAGGCCCGAGAGAACGAAGACCCAGTACGCGATCTCTTTCAGCGTCCGCATCGCGGCGTTATCCACCTGCCTCAGGGCGCTTTCGCGGACCACCCTAACAAGAGCCGGATCCGCTTCGTCGTGGCCAGCATCGTCTCGGTGTCGAATAGCCCACGCACCGCCAGGATTCCGAGGTACGTCGTCGCAAAGATTCCCGCTGTCATCAGCATGAGCGGCAGCGGCGGGGCGGCCAGGCGCCCCTTGACCTCGAGGGCCACCAGAAGAGACGTGGCGGAGGCACCCAGCACCTCTGCCAGACTCCGCCAGGGCAGGAGTTCTGCGAATGTCGCACCCATGAGCCGCTTGGCGCGGAGGAGCACAACGCTCTTCCCGACGCCCATCGCCAGCCCGGTCGCCACCACGGCGCCGATCAGGCCGAAAGGCCGCATGAGCAACACGACCAGTCCAGCATTCAGCAGGAGCTGGATCCCGTACAGCACGGCGAGGAAGCGGGTGTCAGCATAGACTCCCAGGACGCCATCTGCCTGCAACGGCACAATCAGTACGATCGTGCACCAGATCATAAAGACCGGGACGCTCGCCAGGTAGCGTGCCGTGAAGAGGAACGGGATCAGTTCCTGCGCTATCACGATGAGGAGTCCGGCCAGCGGGAAGAACACCATGGCGAGCTTGCGGGCGGTGTCACGCCAGATCGCGACCGCAGCGTGCGGTCGACTAGCCATGATCGCCTCGCGCATCCGCACCATCATCACGTTCTTCGCCGGCGTAAACAGCAGTTCCACAACGGGAATCTGGGTGCAGCCGACCGCGTAGATGGCGAAGGTCGCCGCGTTCACAAACGAAGCGACCAGATAGTAGTGGAGATTGAGCACGAGAATCCACAGAGCGCCGCCGAGCTGGAACGGGAGCGCATAGGCGAGCTGTTCCCGCAGCAGGGCTCTGTCGGGTCTCATCTCAGCCCCGAACTCTCGTCTGAGGTACAAGAGCGTCGCGCCCAGCCGGACCGCGGCGAATGCCGCCGCGCCCGCGAGCAACCACTCCAGCCTTCCCGTGACCACGGCCGCAGTCACGACCGCGGTGGCCCGGACCAGGTCGGAGAGCCCGTAGGCTACTCCCGCGTCGGTGAAGCGCTTGCGAGCCGTCATCACGATCTCCAACACGGCCGAGGGCAGCGTCAGCAGCACGTAGACGCCAAGCAATCTTGACAGCCCGAGGAACGAGGCGTTTCCGAGCCAGCGCGAAAGCAGCGGACCGGACAGCACGAAGAGTCCCAGACACGCCAGCCCGCTGCCCCCCAGCACCAGCAGCGCGTTCAGCACATACCGCCCGCCGCGGCGGGGCGCAGAAGGCAGGAAGTACAGCAGACTTTCGGCCATCCCCAACTGGGCGATCACGGCAAGCGTCCCGCTGATCAGGAAGAGCTGCTTATATGTGCCAAACCCCGCCTGGTCGAAGACCCGCGCCAGCACAAGCGGAGTCGCAAATGTCATCACAAGCGCCATGGCTCGACCTGCGCTCAAGAAGACCACCGGTCGGAAGCTCAACTCAGTCTGCGTCGCCGGAGCAGATGCCATCTTATCGCTCTCGCACCGCCATGCCATCCCGGCCATCCCCACCCGGTGCCGCGCTGAACGTCTCCGGCGCTTTGACCCACCCTCGGCTCCCGAACCACCCGGCGAACGCTTCGCCGAGGAGCCGCCGCGCGGTTTTCTTGACCTGCGCGCCCCCCAACCCGAGGCGTCGGTAGATGGCCCCGCGCACGCCCGGAGCAAACAGTTCCAGGCGGCCCAGTTCGCAGGCGCGACGCGCCCACAGGAATTTGTACGGTTCGGCGCCGCGCAGCATGTCGTACTCCGCCGCGCCCTCCTCGAGCGCGTGCCGGATCGTCAGACCCATGGTGATCAGGCCGACGCTCTCCTTCGCAAAAGCCGGGTCGAATCCCGACTGGTAAAAATAGAACGTGCGGCCGTACCGGTAGCCATGGAGGACCGCAGCAGGCTCGCCGTTCAGCCGGAGGACAAAGAGCCGGAGCCAGCCCCGCCGGAGCGCGAGCTGGCTTGCCTCATCATAGAACGACAGGAGCCGGGGGCTTCCAAAGGCCTCAGAGCCGCCCCGCTCGTCCCAGCGGCGGGTGTGGAGTGCGACGAGCGCCTGCAGGGCCTCGCGCCGTTCCGCTTCGGTCCGAACCAAATCCAGCCTGACGTCAAAGCGCTTGTGAAGATTTCTCAGCCGCCGCTGGAAGTTGTAGCGGTGCGCTGAGCCGAGGCTGGCGAGGTACGACTCCCAGGAATGCCCCGCCAGGTCGATGACGGGACAGACGTTGATCGAGGTATCTTGCATGGTCCAACCTCGCTGCCCGAGCTGCCTGGCAAGTGCCGCGCTGAACGATTCCCGCTGCACGTAGGCGAACTCGAGCGCGAGCGGCGCGCCTTCCCATGCCATGGCCAGCGCATCGCATACCTCCTGCTCTGTCCCGCGGCGGACGATGACGTCCAAATAGTCGGAGCCGACAATTCCCGTCCCGAGGAACTCGAGCGCCGGAAACAGGAGCAGCCGACGCAGCACCGGCGGCCGCTGGGCCAGCGGAGCGATGGCCGCGAGCTCCCGACCGTCGCGCGCGAGCAGGAGATGGAGCCGCCGGCGTCCGCCGAGGTGCTTCCACCAGGTGTAGAGCCACTCCCACGTCAGGAAGAGGCAGTCGGCCTGGCTCGCGGCCAGGAGGCCATTCCATTCCTCCCGGAGGTTCGCAAAGTCCGCCGGATCCTCGATACGCTGAATGTTATAGTCCTCGAGGGCTCTCACGCGTCTCATCGCATCTGTTCTGGCTTCACAGCCGCCAGGGTGACCTGTAGCTCATCGATGCCGCCGATCAGATAGCAGAGGAACCGTTCCCCAAAGGTCGGGTGCCGATCGAGGAACCACTGCACGGCGCGGCTCCACGCCCGAAACGGCCACGGCCAGAACTCTTCTTCCATGAAATACTTGAGCCGAACCCGCACAACATGGAAACGCGCGCTGGTATAGAAGGAGTAGCTGTTCTCCCCAAAATAATGAAATGACGCCGCAGAAAACGTGCGGCGGTGCGTCGGATCCCGCCAGGCGTAGATTCCCGAGTAGTGGGGGGTTTGGATGTAGGCCCGGCCCCCAGGCCGCGCCAGGCGCCAGACCTCTTCCAAGATCGGCAGGGGGTCCTCGAAGTGCTCGAGCACGTGATTAAGGTAGATCGCATCGGCGCAGCTCTCCGGCAGCGGGTACGGCGTCCTTTCCAGGTCATGCACCACGTCCACGCCCGGCAAGGCGACAATGTCGATCCCAAACGCCCCATCCACCTTCCTCGCGCCGCAACCGAGATCGAGGATCACCGGCAGCCCGGCAGCCTCTCGGGCCGCGACGTAGGCGTCGATTCCCAGACCGGTT
>Ga0209235_1000829_pt1 | contig 16336 bp, 12 predicted proteins | sample GraSoi013_1_20cm_4_FD_185817 | JGI IMG/M metagenome (GOLD analysis project Ga0209235, IMG submission 185817) | Grasslands soil microbial communities from the Angelo Coastal Reserve, California, USA - Sample 09_25_2013_1_20cm (SPAdes) (version 2) | ecosystem: Environmental > Terrestrial > Soil >... | reverse complement strand
TTCTGAAACGCCTGCGAAGCCTTCCGGAACGAAAAGGGTGAAACGCCCTTTCCCTGGCCACAATGTGGTCGTGGTTGGCAGGCCGATCGAGGGTTCGGCCGGACACCTACGCCTCGATGCGCTCCACACGGCCGTTCGCCTCCGCCCACCGCAGCAGGCGGAGGAACGCTTGGGTCTCGGCTCCCCCGAGCGCAATCACATCGCCATTCCGGAATGTGTTCCCGGTCTCCCAGTCCTTGACCACGCGCAGGACCCGGTACCGAGGCTTCTGCTGCACCGCCATGAACTCCGCCATCTTCGCCGCGGCCCACGAGTCCCTGAAGGTCCCCTGGAACACGGCGAGGCGCCGGTGCGCGATGACCGCGATCTGGTTCGCCACCTCGTTCAGGAAGGAGCGGTTGTGGCTCACGACGAGCACCATGCCCGGGTACGTCCGCAGGGCGGCGGCCACGATCTCCTGGCTCTCGATGTCGAGGTGGTTCGTCGGCTCGTCGAGGACGAGGAGGTCGTAGTCCTGGGCGATGAACTTCGCGAGGGCGAGGCGCGCGCGCTCTCCGCCGCTGAGCTGGCCGACGCGGCTGTGGACCGCGTCCCCGCGGAACCAGAAGCGACCGAGGAGGCCTCTCGCCCACGCCTGCGACGGCAGCGGATTCCGCACGCTGCTGATCTCCTCGAGGAGGGTGCGGGAGAAGTCGAGCTCCTCCGCCTCCTGGGCGAAATAGCCGATCTTCAGGTTCTTGCCCCGGAACACGGATCCCGCGTCCGCGTCCTGGCGTCCGATCAGGACCTCGAGGAGGGTCGTCTTCCCGGCGCCGTTCGGACCGACGAGGCCGACCTTGTCCCCCTTCGCCAGCTCGAGGTCGACGTCCGCGAAGAGGAGGCGGCCGCCGTGGGACTTCGCGACGCCCTCGAGGCGCACGACCCCCGGACCCGAGGCGCCCGTGCGGAAGGAGAGGCGGAAGGCGCGCGGGGCGGTCGGCGGCGGCTCCGGCGTCTCGCGCCGCATCTGCTCGACCCGCAGCTTGCGGGAGAGCACCTGCTCGTACACCTTGCGGGACTTGAACTCCTCGATGATTGCGAGCTGGCGCTTGAGTTCGGCCTGGTGCCGGTGGCGCTGGGCCTCCCGGGCCCGCGCGATCGCGTCGCGCTGCACCCGGTAGTCGGTGTAATTGCCGACGTACTCGAGGGTTCGGAGGCGGTCGATCTCGATCACCTTGTCCGCGATCGCGTCGAGGAGGAACTTGTCGTGGCTCGCCAGGAGGACGGCCGCGTCGATCTCCTGGAGGAACGCCTCGATCGTCTCGATCGTGTCGACGTCCATGTGGTTCGTCGGCTCGTCGAGCAGGAGGACGTCCTTCTCCTTCGCGTTCGCGAGGGCGCGCGCGGTGAGGACCTTGGACTTCTCGCCGCCGGAGAGGGAGCCGAACCGCTGGTCGAGGAGCTCCTCGCCGACGCCGAGGTCGTTCAGGATCGGATCGTTCACGATCACGCTTTCGCTGCGGGCGGCGCCCCGGGCGACGTGCAGGGATTCGTAGCGGACCATGCGCGCGGTGGCGTCCGCGGCGTCCCAGGCGTCCGGGCGGGCCATCCACGCCTCGAGGCCGGCGAGCTCCGCCTCGATCCGCTGCGCCTCCGGGCTCGGGGCGGAGAGGACGTCCCGCACGACGGTTTCCGGAGGGACGTTCGGGACCTGCGGCAGGTAGCCGTACCGGAGGCCGGGCTTGAGGACGAGGTCCCCCAGGTCCGGCGCCGTCTCGCCCGCGAGGAGCCGGAACAGGGTGCTTTTCCCCGAGCCGTTCGGGCCGACGAGGGCGACTTTGTCCCCCGCTTGGAGGAGGAAGTCCGCGTGCTCGAGGACGAGCGTGGCGCCCCAGGACTTCCGGAGGTCCCGGCCTGCGATGATCGGCTCCATTGTCCCGAGGGCTAGTCCCTGGTCCCCGATGAGGCTTCGCCCGCTCATAGATGGCGGCCCGAGGGGCGCGATGATCCACATACAATGCCACCTCACGCCCGAGATCATGGCGCACACAGATCGTTCCCGGAGAGGAGGCCAATCCTCCGGTTGAGCGGGAGACGCCATCATCCGCAAGCGACAGGCAACAATCGCGCACTTTTGTCTATGTGGAGATGGCAAATCGACAGGCCTTGAGTCTCTCAGTCTCACGAAAGCGAACAAGCCAAAGAGCGGATCCTCTTCGCCCGAGTTCGCCGAAAAGTCTATACCATGGTGATCTATCTAGATTGTATACGAACATCTAAAATTAGGATGTTCGGAGAAAATCCAAAGAGGTGGTTTCGCTGAACCTAGAGTGTTTCGAGCTTCGACAGAACGGCCATCCGATGTACATCGGAGTGATGAGCGTCCGTGACCTCAGCGACCCGGAAAAAGTGCGGGCCGACATGTGGGCCAGGGAAAATCCCGACGGCTATCAACGGGAGCCGACGATTTCGCGCGTCTTGGCATTCGCTCGTTACATCTCAAAGGGCAAAGGTACGTCTCCACTGTCGGTGCTTATTAGCCTTCGATCGGTGCCGAAGTTCCATCAGAAGTCAGGTAACTTCGGAGTGCTCGAGATTCCAGACAACGAGATCATGTGGATTGTCGACGGGCAGCACCGTCTCGCGGGCTTCAGGCATCTCGCGTCCGAAAATCCAACGTATGACGACTTCAACTTGCCTGTTGTCCTGATGCCGACCGCAGAAGACAGCGGGGATGAGTTCCAGACGCTGAATGCAAGGTACGAAGAAGCGAAGCAGTTCGTCATTATCAATCGGACCCAAAAGGGAGTGAGGGCGGATCTCGGGGAGCGCTTCCTCGCGAAACTTGCGGAGCGTGAGGGACCAGCAACCATCGCGGAGTTGCCCAGTCAGATCACGAGAGGCATCGATTGGATCCCAAAGGCAATCGAGGTCGCCGAGGTCATGAATTCCTCTGGCGGCCAATGGACAGGAAAGATACGCCTTCCAAATGAGCCGCGTGGTGTGACGACCATTAGCCAGAAATCCTTCACGGACTCCTTGCGGCCGGTTGTGGACAATCGCATCTTCTGGGACTACACGCCGAAGGAGCAGGCGGAAATGTTGGACAGGTACTGGTCCGCAATTGCTGACTTGTGCCAAGATGCGTTCAAGTCCCCGAACGACTATGTAATTCAACGGACGACTGGAACCTTCGTCTTGCACCGGATCTTCCCCTCAGTGGCGGACGCCTGCTCGGATCAATACGGCCGACTCACCGAGGAAGCGTTCCGGAAAGTGCTTAAGAGCATGCGGGTCGGAATGACAAGCGAGTACTGGGGCACGTCCGGCGAGGCAGGCTTGGTGGGAACCGGCTCTAAGTCTTTTGCACTGCTTGCCTCTCGCCTCCACGATGCCCTCGAGCAGGTCCACGCTGGATCCAGAAAGGGAAAGGGCCGGCCGTTCGAGCTGTAACCCGGAGGTGGAGAGGGGTGCCCATACAGTGGATCGATGCCGAACTCACCGAGGATGACCAAGTGGTCAGCGCTTTGGTCGGAAACGCCGCGGCCTTCGCGGCGATCGGAGGGGTGGCGCTTATGCTAACGGAGGCTGTCGAGAACGGCAGCGACGCCATCCTTGAAGCTCGCGAAACCTATGGAATGGAAGAGCAGGGCACGATCGTCGTCGAGATCGATCCAGTGAAGGAGGTAGTCTACGTCGTCGACAACGGCACCGGAATTCTTCAACCGGTCCACATCTTGAGGAAGCCATTCAAATCACTCAGGCGGAATGCCGACTACGCCGTCGGCCAGTTCGGCCGGGGTTTGCAAGGGTTTCGGAAATTCTGCGAGGAACTCCTCTACGTTTCGCGCCGACCCGCGGCCTCGCCCGAAGAAGCGACTCTCGACCGCAGCGGTTTTTCGGGGAGAACAATCCGCCTTCAGCTAATCCACAACAAGCGGCAGGGAGGCATTGAGGTGGTCGACGACGATGAGTTCGAGGATTATGGCGAGAGCCAAACCGGGACTGTGGCCATCTATCGGAACTGGTTCCCGGGAGAATTCAAGCTACTCGATTTACCCAGCTTTCAGGCGCGGTTGCAGCACCACTTCGGCGAACTCATCCGCAAGGGCCTGATCACCATTTTCATTCGGATGGGAGAGGAGGAGCTGGAGCTAGAGCCCCGCGAGTTCGATCCAACTCACCTCATCCCGCTGGAGGACATCGAAGTGCCGGCGCCGGATGGTACGTTGCTCGGGAAGATCGAGTTCGATCTGTACTACACATCGAAGTCAGACCGTCACGAGTTCAAGAGGCCTTTCCTAATGGTCGGTGACCGACCACTCGGTGACTCGTTCGTCGGCGACTTCCCGGAGTTCCGGGACCAAGCCGTGTGGTCGTCGCACTACCTCACAGGTTTCATTCGTTGTAACTTCGTTGAACCGAACGATTTACGGCTTGCCCTGCAGCCTGGGATGGCTAAGGACTTCTTCGTTCGCGCGGTCCGCGAAATCGCACCTCGGTTGGAGAGGCAGGTCAAGGAGTTCCAAAGGCAGCTGTTCGACCACGAACTGCAGGCCGAAATGAACGAGCTCGCGGTCCAAGTTCAAAGGTTTCTCAGGGCGGAGGGCATCTTCGACTTCAGGTCCTTGCTCTCCCCGGGGCAGCTCGCTGAGGCGGAGACTCATAGTGCCGTCGACTTGGTTGCGGCCCCTCCCGGCGAGGGTGACCCCGATCTCCCCTCGGTGACCTCTCAGGGAGGTGACGCGGCCGTCATTGAGGAGGGTGGCCGTGGCGGCCCGCTTCCCGGGCCTGGACCTGCGGGAGAAGGTCCCGGCCCCGGGCCGGGTCCCCTGCCGGATCCGAGTGGCCCGGGTGGAACCGGGATCGGCCTATCGGATGTTCAAGTGCAGGTCGATCCGAGGTTACTCGGCCACGTCCCCCGGCGCCGTCGTCAGCGGCGACCGACCGGGTTTGGCCTTAACTTCGAGCCTAACGAGTTGTCCACCGAGATGAGTTGGTTCGAGGAGACAACCCAAACGGTGATCGTCAACAGCGCGCACGAACGTTACACGGCCTTGTCCGAGCGGGCCATGGAAGCAGGCGAAGACAGCACTTACGCGAAGAAGCTCAGGATCTTTATCATCCAGAGGTATCTGTGGGAGATCGTGATGTTCGCGGGCCAGCGACAGGGGCTCGGTCGAGTCGAACTAGAGGATCGATTCTGGAACCTCAACTACAAGTTCTTCGAGACCCGGGGTCCATGACTTGATGGCGACATCCGGCGAGCTCCGTGCCCTACTGGTCCGGAGTCGCGGGGTCTTGGAGCAAATCAAAGCGAAACAAGTCAAGGTGGGGGGCGGCTCCGGCCGGCGAGAGCGATACGAAATGAGACAGACCGGTCTGTACTTCGATCTTGGAAGTTTACTCTTGGAGTACTTCTCGCAGGCGGGTATCGAAAGGGAGCGACGAAGTACCATCTTTGCGCTGATTTCCGAGGCCACGAAGGACTTGGATCTGCACGAGGGGATCATCCGATGGTCTGTCCGTTTCGTCGAAGCGTTCGAAGACAGGGACTACTTCTCGGAAGTGTCCAAGCTATGTCGGGACAGCTTTGGTCAAATCCGGGAGGTCGTCGATCTCCTCGCGCGGTCGAACCCACTTGGGGTCGGCCTGGAGGATCTGGACCGGTTCCGAGAGCGGCTTCGAAGCGAGATCACCTACGACGAGATGCGGCGAGAAGCCAAGGCGCTACGAGCCAAGTACACCGGTGGAGTATCCGGGTTCGATTTTCAAGACCTTCAAGATTTGTTTTCGGCTGTCGAACAGCGGATCATGGGCGCCCTCTTGGATAAGACAGCTGAGGCAGGCCGCGAAAAGCTCCGGGAGCGAATTGGAGCCGATTCGATCACCGCATTGAGATACACACTGATGCTCCTTAGTCGGGAACAGACACTGGACGAAGTCCGCCGGAAAAACGAGAGCGTTCTCAGTAGGGCACGTGGCGGGGACCCAATCATGGACGAGGAGGTGGCGCGACTGCACAAAGGGCTTTTCGATTGTCTTGACGGTGACAGGACCTCCAGGGAGCGACTACGACGTTGGGTTTTGCCGGCCAGCATGAGTCAGCTCCAGAAGATGTTGAAGGCTCTGGAGTCCGAGAAGGAATACCAGAATTACCGCAGGACCGAGAAGATCTTCAAGACGCTGTTTGATTCAAAGGCTTGAATGAGCGCGTGGGCGCTTCTTCCGTTCCAAGCAACTCCTTCAAACAGGTCGCAATGACAAACGAGAGCAAGGGTGGAACCGCGTTACCTATCATTCGGAACTGTCGCCCGAAAGTCCCCACGAAAATGAAATCGTCTCGGAAAGATTGAACTCGGGCCGCCTCGCGAACTGTAATTCCGCGCGGAATTCGTGGGTGGATGAACATATTGCCCATTCGCGCAAGATGTGCAACGATCGTTGGTGATGGCTCGTCCTCTCGCAACCGCCGGTACTTATCAAGCCACATGTCGTTCCGATAGACCATCAGGTCTGGGCGATTGTATTTCACGATGGCGTGCCATCCGATCTCGCCCGGTTTAAGGAGACCGTACAGCTCAAGGTCGCGGGGATTGTGGCGTCTAGCCTTATGGTTGAAGACAAACCGGGAGCCGTCGCAGACCAGCGCCCGGTATCGAGTGCGGCGCCCTCGGAGAGGCGTCGCGCGCACGACTTCGGACCCTTGGCCGGCCTGTATCGGCGGGAGATCCTCGATAGCCGACCAGAGAGAAACCGGCGGAACGCCCAACGACTTGAAGGTCTCCAAGCGCCCCATGAATGCGTCTAGGAAGCCCTCCGCTGTTGCGGAACCCTTTACGCCAACAAAGAAAACCCTGCGGCGATTTTGAGGAATCCCGAAATGCGAGGCTTGCACAACAATGATCCTAACGACGTACGGTGGATTCAGACCTGCGAAATCTTCGAGGATCTGCTCGACATACAATCCGTCCCTCGCGGACAGAATCCCTGGGACGTTCTCCATCAGTACCACCTTGGGTTTGACAACCGAAACAACGCGGAGAAACTCTCGGTAAAGCTCGTTTCTCGGATCGTCCTTGAACGTACATCCGTTAACGTTCGTGCGTGTCCTCGCGCCTGCGATCGAGAAACCTTGACAAGGCGGCCCACCCACCACCACATCGACCGCGCGGAGTGAGAGTCGGCGAAAGCGTTCGCTTGGCACGGACCTGATATCGCCTCGCAGAATTCGTTCCGCGGAAATGCTGGGGTGATTCACCTCGAGCGTATCGATCGCATTGGGATCGCCATCGGCCACGAACGCAACTCGGAAGCCGGCTCTGACAAATCCGTTAGTCATTCCTCCCGCTCCGCTGAACACGTCGGCAACACGCAGGATACGTCGACCGCCGTTTCGCTTCCGTTGACTTCTCCTGAAGTATTCGCAGAAGTTCCGGATTTCGCAGCGGTCGCATTTTGGTATTGGTCTGCAAATATGGCGGCCATGAGAGAGGAGATTCACATGCAAGGAGTATCGTAGTCTTTCAGGGAATATCCAAGAGAGCTCCTGTTGAGCCCTCTTGTGCTCAGAAGGGCCAAAGCGGGTGATCCCCAGCCGGTGACATACACGGATGATGTTGGCATCTGCTGGGAACACCTTCCTCCCCATCGAGTACATCATCACGCAGAAGGCTGTTTTCGTGCTCACCCTCGGGAGAGATGTGAGATACCTGAAGAGCTTGTCATTGGACCATTTCCGGACGGGGTCCAGCGTCACTCTCCCGAAGTCTTGTGATAGCCGAACGAGGATGGTCTTCAGAGTCTTCGCCTTAACCCGAGACATCCCCGCTGGGCGCAGGATATTTTCGATCTCTTCAGGCGGGGCCACGGCAAGCAGCTCCCATGAAGGGTAGTTCTGTTTTAGCGCCTCGAACGCCCTTTCGTAGGCGGCCCTCCGTGTGCGCTGCGAGAGAACAATGTAGACTAGCTCGTCAACTGGGTCTTGCTTGTTCCCGTGGTTAGGATTTAGATACAGGTTTCGGAGAATCTCGTCCACGACCCTTATCCTTCGCAGTGCCAATTGGCTTGGTTTCGGAACAGCCCGCTCGGTCATTCACTAACCTCTTGGTCTTACTCTGCGCGGCGTTTTCGTTAAGCAGTTGGGGCACGTGACGAACGCCTTGTCGCTCCTCGTTGTCCACGAGTAGCCACACTTGTGACACTTCACCTTTGTCAAGCGACTACTACCACTACCATCTCTAAATCCGACTCGAGCTAATCAAGCCTTCGCGTGCAACTCCGCAACCCTGGTTCGATGTTCATGCAACCTCCTATTCCGATTCCCTAAATCGAGAATTGAGTCTCGAGAAAGGGAACAGCAGTATTCTCTCCTTCGGGATCGATACGACATCCTTGGGCCCTGTAGGGCATGACCCGGCATGATTCGCATTTCGTACATCACCCTCTCACTTCGGAGTCTTAAGATGATCGATGAGGGATACGAATGTGTTCCCCTATTGCGCAAACGAAGGGGCCGAGGTGTCTGGTCATCCACCGACTGCTTCGTGTATTCAAACGCGCGATGGGGAAGGAAGGATTGGACTTGGGGGCGTGGGTCTTTTGCTTCGAAACCCTATTAGTGTCGTCAACGCCGATCGGTCGAGAGGTGGCCACTGATGCCGGACGCTGTCTTCCGCACAAGGGCGAGAATCCTGTCCGTCTTGGGCGACCAGCTGATTAGGGATGAGGTCGTTGCCATCGTCGAACTGGTTAAGAACTCCTACGATGCAGACGCAGAGCACGTGATCGTCGAACTAAAGGCCGTGGGACAACGCCCCGATGCAGGATCGATCTCGATAACCGATGATGGTGTCGGAATGACTCCCGATGTCTTGAGAGACCGATGGCTTGAGCTCGCCACGCCGTCCAAGACTCCCGAAGAGGCATTGGATCCCGCAACTCACCGGTTAACCGCCAAACCGAGGGTGTCTTCAGGAGGAAGGGTACAACTCGGCGAAAAAGGAGTTGGTCGGCTTGCGGCAATGAAGCTGGGGAAGAGAATCACTTTGACCACACGCGCTCAAGCTTCGGACGACGAAACAGAAATCGTATTGGACGCTGACGTCCTCAACGCGGCCGTGTACTTGGAGGAGGTTCGACTACCAATCGATATCCGGTCTCCGAAAACATTTCCAGGAAGTGCTCATGGGACAAAGCTCTTAGTCGAGCGCCTCAGCCAGCCTTGGTCGGAGGAGCTCTTGAGGAAACTGGAACTCGCACTACGAAGGTTGGCGGGAGTTGAACTCGCGGCATTCTCAGTCCGCTTCGTCGTGCCAGAATTGAAAGTTGACCGAATTCTCGAGCCGCCGCACGTTGGCGATGCTCCTTACGTGATCACCGGCCAAGTCGACCCCTACGGCAAGTTCACGGGCTCGATGAAGACAATGAATTACTTGGGCGCGAAGCCGGTCGCGATCACGAGAGAGGTCGAGATCACTCTCCCCGAAGAATGGGAAAGGTCGAGAAGACGGCGGGGGGGAGAAACGACCTCGCATCGAATCACCGACACGTGTCGGTCCGTTCAGATTAGATCTGCGCGCATTCGACTTGGATCCGGCTGGTCTCCGTCAGGCAGGACTGACCGTAAAGGACAGGGATGCAATCAAGGAACTGAGTGGCGTCTCGGTCTACCGAGATGGCTTCAGGATCTTCCCTTATGGCGAAAGAGGGGACGACTGGCTGGAACTTGACTCCAGGCGCGTCAACAATCCTACCCTGCGCTTCAGCAATAACCAGATCATTGGCGCTGTTCACATCACTCGCCAGCTCAATCCTGAATTGCGGGACAAAACGAATCGTGAAGGGCTAATCGAAAATTCCGGCTACCATGAACTTCGTTGGCTGATTCTTTCCGTGATCTCCCACGTCGAGCAGGCCAGGTTCGAGGTCCGCCCAAGGCGAGCGCCCCGCCCGCGCGAGGATGCGGTTATCCAGGCGATCAACGAAGCGAAGCGGGTTGCTGGCGACAGTGATCGCGCGAGCAGGGCTGTGGACCAGATCCTCATGGAATACACCTCTTGGAGCCAACTGGTTGAGCAGCGTGATGACATCCTTCTTCAAGTTGCGGGACTCGGCATGGCCGCAGAAACCGTCACACACGAGATCGACCGGGGCATAAGGACGATCGACGGGAACCTGAAGGCACTGGTCTCGCATCTGAAGGTTGGGGCATCGGTTGAAAAGCTGAAAGAGATCGTGGACACAATGGCAGAGCACGTCACTGACCTCCGAGAGATCGTGACCCTTCTACAACCGCTCCAAGCGGCCAAACGTCCTAGGGCCCAACCTCAGAGCATCGAGCAGATCGCGAAGAGCATCATTCGGTTGTTTGAAGCGGATATTCTCGAGAACAATATCCAAGCGGAGGTCACCACAAGTCCTGATTTTGAGGTCGAGTGTACACGGGCCGAGTTGGTCCAAGTGTTCATGAACTTGGTGGATAACTCCATTCATTGGCTCGGCACAGTCGGAGACCGACGACTAAACATCCTGATCAATGGGGACAGAAAAGAGGTTTTGGTGCGGGACAGTGGGCCGGGGATCAAGCCAGAAATCGAGCCCTATCTCTTCGACCCGTTCTTCTCGACTAAACAGGAGGGTCGCGGGCTCGGACTGTACATCGTCTACGACATCATTTCCCGTCGAGGTTGGTCGATTGAGTTGGCGCCATCGAATGAGCAGTTTCCCGGTGCGCATTTCTTGCTGACGTTCGAACCGCGCAAACCGGAGGAGGTGACCGTCGATGCCGCGAGCGCGAATGGCAATAGTGGCTGAGGATGACCCGGACGACCACCAATTGATCAGGACCGGACTCGAAGGCCTCGGTTTCATTGTCCTCTCGGCCAAGAATTCCACAGAGGCGCTGGACTGCTTGGCAGGATGCGCCTTTCCGGACTTGGTAGTCTTGGACTGGTATCTCGAAGGCCCTTTGGCCGGAAATGGGCCAGCTCAAGCGCTCATCAAGGACGTACTAAGATCCGCCGTAGCTCCGATCGCGATCATTACGAGCGAACCCGAGCGAGCTAGAGAGAACATACCGATGGAGATGCCAATTAGCTTCTGTACCTTCTATGACAAGCTTGACATAGATAACGCCGTTCGCTCGGTGGATGAGTGGGCGGCGAAACGCGAATTTGCTTTCGCCAAAGCCATAGCGAGATCTGCGGCTTCGGCAATGGGCAGAGTCACTTGGGTCCTCTGTAAGCAGGGAGTGGATGGTCTCGACAGTTGGTTGGCGAACCTCGAGAGTTCCCATGACGTTGTCGAAATGCTTCTCCGATTTTCAAAGAGAGAAATGGAGAAGGAGCTAGATCTGACCAAAAGGTTGAATGGCGAGATTGCTACGAGTCGAGGCAAAGTGCCGGTGACATCCGAGCTTCTCGTTCGCGTCCTCTCCGTGGACCGCTATTACAGACCGTTGCCAACCGATTATCTGATGTGCGGAGATATCTTTCGGGACGCGACCGGAATGTTTGCGATCTTGGTTAACCCCGCCTGCGACCTCGTTGAAAGTCCTGAACGCAAACGGAGTGCGACGAGTGCGCACTTGCTCCCTGCGACCATTCTTCGAGTCTTCATTGAAGGACATCCGGGATACGCTACGGAAACCCCAGACAGGAGGGTGAAGAGAGCCTCAGGCCTCCTAAAGAACCAAGATCCTGGAGGCACTGGATTGGTCCGCGTGTACGGGCTCCCCATGGTTCCTGTTGGACCCTTGGACCCCTATTCGGAGATGGCGGACTTGGTCGTCCAGCTTGACAGTCCCGTTGTTATCCCATGGGAAGAGTTCCAAACAAGGTATCCTCAAGATTCGAGAGTGGCGCGCTTGGATTCGCCTTTCATCGAGGCATTACTTAGGCAATATTCACTCTTCGCGGACCGGATCGGTTTGCGCGACGTACCTGACAGAGTGCTCGAGGAGAGGGGACGTCTGGCTGATCGCCGCCCTCCGAGCGAGCATTCGCCGTCATAGATCTCATCCGACTCGCTCACGGTTTGTGAACCGACCTCGATCACAACGCAATGATACCAAGGGACTTCACTCCCGTTGAGGCTTGATTAGGATCCGATACTCGCCCCCGCCGAGGAACTCGAGGACTCCATGATCGCGCAAAACTTGCAGCTGCTGGCGGAGCTTCGGTCGGACGTTGCGATTCATCGGGTGCATACTCGCAAGACGGCCCTCGAAAGAGTACAGATCGGCGAGTGCGAAAGCATCTCGGTGAAGTTCGCGGACACACGCTAGGACATCGGCTGTCCATCCCCGCGATTCAGCATCCTTGGTGTCAAGGAATGCGAATCTCAACCAGGATTTTCGCACAGCATCCGGTGAAACGGGAATCTCACCACGAACGGCTTGGATCCTTGCATCCAGCGGGAGACGAGAAAGGAGAATATTGCATCCTACCCAACCTGCTCGCCGGGCCTCCGGACCCAGAGGTCGGCGCCGTTCGATGATCGAGGGGGAGAGAAAGTAGCGCGGGACGAAGAATACGTCTCTAACCCGCCATCGGTCCGTCTGATAACGTAGGAACACGAAATTCGGCGCTGCATCATGCTCAATCCGATCCGCCATCGGCTCGTACGCTGCATCCGTCACTTTCGCCCCGAAAGGGCGCCTCTGACTTTTCAGTTGAAACCCTTCGTGGCAGGTGTGGCATTGGAAGTCCACGACTCTCGTACCTGCAGGATTTGGTGAGAGTACATTGCTATCGCAGACCGGACAGTAGAGCTGGTCGCTCACCCACTTTTCGGTCAAGACGCGGGCAACTTGAGACGAACTAGAGTATCTTGCCGCCAGGCCGTGGTCAAGCTGCAGGTCCACGCTCCTCCGAAGGTCCGTTGTTCACTTGATCTTGTGGCCGATCGTCTTCCACTGGAGGGTGGCCCAGTGACCGCACAAAGCAACGTTTTTGTCCCGCGAGCAGAATGCCCCTTCGGGGCACGTGACCACCAACTGGATTTGGCCCGTCGTCGAAGGCAACTGGGCGGTTCTGGCAAAGAAGAACGTGTGGGCGACGTATAGCGACAAGGCCCGGGCGAAGGTCCGAAAAGGTGACCAGATCGTTTTCTATGTAAAAGGAACAGGCAATTTCCGCGCTGTTTACCGATTGGCGTCGGACTGGTACCCCGCGAAGGAGCCGATATGGTACGATGAATTGGCTGCGGACAAGGTAAGATACAAACATCAGGTTGCGATGGAGCTTCTAGAGCTTGGGTCCGCGAACTACAAATCTCTCGTCCATAGTTTGAGCTTCGTCAAGAACAAGAAGCAGATCTCGGTCTACCTTCAATCCATGGGTGGAGGACCTGCCAATCACGGTCGACCTGTTTCCGACGAGGACTTCGGTGTCATTCTAGCTGAGCTGCGGCGTAACCCGGGCCCCGTGGACGAAGTTCCAAGTGTCGAGGAAGGCGCGGTTGCCGTCGCTGGCAAGCCGAGTACTGGCGGTGGGTCGCTCCGACCAACCGCAGCATTGCTGCCGTGGTTGTTCCAAGACTTGGAATCTGTCGCCCGCGGCTCAATCAATCGTGAAAAGTACGTCGAAGGGCGAGATCCCTCCACAATTTTCGAGGACCTCGTTTTTCTTGCGTTTCGTTTCCTCGGGTACAATACTTCCCGCCAGCTCGGTTACAAACGTGGCGCTGGGCGCCCAGGTCCGGACGGCGAGGCTCGGAGTTCGAACGCCGACTACGTCCTTGTGTACGACGTGAAACAGCGAGCTGACGGGTATGCCCTGTCGGCAGCCGACCATAGGGCCCTTCGCGAGTACGTCGAAGCTGCCCAGGGTCGAGGCGATGCAAATGTCTTTTGCGTGGTTGTTTCATCAGCTTTTTCCGGCGAGCCGCGCCCCATGAACGGCGTGCCGTTGACATTCATCCCCGCGAGTGCTCTCCTCGAATTGGTGGCTCTGAAGGTTCAGAACCCCGACGTCGTCAATAGCAGAACGCTCAGAAAACTATTCGGGACAACGGGGATCCTGGCTCACCGGACCATTGAGCAGTGGGCCTCGGATCATGACGCAGATCGCCTGGACATGAGCCATTTGCTGAAGCTTACGACGGAAAGAGTTGGGGATCGATAGTTGCTCATGGTTGGACCGCTCGACTCCGGCAGGGCATCCGATCTAACGACGAAACTAATCAGTTCAGCAAAGATTGCGAAGACGATCGATGCAGATTGTCCGGAGCTGGTTCTCGGTAGCACCGCCTCGACGTGAGGTCTCCTAGTCGGTCAGAGTCACGAAATACCACAGTCGTCTTCCGGCCCCTAGGCGCATCGGAGGTCGAGGCGTTGGCCGGTCCCCCGCGGGGCTTTCGGACGCGGATCGTATCCTCGCGATCGCTCACACCGAGCACGCGCGCGATCGAGCCGGAGAAACCGGCGGGCTTCACGTTCCGGCCCACGCAGTTCACGTTCCTCCAGCTGCAGACGGAGGAGGGCATGGACGCGCGCCCCATGTCGCTCGCGACGAGTCCCACACGCCCGCACCTCGAATACGCGGTCCGTCTCTCGGACTCCGCCTACAAGCGCGCCTTCGCGGCCCTCCGGCCCGATGACGAGGTTCGCGTCTTCGGCCCGATCGGCGACTTCGTCCTGCACGAAACGCGCCCGGCGGTGCTCGTCGCGGGCGGGGTCGGCATCACGCCCCTCAAAGGCATGGCCGAGTACGCGGCGGACAAGGCGTTGCCCATCCCGATTCGGCTCGTCTACAGCAATCGGAGCGAGGACGAGATCGTATATCGACGCGAACTCGAGGCGCTGGAGACCCTGAACCCTCACTTCCGCATGCTCAACACCCTCACGCGCACGACCGACCGCGGCTGGAAGGGCGCGACCGGACGGATTGATCGGGGACTTCTCCAAAAAGCCACCCGTGACCTGGCGGACCCAATCTTCTACGTCAGCGGCACGCCCAGCATGGTCGTCGGGATGCTGCGGTTGCTCCGAAACCTGGAAGTCCCGGATGCGAGCATCGAGGTCGAGGCGTTCCGCGGATACGAATAGGACTCAACGCGTTGGGGAAGCACCAGAGCGGATGACCTCGGGTTCCGGTGGCCCCGGGGATCACCCCTTCTCGATCCGTTCCCGCACGAGGCGGCGGAGGAGATCCGGCGAGACGATGATCTCCCGGTTCAGGGAGACGTTGACGGACGAGATCCCCGGGAGCTTGCCGACGCGCGCAATCCGAGTCGTGACGTCCCCGAGATCGATTCCGCGGCACAGGAGGAACCGCGCGGGCGGTTCCTGCAACTCGTTGATGAGGAAGACGTCGCCCAAGGCCCGGCGCAGGTCGGCCATGGGCACGGCCCCGAATACCGCCGTCGTGTACACGAGCTCTCCCGAGTCGCCAAGGCTTCCGAGCCGGGGCGTGATGAAGAGCAACTCCTCCCGCAGCAGGCGCTCGAGATGCTTCCGCACGGTCTTCGGGCTGAGGCCCGTCGCCTCCGTCAGTTCTTGCAACGGCCTCCTTGGGTCGTCGATGAGCGCGTCGACGATTCGCCATTCGAGCGACGACACGGGGCGGGCTTCCCGTCGTTCGGCCAGCGCTTGTCCGGACGGTTTCGTGCCCAGGCGGGCCGTCAGCTCCCGGACCGTCCGCGCACGGTCCCGTGGCCACGTCTGCACGGACAGACCGCCGTCGAGCTTCCAGGCGACCCATGCGACGTCGGCGACCGCCAAGGCCTCCCGCGCTCCTTCGCGGGTCCATTCCCCCTGGAAGAACACGAGGAGCTCGTCGCGATCGAGGAGGCTCGGATCGACGGAGATCATGTACCCTTGGAAGATCCCGCGGCCCTCGAGCCGCCGGAGCCGGTCGCGGACCGCCGGGGCGGACAGGGAGACGCGACGTCCGAGGGCGCGATAGCTCGCGCGCGCGTCTTCATGGAGGGCGACGAGGAGCCGGAAGTCCTTCGCATCCACGGATGCCGCCGAAGACGAAGGGGCGGATAACGGTTCCCAAAATCGAAAGTCCCGGTTAACACGACCCCAAATCCCACCCCCCCGGTAGCGGGCTCATGCAAACCGACATCGAGGTGCGGCAACCGGCCGCCATCGAACGCAACAAGGCGATCGTGCTGAAATTCTATGGAGAACGCGACCTGAAGGTCCAAGGCGACCTCCTCGCCCCCGAGTTCGTGGGGCGTGCGCTCGGCGTGCCCCGATTCGACCGAGCCGGGTTCCTCCGAGGTCTCGCGGAGCTCTACGCCGCGTTCCCGGACGGCCGCTACGTGAACGACAACATCGTCGCGGAAGGCGACCAGGTCGTGACCGTCGGCCGTTTCCAGGGCACCCACACCGGGGCGTTCCACGGGA
>Ga0209235_1000828_pt1 | contig 16337 bp, 8 predicted proteins | sample GraSoi013_1_20cm_4_FD_185817 | JGI IMG/M metagenome (GOLD analysis project Ga0209235, IMG submission 185817) | Grasslands soil microbial communities from the Angelo Coastal Reserve, California, USA - Sample 09_25_2013_1_20cm (SPAdes) (version 2) | ecosystem: Environmental > Terrestrial > Soil >... | reverse complement strand
CACGAATCAGCGCGAAACGACCGTCGTGTGGGACCGCGAAACCGGCACGCCGGTGCATCACGCCATCGTGTGGCAGGATCGTCGCACGGCCGCTGCGTGCGATCGGCTGAAAGCGCGCGGGCTCGCCCCGCTGATCAAGCGCAAGACCGGCCTCGTCGTGGACGCCTACTTCTCGGGCACCAAGCTCGAATGGATTCTGCGCAACGTCCCCGGCGCGCGCGCCAAGGCGAGGGCCGGCAAGCTGGCGTTCGGCACCGTGGATACCTGGCTCCTCTGGAATCTCACGGGTGGCCGAGTGCATGCGACCGATCCGAGCAACGCCTCGAGGACGATGCTGTTCAACGTGCGGACGGGCGATTGGGACGATGAGCTGCTAAGATTGTTCGGCGTACCGCGCTCAATGTTGCCGGCGGTGCGCTCCTCAAGCGAAGTGTATGGCGAGACGACGCTGTTCGGTGGCGCGATTCCGATCGCGGGCATCGCGGGCGACCAGCAGGCAGCGCTGTTCGGCCAGGCGTGCACCGAGCCCGGCATGGTAAAGAACACCTACGGCACCGGCTGTTTCATGCTGATGAACACCGGCACGAAGCCGATCGTGTCGAAGCATAATCTCCTGACGACCGTGGCGTGGCGCATCGGCAAGCGCACCGAGTACGCGCTCGAAGGCAGCATCTTCATCGCGGGCGCAGTCGTGCAGTGGCTGCGCGATGGGCTGGGCATCATCAAGTCGTCGTCGGAAGTCGAAGCGTTGGCTTCGCAGGTCACGGACCCGGAGGGCGTGTATCTCGTCCCCGCGTTCGCCGGGTTGGGTGCGCCCCATTGGGACCAATACGCGCGCGGCCTGGTCGCGGGCGTCACGCGCGGCACGACCGCGGCCCACATCGCGCGTGCGGCGCTCGAAGGAATCGCGTTTCAGGTGGCCGACGTGCTACGGGCGATGGAGGCCGACGCGAAGATTAAACTGAAGGAGCTGCGTGTGGACGGCGGCGCGTCGGCGAACAATCTGCTGATGCAGTTTCAGTCGAACCTGCTTGACGTCCCCGTGGTGCGGCCCAAAGTCACCGAGACCACAGCACTCGGCGCCGCGTATTTGGCCGGATTAGCGGTCGGCTATTGGAAGGATCAAAAACAGATTGCCGCGCAGTGGCAGGTCGATCGCCGCTTCACACCAGCAATGAAGCAAGCGCAACGCAAGCAGCTCGAGTCAGGGTGGCAAAAGGCGCTCGATCGGGCGAGACGGTGGGAAGAGGCGCGCTGAGCTAGTTCGACCGCGCTCCAGCCGTCCCGAAAATACCCACCGAGGTCGGAATCGCCGCGCGCTGAGGGTGCGGGAAGATGCGCGCAATGAGCTGGGCAGCCGATTCGCCGTTCAAACGTGGCGGAACGCCGGGATGATGAACGCCATAGGCGGACAGCCGGGCGAGCGGTCCGAGCAATCCCTTTCTCACGGCTTCGTCCAGCACCGGCGTTCTCGACGCGACCGAGTCATCGGCGATGGAGGCGACCGCCTCATCGAACAGACGCACCTCCAGCGCGTCGACCAGCGAGTCAAACATGGCGATGCGCACGTGCGGGCCGATCGATTTCAAGGCTCCGTAGCCTCGAGTCGCCCACAATAACTGATGCTGCAGTCGCACGTAGAGCCCGCCATCCGGCAATAGATGGGAACGATCTCCAGTGAGTCGTGCCGCTTCCTCAACGAGCGGCCAGGCTAACGCGGGCTGACCCTTGCTCAGGTGGAGATCCGCACGTGCCATCAGCGCGCTCACTTTGTGGCGCCAGAGTCCCGATCGCCGCGCACCGTCGTCGCAACGTTCCACTGCCAGTTCCGCTTCTGACGCGTTGCCCAGGACCAGAGCCAATCGTGCGATGTTGGAATACGCCTCGGCCCATGCGCGCGGCGTGGTGAGCGTTTCGAGCGCGGCAACCACTACCCCCATGCTGTCGACCGCAGCGCCGAAGCAGCCGAGATCGTGATACAGGTTCCCGAGAATCAAACGGCTCTGTAGCACTGCTCCTTGATGGCCGGACCGTTCGGAGACCACGACGTTCTCGCGAAACACTCTGGTCGCGTCCGCGAATCGACCCATGCCTCGATAGGCAATGCCCAGCGTGTTCAACACACGGCGCAACTCCACCAGCAGCCCCAGCGATTCCAGCACGGGCGCTGCGAGCGTGAGCCGCTGCACGGCTTCGGCAAACTCGCCGCTCGCGAGCGCACACTGCCCCAGGGTGAGGTTCGCCAGGGCAACGCACTCGGGGCTCGCAGGTGACGCGGCAATTTTCGCCGCCAACGCCTCGGCGTCCGCCCGCGCGGCGATGTCTCCCGCATCGATCGCAACTTCCAAGCGTGTGTAGTTCGCGCGGAGCAAGAACGGCGTGGCGTCTGCTTGTTCGGCTAACGCAATCGCCTGCTGCGCCGCCCGCATGATCGCGTCATCCCCGCCCAAACGCGCGCGCTGCAGCGCATCGGCACGAATCAGCGCGGCAAGGGCCCGATCCGTCGGGGAAGCGGTGTCGTCCCGCCAGTCGTCCAACGCGTCCAGCGCGCGTTGATACTGCGCGGCTGCGGCCAAGGCATGGGCCAACAGCAACCGGAGCCGTGACTCCGGCGGCACAGTGTAGGCCCTGAGCAACCAGGTCAGCAGTCGCTCCGCCTCGCGCGGCGCGCCATGCGCGATCGCGATCTCGGCGGCGACGAGCCCGGTCTTCATGGCTTGCTGCTCCAGACCCGCGCCGATGTAGTGATGAACGAGCTCGAGCGGATTTCCTTCCCTCAGGCGTTGCGCGAATTGCGCGTGGTGGTACATGCGCCGGTCGGTTCCCATCGCGTGATACACATACGCCCGGTACAGCTCATTCTTGAATGACAGCCGGCCTTCCTCCACGCGGCCGACGCCCCGATCCAGCATCTCGAGCACCACGCGCTCGCTCGCCCCTTCGGTCAATCCGAGTAGACTCGAGACGTCCTGCGGCGACATCGCCTTGCCCGCGACCGCGAGTACCTGGAGTACGTGCTGGGCGTCGGTCGACAGACCACCGTACTGTCGCGCGAAGGCTGCGCGCAAATCCTCCGGCGGCGCCCACGATAACGCCACACCATCGCCGATGCTCTCGGCCGCAACCAGTGAGTCCTCCTGGTGCATGCGCCAATCGGTCAGGAGCACCTCGATGTGATACGGATTTCCCTGCGCCAGACGTACGATCGCATCGCGAATCTCGGCCTCCGGCGGTTTGGAGTCCGTCGAGAGATCGCGGATGAGCGTCAAGGCTTGCGAACGATCGAGCGGGTGGAGCTCCACTGTTTCCGTCCACGGCAACCCGCTCACCTCGCCCGGGCGGGCTCCTGCGAGGATGAACGCGAGTACGCTCCCCGGTCGCCGTGTCACCAGGAATAGCACTTCCTGACTGGCAGGATCGAGAAACTGGAGATCGTCGAACGCGAGCAACACGGGGCCGTCGTCCGCCACGGCTTCGATCATGCGCAGCACGGCTTCAGCAACTCGCAGACGAATCGAGTCGGTCGGCGCTGCGGGGGCTTCGGGGATGCCAGGGTAGATCGCGCGCAGACCTGGACACACGCGCGTCGCCTCTGCCAGCCAGTGCGGGTCGGTGCCGCCGGCCGCCGGATCTCGCCCCAGAGCGGTGATGAGCTCCGAAATCCCCGCGTAGGGAATGCCTTGGCCGATTTCCTGACACGAGACCGTGAACACCGGCCAGGCCCGCGCCTGAAGCGACGTGGCGAAGCGGCGGATCAGCGAGCTCTTCCCGATGCCTGGAGCGCCGCTGATCAAGCAGGTCTCGTAGTCGGGGCGCGCGCGATCGACCACGCTATTCGCGATCGCCTCCAGCCGTCCCAGCTCGGCCCCACGGCCGATGAGTAAGTGTGGCCGCATGCGTCCCTCGTCCAACGCAGCCGTTGCGCCGGCAACGGCAGGTCGCTCGCCGCGTTCCAGACGGCGGAAGAGCCGCGCGATCTCGGGATTCGGATTGGTGCCGAGCTCGGCTCGGGCTCGCTCGATGTGATGCTTGAGCAACCGCACGGCGGCTACGGTATCGCGGTCGAGCAACGATCGCTCGGCGAGCGCGTACACGGCCTCCGCGCACAGCGGGTCGATCTCATAGAGCGCTGCCGCGAGCCCTTGCGTCTCTGCCGCATCGCCTCGAGCGCGCGATGCCTGAAGTGCCGCGCGCAGCGTGTCACGCGCCTCGATCCTCAGCCGGGCGCGCGCACCGTCGACCCAATGCGAGAACTCGGCGCTGCCACAGTCTTCGAGGCCTCGCAGGGGTTCCGCCGCCATCGTTGCGCCGGCGCCGTGCTGTAGGGTGGACAGGTCGGACGGCAACTCCGCCAGCATCTGCACGTCCTCTTCACCACCGGTCACGGCATCACGGCCCAGGCGGGAGCGAATGGCGAGCAACGCCTGCGAGAGCGAATGCCGGCCTTTCGCGGCAGGAACGTCCGGCCAGAGCAAATCCACCAGACGATCACGCGGGATGGGGCGCGCGCGTCCCTCGAAATGCAGGTACAGGAGGACAGCGAGGTGTTTCTTGGTGCGGAACCGAACGGGCGCGCCGGGCCCCGGCGTCCCCCCGCGAACGAGCTCTGGCGGTCCGAAAACGTTGAGCTGAAGGTGAGCAGTCACAATGTGTTGAGACTTGGATGAGGACGGGCGGCCAGCTTGCCTGCGTCTAAGGTACCGCACGCTCCCAATAGCGCTAGGAAGGGGGTGACGCTCTATGACGCTGTTTACGCTGCTGGTTGAGGCTCTCTCTGATTACGTCATTGCGTGGTAAACGAGACCGCCTAGGGGGCTACCCCGCTTGGCGACGACGACGAACGAGCCTCCAGAACTGACGATCGCCGATGACCGTCACGGGGTGCCCCTTCGCGGCAAGGCGGCCGATCTCAATGAGCTTCGTGCCGCCGCCCGCACCCGCGATCTGTAGTGGGTTGGGTCGCCCGCGGACGAGGACATCGGTGGCGCGGCCGGGTTTCGTTTGGACGATCGCGCCCGCTCTGCGCGCGGCGGCGATCGCTTCGCTTCGCGGGTGGCTCAGGAAGCCGGTGAACGACAGCCGCTTCCCCTTGAGACTCTGCACTCGGCCGAATTGCGGCGCCGTGCGCGCGTGCTGCAGCGCGGTCATCAGCTCGCCCGCTGCCTCGTAGCGCCGGCCGCGTACGCCGAGGCAGCGGTGAATGACCTCTTTCAGATGATCACTGCACGGCAGCCGCCGGACATCGCGGCTGCGAATCGGACTGGCGATGTCGCCGCGGAGCAGCATGACGGCGATCAGCCCGACTTGATAGATGTCGTCGCGCTGCTGCCAGCGCCGCACCTTTCCCCACGCGATCTCCGTTGGCGCATTGAGCACGTTGAATGCGTCCGCAGTGACGCCGCGACGCGTCAGCTGGTGCGTGGCGATCCCAAAATCGCCGAGCTTCAGCTGCTCGTGCTCGCATACGAACACGTTGAACGGCGTGAGGTCCCGGTGCAGCGCCTGACCGCGATGCAGCGCGTCGAGCACGGCCAGGATCCCGGCGATCTCGCGACGGACGAGGCGCTCCGGCTGCGGCCCCTTGCGCGCGAGCCAGGCGCCCAGGTCTCCGTGCATCGCATATTCCATGGCCAGGCAGTAGCGCGTGCGGGCACCGTCGGCGATGACGAACCGGTCGAGGACGCGCAGCGCGCGCGGCTCGCGGCCCAGGAGCTCTGCGAAGTATGACTCGCGCAGCCAGGGGGCGAGGCGGTCGGTGATCTTGACGCAGATTTGAGCGGGCAGCCCATCCCGACGGTTGGACGTGGCGAGGTAAACCTCCCCAAAACCTCCCTTGCCGATCAGCTCATGCAACTGATAGGTTCGCCCGCTCTCCGAGCTGTAAACTGTCAGCAACACCGCGGGCTTCGCCGTGTGCTCGGCGCCGGGGCGGGCCGGGGCGGGGGGCCGGGGGGGGCGCGCGGCGGTCGCAGTGCGTGTCATCGTGCGGGGCGCCATGAGGAGTAGTAATTGAGGCAGCGGCGTCGTGCCGTCAAGCTGGTTGTCGCCACGAATTCCATCGCCCGGCGACGACTGCACAATCAACATCTCGTGTCGCCGACGTTGACCGAGGCTGAAGAGGTGGTTCGCACCCTCGGCGCGGTGCAGGCACAGGACTATCTGGGCGCCAGGTGGGCGATCGCGCAGCGAGCCACCGGATTAGCCGAAACGGATGTCGAGGGCGCGATTGCCGGTGGCGCGATCCTGCGAACCCACGTCCTGCGGCCCACCTGGCATTTCGTGCTGCCGGAAGACGTTCGCTGGATGCTCGAGCTTACGGCACCCCGGATTCGCGGCGCGATGGCGTTCTACTATCGCTACCACGAGCTCGACGCGACAGTGTTCCGCAAGAGCCACGCGGCCATCGAACGGGCGCTGCGCGACGGCCACTGCCTCACGCGAGGCGAACTGAGCGCTGCACTGGAACGCGCCAGCGTCGACGTTTCTGGACGCGTCATAGGTCTCCTGATGCAAGCCGAGCTCGACCGCCTCATCATCAGCGGACCGCGGCGCGGGAAACAATTCACGTACGCACTGTTTGACGAGCGCGTCCCCACAGCGGCGACTCGCGACCGGGACGACACACTGCACGATCTGACGCGCCGCTACTTCGCGACGCGCGGGCCGGCCACCGTGCATGACTTCGCGTGGTGGTCGGGACTCACGGTCGCCGACGCGAAACGCGGCGTGGAGAGCGCCGCGTCATTCCTCGTTCGCGAAACGCGCGACGGCGTGGCGTATTGGCATGCCCGCGCTTCGCGCACGCCGCGCTCGACGCGAGTCGCCCATCTGTTGCCGAATTTCGACGAGTATTTCGTCGGCTTTCGCAACCGGTCGGCAATTGCGGAGCGGCTGCGCGGAGTCTTCCCGGATCGTCGGGTCGACGCGCTCATGGGACACGTCGTCTGCATTGACGGGCAGATCGTCGGCGGTTGGCGGCGGACGCTCGGCAAAACGGCAGAGGTGGAGTTGCGGCTCCTGGTCCCGTTGACGACGCCAGAGCACCGTCTGGTGCGAGCCGCGGTGGAGCGCTTCGGCCGGTTTCTTCAGTTACCGCTGCGGGTGCTCCTTGCCGTCTCACGGACCCCGCGATAACGTCACGCTGTCTCGTTCGAGCGGGCGTCCGGGGCGTGATTCACCTTCTACCACTTCTCCTCCAATTCACATGAACAAACGTATCCCCATTGTGTTGATGGTTCTCCTCCTCATTGCCGCCCAAGCTTTTGCTCAGCAACGCATCATTAGCGGGAAACTGACGAGTCAGCAGGGCACTCCGCTGGCCGGAGTATTGGTGGCCGTCAAAGGGACGATCGCCAGAACCGAGACCAACAATGAAGGGCAGTATTCCATCCGCGCGGAGGCGGGCCAGGTTCTGCAGTTCAGTTACATCGGAACCGCAATGGTGGAGCGGATTGTCGCTGCCGACGACGTCATCAATGTCGAGCTCCGCCGGGCCGCGTTGGATCTCGACGCCCTCGTCGTGACGGCGTTAGGACAGACCGCGCCGCAGCGATCGTTCGGATATGGGCAGCAAACCGTCCCCGGCGACGCCATCGCTCAGACGCAACGGCCGAACTTCATTAACGCATTGCAGGGACGCGTCGCCGGGTTAGATGTGACCAGCACGTCCGGGGTTCCAGGCGCCTCGTCATCGATTACGATCCGCGGCGTCAGCTCGATCAGCAGTAGCAATCAGCCGCTGATCATCGTCGACGGACTGCCGATGGACAACCGGACCCTCAACACGGGAGTGCTGGCGTCCGAATTGAGCTCGACGACCGCATTCAGTAACCGTGGCGTGGATTTCACGAACCGCGCGGCAGATCTGAATCCGAACGACATCGAGACGGTCACCGTCTTGAAGGGACCCGAGGCCTCCGCCCTGTACGGCATCGATGCGGCGAACGGGGCCATCGTCATCACGACCAAGCGCGGCAGATCCGGGGGTGGCTTTACCTACAGCAATAGCTTCCGCGTCGAACACAGCAGGGCCAATCCGGTGCTCCAGCGCGTCTACGGCCCGTCGACCATTTCGGGCACACTGGGCGCGTTCCAGTACTTCGGAAACCCGTATCCCTCGGGCACGCAGTTCTACGACAACATTGGCGGGTTCCTGAAAACGGGCGTCACACAGACTCACGACTTGTCGTTCAGTGGGGCGACACCGGACAACACGATCAACTATCGGCTCGGCACGTCGATCGACAAGCAGGACGGAGTGGTGCGGAATTCAGGATATAGTCGGGTCAATGTCACCGGCGCGTCGCAGGCGCAGATCAAGCCGTGGCTGAACACGGACCTGTCGATGGCCTACACCTACGCGAACAACGATCAGGTTTACAAGGGAGACCTCGGCCCACTGATCGACTTGATGCTCTGGCCGCAAACCGACAACGCGCAGAATTATCTCACACCCGCGGGTACGCGGCGCCGCTTGACCAGCTTGTCCGCCGGGGCGGAAATCGATAATCCCTACTTCAACGTCGTCAAGAACAAGTTCAATTCCAAAAATACGCGTATCATGGCGAACATCGGCTTCCTGATCACGCCGTTTTCGTGGGGGAGCGTGAAGAGCAACATCGGCACCGATAACTACACGAACCAGAACCTCATCCTTCGCAACCCCGAAAGCTTCGCCGGCAACGCCTCGGGCGGCATCCTCGACCTGGCCGACGTCATCACCCGCAACCTCAGTGCGCAAACGATCCTGAACTTCAACAGCCACCCATTGACCAACAGTCTCTCGATCAGCGGGTTGCTGGGCCACTCGATTTCCGACCTCAAGTCGACCGCCGATGCGGCCGTCGGTACCGGGTTCCTCGACCCCAATTTCGTGTCGATGAACAACACGAGCGCACGGCTGCCGAAGACCACGATCGAGCAACGGCGCGTGGTGAGCGCCTACGGCCGGGCCGAACTGGATTACAAGAACTACCTCTATCTCACCGTGACCGGTCGTAATGACTGGACTTCAACGATTCCTCGGCCGAGAAACGCATTCTTTTATCCCTCTGTCTCCGCGAGCTTCATTTTCTCGGACGCCTTTCCGGGGGTGGGGCGGTTCGTCACCGGCAAGCTGCGCGCGGCATATGCGGGCGCCGGAAAAGACGCACGTCCCTACGCCTATCGCCCAGTATTGGAAAACAAGACGACCTCCTACGGCGGGTACGGCTACGGCTTTACCGGTCCCAACCTGGCTTTGAAGCCCGAATTCGCGCGATCCTACGAGGTCGGGGCCGAACTGAGCTTCCTGCATGACCGGCTCGGTCTCGATGCGACCGTCTATCGCAAGGTCACGCTGGACCAAATCGTCAACGATGTCCGCGGCAGCTACGGGACGGGATTCATTCTGTTCAACGTGAACGGCGCGTCGACGCGCAGCCGGGGACTGGAACTCACCGTGCGCGGCTCGCCGATTGTAAAGCCCGATTTCTCCTGGGATTTCACGGCCAACTGGACCAGCGCCGGGCAGATCGTGACGTCGCTGCCGCGCGGTATACCGGAATCCTACGTCTCCGATACGTGGCTGTATGGGAACGTGCGCAACGGAGTGATGCACGGCCTGTCCACCATGTCGCTGACGGGCACGTTCTATCTCCGGAATAACCGCGGGAACCTCTTGATCGACCCCTCGACGGGGTTGCCGATTCGCTCGACCACGTTCATCGATGCCGGCTACGATCGCCAGCCCGATTTTACGATCGGCTTTGGAAACACGTTCCGCTACAAACGGCTGTCGCTCGATTTTCTGCTCGACATCCGCAAGGGCGGCGACATTTTCAACGCCACCGAGCATTACCTCACGGTTCGCGGGCTCAGCAAGGAGACGTTGGACCGCGACACGCCGCGCGTGATCAAGGGCGTGCTGCGCGACGGGAACGAGAACAGCGCGAATCCGACTCCCAATAACATCGTCATCATCCCGAGTGTGCAGACGTCCTACTACACCAACATGAGCGAAGAGCTGTTCATCCAGAGAAACATCAACTGGCTGAGACTCCGGGATGTGCAGCTGACCTACCAGTTGCCGACGCGATTCCTGGGGGCGCGCAATGCCAGCCTCTTCCTCCTGGGCACTGACCTATTTGTCATCACGAACTACACCGGTCTCGATCCGATCGTGAACGGCAACGACGCGGCGGTCGGAGGCTCGGGAGGCACGGGCATCGACTTCGGCAACTTCCCGATGCCGATCGGCATCAACGTCGGCGTCCGGCTGGAGTTCTGACGATGAAAACAATCCATGCCGCCGTGCTCATCGGAGTTTTGAGCTCAACAGTCGGTTGTACGGATTTCTTGAACGTCAACACGAACCCCAACGGCCCGCAGTCGGTATCGGCGAACCTGTACCTGCCGCCGATGCTGCACTGGATGGTGACGTCGCCGCAGTTTGATGGGCGATTCGTAGGCCGCTACGCGCAGGAGTGGACGCTCCCCGGAACGAGTCTCAGTACGTGGGACCGCATGGGCTATGACGCGACCAGCGACAATGGGGCGCAACAATGGCGTGACGTGTACTGGTCCCTCGGCCAGAATCTCATCGACATGAATACCAAAGCCGAGGCGGAGCAACGGTGGGACCTGCTCGGCGTCGGACTGATTCTGAAGGCCTGGGGCTGGCAGGTGCTGACCGATCTGCACGGCCCCATCATTATCAAGGAAGCGTTCGACGAATCGCGCACCCGGTTCGACTACGACCCACAAGACTTTGCGTATTCGGAAGTGCAACGCCTCCTGGACAGCGCCATTGTGGTCCTCAAGCGAACCGACGGCGCCGTCGATCAGGGATACCTCGCGGTCGGCGACCACATCTACAACGGGGACCGCACGAAGTGGCTGAAACTCGCGTACGGGATGCTCGCCCGGAACCTGAATCACTTTTCCAACAAGACGTCGTCCTATGATCCGGCGCGCGTCATCCGCGTGGTCGATTCATCGTTCACCGGCAACGCCGATGATGCCCTGCTGGCGTATCCCTGCACGTCCACGGACTTCGCGGACTGCAATTTCTGGGGCCGCAACAGAAACAACATCACGCCGTACCGGCAAACGCAGTTCGTGGTGGGCCTGATGAACGGCACGCAATTCGGCGGGACGGTCGACCCGCGGATGAGCCGCATGCTGGCGATCGACTCGGCGAACACGACCTATCGAGGCCTGGATATCAACCAGGTCGGTTTTGGTGCCCTCACGCCACCCCAGCAGCCGAGGAATTTCTTTGGCTACGTCAGCACTGGTGGGCTGGGACTACCCAGCCGCTATCTGTTCGCCGATAGGTCGAGAATTCCATCCATGACCTACGCGGAATTGCAGTTCATCAAGGCGGAGGCCGCGTTGCGGATGGGAGACGCCGGACTGGCGCGGACCGCGTACATCAACGGCGTGTCTTCCCACATGGATTTCGTGAACGCGCGAAACCTGGACGCGGGCCAGACACCCACGCAGATCACGGCGGCGGAGAAGGCGGCGTTCCTGGCGGATACGAACATCGTCCCCGCCACGATAACGATGTCGCACATCATGTCGCAGAAATTCATCGCGCTGTGGGGCTGGGGTCACAACGAAATCTGGATGGATATGAGACGCTACCACTACACCGATAATTATCCCGTGACGACGACGGTGGAGGTGTTCCGCGGATTCGCGCCTCCCACATCGCTGTTTTCAGACAACGGTGGGCTAGTCGTCCAGCGGATCAGACCGAGGTACAATTCGGAATACGTCTGGAATTTCCCGGCGCTGAAAGCCATCGGCGCGGACGCTCCCAATTATCACACCATACCCCTTTGGATCACGCAGCCATGAAGAGCCATCGCATTCTCGCGGGGATCCTCTGCATCGCGGCGGTCGCGTCGTGCGACAAGAACGCCGTTCAGCAGTTGCCCTTCGAACCGGTCTCCGGAGCTCAGATCAAGTTCTTCAACTTCGGCCTGAATGCGCCGGGGGTGAACTTCTACGCCGACAATGCAAAAGTCGGGACCACGACGGATCCGTTGGGCGTGCGGTACAGCTTCGCGGCAGCGAACGGAGCCTACACCGCCATCGCGGCGGGCCAGTATACGTTCTCGGGCCGAATCGCGGCCGGGACCAACAAGGATACGACGATTGCCACAGTCACGACGACGGTTGCGGATGGGAAACCCTACTCCCTCTACATGAGTGGGCTTTACAATCCGACGACAAAAACCGTTGACGCCTTCATTCTGGATGACACGTTCAGTGGAACGCTGAATGATTCGACTGCCTATGTCCGATTCGTAAACGCGATCTACAACGCCCAGCCTCTGAATCTGTATGCGGCGAACGCCTTCACCAACGACACACTGTCTCTTGGAGGCGCAGTAGCGTATCAAGGCGCAGCGGCCTTCACAGCCATTCCGACGGGGATATACAACCTGTTCGCGCGTTACACGGATTCGACCACGATTAAGGTGACCCGCACGGCCCAGTCCTTTTTGGGCGGCCACCTATATACGATTACAGCTCGCGGAGACATCACCATCACATCCACGACTGCTACCAATCGGCCGTTTCTGGATAACACAGCCAACCGATAAGGGCTCGCTGTAGAGAATCGACGCGAGGCTACTGCGGCTTCCCCGCAAGTATGCCGTAAACGTCGACCTCTCCTTTGGTCCCGATATACACCCGTCCCGCTGCGACCGTCGGCATCGCGAACCGCAAGGCCGTCCCTGCCCTGTCCCGCGCGGCGTTTGACTCACTGCTGTACAGCTCGGTCCCGACATCCGCCCCGTCGAACGCGTGCAGAATCGCGTGCCGATCTACGCCATTCCACGTCCTCGTCTCGACCACCCAGACAATGCCGTCGGTCGTACCATTTGCCGAAATCGTCGGTGTGGCGCCCGGATCGGTGAAGACCTGCGTCCCCTTGGTCAGGGGCGCTGCGCTCAGCCTGCCGTTCGCAAACCCGAACTCCTTCACGACGTCGTTACTCCACAGCGAGTACACGTGTCCGTTCCAGTACGCGGACGCGCCCATCACGAGCCCCGGCGCTTTCATCGCCTGCACGGCGCCGCGATTCGCTGCGGGGTCGAACTTCCCCATCCGGTCGCGATCGAGCAGATACACGCTGCCGTCCTTGCCGCCAACGAACAGAAAATGATCGGGGATGAGCAGCGGACCGCCCGATCCCAGATCGCCGTCCGTCTCCTCGAGCGTCTTCTCATTTCCCGGCGTGAAGTAATCGCTCACGACGAACCCGTGCGCGCCGAGCGTGAGCTGTAAGACGGTGTCGCCGTAATCGAGGTGCTGGCTGGTACCGGCCGAGAAGGTGCCATTCCCCGTGACTGCGTAGATACGACCCTGGCGGTCGGCTGCGAGGCCCGCGTCCCCCTGCCAGATCCCGCCGTCGTTGCCGTCCGGTACCCCGTGCTGACGCGCGGATCTGCACTGCCGCGTGCCGCGGCGCGCCGGTCGCCACATCGAGCGCATGCAGGCGCTGCACGTACTGCCCATGCTCCCTCGTTCTCGCGAGCACGTAGATCGTACCCGTCGCGGTGTCGATGACTGGGGTGGACGTGATGCCGACTTCGGGCCGAATGAAGGGACACCTGGACATCGCTTGTCGGAACAGGCCCAGCTCCTTCCGTCACAGCGGAGAGGTCGACATGCCACAACGGCTCGGCAGGCGCCGCGGCATCGAACGCGTAGACGGAGTTGTGCTCGGTCGCGACGTAGATGACGGCGTGCGTGCCTTTCGATGGAATGTTCACCGACGGGAGATAGAGCACCTGGGCATACACGTCGCCGTCCACCGTGATGACGTGGATCTTGCCGAACGTCACAGTGTTCACGGTGCGCGGGGTCAGCTGCGTTTCTGTGGGGTACGCGCCGGTTCGCGCATTATCGTACTGCGCGGTTGTGACTTGACCGAGAACCGTGCAGGGCCATGGGAGTAGTAGAGCGAGCGCGCCGAACGCCGATCGAGACACTGCGGAATTCTAGGAGCGAGTCCCGGACATGACAACCAACAAAGCGCTTCTTGCCGCGCTCCTGCTCATCGCGCTCGTGTCGGGGCTCGTGCTGCTGTCGCGTTGGTTCGTCGCGCACCGCGCGATCCTGGTCGAGCGCGTGGTGCAATGGTGGCAGCGTCTCGTCCGGACGCCCGTCATGCAGCGGCTCAAGGCCCGCTATCCGCGGCTCTGTAAGTTTTTGGCGGCGCGGTTTGCTCACGGCGAGTATCTGGGCTTACACCTCACCGTGGGACTGGCGATCAGCCTTGTCGGTCTTTGGATCTTTGCCGCTCTGACCGAAGACGTCGTTCACCTGGATCCGATCACGCGGTTTGACCAAACGCTGCTTGACTGGCTGCGCGCGCATGCCGGATCGAGCGGTCTCAGCATCGCCCGGGCGATCAGCACTCTCGGCTCGGCCTATGTGATGATCGGATTGGCGCTAAGTGTGGGGTCCCTGCTCGCCATTCGACGGCAAGGCCTGTTACTCGAAGGCTGGATCACCGCGTTCCTTGGCGGGGCCGTTCTCAATACCGCCCTCAAGAGCGCGATTCATCGGCCGCGACCCGCGCATTCGGCGATCCTCTCGTATCAGAGCTGGAGTTTTCCGAGCGGCCACGCGATGGAATCGCTGATCGGGTATGGCATGTTGGCGTATCTCCTGATTGTCATGATCCCCGGCACCCCGGCGCGACGTCTCGGCATCGTGCTGTGCACGTCGCTCCTCGTGCTGGCGATTGGTTGGAGCAGGCTCTACCTCGGTGTTCACTACTTCAGCGATGTCGTGGGGGGGCATGCGGCAGGCGTGCTGTGGTTGTCGGCGTGTATCTCCGGGCTCGAGGTGAGCCGGCGGTGGCAGGCTGCACAGGGAGGTCACGAGCGCACCTGACTTTCCCTGACCTCTGCCTGAAACAACCATTTTCGCGGTTCCGTCGTCCAACCTAATAACCCACATCCAGGCTCATCATGCTGCTCGGATTGCCGCTGCTCGCCGCCGTCGCGCTCGCCAGTCAGTCTCCCGATCTCCGGCCGCCCGGCAACCCAGCGGACAAACCGCCTCCGCCGAAAGCCGCTATCGCGACCCGCGCCGCTCGGCCGCCCGTCATCGACGGGCGCGACGACGATGAGGTCTGGCACGAGGCGCTGCCCATCACCGAGTTCCAGGAATGGCGGCCCAGTGAGGGCGGAGCACCGAAGCTGCCGACCGAGGCGAAAATCGCGTACGACGCGGCCAACTTGTACATCTTCGTCCGCGCCTTCGACCCGCATCCCGACAGCATTATCACCGTCCTCGCCCGCCGCGATTACTTCACGCCAACCGACTTGATTGGAGTCTTTATCGATCCGTATCACGATCGCCGTACGGGTTTCGAGTTCTGGGTCAATCCCTCCCGGGTGAAGCTCGACGCGCAGATCTACAATGATGGGAACGAAGATTTCGCCTGGGATGCGGTGTGGGACGTCGCAACGCGCATCGATTCGCTCGGCTGGACCGCCGAGTTTCGGATCCCGCTGTCGCAGCTTCCGTATGGCCGGCAGCGGAGCCACACCTTTGGCTTGACCATCGATCGCGACATCTACCGTTACTCCCAGCGGGTGAGTTGGCCGCTCTTCCGTCAGTCACAGGCAGGGTTCGTGTCGCAGTTCGGCGAGCTCGCTGGCCTCGATAACCTCGAGGAGCCGCGTCGGCTCGAAGCCGCGCCCTATCTCGTTACCAAGAACGTTTCCCACATCAGCAACAACACGCTGGGCCGCACGCAGGACCTGACTATCGGCGGCGACTTTAAGTACCGCGTGGCGCCGAACCTGAAGCTCGATGCCACGATCAACCCGGACTTCGGCCAGGTCGAAGCGGACCCTGGGGTGCTCAACCTCACGGCGTTCGAGACGTTTTTTCAAGAGAAACGGCCGTTCTTCGTCCAGGGTGCGGGGCAATTCCAGATGAACGTAAACTGCACCGCGGTGAACGACTGTTCGACCGGTGAGGGACTGGTCTACTCGCGACGCATCGGACGCGCACCCGAATTGTCTGGAGTTTACTCCGACACCACGTCCCCGGCGTTCACGACGATCCTCGGCGCCGCAAAGCTCACCGGGCGCCTGCCAGGCGGCCTGACGATTGGGGCGGTGGACGCGGTCACCGCGCATGAGCGAGGCACGGGAGGCGTGACGATCGAACCCACGACCAATTACGGCGTGCTCCGCCTGCGTCAGGATCTGCGCGGGGGCGAGACGAGCGTGGGCGGCATCGTCACGGCCGTGAATCGCAACAACGATTCCTGGAGCGCACCGTACTTACTTTCGAGCGCCTACGTCGGTGCGCTC
>Ga0209235_1000825_pt1 | contig 16361 bp, 7 predicted proteins | sample GraSoi013_1_20cm_4_FD_185817 | JGI IMG/M metagenome (GOLD analysis project Ga0209235, IMG submission 185817) | Grasslands soil microbial communities from the Angelo Coastal Reserve, California, USA - Sample 09_25_2013_1_20cm (SPAdes) (version 2) | ecosystem: Environmental > Terrestrial > Soil >... | reverse complement strand
CGGTTTCGAGCTTCACGCCGGGGGGCAGGGTCTGCTGGATGCCGGGCAGGGCCTCGCGAATCCGGCGTGCCACCTCGATGAGATTCGCCTTGGACTGCCGGACGACGCCGATCGCGACCGCGGGATTCCCATTGTAGCGGAATATCGAGCGATTGTCCTCGGGCCCGAGCTCGACGTTCGCCACGTCCTTGAGCTTGACGAGCTGCCCGCCCTGGCTTGCGACCGCCAGCTCCCCGAATTCCCGCGGCGTCTTCAGTTCGCCCAGTGACCGGACCGAGAACTCCCGCCGCGTCGATTCGATCCGGCCGGCGGGAATCTCGACGTTGCGCGCGTTGATCGCGCCTTCCACGTCCTGCACGGTCAGGCTCCGGGCCGACAGCTGGTCGGGCTGTACCCACACCCGCATGGCAAAGCGCCGCTCGCCGTAAACCCCGGCGCTGCCGACGCCCGCCAGACTCTGCAGCCGTGCCTTCACCAGGCGGTCGGCGACATCGGAGAGCTGCATCAGGTCGTAGTTCGGGCTGCTCAGGGCCAACCAGTAAAATGGCTGCGCGTCGGCCTGCTGCTTCGCGATCACCGGCTCGAGCACGTCGACCGGCAGCCGCCCCCGTACCCGCGACACTTTGTCGCGCACGTCCTGCGCGGCGATGTCGACGGGCCGGTCGAGGTTGAACTCGAGAGTGATCTGGCTGTTCTCCTCCGAAGAGGAGCTCGAAAGCGTGCGCAGTCCCTGGATCGTGGACAGTTCTTCTTCCAGCACGTCCGTCACCGCGGTTTCGACGACCTGCGCATTGGCGCCAGGCAGGGTCGTCGAGACCGAGATGATGGGAGGATCGATGTCCGGGAGCTCGCGCACCGACAGCCGGGTGTACCCGATGACGCCGAAGAGGACGAGGGCGGCGCTCGCCATGCTGGCGAGCACCGGGCGCCGAATCGCAACCTCGGAGAGCTTCATGCCTGAATGCGTCCTTTCACCTCGGACGGGTGTGACCCATCGCCTCTACTGTAAACGAACGGGGCTCCGCGAAATCGACACGTCGAACGATCCCGTTCAGCGCCGCACGGCTTCATTTGCAGGATGAAAAGCTAACCGGGACTCCGGTCGTTCGCAGGGGCGACCCGACGGCTCGCCTCGATCCGTAAGTACCCCCGCACTCCGGTGGCTCCGCCGTCAGGCGAGGTTCGTGCCCGAATACACGGCTTGGTTCATGTCGTTGACGATCACGTACGTCGACGATGCCGAGCCCGTTTCTGCACGAGCGTATCTTGCCGTGAGGACGGTCCGGCCAACGGTGCCTTCGACGAAGGGGCGGATCCCGCCTTGGCGTCCCTCGCGCCGTCGGGAAGCAGATGGAAACGTCCCCGAGTTTCGTGTAGGATCAAGAGCCAGCCTGGAGCCCGGACGCTTCGGTGGGGTGCGCTTCACATCCCATCGCCCTCGTGCGTATGAATGGAGCCGAGACAGGAGCCCTGCCACTCAAGATGGTGACTGCAAGCGAGCCTTCTCCCACGCGCCGGATGGGAGCGCGGGCGCTGGCCGCGCTCGCGGCGCTCGCCGCCGCCTGCTTCCCCAACCCCCCGGGCGTGCGGGGCGTCGCCGGGACGGCCCCGACCCCCAGCGTGTTCTGGACACCGCCGCGCGAGCGGGGGGCGCGGGACACCACCCGCCCCGCCCCGGCCGTGCCGCCGGAGCTGACGGAGCGCGTGCAGGGGTTGCAGCTCACCGACGTGATCGATATCGCGCTGCGCAACAACTCGGCGACGGCCGCGGCCTGGGCGGACGCCCGCGCCGCCGCAGCCACCTACGGGGCCGCGCGGGGACAGTATTACCCGACCATCTCCCTGGACGGCGCCGTCACGGCGATCAAGACGGTCCCGTCGGCCGGCCGCTCCGCGGTGCAGCAGCAGTTCTACGGCCCGACGCTCAACCTGTCCTGGCTGCTGTTCGACCTGGGGGGGCGGTCCGGATCGATCGGCGAAGCGCGCGAGGCGCTGCTGGCGGCGGACTGGACCCACAATGCCGTGATCCAGAACGTGGTGCTGGGAGTCGAGAGCGCCTACTTCGGCTACATGGCGACGAAGGCGCTGCTCGTGGCGCAGCAGACCACGCTCAAGGAGGCGCAGGCCAATCTCCAGGCGGCGGAGGAGCGCCACCGGGTGGGGCTCGCCACCATCGCTGACGTGCTCCAGGCGAAGACGGCGCTGTCGCGGGCGCAGCTCACCCTGGAGACGACCCAAGGGGCCCTGCAGACGACGCGCGGCGCGCTGGCGCTCTCCATGGGCCTCCCGGCGAACGTCCCCTACGACGTCGCGCTCCCCCCCGATACGCTGCCGCCGCTCGGCATCAGCGACAGCGTGGACGCGCTGATCGAGCGGGCGGTGCGGGAGCGCCCCGACCTCGCCGCCGCCCGGGCGGAGGCGCGGGCAGTCCAGGCCCGCGTGAGCGTGGCGCGCGCCCAGGCGCTGCCGTCGCTGGTTGTGAGCGGGAGCACTGGCGAGACGTATTTTCTCAACACCTCGACCTTCGGCAACAGCTACACGGCGAGCATCGCGATTCAGATTCCGCTGTTCTCGGGGTGGTCGCAGATTTATGGGGTGAAGGCAGCCGCCGCCGCCGCGCGAGCGGCAGAGCAGCGCGCGCACGGGATGGAGCAGCAGGTGATCTTCCAGGTATTCGATGCCTACTACGGGCTTCGCACCGCCACGCAGCAGGTGCGCACCAGCGCCGACCTGCTCGCGAGCGCGACGCAGTCGGAAGACGTGGCCCTCGGCCGCTACAAGGCCGGGGCCGGGAGCCTGCTCGACCTCCTGACGGCGCAGGCGGCGCTCTCCGACGCCCGGGCGCAGGCCATCCAGGCGCGCTTCTCCTGGTACACGGCGCTGGCGCAGCTCGCGCACGATGCCGGCATTCTCGGCCTCGACGGAGGGAGCCCGCTGCACGTCCAACCAGACTCCTCGAGGATCAACCGCTAGGTGAAGACCACGGCCGCAGCCACGATCGCCGCGCTGCTCCTCGTGCTCGGCTGCTCGCGCAAGGGGGCGAGCGGCCCGCCCCGCGTCCCGGTCACCGTGGCGCGCGCCGAGCAGCGACCTGTGCCCTACGAGATCGTCGCCACCGGGACTGCCGAGCCGCGGCAGACGGTGGCGGTGCAGTCGCAGGTGACGGGCGTGCTGACCCGCGTGGCGTTCCGGGAGGGGGACGAGGTCGCGCCCGGCCAGGTGCTGTTCCAGATCGACCCGCGGCCGTTCCAGGCGGCGCTCGACCAGGCGCGCGCGATGCTGGCGCGCGACGCCGCCCAAGCTGAGAACGCCGCGCTCGACGCCACGCGCTACGCCGAGCTGGTGAAGCAGGACTACGTCACGAAGCAGGACTACGATGCGAAGCGCGCCAACGCCGAGGCCCTGCAGGCGGCGGTGCGGGCCGACTCGGCGGCCGTCGCGAACGCCCAGCTCAGCCTGGAGTACGCCACCATCCGCGCCCTCATCGCCGGCCGCACGGGCCGGCTGCTCGTGCGGGAGGGCAACCTGGTGCGGGCGACCGCCAGTGACACGCTCGTCGTGATCAACCGGATCCAACCCATCCTCGTGCGGTTCGCGGTCCCGGAGCTGCACCTGCCGGACATCCAGCGCTACCGCAAGAACCGGCTGCCCGTGCTCGTGAGCCCGTCGAAGGAAGACACGACCGTCAGCGAGGGGGTGCTCACGTTCGTGGACAACAGCGTCGACACGACCACGGGGACGGTGCTGCTCAAGGCCGAGTTCCCGAACCGGGACAGCGCGCTGTGGCCGGGCGAGTTCCTGAGCGTGCGGCTGCGGCTGTACGTCGAGCAGCAGGCCCTGGTCGTGCCGGGCCAGGCCGTGATGACGGGCCAGCAGGGGACGTACGTGTTCGTCGTGAACCAGGACGGCACCGCGCGCTCGCAGCCGGTGACGATCGAGCGCACGGCGGGAGCCTACGCCGTGATCGGCCAGGGCGTGCAGGCGGGGGACGAAGTCGTCACCGACGGCCAGGTGCGCCTCGTGCCGGGCGCGCCCGTGGAAGTGAAGGGCGTGGCGGAGCCCGCACGCGAGCTGGAGGCGGACAAATGAACATCTCCGCGCTGTTCATCAGGCGACCCGTCATGACGACGCTCGTCATGCTGGGGATCTTCGTCTTCGGGCTGATGGCCTACCGGCTGCTGCCGGTGAGCAATCTGCCGAACGTGGACTTCCCCACCATCACGGTGAGCGCGAGTCTACCGGGCGCGAGCCCCGAGACGATGGCGTCCGCCGTGGCGACGCCGCTGGAGAAGCAGTTCTCGACGATCGCCGGCGTGGACCAGATGACCTCGTCGTCGAGCCTTGGCAGCACGAGCATCACGCTGCAGTTCACCCTGGACCGCAACATCGACGCCGCCGCGCAGGACGTGCAGGCGGCGATCTCCAAGACGCTGCGCCAGCTCCCGAGCGGCCTCCTGCCGCCCACCTACCAGAAGGTGAACCCGGCCGACCAGCCGATCGTCTACTACGCACTGAGCTCGAAGACGCTGTCGTTGCCCGCGCTGGACGAGTACGCCGAGACCTTCATCGCGCAGCGCCTGTCCACGGTCAGCGGCGTGGCGCAGGTCAACGTGTACGGCGCCGCCAAGTACGCCGTGCGCATTCAGCTCGATCCCAAGGCCCTGGCCGGCCGCGCCCTCGGCATCGACGAAGTGGCGAGCGCGGTCGACGCCGGCAACGTCAACCTGCCGACCGGTGTCCTGTGGGGCCCGCACCGCGCCTACACGGTCCAGGCGAACGGGCAGCTGCAGGACGCCGCGGCGTTCCGACCCCTCGTCGTGGCCTACCGCAAGGGCGCGCCCGTGCGCCTCCAGGACATCGGCCAGGTGCTGGACGACGTGCAGGACAACAAGAGCGCCGCCTGGTACAACGGCAGTCGGACCATCGTGCTCGCCATCCAGCGACAGCCGGGCACCAACACCGTCGGGGTCGCGAGCCGCGTACGGAGCGTCATGGCGGGCCTGAAGCAGCAGCTCCCGGGATCCGTGGACCTGCAGCTGCGCTACGACCGCTCGGACTCGATTCGCGCCTCGCTCGCGGACGTGCAGTTCACGCTGTCCGTCACCCTGGGGCTCGTCGTCCTGGTCATCTTCCTCTTCCTCCGCAACCTCTCGGCGACGGTCATCCCGAGTCTGGCGCTGCCGCTCTCGCTCGTGGGAACGTTCGCGGTGATGTACGCGCTCGATTACAGCCTCGACAATCTCTCCATGATGGCGCTCACCCTGTCCGTGGGGTTCGTGGTGGACGACGCCATCGTGATGCTCGAGAACATCGTGCGCCACATGGAGAAAGGAGAGCCGCCGCTAGCCGCGGCGTTCGACGGGGCGCGGGAGGTCGGGTTCACGATCCTGTCGATGACGCTGTCGCTGGCGGCGGTCTTCATCCCGGTGCTCTTCATGGGCGGGATCGTGGGCCGGTTGTTCCACGAGTTCGCCGTGACCATCGGCTCCGCCATTCTCGTGTCCGGGCTCGTGTCGCTGACCCTGACGCCGATGTTGTGCAGCCGCTTCCTGCGGCCGTCGCGCGAAGCGCACCACGGGAAGCTGTACGAGCAGTCGGAGCGCGTGTACCAGGAGGTACTGGGCTGGTACGAGCGCAGCCTCGACTGGGTGATGAACCGCCGCCCGGCGGCGATGGCCTTCTCGGCGGCCATCCTGCTCGGCACGGGCCTCCTGTTCGTGGCCGTCCCGAAGGGCTTCCTTCCGAGCGAGGACAACTCCCAGATCTTCGGGACCACGGAAACCGTCGAGGGCACGTCGTTCGACGACCTGGTGAGCCATCAGCTGCAGGTGATGGCGGTGCTGCAGCAGGATCCCAACGTGGTGGGCACGATGTCGTTCCTCGGCGGCGGCGGCACGATCAACCAGGGGCGCGTCTTCATGCAGCTCAAGCCCCGCTCGCAGCGCCGCGTGAGCGTGGACGACCTGATCCGCTACTTCAATGACAAGCTGGCCGGGATCCCCGGGATCCAGGTATTCCTCCAGAACCCGCCGCCCATCCAGATCGGCGGCCGCCGCACGAAGAGCCTGTACCAGTTCACGCTCCAGAGCCCCGACCGGATCGGGTTGTACGACAACGCGACGCGGCTGGCGACTCAGCTCCGCAAGCTGCCGGATTTGCTGAACGTCACGAGCGACGTGCAGATCTCGAGCCCGCAGGCCACGGTCACCATCAACCGGGACCGGGCCGCAGCGCTCGGCATCACGGCCGAGCAGGTGGAAGAGGCGCTGTACAACGCCTACGGGGCGCGCCAGGTCTCGACGATCTACACGGCGACCAACCAGTACTGGGTGGTGATGGAGCTCTTGCCCCAGTACCAACAGGACCTGTCGGCGCTGAACCTCCTGTACATCCGCTCGCGCACCGGCACGCTGGTGCCGCTCGCGTCCATCGCCACCCTGGGCTCGAGCGTGGGCCCGCTCACGGTGAACCACGCGGGGCAGCTGCCTTCGGTCACGATTTCGTTCGACCTGCGGCAGGGAGTCGCCATCGGCACCGCCGTCACGCAGGTGCAGCGCATCGCGCAGCAGTCCCTGCCCTCCAGCATCACGACGAGCTTCGCCGGCACCGCGCAGGCGTTCCAGTCGAGCCAGGCGGGCCTGCTGCTGCTGCTGATCCTTTCCGTGCTCGTGATCTACATGGTGCTCGGCATCCTGTACGAGAGCTTCATCCACCCGCTCACCATCCTGTCGGCACTGCCGTTCGCGGCATTCGGGGCGCTCCTGACGCTGCTCATTTTCCGGGTGGACCTCAGCGTGTACGCTTTCGTCGGCGTCATCATGCTCGTCGGGCTCGTGAAGAAGAACGGGATCATGATGATCGACTTCGCGCTCGAGGCGCAGCGTACGGAAGGCAAGTCGCCGCGGGATGCGATCCTGCAGGCGTGCAGCATCCGGTTCCGGCCGATCATGATGACCACGATGGCGGCGCTGATGGGCACGCTGCCGATCGCCCTGGGGGTGGGCACGGGCTCCGAGTCCCGCCGGCCGCTCGGCATCGCCGTGGTGGGCGGGCTCGCGTTCTCGCAGCTCGTCACGCTGTATGTGACGCCGGTGATCTACACCTACCTCGACACGCTGCAGCAGCGCCTGGGGAAGTTCTCGCTGGTGCGCCCGGCGCCGGCCCGTCCGGCACCGGAGGCGACGCCGGCGGACTGACGGCGAGGACCGCCGTGGAGCCCTACTCCTTCGGTTTGACCAGCTCCCGGAAGGGTGCATAGTCGCGCAGCGCTTCGAACGCGAGATCGACGTGCAGCGCGTGGGCGTGTGGGTACCCCTGTGCGAACGCGTCCCGGAGGAGGGCGACGGCTCCCTCCCGCTCGCCGAGCAGCGCCTGGATGCGCGCCCGCCAGACCGCGTGCCGCCCGAAAATATAGGGCCGCTTCACTCCCGCGAGTGCACTGTCGACGCGGAGTGCCTGCTCGCGGTTTCCTTGGCGTGCTGCGATAGCCCCCAGGTACCCGAGATAGTCCATCTGGTCCCACCCGTCCCCCATTACGGCGGCGGCCGCGAGGGAGTCGCTCCGGCCCGGCCCCCTCCTCGCCGCAAGGCGCTCGAATTCACGCCGCGCGTCATCGAGCCGTCCCGCCGTGTAGGAAACGAGCGCGACGCGATAGCGGTGCGGCTCGGATGCCACCTCCGCGGGCGGACGGGTGGCCAGCCAGTCGCGAGCCTGGGCTAGCACCGTGTCTCCCTCCGTGGGATGACCGTGTGCGCGCAGCTCGACCGCGGCAAGCAGCAACGCATCCGCCGGCGTCCAGCCCTGTGAGGGTGGAAGGTTCACGCTCGCCGCGAGCCGGCGAGTCACCTCCTCCGCTCGGCCGAGCGCCGCGAGAGCTCGGATCTGCGTGGTCAGGACCTGCGGGTTGTCGGGAAACCGGCGCGCGCCTTCGAGCGCCTGCTTGAGCTCGCGGCGATGGTCGCCCAGCTGGTGCAATGCGGTGGTGAGGTCGTACCAGTACACCCACCAGCCGTGGGTGAATCCGCGGTCGGGACCGAGCGCCATCAGGGCGTTCACCGCCTCGCGCGGACGATTGAGCGCCATCGCATCCTCGGCGACCAGGTAGAGGGTCTCGGACGCGGGCGCGAGGTTCGCCATCGCGCGCGCGGCGCGGAGCGCCTCGGCCGCGTCACCCCGGCACGTCGCCAGCACCCACGCCAAGTAGGACCGGTCGAGCGGAGCGAGCTGCCCGGCGTGCGGCTCCAGGGCGTGGCCGATGGCATCCGCCGCCGCGAACTCGCCGAGGTTCATGTGAGCGTTCGCGGCGAAGATGAGGGGCAGCCGGAACGTCGTGTCTACCGCCGACGCCCGCTCGAAGTGTGCGATCGCCCCGCGCATGTCGAACTGGACGAACCGGTCCAAGCCCGCGATGAACTCCTGGTAGGCCTGGAAGTTGGGCGGTTGACTGGCGGTCGTCGCCCAACGGCTGAGGCGCGAGTCGAACAGCGTCGCCAGCACGGCCATGACACGCTGGCGCAGGGCTTCGACCGCGGTGAGCGGCTGAGCCAGCGGCCCGGCGACCGGATCGAGGGCGCGCAGGACCTTGCCGTCCGCGGCCGCCGAGATCTGGATCTGAAACCGGACGCTGTCCGCCTGGCGGTAGTAGGCGCCCCAGACCACCGTGCCGGCACCGGTCTCCCGGCCGAGTGCACGGAGCCCGGCGGCGTCGAGGTGGCCGGGACCATGCTGTCCCGACGCCAGCGCCGCCGTCATCACGGACATCGAGGGGACGACCTCGACGAGACCGGTCTGCGCGAGCCCCTGGGTCACCCAGTCGGCCGCCATGTGGCCGAGGTTGTCGAGCGCCGGGTCGCCGGTGTGATTCTCGATCACGGCCACGACGACCCGACGCTGGTTGAGATCCGGCGCCCGGCCGCGCAGCACCACGGCCGCACCGCCGAGACCGACCGCCAGGAGCCCCGCTCCGGCGAGGACCCGGCGCCCCCGCCGCCCCGCGAGGATTCCCCGCGTGGGGACGCTCGTGCGATGGGGGGATCCCCCGAGCGCCGCCGCCAGCGCTCCGGCCGTGGGGAAGCGATCGTCGGGGAGCGGGGCGAGCGCCTTCGAGACCGCGTGTTTCACGGCCCGGGCGACGTTGGCATCGGCCCGGCGCAGCGCAGGACTCGACTCCAGCGCGCTCCAGTTGTGGATCAGCCGCTCGGTGAGGCTCATGACCCGCGGCTCACCGGCCAGCATCTCGAACAGCACGCACCCGAGGCTGTAGACGTCGGTCCGCGCGTCGAGCTGGCCGCTGCCGATCGCCTGCTCGGGGCTCATGTAGCCGGGGGACCCCATCGACTGACCGGTCTGCGTGAGCGTCAGTGTGCCGGCGGCGCTGATCGCGCGCGCGATCCCGAAGTCGGCGACGATGGCGTGGTCGCCCGTCAGCAGAATATTCTCGGGCTTGATGTCGCGGTGAATGATCCCCTGTGCGTGCGCGAACCCGAGCGCGTCCGCCACGTCGCGCGTGATGTGGAGTGCGTCCGCGAGCGCGAGCTTGCGCTCACGCAGCAGGCGATGCCGCAGCGACTCCCCTTCTACGTACGGCATGACGTAGTAGAACAGTCCGGCCGCCTCCCCGGCCGCAAAGATCGGGACGATGTGGGGATGGCTGAGCTTGGAGGACAGGTCCACTTCGCGGATGAACCGCTCGCGCAGCAGGCGGGTGCTGATCTCCGGGTCGAGCACCTTGATCGCCACGCGGCGACGCGGGTGCTGCTCCACCGCCAGGTAGACGCGGGCCATGCCGCCGGCGCCGATCTGGCGCTCCACGTCGAAGCGCGGGGCGAGACTTTCGCGGAGCGAATCGAGGACGTCGAGCATCGCCGTCAAGTTAGCGTTGGGTGGCGGGCGAGGCGAGCGACGCGGGGGCTACTGGCCGATTTTGCGCCGGGAGCTACAATTTCTGGGTGAACAGCGGGAATCCTGTGCGGAGCTCTCCCTACCTGCGCCTGGCGGCGTACTACGCGGCGCTCGGCGCCGCCGTCTGGCTGCTGATCACGCTGTTCCCCGCCCTGCCGGGACTGCTCGACCACTTTCGCGAAATCTCCGTGCTGGGCATCGCCGCCGCGCGCCGCGGCCGCGACCTGGAGCAGGTCGTCGGGCCCAGCGCGCAGACGTTGTCGCAAAGCGAGTGGGCGCTGGTCACGCTGTTGTCGATGCTCACCGCGCTCCTGCTCGTGCTCCCCGTCGCGTGGGTCTACATGGTCACCAAGCGGCGCTCGGGCTACGATCAGTCGGTCGTTCAGACGGTCATCATCCTGCCGATGACCGTCGCTGGCACCGTCATCCTGGTGCAGAACAGCCTGGCGCTCGCGTTCGCGCTCGCCGCGATCGTGGCTGCGGTACGGTTCCGCAACACGCTCAAGGACACGAAGGACGCGGTCTACATCTTCCTCGCCCTCGCCGTGGGCGTTGCCGCCGGGGTGTTCGCGCCCACCGTCGCCGCCGTGATGTCCGTCCTGTTCAACGGGGTCGTGCTCAGCCTGTGGCAATTCAACGTGGGGAATATTTACGCTGATCGGCTCGGCGCGGACCGTGCCGCGCGGCTGGAGCCTCACCTCGAAGCCGCAGCCGACGACAAGAAGAAGAAGCGCTTCAACGGGGCCTTGCTGATCCACGCGGCTCGCCTCGAGCCGGCGCAGCGCGTGGCGGAAGCCCTGCTCGACGACCAGGCCAAGCGCTGGAAGCTCGCGGAAATCGTCCCCTCGGACCGCGGCACGTCGACCCTCGAGTACCTGATCCGGGTCAAGGACGACACCGTCGCCGCAGCGCTGGTCGACGACCTCAAGGCGCAAGGCGCGCCGGACATCGTGGCCGCCGAGTTCCGCTCGCTCCGGGGCCTCAAGCCGGGCAAGGAGGAGTGAGGCACCCCGCGCGGTGGCGGCTTGCGCTGCTGGCGTCGCTCGGCATCGGGTTGCATGGGTGCGGTGCCGCGGGACCGGCGAGGGCCAGCGCCGCGCCGGTCCCCGCCGCTCCGCAGGCGGACGTCGACGTCACGCTGTTCTTCATCGGGGACGCCGGGGCCCCGGTGGCGCCCGCCGATTCCGAGCCCGTCCTCACGGCGCTGCGAGCGGCGCTGTCCGTCGCGCCACACCCGGTCGTCGCCTTCCTGGGCGACAACATCTACCCCCGCGGCATGCCGGACTCGGGCGCCCCCGACAGGCCCGAGGCCGAGCGGCGCCTTAGCGCGCAGCTCCGCGTGCTCGGCGCGAGCGGCGCGCGCGGGATCTTCGTACCGGGCAATCACGATTGGGATCGGCAGGGGCCGGGAGGATGGGACGCGATTCGGCGGCAGGAGCGCTTCATCGCCGCGGTGGGCGACACGGGGTCCGCGCTCCTGCCCGCAGGCGGGTGCCCGGGTCCCGCCGTGGTCGACGTCGGGAAGGTCGTGCGGCTCGTGGCGCTCGACACGCAGTGGTGGCTGCACGACGGGCCGAAGCCCCAAGACCCCACGTCGTCATGTCCCGCGGATTCCGATCGCGAGGTGATCGACTCACTGCACGCGGCGCTCGCGAGCGCCCGCGGGCGCGCGGTGGTGGTGCTCGCGCACCACCCACTCGCGACCGGCGGGCCGCACGGCGGGCATTTCGGATGGCAGGCGCACGTGTTCCCGCTGCGGGCCGTCAAGCCGTGGCTGTGGATCCCACTGCCGCTGATCGGCTCGGCATACCCCATCGCCCGGGAGAACGGTATTTCCAATCAGGACGCGCCGAGCGCGGCCTATCGTCGGATGCGCGCGACGCTCGACAGCGGGTTCGCGGGCTCCCCGCCGCTGATCTACGCGGCGGGGCACGACCACGCGCTCCAGGTGATCGGCGGCACGAGCGCCCGCTACGAGCTGGTGAGCGGCGCCGGCATTTTCGGCCACCTCGATCGCGTTACCGCACTCGACGGCACGCGCTTCGCGAAGCGCGCGAGCGGGTTCATGCGCGTCGAGTTCCTGCGGGACGGCCGCGCCCGCCTGAGCGTGATCATCGTCGACCGCTCCGGCGGCGGCACGGAGGCGTTCGCACTATGGCTCGAGTGAGCGGCGCGCGGGGGGCCAGGCTCGCCCTCGGGCTCGCGGCGGGTTTGGCGCCGGCGGGCACCGCGGGGCAGGCGGTGCCGCCGAGCCCGGCGGTGCGACAGACGGTCGTCGCGGGCGCGCACTACCGGGCGGGATGGTTCCATCGCCTCATGCTCGGCGCCCACTATCGCGATCTCTGGGCCACGCCGCTCGAGGTCGAGGTGCTCGACCTGTCCCGATTCGCGGGCGGGCTCACGCCGAGCCGCTGCGGCGGCCGGCGCCAGACGAAGGTGCTCCGGTTCTCGAGCGCTGACGGCCGCGACTACGCATTCCGGTCGGTCGACAAGGACCCGACACTCGCGCTGCCTCCCGAGCTGCGCGCCACCTTCGTCCGCGAGATCATTCAGGACCAGATCAGCTCCGCTCATCCGGGCGCCCCCCTGGTGGTCGCGCCACTACTCGATGCGGCCGGTGTGCTGAACGCGGAGCCGAGATTGTTCGTCCTGCCGGACGACCGCCGTCTCACGGGAATCGTCTGCGCGTTTCCCGGCGAGCTCGGGATGATCGAAGAACGCCCGACTGAAGGCCCGGACGGCGAACCCACGGTCGCCGGCGCCGTCGACCTTGCCAACACCAAGAGGTTACTCGAGCACCTCGAGCGTAGTTCGCGCCACCGGGTCGACTCGCGCGCGTTCCTTGCCGCCCGGCTCATGGACGTGTTCATCGGGGACTGGGACAGGCATCAGGGCCAGTGGCGCTGGGCCCGGTTCGATTCAGCGGGTGTCCACTGGTGGCGACCGATCCCGCGGGACCGCGACCAAGCATTCGCGCGTCTCGACGGTCTGCTGGTGTGGCTCACGGGCTTCTACCAGCCGCAGGTCGTGGGATTCGGGGACGACTACCCCAGCATCTGGCGGCTCACCTTCGCGGGCCAGGTGCCCGACCGGCGGCTCCTCGTGGACCTCGAGAGACCCGTTTGGGACTCCGTGGCGAAGGCGCTGCAGGCACGTCTCCCCGACTCGGTGATCGACTCGGCCGTGCGGCGGCTGCCCCCGGAGTACTATGCGAAGAACGGGGCGGCGCTCAGCCGTGCGCTGCGGCGGCGGCGGGATCATCTGCTCCAAATCACGGATCGGTACTACGCCTTGCTCGCCGGTGTGGTCGAGATTCACGCAACCGACGAGGCCGACGTGACGGAGGTCGAGCGCCTCGCAGGCGGGCGGCTCGTCGTGCGACTCTCGGCCCAGGGTGCTCGGGAGCCATACTACCAGCGGACGTTCCAGCGGCGCGAGACAGGAGAGGTCCGTGTGTACCTGCACGGCGGCGATGACCGGCTCGTCGTGCGCGGTTCGGACGGCTCCGGGCCCCGGCTCCTGGTGATCGGCGGCGGCGGGGACGATGAGCTGACGGATTCTGCACGTGCCGGGTCGACACACTTCTACGACGACCGAGGGAACAACCGCTTCATGACGGGACCCGGGACCTCGGTGGATCGACGACCCTATGACGACCCGCCGCGCGACACCTCGACGCTCGGGTTGCCCCGCGACTGGGGCTCGCGCTGGGTGCCCCTCACCTGGGTCGGGTACACGCCCGACATCGGGTTGTTCGTGGGGGGCGGCGCGGCCGGCACCGTCTACGGGTTCCGCCGGCTCCCCTACAGCTCGCACGTGGTGGTGCGCGCCGGATACGCGACCGCCGCCGCGACCTACCGCGCCGAGCTCACGGGAGAGTTCCGCGGCATCGTGCCGCCCGCGATCGCGACGCTGCACCTGCGCGCCTCGGGCATCGACGTGCTGCGGTTCTACGGCTTCGGCAACGAGACTCCAACGACGGGGGCGACCGACTTCTACAAGGTGAAGCAACAGCAGTACCTGATCGCTCCCGCGCTGCGGTTCGAGTTCTCGCCCGGCGCCGACCTGTCGGTCGGTCCCGTGTACAAGTTCGCCCACACGAAGCTCGAGCCGGGCACGTTCATCGACGCCGCACGGCCGTACGGTGTCGCAGACTACGGCCAGATCGGCGGGACGGCGGACTTCCGTGCCGACACACGCGACGTGCCGCGGGCCGCGAGCCGCGGGATCTCGTTCCGCCTCGGCGGGACCGTGTACCCCAAGGCCCTGGACGTCACGGCGGCGTTCGGCGAGGGCCACGCCGAGGCGGCCACGTATCTCACGGCGCGCATGCCGCTGCAGCCCACGCTCGCCGTGCGCGTCGCGGGGAAGAAGGTGTGGGGCACCTACCCCCTGCACGAGGCGGCCTACGTGGGCGGCGCCACCACGGTGCGCGGCTTCGTCGAGCATCGCTTCGCGGGCGACGCCTCCGTCTACGGAAACGTGGAGCTGCGGATCTCGGTCGCGAAGGTCTTTCTACTTGTGCCGACTGAGCTCGGCCTGTTCGGCCTGGGCGACGCGGGCCGGGTGTTCCTCTCCGGCGAGACTTCGGATCGGTGGCACGGCGCGGCGGGTGGCGGCCTCTGGATCGCCTTCCTCAATCGCGCGAACACGGTGTCCGTGGCCGCAGCGCACAGCGTCGAGGGCACGCGTGTGTACGTGCGGGCCGGCTTCCCGTTCTAGCGATGCCGCCCCTGGCCGAGTGGAAGGGCGACGTCCCGAGCCTGGACGTGCTGAATCGCATGGTCGCGGACGAGTTGCCGCTGGGGCTCGCGCCCGGCCCGGTGGAGCTCTCCTTCCAGCGCGACGCGTATTTCGATTCCGCCGACTGGACGCTGCGGCGCCGCGGAGTGGCGTGCCGGTTCCGCGTACATGTGGACGACCGGCGCATCCTCACCCTGCGCACGATCGGCCGTGCTGAGGCTGGCGTTCCGGTGACCGTCCCGGAGACCGCCGAGGCCGAAGTCCCCGAACTCGAAGGTGCGCAGGCCCTGGCGGGCACCTCGGAGCCGGCGCGCCGCCTCCGTGCGCTGATCGAGCCCGGACGCCTCGTCCCGCGGATCCAGTTCGAGACCGAGCGGCGGGTGCGCCGCACCCGACCGCGGTGGTGGCGGCGGGCGCGGTACGAGCTCGTCTACGACGTCGTGACGGTCCGCAGCCACCAGCTGGCGCGGACGTTTCAGGAACTGAAGATCCGGCAGCTTGCCGCGGGGCGGCCCACACTCGAGCAGGTCTCCCGCGCGCTGCGGGAGCGGTACGGGCTCCGCCCGCTGCTGGTGGGCAAGGCCGACCGCGCGCAGAAGCTGCTGCGCGATCTGGAGGGCGAGGCGCTGGCGCGCGCGGCGCAAGGAAGCCGCGAGGTCGCCGTAGTCGTCCTTGACGAGGAGCGCGTCGCCCTGCTCGCGGATGGGTCCCAGCTGACGGTGCCGGTGCGGGGCGGCAGCGGCGAGGACGCCTGCCGCGAGGTGTTGCGCTCGCATTTCGGGAGCGCGGACGGGCAGGTGCGATTCCTCGGCACTGCGGCGGCGTCCGGCACCCGGCCGGTGCTCGAAGTGTGGTTGGCCCGGCGCGTCGCCAGCGCCCGGGACGCGGACGCGGGGCCGCTGCAGTGGCTCCCCTTCCACGAGCTGCTCGCCGGCGCCGGCGCACCGGGCCTGCGCGACCCGCGCACCCTGGCGGCGCTCACCGTTACGGCGCGCTCCGACGCGCTCGCCGAGTGGACCCGGGACGCGCCGCTCGAGCCGGGCGTGCCGACAGAGCCCCGCACTGGCGCGCGGCGCGTGCGGCTCTCCGACGTCGCCCTGCGCTCGCCGTTCGCCGCCGCCGGTCCCCCGGTGCCCGAGCACTTCCTCAACAGCGACCTGAGCCTGATCGAGTTCAACGGTCGCGTGCTGGCACTGGCGGAAGACCCCGACGTGCCGCTGCTTGCTCGGGTGCGGTTCCTCTCCATCCTGAGTGCAAACCTGGACGAGTTCTTCATGGTGCGCGTCGCGGCGCTGAAGGGGGCCGTGGCCGGCGGCGTCACCGACCCCGGCGAGGACGGGCTGTCGCCGGAGGAGCAGCTCGACGCGATCGCCGTGCGGACGCGCGCGCTGTTGGAGCGCCAGGCTCGCTGTCTGCGCGACGAGTGCCTGCCGGCGCTCGCCGCGCACGGCGTTCGCCTGCTGCGGTGGAGCGAGCTGGCGGAGCCGCAGCAGGAGACGCTGCGCCGCTACTTCACCGACCAGGTCTTTCCGCTCATCACGCCGCAGGCCCTCACACGCGCGCCCGGTCACCCGTTCCCCCTCATCCCCAACCTGAGGCTCTCGCTCGCTGCGGTGGTGCGCGACCCCCACGCCGGGCCGCTGCACTTCGCCTATCTGAAGGTGCCCGACGCCCTGCCTCGCTTCGTGCCGGTGGCGGACGGCGGCGGCTTCGTCCCG
>Ga0209235_1000823_pt1 | contig 16371 bp, 25 predicted proteins | sample GraSoi013_1_20cm_4_FD_185817 | JGI IMG/M metagenome (GOLD analysis project Ga0209235, IMG submission 185817) | Grasslands soil microbial communities from the Angelo Coastal Reserve, California, USA - Sample 09_25_2013_1_20cm (SPAdes) (version 2) | ecosystem: Environmental > Terrestrial > Soil >... | reverse complement strand
ACGAGCGATGGCAGGAGAAGGGCGTCTAGGTGCCCGGACCACGCGCCGAGACCGATGGCCCCGAGCACTACGGCGGCGAGGGGCGTGAGGCATACAAGGCACGAGAGCGCCGCCCCGATCACACCGACGGCGAACCAGCGATCACGCCACATGGGTCACCTACGCTTCCTCGGCGGCAAACGCGCCGTACTCGAACGTCAGGCGGTAGCTGCGACCGCAGCACTCGACCGTGTCTCCCGGCTTCGCGTCCTCAGGGAGCGTTAGCAGTTTTTCGCAGTTGGGACAGCTCACCTGATAGGCGAGGGTCGCGACCCAGCGGCCTGCGTCCTCCCTGACCCGAAGAGCGTGGCCCACGCAGTTCGGGCACTCCACCAGGTCTCCCGACCTGATGCCCGGCGGCAGTTCGATCACCGCGTCACAGTCGGGGCAGCGGACGACGGGCACGGTTATATCCCGAGCAGTCGCTGGAGACGGCCGCGGTCGAAGCCCACGACGACCTCGTTGTCCACCGTGATGACGGGAACCGCCATCCGCCCGGTCCTGGCGACTAACTCATCCCGGGCCGTGGCGTCCTCGGCGACGTTCTTGGCCGTGAACTCGATGCCATGGGACGAAAGAAACTCTTTCGCCGCGTGGCACGACTGTCAGGTCGTGGACCAGTAGACCGTTACTGCTCGGTTCGGCATGATGAGCCTCCGCTCAGAAGTCCTCCGAAGACGCGGCGCGCCAGCTTGAACGCCTCGCCCACCGTGGCTCCTGCTCCTGCTGCTCCCGGATTCGCCTCTCTCCACGCCCGCAGATGCTCTTCCGACCGGAAGAAGTTGAGCGTCGTTCAGAGCGAGTCCAGAACTCTGCCTCGGTCCTCGGCCATCTTTTCGACCCACACCATGACACCATCTGCCTCCGGCGCTGGCGCATCCGGGCCGGCGGAGAAGTCGAGGGGCGTGTTGCAGTCGTGACACCGCGCCCGAATGTGGACGCGCTGCCCGAGCATTGGGGCCATGCCGAGCGCATCGATCGCGCAGCAGGTATAGCGCTCCGTCCCATCGGGTAGCCGGACGACAAAGGGCGTCGGGGCGGCCGAGAACGGGTACGCGACGTCCACGTGGCCGTCCCGGACCCGAATCAGATCGTCGCTGTTGAGCGCGATGAGCGCGTCATGGATCTCGTCAACAGGGCGATCGTGAAAGGCGAGAACGATCTGTTCGACGGGGATCGGCCCGCCTCGATCCACGAAGGTCCGCAGGATCCGCTGGAGCACCTCGGTCTCTCGCGCCGCCCTGCGCGCGGCCCACCTCGCCTCGAGCGCGGGGTCGGTGAGTTCCGCAGCCGTCTTGATCTCAAGGGTCGCCATCGACTCCCCTCCCACCCGGTGCTACGGTAGAGTCTGTAGCAACTACAGACTCAAGCTCTATTTTCGAGGTGGACGGATGGAGACTGGCGCGGCCCGGCTGGCGATCGGCACTCTGTCAAAGCACACCGGGACGAACGTGGAGACGATCCGCTACTACGAACGCGTGAGGCTCCTGCCCGCTCCGGCCCGCAGTGCTGGCGGCTACCGACTCTATGGGACGGAGCATCTCAAGCGGTTGAGCTTCATTCGCCGCGCCCGCGCGCTCGGCTTCTCCCTCGAGGAGGTACGGACGCTTCTGAAGCTCGCCGACGAGCGCAAGCGGCCGTGCGCCGAGGTGCGCGTCGTCGCGGAAGCGCACCTGGACGATGTGCGCGCCAAGATCGGTGACCTCAAGGCGATGGAGCGCGTGCTCAAGGCAACCGTAGCGCGATGCGCGAAGGGGACCGGCTCCCACTGCCCAGTCATCGACGCGCTATATCGCGAGCCGGGGACTCCTGGCCCGGCACTCGCGGTGGCTCGGTCCGCGATCGCTCCGAAGAGGCGATCCCGTGGAGCGCCAGCGGCGGCGATCCGGTCTTTTCGGTAGCTGGGGTTCGAGCACAAGGCTCTTGACCTTCCCCCGTAGGGCCGGGTTTACCCTTCGGTCATGGGCACGAATAGCCTCCTGATCGGTGAGGTCTCGAGGCGCAGCGGCGCGAGCCGCAAGGCGCTCAGGCTGTATGAGGCGGCGGGAATTCTTCCCGAGCCGAGTCGCACCCTGTCGGGTTATCGGGTCTACGACAACGGGGCGCTGGAACTGCTCTCGTTCGTGCGGCAGGCACAGCGGCTCGGATTCACCCTCCACGAGATCAAGGAAATCGTCACGATCAGACGGGCAGGCCGTGCCCCATGCCCGCACGTTCATGATCTCGTGCACCGAAAGGCCGACGAACTGGATCAGCGCCTCAAGGATCTGAAGGAGGTCCGCGCCGGCCTCCGGGCCTTGCTGAACGCCTGGCGGTCCCCGCGACAAGGGCGGGCAGTGATCTGCCCCCACATCGAGCGCGCCAAACAACCGAAGAAGAAGGAGTGAGGAGATGGAACACGTAACGATGTCGCTTTGCCCGGCATGCACCGCGTGCCCCGAGGTCGAGATCTCCAGCGACGAAGTACGGATCGGTGAGGCTGGGAACCTCGCGGTCCTCAAGAAAGACCAGTGGAACGTCCTCGTCGATCTGATCCAGTCTGGCCAACTGTCGAAGATCTGAGCGGCTGCGATCTGGACGCGTCTCAGCCTAGGGCTCGCATAGCCTGGCGAACTTTACGCGCAGGTGTGTCCTTTTCGACACCTTGACAGAATCAAGCTGGACGGAGAATTATCGAGGGCAGAAACGCGGGTGCAACGCACCCCCACTTCCCACCATGATTGCGGGCCCGCATAGCGAAGCAGGTTGCCGATCAGGCGGGTTCAGAAATCAAGTGATTTCGGAACGCTCGACATCCCGCTTCTCAAGCAGTCGCCTTTTCGCAACCTTCTCCTCCACGCGGCGGGCAGGGATTTCTGAACGAGTAGGAAGCACGGCGCCCAGAGAGAGTACGACCTTGGGCCCACCAACCCCTTCTCGACGCTCGCGGGTTGATGTCCGCGGAGATTTCCGCCGAGGAACCACAACATCCCGACTCTCGCGTCTGCCCCGCGGTGGCCAGCCCGTGTACATAGGCCGACGAACGCGAAATTGTGCCCGCATCCCCTTGGAATCGTTGACCCCTGTCTCGCTCCTGTGGCTCCCCGATTCCACCGGTTCCAGAGGCCGACGACTCGCACTTCGATCCTGCCTCCCCATACCATTCAGCCTGCTGAACGATGACCCTCGTCGCAAGCGGCTTCACGGCACGGCCGGCACCAGTCACCGGAAGCCGGACCCCAGTCGATCAGGGTGGGCGCCGCACGGGCCAGCACCACATCCAGAGTCTGTAGCTGCGTTTCCAGCCGCGCGTGAATGACATCCGACATGGGCTCCTCCGTCAGGATCGAGTGCGATTCGGATTCCCCTCTTGGCGGACCGACCGGGAAGATGCGCTCAGGGAACCTATGCAAGCCGCGCCAACACGTCGGAGTGGCCGTACGTGACCCGATGGTCGGTCATCATCTACATCTCTGCTGAGTTGCCGTACGTTGCGGCTGAGCGGCCGGCGAGAAGCAACCCGCGCAGCGATGGCGAGCCAATCCGCCGCCGGACCGCTCCAGCCGCTCGTTAGGCAACCACTTTTCTGCGCGAAGCCCGCCGGTCATCGAAGCTTCCCGATCCCAGGCACAAAGCGCCCGACGTGACGTGCATAGGCGCGATAGGCGTCTCCGTACGTGCGGGAGAGGTACGCCTCCTCCGTCAGAATTTGCTGCCGAATCCCGATGAAGGCGCCGACCAGCAGGGCGAGCGAGAGCCGAGTCGGCAGCAACAGCGTGTAACCGGCCAGCATGGTGAGAATAGCGAAGAAAATAGGATTACGGCAGAAGCGGTAGAACCCGGTCGTCACCAAGCCCGGACTGACGCCTTCCTCGATTCCGATCCGCCACGAAGCCCCGAGGTTGAGTTGGGCCACCACGAGGAGGGCGATGCCCCCGAACAACAACACCGCTCCGGTCACGTGCCCGATCGCGGCGGCCAGGTGATCGGTCGTATTGACGGGAGCAAGCGATTTGGGCCGTACCGCTACCATGACGGCCTGACCAACGAGAACGAGGACAAGGGCCACGCCCAAAGCCGCTCGTAGCTTCTCCTGCCAGCGACGAGATTTGAACAACAGCACCCCTCGGCTGCCGTACCGCCGTCGTTGCCACCACGACCGCCAGCAGAGGATTCCTAAGAACAGGACAACACCGATGAGAGGCAGCCACGTGCAGATCATTCAGGTTTGCCTAACGTTCAGGCTCCTATCCGTCGTGCGTCGAGCATGACGGATAAAACCAGTTGGACGAAACCCCGCCGCGCTTCCGCATCCGCGTCCTTATATATGGGGATTCTATCGGGGTACGTGCCTAAATCGGAGGCGCCCCTCTGGCGAGGCTGGCCAGCTGCACACGACGAGGCATGGCTGCCGATGCGTGGGTCGCGATCACAGACCACCTCGGAACCGGCACCGGAGGCGCAGGCTCTCACGTTGGACTCGGCCGGGATTCTCAACCACGGTGTTCAATCACCCGTCGAACCTACCGCGTCAGCGGTTTAGTTCAATGGGCACGTTGAGCGGCCGCCACGAGCGAATGCGAGCCAGCGGTCCGCTCGAACGTGATGTTGGGTGCGCTCACTCTCTCGGTGATCGGCACCCGTCGTTCTTCCCGCCAGAAAATGTCACTCTCTGGATCGAGCGCGTCGCTTCACGGTAGGAAGTAGAACGGGTTCGGCAGCTTGTACGTCCGCTCGGCAAAACCTCCTTCAAGGTCACTCATCTGATCGCCGATGTTCACGATGATTGTGTAGCCCTGATCGACGAGTTTCTTCCGCTCTGGCGCCTTGAAATCGGCTGCCGATTTCGTCGTCAGGGCGTCTGGTTTCAAGATCAGCGCGGTCCATTCGTATCCCGCAGTCCGCAGATTGCGTTCAGTGGGCGCGCGCGCCCGTTCCGGGCGTCCGGTGAGGAAGAACACGGCGACGCCCCGCTCGCGGGCGAGGCGGGCGAGCGCCAAGACCGGTTTGATCGCGTCCGCTTGCGCCATCCGAATCCACGCGCCCAGCCCACATGGCCCACCCGGAAGATCACAGGGACCGGGGATGATGAAACCGTAATCGTTCGCTCGAAGGCTCGGGAGATTCGAGAGCGCTGTCTCATCGACGTCCAGGACGATCGCCAACTTACCTCCGCCGTGCACCCGCGACTCCAGATAGGCTCTCGCCTGGTCAGCGACGGCGGCGATGTCGGCCTCGTAGCGACCCGAGTCGACGTATGCGTTGACCTGACGCTTTGCCTCGACGAGGCTGGGCGCGGCCACAACCGACGGAGTGGTCGACGGTCCTGTCCCAGCGCACCCCGCACCGAAGAGGACGAGCGCTGGGACTATCGACCAGAGCGATCGTTGTCGGTTTCGCATAGTCTTGCCTCTGTCATCCAACGTGGCGCATCAGCCGCGGCGCGGCCCGCGCGCCGCCGGCTGCATGCGCTTGTTCGGCGACCGCTGACCCGTCCTCAACGCACGGTAGCGTGCGGGCGTCAGTCCGAATGCCGACTTGAACACGCGGGTGAAGTGTGCCTGATCGGCGAATCCCGCATCGCACGCGACCTCAACCAGTGGACGCTCCCCGTGAATCCGCTCCCGTGCGAACTCGAGACGACGCATCAGCAGATAGCGGTGGGGGCTGGTCCCGAACAAGATCCTGAACTGGCGGCACAAGTCATAGCGTGTCAACCCCGTGATCGACTCCAGCTCCGTTGAATGCACACCACGGGTCCTCTCGGCGTCCAGGAACTGTCGAGCTCGTTCGACGGCCGGAACGTCGACGCGTCGCGAGAATAGCGGTGTGGTGCCATCCCGCTCTCCGGCCATCAATCCTTTCGCCAGGGCCATGATAAGGCTATCGATAGCCAACGACTCGAGGGGGGCGCGAAAGGCTCCCTCGATCGCTTGTGACAACGTCGCGTTCGTCGACACTGGCTCGTTCACGAACGGCAACGGATACGGCCTTCCGCGGAGGGCCCGTACCGCTTCGGCCAGAAGGGCAGGCTCCACATAGAGGATCCGGTACCCGAAACCGTCGTCGGTGCCCGCGCGACCGTCGTGGATCTCATCTGGATACAGCACGACCACCTGCCCCGGGGTGCTGGCGTGGACCGAGCCCCTGTAGTCGAAGACCTGGACACCCGAGTCCGTCACTCCAATGGCATAGGTGTCGTGACGATGCTTCTGATAGGCCTCGCCAGCGAACCATGCGCTGAGGAGCTCGACGCCACCGGCTGGCCTCGAGCTGACGAGCCACCCCGCGACGGTGCCCTGGCACGATCGTTCAAGACCCTCGCCGGCCGATCTGGTCTCTTTCAGACGCATCGCTCGCATCCTCGCGCGAGGCCCCGGGAGGCCTCCCGATCCATGGAGGGTAGCGTACGACGACGGAACAGATCGTGGCGTCTCTTCTCTTCGCCGTCGTGGCCGCCGTCACGCCGGGTCCGAGCAACATCATGCTGAGCGCCGCCGGTGCGCAGGCAGGCGTCCTCAGAGGCCTGCCCTGCCGGCTCGGCGTCACGACCGGCATGGGGGTCATGATGTTCGTCGTGCCGCTCGGGCTCGGGAGTCTCGTTCTCGGGCATCCCCTGGTCCTCAAGGCGCTCCACTGGGGCGGCACTGCGTTTCTGCTCTGGCTGTCATGGAAGATCGCGACGTCCGGAAGCCGCATCGACTCGGCGCCGGACCGGGACCCGGTCGGCTACCTGAGCGCGGCGATCTTTCAGTGGGTCAACCCGAAATCGTGGCTGGTGACGGCGAGCGCGGCCTCCACCTTTCTCAGCGCTGAAGCGGGGAGCCCGATCGTGCAGGCTGCCTCCCTTGGAGGCCTCTTCGACGAGCTCGCTACGGAATGAATCGCTATGGAGAGGACCATGGATAATGCCGAGATCGCTGCGCTGTTTCAGAATTTGACGACGCCCCATGTCGCTGATGCCTGCCTGAGAAGAGGAGTCGAAGTCCGCTGTGCGCCCTGGGATCTTCGACCCCTGAGCCCATCGAGTTGTTGGGTGGCCGGCAGAGTTCAACCTGCCCGGCACTATGGCAGTGTCGATGTTTTCCTGGAAGCCTTGGAAACCGCGCTACCGGGCGATGTTCTCGTCATCGACAACGGTGGCCGTCAGGATGAAGCATGCGTCGGAGATCTGATTGCGCTGGAGACAAAGACAGCAGGCCTCACGGGGATCGTGATCTGGGGGTTGCACCGGGATACGCCGGAAATCCTTGAGATCGGCCTTCCTGTGTTTAGCCTAGGTGCATTCCCAACCGGCCCCCTCCGCGTCGATCAACGGGAAGCGGATGCTCTGGTCTCGGCTTCTGTGGGGCCCTGGGTCGTTAGTGCCAACGATGTGGCGATGGGTGACGAGAACGGTGTGCTCTTCGTGCCGATGGCGCGTGCGGAGGAGATCGCGACGGCCGCACGCTCTATTCGCGACACGGAGCGCGCCCAGGCGGAGAAGATGCGACAGGGCACCTCCTTGCGTGCCCAGTTGCAGTTCACCGATTTCATTTTCCGGCGTTCTTCGAATCCAGGGCTGACCTTTCGCCAGCATCTGCGCCGGTTCGGTGGCGCAGTCGAAGAGTAGGAATTGCTGACAGTCCTAATCGGGTGCCTGGCCGCCTTGCCGAGTTGCCTTCTGTGGCTGGCGTTCGGAGCCGCTGTCCAGCGCGTCCTTCACAGTCGTCGCCGACTGCGAATCTTCAACATCGCGACGGGCGCGCTTCTCGCGCTCTCGATCGTCCTCGTCGTCCGGTGAGAGCGCGTCGGAGGACGGCCCGGTGCCGACCGCGCGGTGGACGGACGACACCCGCGACCGGCCGGCCCGAGCTGGAGCGCTGGCTCGCCAGTGCTGCGTTCAACGCGTACTTCGGATTCCGCTTGCGCGAGTTCAGCTCCGGCGAGTGCACCATCGAGGCGCCGTTCCGCGACGAGTTCGAGCGCCCCGGCGGCACGGTCAGTGGGCCGGTCTTCATGGCCGCCGCGGACGTGGCGATCTGGCTCGCCGTCGCCACGCGCCGCGGCACCAGCGAGCCGTGGGTCACCGCGGATCTCAAGACCGCCTTTCTGCGGGCTGCGCGCCGTGAGTCGTTCACGTGCACGGCGCGCGTTCTCAAGATCGGGCGGCAGCTAGTCTACGCCGTTGCTGAATGCGCGCGCCCGGACGGAACCCCGCTGACGCACCACACGGGGATCTACGTGCGGATTCCGGACGAGCGCGGCTGTCGCTGACAAGAAAGTGAGCGATGGAGCGAAGATGGTCTAACGAATTACGGCTTTTTGCCGCGCGAAGCCGCGGCAGAGAGCAGCGTCGGAGGGCCAATGTCGAACGATGAAGTCTATGCGGCTGGCTTGCTTAATCGGGCTTTAGATCCCGCGACGCAGCCGACCGAAATCCGATCGTATTTGCAGACAGAGATTGACCTCCTCAGCGGCACGATCGTGAAGGGGATGGCAGTGATCGACCTGGGTTGCGGCACCGGACGGCACTTGGCCATGCTCGGGGATCGTCTGCGAATCGGCGTAGGTGTGGACTACGAGCATACCTACGTCATCGAGGCCCGGCGACGCGTGGGCGCTCGCCAGTTGCACTTCGTCACAGGTGATGCGACAGCCGTTCCAATCGGCGCCAGCTTTGACCTCGCAACTTGCTTGACGAACACCTGGGGTACAATGAGCGACAAAGCAGGTGTCCTGAACGAGATGCGGCGGCTGGCGCCCAGACCACAGACGCGCCTCTTGTCCGTTTATGCGGAGGCCTCGGTACTCCCGAGGCGGGAATGGTACCGCCGGTTGGGACATCCTGTCGTGGAGGAATCCACCGAGTCTTTGATGACGGAAGGCGGGTTTCGGTCTGAGCATTTCTCCGAGGCCCGCCTTAGGAGTCTCGTCGGCGACTGCATCATCCATCCATTCGCGGGCATCGCCTACCTCGTAACGTTCTGATGTCTGTCCGGAGTGGGGCGGCTGCGCTCATCGCGTATGAAAAGAGTGATCTGTAGCTGAATGCGACTCAGGCATGCGGCGGCCTGGGGTGCCCTTGAGACACGTTCAGGAGACGAGCCATGGATAAATCGTACGTTGCCGAGAACGAAGCCGAGCTCGCGCGGCTGAAGGCGTTCGTCGGCAGGCTGAGCGATGCCGATATCGCGCGCCCCGTCGGCGCCCACTGGACCGTCGGCGTCGGCCTGGCGCACCTTGCGTTCTGGGACCGGCTCTGGCTCGCGAAGTTCGATGAGTGGGAGCGCACGGGCGTGGTCGTGGTTCCACCGGTTGAGACGTTCGTCAATGGAATGAATGACGGCATGCTGCCCTGGTGGCGCGCCATTGCGCCGGCTCAAGTCCGGCATGAGGTGATTGCGGCCGCGGAGGCGGCGGACGACAAAGCCCAGCGTCTGCCGATGACGCTAGTCAAGACGGTCCTCGCCACGCGTCCACGGACGATCCGTCGCGCAGTGCACCGTCGCCAGCATCTGGATGAACTTGAGCGAGTGGCAGCGGGTTGAGGCGGAGGCATGCCTGTGATTGCACTCCGGCTATCATCGTGTGCCAAGAGAGGCGGTTGTCACTACGTGAACTCCGAAAGGCGGTTCGATCGGCGCTCCCCGAAGTCGACCGCGGTGGTATTGCCCCCGCTGATGACGATGCCGACGCGTTCGCCGGCAACTGGTACATAGCCCCCGCAGAGAAGGCCGGCCAGCGCGGCGGCACCGCCTGGCTCGGCGACGACCCGGAGTGACTCCCAGAGGGCGGCTTGGGCGCGCCGGATGTCAGCGTCGGTCACCAGCACAACGCGATCAACGTACGACTGCGCGAGCGGAAACATCAGCCCGCCGATCCGGCGTGGGGCGAGCGAGTCCGCCGCGACACCACCTGCCTCCGCATCGACGGGCAGACCAGCCTTAAGCGCCGCCGTCAGCGTCGGCGCGGCCTCCGGCTCGACGCCGATGATCTTCACGCTGCCGGCGTACCAGGCAGCGATGCCGCCGATCAACCCACCTCCGCCGACGGGGACGAGCACGGTGTCGAGGTCGGGCGCTTGCTGGGAGAGCTCCATGCCGATCGTGCCCTGGCCGAGCAATGTCTCCAGCTGATCGTACGCATGCACCGCCAGGGCGCCGCTCGACGTCTCCCACGCCTTGCTGGCGGCGAGCGCGTCCGCGTAGCGTTCGCCGACAACCACCAACTCCGCTCCGTACTCGTGGATCCGCTGGGTCTTCGCCGGGGAGGAGACCGTCGGCACGAAGATCTTGGTGCGTATGCCGAGCTGTCGCGCGGCATACGCCACCGCGGCGCCATGATTGCCACCGGAGGCAGCGACCACGCCTGCATCCGGAAGCGTCCGCATGAGGAGATTGGCAAAAGCTGGTCACTCACCAGCCCGATGCAACAGCGGCTGTTCAAAACCGGCGGGCGCCTCATCCGGCATGCGCGGTACTTCATCCTCCAGCTGGCCGAAAGCCACTTGACCTGGAGCCTTTTTCGGCAGATTCTTTGAACCGAGCGCTTCTCTGCCTCGAGAGATGTCGGCATGCAGCTCGCAAAATTGACGCTGAAGTCGCTTCGGGCGCGCCCCGTCGTGCTGAAGCTCAAGCGCCCCGTAGTCGCGCGCATCGCCACGATCACCGACTGGCCGCTCATCCTCATCGACCTCTTCACCGAGGAAGGCATTGTCGGGCGGAGCTACCTCGAGCCTTATACGCCGAAGACGATGCGGTACCTAATCCCTGCGTTGCACGATCTCGGCGACATGCTAAAGGGGCACCAGGTGAGCCCGGCCGAGCTCTACGCGCTAGCGCGCAAGTCGCTCCATTTCGTCGGCTACGAGGGCGTCTCGATGATTGCCGTCTCTGGTCTCGACATGGCGGCCTGGGATGCGCTCGCCAAGGCGGCGGGGATGCCGCTCTGCGTGCTTCTCGGCGGTTCGGTGGGGCCGGTGAGAGCCTACAACAGCAACGGGCTCTGGCTGAAGGCGCCCGAGGCCGTCGGGGCGGAGGCGGTCGAGCTGCGTGAGGAAGGCGGCTTCACCGGCGTGAAGCTCCGGCTCGGCCGCGCGCTTCTCGCCGACGACCTCGCGACGGTGGCGGCGGTGCGGAAGTCGGTCGGCGACGAGATGCAGCTGATGGTCGATTTCAACCAGGGCCTGGACCTCGCCGAGGCGCTTGAGCGCTGCCATGCAATCGACGATCTCGGTCTCGCCTGGATCGAGGAACCGATCGTCTACGACAATCTCGACGGCTTCGCGCGTCTCGCCGCCGAGCTCAAAACACCGATCCAGATCGGCGAGAATTTCTACGGGCCGCGTTACCTCCACACCGCGCTGCAGAAGAAGGCGTGCGACCTCGTGATGCCGGATTTCATGCGCATCGGCGGCGTCACAGGCTGGTTCAGGGCCGCTGCCATCGCCGGCGCGGCGGGCGTCCCGATCTCGACGCATCTCTATCCCGAAATCGCCGCACACGTGATGCGCGTGACTGAGACCGCGCACTGGCTCGAATGGCAGGACTGGGCCGATCCCGTCCTACAGAAACCGTACGAGATCCGGGACGGGATGTTGCACATCCCGGACGTGCCCGGCGTCGGGCTGGAGTGGGACGAGGACGCCGTCGCGGCTAACCAGGCCGAACTTTAGCGGTAGCGCCGATTCGCCGATGGCCCGGACGTCGACGCATCGGGAGATCCATCCATTCGCGGGCATCGCCTACCTCGTAACGTTCTGATGTCTGTCCGGAGTGGGGCGGCTCCGCTCATCGCGTATGATAAGAGTGATCTGTAGCTGAATGCGACTCAACCATGCGGCCGGCTCGGGGTGCCCTTGAGGCAAGTTTAGGAGACGAGCCATGGACAAATCGTACGTTGCCGAGAACGAAGCCGAGCTCGCGCGGCTGAAGGCGTTCCCCGGCGAGCTGAGCGCGCCTTACGCGATTTGCTTCGTTAGGAGGAAGAGCGCGACGATCTGGGGATCAGGTGCGGCAGCCGAATCTCAGGGCGTTCATCTGCGCACCGGCTCGCGTTCGTCCCGATGCGCGCGCGCGCCGCGCAGAACCCAACGAGTGGCGATTTACCGGCAAGTTATCTTAGCGGCGATGTGATTAAGTTTGTGTCGCCTAGGCTCCGAATCAATCACGACGGCTGACGTTCCGTCCGATGCCCGGCTTCATCTGAAGCCGGGCGAGGTGGCGATCGAGTCTATCGCGCACGCGTGCTTCCGCATCCATTCCGCCGGGGGCAGCCGCATCCTGATCGACCCGTACGCGAGCCGTGTCTGGCTCGGTTACGACTTTCCGGAAGAGCTTGCGACGGATGCGATTCTGATCACGCATCCACACTACGATCACGACGGCGGCGAGTTCATCGGCCGGAAGGTGCCGTGGACGCCGGAAGTCCGGGTGCTGCGCGATCCGGGAAACTACACGGTGGGCGACTTCCACATTACAGGTATTCGTGGGAAGCACGCCGATCCGTGGGGCCAGGAGTTCGGGCAGAAAAACACGATCTGGCGGGTCGAGGTAAGCGGGCTGTGGATCGCGCATTTGGGAGACAACGGCCCGCTGGCCGAGAGCAATGTCCGGGAGCTGGGCCGCGTAGACATCCTGATGATGCCGATCGATGCTCGAGAGCACATTCTCAAGCGCTACGAGGTCCAGGCAATCCGCCGCACGGCACGACCGCGCGTTCTGATCCCAATGCATTATCGCCATCCGGATCTGGAAAGCTCCGAGGACAGCCCGCACGGGCTCGGCCCCATTGATCCGTGGCTGGCCGGCAAGAAGAGTGTCACCCGGCTCAAGAGTCACTACGCTCTTTTCACGACGGGCTCTCTGAAGTCCGGCGAGCGCATCGTCGTGTTCAAGCACTGTCCGAAAGTCCGCGTTAAGAGGTGAAATCGTGAGCGGCCTAGGGCGCGGAATGACGCTGACGGCGTCCTCGACCGACGAACACCGGCGACGATCAAGGCCAATGGGATATGAGCCTTCCTCGAAGGAGAAGCCATGGTCCTCAGCGAGCAGCGCCAGGCGGTCAGGGAGAAGTCTCGCGAGCGTATCCCAGCGGCGTCACATTCCATCATGGAGCGGTCCGTCGACGATCTCCGCTCAAACGTAAGGCGTCCGCCTCGTTGGACAATGCACCCGTTCTGGAGGCAAGCCATATGAAGGCAAGAAGAAATATTTCATCCGGGTCCCCTTTTGAACCGAGATTCGGATTCTCCCGCGCTGTCAAGGTCGGGAACATGGTGTTTGTATCGGGTTCCACAGCCATTCAGCCGGATGGTAATGTCGCGGGCGTGGGTGATCCCTACGTTCAAGCGGTCGAGACTTTCAAGACCATCAAGAACGCGCTGCAACAGGCCGGCGCAAGATTGGAAGACGTTGTTCGAACGCGGATCTTTCTCACCAATATCAATCACTTTGAGCCCGTTCAACGAGTCCATGCCGAGCTTTTTGGCTCAATTCGTCCGGCCTCAACGGTGGTTGAAGTAGCTCGTTTGGTGAAGCCCGAGATGCTGGTCGAAATCGAAGCTGACGCCATCATCGCCGATGGCGAATAAGCTAATCTGGCTAACTGCCTGAGTTATCTTCGGACCTATCGCTGGCTACCCTTCTCAAGGAGGAGACATCGTTTCAGACAAAAGGATGCCGATGCGGGAATACCAGATCGCGCAGGTGGATGTGTTCACAGACCGGATCTTCGGCGGCAATCCCCTCGCTGTCGTTCTGGAGGCAACCGGCCTGTGCGACGCAGAAATGCAGGCGATCGCAGGAGAGCTGCCTCACACCCCAGGGACGACGACTTTCGTCCTTTCGGCAACCGATTCTGGATCGGACGCGCGGGTCCGAATCTTCACATCGGCTTGCGAGCTACTGTTCTCGGGCCACTCGACGATCGGCACGGCATACGTGCTTGCGGCCCGAAGGCCTCGCAACCGACCGCGGCTAGTTCTGGAGGTAGGCATCGGTCCGGTGGAGATCGAAGTCGAACGGGTCGCCGGTGCTCCCCAGACTCTTTGGTTGCGCCAGAGTGCCTGTCCTTCGCCAAAACTCCGTCCGGTGAACAAGTGGTTGATCTGTCGGCTCTGATCCGGAGAAAATCCGAGCCCGATGATCACCCTCCTGCTCCATCTACTCCGCCTCTTCCCCTTCCTCTGCGGCGGCCACCGCCACCTCGCTCTCGAGAACCTCGCGCTGCGCCAGCAGCTGGCCGTGTATAAGAGGACCGCCAACCGGCTTAAGCTTCGGAGAAGCGATCGCCTCTTCTGGATTTGGCTGGCACGAGGGTGGGCCGGATGGAAGGACGCCCTCGTGATCGTCGCTCCGGACACCGTGTTGCGGTGGCAGCGGCGACGCTTCCGCGACTACTGGACCAAGCTCTCAGGCCGGCCCCCGAAGGGTCGCCCACCTGTCAACGCCGAGATCAAGGCCCTGGTCGCGCAAATGGCCGCCGCCAATCCGCTATGGGGCGCACCCAGGATCCACGGCGAGCTCCTCACGCTGGGCATCGACGTCTCCGAGCGCACCGTCTCTCGGCTCATGCCGAAGCGGCGCCCCCTGCCGTCTCAGACCTGGCGGACGTTCCTCGCCAACCACGTCCGCGATCTGGTCTCCCTCGATTTCTTCACGGTGCCAACCGCGCGCCTGCGCGTCCTCTTTGTTCTCGTCGTGCTCGCTCACCACCGCCGGCGCGTCGTCCACTTCAACGTGACCGAGCACCCCACCGCCCACTGGACCGCCCAGCAAATCGTGGACGCCTTTCCGGACGACTCTGCGCCCGCCTATCTCCTGCGCGACCGTGACCAGGTCTACGGCGAGCAGTTTCGACACCGTGTGAAGGGCATGCGGATCGAGGAAGTCCTCACGGCGCCGCACAGCCCGTGGCAGAATCCCTTCGTGGAACGGCTCATCGGTTCAGTACGCCGCGAGTGTTTGGACCATGTCGTCGTCCTCAGCGAGCGGCACCTGTGCCGAATCTTGACGCGATATTTCGCCTACTATCATCGCTCACGAACTCACCTCTCGTTGGACAAAAACACGCCGGACACGAGGCCTATCGCCCGACCGGCCTTCGGCCACATCATTATTCTGATTCCTGAGGTCGGCGGCCTCCACCACCGATACGAGCGGCGGGCGGCGTAGTCAAGCTTCACGCAAACAGTCCCATCGCTGCCAACGCTCGCCACGAAACTACCCTTCCCTCTCGGTCGCCATGAGTCCGACCATGCAAGCGTCTTTCCATAGCGAGCCGAAGCCAACCGAAGCCGGCGACTCTGCCTGGCACAGCCGGTCAGCATCGCTTATGACGAGCACGGATGGTCGCCGACCGAGTTGGACGCGCTTTTGGCGAAGGACAAGGCGGCTCCGCGATCGGGACGCCATCTACGGCGACGTGTTCGCACGGCGGGTGAACGGCATGGGGATTCGTGAGGTCCTCATCGCCCCACGAGCGCCCTGGCAGAATCCCTTCGCCGAGCGCGTCATCGGGTCGATTCGACGGGAATGCCTCGATCACGTCATCGTCTTCAACGAACGGCATCTCAGACGCCTGCTGGGCAGGTACCTCGCCTACTACAACGCGACGCGCCCGCATCAGGCTCTCCACAGCGATAGCCCCCATTCACGAGAAGTGCAGCCGTCAGTCTCCGGGCGAATCGTCGCGACCCCGCAGGTGGGGCGACTTCATCACCGTTATCAGCGCGTCGCCTGATCCGTCCCGCTTCACCCGTCGCTTGCGACGTCGGCCGAGAGGATGCTGGCGGTACTGCTCTTATTCTCGCTGTCCGTCGGTCTTGTTTCAGCAGTCCTCGCCAGAAGCTGCCGAGGCAGGGCAGCGCGGCTCGCGCATTGGCACCCCTGTTGTCAGACAATTCCTTCGACTTGCCGATGTGGTTTTTGACCAGGACACCTGGATTCTCACCACCACCGACAAGAAGGCGCTCGACGCGGCGGTGGGGGCGTCGGGCGTGATCGAGATTGTCTTCGGAGAGCCCTACGGTGTCGGCGAGGTCGTGGAAGCGGCGCGTCGTGCTCTGAAAGACTGGCGGCCGGAAACGCGTGGTGACCTTTCATGAGTTCGAACAGCTCACGTGATGATGTGTTCCTTGGTGGTGTGCGCGTCCTCGTCGTCGATGACTCCGGACCTATCTGTGGCCTCATTACTGAGATCCTGGAACACTACGGAGCCACCGTGACTACTGTCAACTCGGCCTACGAGGCACTCGAGATCCTGCCGCACGAGCGGCCAGATGTTCTCGTCAGCGACCTGGAGATGCCCGACAAGGACGGCTATTGGCTCATCGGCCAGATTCGCGGGCTGCAACCGTGGCGTGGCGGCGCG
>Ga0209235_1000822_pt1 | contig 16379 bp, 13 predicted proteins | sample GraSoi013_1_20cm_4_FD_185817 | JGI IMG/M metagenome (GOLD analysis project Ga0209235, IMG submission 185817) | Grasslands soil microbial communities from the Angelo Coastal Reserve, California, USA - Sample 09_25_2013_1_20cm (SPAdes) (version 2) | ecosystem: Environmental > Terrestrial > Soil >... | reverse complement strand
TGATCCTCCAAATAGAGGCATGCGGGTCACTGCCCTCAGCGATCTTCTCGAACTTCACAGGAAAATGGATCTCGAAAACCGCGTCGAGCTCCGCACCCTCAATATCGGATTTGATCATGTCAACCGACGACTCGACTATGGTCACTCTCGAGTCGCCACCAAAATTCTTCTTGAGCATCTGAAGTGCATCTCCCGGCGGCTCGACACATATGACATGCTTCGCGCCGTGCTTCAGATAGAAGAAAGCCGTTTCCCCGCATCCGGCTCCCACGTCAAGTACGGTCTTTCCATCAATCGATTTCTGAGGCAGATACCATTTATGCCACTGAACCAACTCGGTCACTAGTAGATTCCGGCAGTAGGGTATCATGGCGAGATGATTGTAGTCTTCAATCTTGCACAAAACTACATTCCACCGTAATATCGACCATCGTGAATCGCCTTGCCACGTTAAATACTGCTCGTAACTTTTTCGACGAAAACATGCTCCCGGGGGTACAAGTCTTTGACCTTAGGAAGAACATTGACGAGCGAGGTTATTTTGCCGAGATTCTGAGGAACGACTGGAGAGACCTTCTTGGCGAGGATAACGTGGTACAGGCGAATCTCTCCTATAGCTATCCGGGTATGATCCGAGGCTGGCACCGCCATGTACGTGGCCAAGTCGACTATTTCATCGTCCTCGACGGCTCCCTTAAGATCTGTGCGTACGATGACAGGCCTGGCTCCTCAACGAAGGGACAACTGGACGAGTTGGTGGCAAGCGGCGAGAAGTTGCAAGTGGTCCGGATACCGGGGCATTATTGGCACGGAACCAAGGCTCTCGGCTACAAACCGTCTCTGACGGTTTACTGTGTGAACCGACTCTACGATTTGAAGAATCCTGACGAGGAACGAAGAGCTTGGAACGACCAGACCATCATCGACCCCAGAACGTCCAAACCTTTCGACTGGAACAAACCACCACACAAGTAGCGTTCGCTTACGGGGTCTTGTTGGCTCGGGCCTTAGCTTCAATACTGAAACCCTTGACACCCTCCAGTGCAGCGACAGGCTTCTCCCTGAGTATGTCAGAACTCTTCTTGACATCTAAAGAAGAGTCGCGCGGCCTCTTCGCTTTCCACTGAAGACTCGCCGATTCCACCGGCACAATCAAAGTGGCATCCAATCCTAGCGATTTGGCCACCAAGACTGCAAAATCATACCTGCTGATCCTGGTAGCGCCAGAAGTATGAATTATTCCCAAGACTCGTTTCTCTACAATTTCGAGTATCATCCTGGCGAGATTGTCATTGTATGTAGGACTGCAGTACTGATCTTGCACCATTCGTATCTGCTCGCCCTTCGATAGCTTATCGTATACGTATGTTGCAGCATTTCCTCTCTGGGGCCGACCCCAGCCATAAACAACGCTGGCTCGGGCAACACACCAATTACCCTCACCGGCCAACCTGGCCATCTCCTCGCCTTCCAGTTTCGATCGACCATACTCGTTGACGGGGGATGGAGGATCAGTTTCAGAGTACATCCCCTTCTCGCCGGAAAAGACGTAATCCGTCGAAACCTGTACAAGGAATGCCTTGTGTGCACTGGCCGAACTGGCCAGATGTGAAACAGATATCGAGTTCACGAATCTGGCCATCTCCGGCAGCTCCTCGCAAAGATCAACATCCGTCAACGCGGCAGCATTTACGATAGCGTCCGGCGAAGCCAACGAGACCACCTTCTCCACCTCAGCCTGGATCGTCTGATCCAGCACTAAGGGAACGCCGAGTCTAGGTGGATTGTGCCGGTATGTCGAGTAGACCTCGTGCCCCTTTGCGATCGCTTGCTCGACTATCTTGTTGCCAAGCAAGCCGGAGGAGCCGGTTACCAGTATACGCGTGAGCCTACCATCTCTCTTTCCAAGGCCTAGCCGAAAGCGTCTTCCTAGTGGCCATGGGCCGCCACCAATTCTCATTCTCTCGATACCATTTGACAGTCGAGCCGAGGGCATGCTCGAACTCGTGCCTCGGCCTCCAGCCTAGTTTCGCACGGGCCCTCTCTGACGAAAGACTGTACCTCACATCATGCCCTGGACGATCCTCCGTCGATACGATCAGTGACAACGGCTTTCCGATCTGTCGCAATATTCGCTGGACAACCTCTTTGTTCGTAAGCTCGTTTCCAGCTGAAACATTGTAGGTCTGGCCAACCTCGCCCTTCTCGAGCGCCTTCTCAATGGCAGTACAGAAATCGATGACGTAGATCCAGTCTCGGACTTGCATGCCACCACCGTACAAGGGTACTTGCAAATTATTCAATCCTCGAATGATCGTCTTAGGAATCAGCTTCTCTGGATGCTGATATGGACCATAATTATTCGTGCACCGTAAGATCATTCCCGGCACCTTGTACGTCCTTATCCAAGCGTTGACCAATTGATCGCTTGCGGCCTTGGTCGCAGAGTATGGGCTAGAAGGATCGAGTCGAGACTCCTCGTCGAAAGACTCCCCATCATTTGCTGACCCGTACACTTCGTCGGTCGATATGTGGACAAGACGTTGTATCTTGCCGTTTCTCAAGGCGTCAACGAGATTGTAAGTCCCGAGAATGTTGCTCTCAAGGAACGGTCTCGGGTTCGCAATACTTCGATCCACATGAGTCTCAGCTGCAAAATGAACCACCAGATCAGCATTCTTCGCCACCCACTTTGCAATCCGAGGCTCAGCTAAATTGCCCTTCAGGTGTCGATATCGTTTGTTCCTGCGGAGGTCTGCGGTGTTTGAGGGATTGCTGCTCGGTCCCTCATAATCCACGTTTGCAACTCGAACGCCTGATCTGCTGGACAATATGTGATGGATGAAGTTGCTTCCGATGAAACCCAATCCACCGGTCACAACCAGCCTATCCAAATCCGGCTCACCCCCTCAATAATTTCTAGAGGTCAAGTTGGCAGTTTTCTCCGAGGGTCAATCGTATGCCCTTGGGAGTATGGCTTCCACTGTCGCGTATTGTTGTGTAGGTTCCGATTATGCTGCTTGTTATCCTGTAGGGAGCGTCGATAGTACAATGATCCATTATTATCGAATCTTCGATCTCCCCGCGCTTGATCATCACGTGATTCCCTATGCTAGTGTATGGCCCAACGTATACTCCAGATTCTAGAACGGTGTCTTCTCCGATTATCGATGGGCCGCGAATCTTTGCCCCCTTCGCGATTCTAGACCCCTTACCAATTACGACGCGACCCTGGACGGAGGCTCCATCTTCCACCGCTCCATCAATCTTAGAACCTAACTCGTCAAGTATGAGCCGATTCGACTCAAGTATATCCTCCGGCGTCCCAGTGTCCTTCCACCAACCCTCTACGATATGATGGCTTACCCGTCCACCCTCGGCAAGGAGCATCTGTATCGCCTCCGTAATCTCTAACTCATTTCTCCACGAGGGCTTCAACTTCTTAATCATATCAAAAATGATCGGCTTGAACATGTATATCCCGGTCAACGCAAAATTGCTCGGCGGCTTCTTCGGCTTCTCGACCAGCCCAATCAATTTCCCCTTACCATCAAAGCTGGCTACACCAAATCTCGATGGCTCCTTCACCTTTGTCAGGAGAATCATCGCGTCAGAATCTGACCTGCGGAACTCATCCGCGTACTTAGCGATCCCACCCTTGATCAGATTATCACCAAGGTAAACGATGAACGAATCACTACCTACGAAATCGCGACACAAGCCAACAGCGTGCGCAATCCCAAGAGGGGCACCCTGGTCAACATACTGGAACTTCTTCCCGAACTTGGACCCATCACCATAATACTCCCTTACTCGATCAGGATGAGTGTCTCCAAGGACGAAGGCAATCTCATCGATGTTACAGGCGAGGAGATCTTCGACTGCATAACGGGATACCGGCTTGTTAGCTATCGGGATGAGCTGCTTTGGCCCAGTATGGGTTAACGGGCGAAGCCTGGTCCCGGCACCGCCATGGAGGACTATGCCCTTCACAGCTTCTCATCCAACGCTGAACCTACCCCTCGGTATTGTAGCTTATGATAATTGCGAACCTGACCAGTCCTTGCCGATATCCCGGCGAGATCTAAGACGAGCCTTACAAGTGACTCTACTGGGTCCGGACATGGGGACCTTGCAGGATCTCGCCAATCTGGGCGTAGTAAACGCCAGTTGTGCTGGCTTGGATAAAGAAACCCAGAGTCAACTGCCTCGGCACTCCCCAACCCTGGGATGCCCATAAGCTCCCCACGTCCAGAGTCATCCAAGTCAGAGACGCAGTCGGCAAAGGAAGAGTCGCGGTCGTATTCTCGGCAAAAACGCGAACCGTCTGTTGCGTGACGGCATCTGAGAACACTAGGTCCAAAACATGATTCCCATCCGTCAGCGTAGCACCGAACACTCCAGTGTTGGTGGCATTCCTGACTCCGGAGAATTCGCGTTCGATTGCCACATCGATCACTGTAACATTGTCAGCAATTTTCTGTACCAAGGCCATATTCGCCACTCCATGGGTTGTTGCAGTATAGTTCAACTTCATCCTGACGCCGGCCGTCCAGTTCTGGTTCAATCCTGCTATGCCGGAATCTACCATGTTAACATCAGACGTCTCCAACTTCCAGCCATACGGAACCTTCACCCCAGTCGAAAGGTCAAGGGTCCACCATCTGAACTTTGGATTCAACACGGTCGGATCCGATAATTTTACCGTCGTCAACTGGGACTGCCCAACCAGATTACCAGTGGTCGAGTCAAAAACCCAGATGTGGAACGGCCCATTGTTCGGGACAGCGGCGACTGGATCCGATGGAACAATCGTATAGGACGCACTAGTATCCGGCTTCAAGATTCGCGTCTCATTTAGGCTGGACCAGAGGAACGGCTGGATGGAGAACTTGACAAAAAACTGTGGCAAGACGGACTCCGTCCCAATATTCGACACTATCACTTTCATCAGAGTACCTACCCCTAACGAGTCGGGATCGCCAATACTGTCAACATGGACATTGACCTTGTAATCGGAATTTCGTGAAATGTATGCCCCCGAAGCCCCGACGAATGCTGTGGTCAAGACAAGGCCAAGCATCAGGGACGGCATGATCCCTCCTTGCAAGAAGCGTGGAATCCTCGTTGGAAGATGAATGGTCGGCATCGAAGGGATTGATGGTATCAAACCGAACGGATTCACCCTCATCCGAGCCAGATCGGGAATCAGAGGAATTAGCCAGAAGAGCATGTAGTTGGGAAACGATCGATAATAGAAGAATAGGATGCCAACCGGAAGAAGCCAGACGAGATTCTTCATCCTCTCAAACCACCTACTATACGCGAACAATGATCCCGCAAATGTTAGCCCCATCAAAAGAAAGAACACTGAGGATGGAGGATTCAACCCCATACTCGTCAATACTTCCGAGAGCCCTATTCCACCCATTATCTGAGGAGTGGTACCAGGCAGATACGGCGCCACAACTCCCTCCCACCAACCCTGCGGCGAAAGTAGGAGAAAGGGCAGGTTCGGGATCCAGAAGCCCGCAAGCAAATAGCCAATCATTCTCGCGCTACCCCTAAGCCTAGACCCATCCGTCTCACGCCAATTCCGGACCAATAGATATGGCAAAACAAGGAATGCAAGCTGCTTGGACGCACCGGCCAAGCCTAAGAAGCCGAAGCTGGCCTTTCGACTCTTGTACCAAGTAACAGCACTTAGCAACAGTGCGAATGCCCAGACACTGTCAGTAAGACTGCCCGCGATTGCCCATGGAAAATAGAAGGTGAACGGAGCAAGACTCAACGCCTTGAATCGCCCCGGCACAACCCAGAATATTACCAGTAATGATAACACGTGAAACAACAAGACCCCATCCCGGAGATCATGGATGCCCAACAAGTAGAGCGGCGTGAAAGAGAGAAAGTTCACGGCAGGATAGTTGAGATGGAACTCGAACGAGCCGTCAACTCTTGGAGTATAGAAGGATTGAGGAAGACCGAACTGCTCGAGGAAAGGCTTGATCGAATACAAGTAAGGATCCTGTAGGTGCAAGACCCTGACAACTCCCATGTAGGTAGCGATGATACTGTCAGTACCGTATACGACACTGAGGAAACGAGTCGAAAGGAAATAGAACGTCAACAATGTACAGAGGTGACAAAAGAGAGCGAGAAAATTCGCCCGACCAGCACTGACGTTCCTTCTCAAGGCCCAAAACAAGATCACCAACCCGGGACACACAAGGGCGAGAGATCCTAGAGCGAGTAGGCCGTTGAATACTGCGAAAATCCAGACTCCGACGCCGATCATGAATACTCCGGAGAATGCCATTCCGATTCGAGTTAGAGAACCAGCTGGTTCGCTAGAACCACGAAAGGGCCCTCTCAAGTACCGTATGAGAAAATTCAGAAACAGTACTGCCTTCGTCCTAGCAACCACTGTCTTCGTCAACTTTGCCGGCAACAACGAGGAGCTTGTCTAACTGGCGGTTCGAGCCCGGTCAGACTTCTTAAGAGTTATACAACGACTCAACACGTCCACCAGTACTTTTGACGAATCTTCTGCCGGACAACATGGAAAAACAATGGAAACCAAAATAGTGGATTAGGTCGGAAAATCATTACAGCGCGGCGGCGGTGGTTAATGCAAGAGGGGCTCCCGCCCGAGCAGATAGTCTGGGCTGGACGAGCCGTTCTCTCAGCCTCACTACTATTCGGAATCGCATTACTGGCGCAGCATCTTGCATGGATGAAAGAGCTGCACTCGTAGCGTGGCCTAAGGGCTCAGGTACGTCAACTGGACGAGTTGAATGAAGTTAAGATAAATGTCGACACCCGAAGTTGCGCTCGAAGCGTTTAGCCACACTGACTCAGCATGTTGTAACGGAAAGTCGAAAGTGAAGCTGGTCCAGGACTCGCTTGAGGAGATCCCACCAATTTTGAAGGTCGACAGTGCTTCGGTTCCATTGGCTGCACGTAAGCTGACGAGGATAATGTCTCCTTTGAAGACCGTGCCAGTTTTCAGATTCAACGTGAGATTGTACCAACCGGGTGGGAGGATCAATGGGCCCGACGGTCCAACCCAGAACTCAGGTGTGATGGAATTGGCCGAGTGATATAGCGAGGCTCCGCTGGCCGCTCCAGAATCTTGAAGCACGCGTCCACCTTGAACTGTCAAGTTGGACTGGTCTAGCGTCCATTTGATTGGTACATAGAAGCTTGGGGTTCCTTCGAAGGATCTTTTCAACAATATGATCCCATCGGAAGACGCAAAGACTCCGTATCCTCCGTTCTCCCTAAGCCATAGTGCGGCAATGGACCCGGAATGAGGATCTGTTACCCCGTCAACGAGGATGAAATCCGGCCTCCTTCCGAACGTAAGATCGATCATTTGACGAAAATTGGTCGACCACGATGGCAGATAGATGGGTATCGCGTATACTGTGAACCTGTCTGAAAAGTGGGTAAACAAGTTGTTCTGTGTGAGAACCGTTGAGCCTGGAGGGACCAACTGGATTATCCGATTTAGATAATCGACATGTTGCATGGGACCAGTGAGCGTTATTGGATAAGTGAAACCGGCGAAAACGAACAAACCCACCATGGAATTGACGATTAATATCCGAGGCATGTTTCGCTGAATGATTCTGAGTCTGCGGGTGAAATCGAGAGACTCTAGCCTTTGCATCCCCAATATCAGGGCCCAGAAGATGCCAGGGACAACAAAGAGAGGGTATTGAAAGCCAATCTGGTAAAACGGCGCATAGTTGGACAGAAACGCCAATCCCAACCACGGCAAGGCCGCCAAAAATGCCGTTGGACGCAGTATCGGGACAAACAAGATGGGTGCTAGAAGGAAAACAACATAGAGAAGCTTCAGAGGCAAGTCAAATTCTACGGCCCGAAGACTGTTGGCCGGATGCAGAAGCAGGTAGCCTGGGATTTCTGCGATGCTCCCCGCACCTACTAGGCTCCAGCTTTGGGCTCCCTCAAATGAAGCTGGGGGACTTGGGTTGAAAAAACTCAATGCCTGTCTTGCGCCGAGGAACCATCCAGCCGCAACCAGACAAAGCATCCCAGGCAGCAAAAGACTGCTGTCGCGAAATTTCCGTAAGCGAACGGCCTTACCTATGCTGGCCGCGTTCAAGAGTAGGTAGGCGATTCCGATGGCAACGATCATGAATGCTGCGTATTCGATCGTCGAGAGAGCCAATATTACCGAAACGGCGAGCTTCTTCCACTGTCGAGTCTGGAGATAGTAGATCGCGCATAACATCGGCGTGACCACGAAAGATTCTACATGGAAGTCAAACAGGTTGGCGGCGTGCATGGGAAAGTAGAGGAGGTATACCAGAGCAACCGCGATCGATGATCTGACCTTTCCAAAAGTCGAAAGCGAAAGATAGTAGACTGGCACCGCTCCTAATGCTAGAGCTAGGGCTTGTACGACGAGAAGCGTGCCTATCGAAGGATAAGCGGCGTAGATTGGCAGTATCGCGATGAGTATTGGGCTAAAGTGGACCCCGAAAAAACTCCCGGACGGATTGGTGAATGGTTCGAGGGTATAAGCGAAGAAACCGGTACCATGAATGGTAGAGTCGAAAGCTTGGGTGAATACGCCCAGATCCCATGCGGTGGTGCGGAAAAGTTCATGCTTCCTCAGGCCCATGGCAACAATTACTATCACATAACAGATGATCGCTAGTGGGATGACTAGTAACGCGTTTTTTCTAACGAGCCTTTCCAAAATCGTTCGCTTTAGACTCTGAAGCTTAAGGTGATGAATATTCTGCAAAACTCTTGCTACCCATCTAAGGTATCAGGTTGTTTAATTTTGATCCGGCTGTTGCGAGTTTCGACTCATAGCTTAAAAGAATTGTCTAGGTTTGTTCGAACGTAAGAACCCATCCATGAACCTCAACGGATCAAATGTACTCGTAACCGGCGGGGCGGGCCACATAGGGTCACACCTCGTCGAGCATCTTGTTCGTCAAGGCGCCACTGTTAGAGTAGTAGACAACCTAGAACGTGGACGATTAGAAAACATACAGCACATCCTCGATAAGATCGAATTTATCCGTGCTGATCTACGAATTCAGAAAAATTCAGAGGAAGCTGTGGAAGGTATCGATATCGTATTTCACCTAGCCGCGAAACTGGGCGGCATAGAGTACATGCACCCGGACGCCGGCTCGCAATCAGAGATCTACGATAGCAACATCCTCATGAACACGATGATGCTGCAGGCTGCAAGGAAGTTCGATGTGGACCGTTATCTCTATTGCAGCACAGCATGTGTGTATCCAATAGAGAAACAGGATCAACCGAACGTCCCAGCTTTGAAGGAGGAGGACGCCTACCCAGCTAACCCAGAATCCACATACGCCTGGGCTAAACTCATGGGAGAAATCCAAGCCAAGTGGTATGCAAAAGAGTATGGGATGAAAACATCGACCGTTCGAATGTTCAATGTTTACGCAGAACATGAAGACCTCAATCCGACAAGGGCTCACGTCATACCTGCACTCGTGAGAAAGGCCATTCTATATCCAATGGTCCCGTTCATCGTTTATGGGACGGGCAATCAGACGCGATCGTTCCTTTACGCAGACGATGCCGTAAGAGGGATCGTTTCCACCTGTGACAGGATCAGCGACGGAGACATCGTGAATATCGGATCAGACCAAAGGATGACAATCAGATACCTCGCAGAACAGATCATCAAGATCTCAGGAAAGGACATTCAACCAGCATACGACCCATCGAAGCCAACCGGGGCAATGGGGCGAGCCGCAAACTGGTCCAAGGCTGATCAGCTCCTAGGATGGAGGCCGACAGTACCACTAGAGGATGGACTGTCAAGGTTCTACGAATGGGCCAAGAGAACCCTTGAAAGAGAAACATCAACGGCCGAAGTCCTTGTAAAGAACCCAATAGCCCACTAGCCAGTCCGACGTAACACTATTACGTGGGCACATCGCCCGGCAGAATTGGGTAAGTTGTCCCATCCGAAGAGGCTCAAAGGGGTATGAACTCGAATCTCTCCGTTGTCATGCCGGTCCATAACGAAGCGGCGGGAATCGAGAGAGTGGTTTCCGCATTCTACGATGAGATAATCCGGAAGACTGGCGCAGAATTCATTATTGCGGAGGACGGAAGTACCGACGGGACGAAGGAGGTCCTCCAGAACATCTCTACAAAATTACCGATTAGGCTCTACCTCGGGAGGAGAAGGAAGGGATACGCGCTTGCGGCCAAGGACGCCCTTAGACAAGCTAGTTCCACGTACGTCCTTTTTTCCGACTCCGATGGGCAGTATATCCCGTCAGACTTTTGGTCGATATGGAGCAGGAAAGATGATGCTGATGTCGTCATCGGGACAAAAGTAAATCGCGCAGAGGGAGTCCACCGGTTGATTCTCTCTAGAGGATTCCACTTTTTCGTGCGAGTATTGTTTGGCGTAAGGCTTCGCGACATAGACTCTGGTTTCAGGCTAGTGAAAAGGACTATGCTTCTTTCAGTGCTGGACAATGTTGAGAAGCTTGAGTACAGTTTCTGGGGCGAATTCACCATCAGGGCTCACTCTTCCAACGCGAAAATCGTCGAGGTCCCTGTAAGACATTACGCCAGAGCCGAGGGTGGGACAAGAATCTATGGAATCCGTAAATTGCCATTCATAGTATCCAAACAATTTCTAGGGCTGGTCCGACTTAGACTAGAGTTGTCGGCGATGAAAAAGCGCTAGGAAAAGAAGAGACTTGGAGGAAACGAGCACTGCCCCCCTCGTCTCCGTGGTAATACCGGCTTACAACGGAAGCAACACAATCGAACAAACAATTAAGTCCGTTCAGGTCCAGGATCTTCGAACCGAGATAATCATCGTAGACGATTCAAGCTCCGACCAGACGCTGACGAAAGCAATCGCTGTCCTGAAGTCTGGATCGAACTCCTACAAGATCATAAGGCATCCGAGCAACCTCGGACTCTCAGCCTCTCTCAATGATGGACTCGCAATCGCGCACGGTGAAAACGTCCTCGTCCTCCACCAAGATTGCGAACTAATGAAACCTGATTGGATATCATCAGCCGTCAAGTGCATGGATCCAAAGGTTGCAGTTGTGACTGGCTACTACGGGATGTCCGATCAGGACGAGATGAATCTTGCGAAGAAAACCTTCGGGTTGTTAAGAAGACAAATACACCCCCGGCCCGCTAAGGACTTTGAGATCGTCAATTTTTCGGAAGGAAAATGTGACCTCTACAAGAAGAGGGTTTTAGAGTCGATAGGGGGATTCCCGACCAGGTACCGAATTGCAGGCGAGGATTTGTCAGTCTCCGTCCAACTGAGACAACGAGGATACTCGATCCTGAAGCAATACAATCTCCCCGTTCTTCAAAGATACGGCGGAAAAGCTCAATCGTTCAGGGGAAACCTCCGTAAAGAATTCGAATTCGGTAGAGCCATGGGAGGCATCTTGGGCGAACACAGGTTTAGAATCTTCGAAGATATAGGAAAGGGATACGCGAGGGCCAGGACTACTCATAGAGCGGCACAGGTGGCCTACACTACCCTTCTCTTCCTCTCTGCTCTTGCATACCTATCAACCAAGAACTCATGGTTTCTAGTTGCAACCATGATCTTCCTAGCAAGTCGATATGTCTACTATGCGTTGACAATATCGTCTGGATTCAGGAACCAACGTAGCCTTGCAAAGCATTCCTTGATTGACACGCTCTGGATGCCATTCCTAGGAATGCTCTCTGACCCTATCTACTCGCTCGGATTCCTGTGGGGACTCTTGAAGTGGAGGAGCGGACGAACAATTTGACCCTCGAATGGAACGGGCGTACTGTGACCGTCGTCTTAATTGGCCTCATCCTACTCGCGACAGGCTATACTGTTACTTTGTCCTTCCTTGCACCGCATGCTTCCACCGAAATCGTCCCGGGCTGGAGGGGGGATCTATCCCTTGCCAAGATTTCCGACTCATCCCTTGGCCGCGTAGCGGTCACCCTATCGGACCAAGGCCACAACATTAGCATAGCCGGCACCTCGACTCAATTTAGGCTGGAGACTTTCTACGGAGTTAGGCTTGCAGTCGTTCCCGGGGTGAATAGCACTCAACTCCCATTCCTAGACATCTGGATTAGAACAAGCTCTGTCTTCGTCGCTGGCACCGTCGCTGTGCAACTCGACGCTGGTTGGAACGTAACAATCATTCAAAAGACTTACAATGCTGGCGACTGGCATGAAGAGATCGTTTTGCTCAGACCCTTCTTTTTTCCCCCTGAGAGCACGATCATCAACCTGATGCTGGGATTCAGAATTCTGAAGTTCCCGGCTTTGGTCCAAGTCCCGACGGTCGAATTCTCACGTCCCGTTTTCGGTTATTCCAGCTCTACCCCGATGGCGTGACAAAAGGTTGAGCACTCCAAGAATTGGAACTCGTTTGCGCAACTATCTTCTACCCCTTCCGGTGAGGCACCTGGCCCCAGCCATTACAAAGTGGACATTCGTTGCAATATTGGTCAGAGTGCTCATAGCTCCCATAACGGGCTCGCGCGACCTTAGCGTGACGGCCTGGGTAAGCTTGGTCCTTCTTGACAAACATCAATTGATCCAATCCAATGATCCACCTATCGTTTTCCTCTTCTTCTCGGCCATCTTCGGAGCACTCGGCCCGCTAATTTCCCCACAGATCAGATCATTCTATCTTTCAAGCAGGAACTACAATCCTTCGGAGGTTATGCACATCCTTGCTTTGGCCCAGCCTGGAATTCAACAGATGCTCCTTATTATGAAACTGCCTTTCCTCTTCTTTGACATTGGGATTGGCTTAATGATTCTCCATCTAATCGAGAACCCGAAGAACGCTCTATTAGGATACAAACTCTGGCTCTTCAACCCGGTCAGTATCCTCGTCAGTTACGCGATCGGACAGTACGACATAATGCTCACCTTCTTCATTGTACTTTCACTCTTCCTATACGAGAAGAGGAAGGAAAATTCCACGGCTTTAGCGCTCGGTATGGCCGCAGCGATAAAGGCCGTCGGTCTACTTCTGCTCTTGCCATTTGCTCTGTTCCGTAGTAGGCAAAACCCTGCTCTTTCTCCAACAAAAAGGGCCGTGAAATTTATTCAGACAATAGCGTTGGGACTCCTTCCAACAATTTTAGGCGTGTTACCTCTTCAGTTTTTCGCGCCCTATTACGAGTCCGCCAATCTTGCGGTGCCACCTATCTTCGTGAACGGATTCTATGGTCCCATACTCTTCAATCGCGGGTCGGTTGGATCGAATTTGTTTGTGGGTATCGAAACTTTCGTCCTGGGATACTCCATCAGCGTGGCGACTGGCGCCGGTTGGGACGTATTCTTTGTGCTGCCCCTGATGTATATGGGGCTATTAGTCATCCTTGTTCATTTCAGGAGATGGTCTTTCGATACGATGAGAGACTCCTTCCTCATCTTTCTGCTCGCTTACTATGCACTGGACACCTTCCATGCGCAGTGGTTCCTCTGGGTCCAGCCGTTGCTAATCCTAGTCCTTGTCTCATATTACGATAAGCTACGCAACATCTACTGGGCAAGCTGCGGATTGTTTTTCACCTATCTTCTGAACTTTGGATCATTTCTCACGGTGGGATTGTTCGTGCCGATTTATCCACCGGCAATGGAATTCAACCTCACTCTACCTGCAGCCGTAACCCTTTCATTGAGAATGGTTCTGTCCGTTGTCCTTCTCTACATGGCCCTGCTGATATTCATAGAGCGCTGGGGGCACCTGTTGCCTTGGCATGTAGGACCTAAAACTCGACTTGCCGAAGTGGAACCTGCCCTTGGCTAAGATAATCTGTGTAACCACGTCACCCTACCCTTACGGGGACAACATCACAGATGGTCCGGGATACAGAGCCTATTCATTATTCCAGAAGCTCCGCTCGAAACATGAGATCACGATTCTGAGCTTGTACGAAAGTTTCCACCTGAACAAGCTGGACGAGTCAAGATATCTGGAAGATGGCATCCAGATCAGGACTATAAAATACACCCCTGGCAGAGTCGCCAAAGCAATTAGAGAAGAGAACCCTGATGTGATCTACGTTCCTTGGTCAGCTCTGCCGTTTCTAAGCAGATTCAAGGAGAAGTTACCAACGATCATCGATTATGTTGGAAGCGGACTGCTGGAGGAACTCGCAACAACAGGTCGCGTTCCAGCCCATCTGTTGAAGTTGACACTCGATTCGTTCTGGCGAGGTGATTTCTTGATAACCTCTGGCGCGAGGTTCAGATTATTCATCTTGGCGATGCTCATTGCCGCAAAGAAGGTCACGTTGAAAAGTACGACGCCCATTGATCCTCTTATTCACTTGGTCCCGATGGCTCTGCCGCCTGGTCAGCTGCCTATTCGATCTCCGAATGGAATGGACTCCAAATGCATCCACTTGCTTATTGCCGGCGCAATACTGCCGTGGTACGACTATCCAACAGTGTTCGAAGCATTAGATCAATTATCACGAGAGGGGTTAGATTACGAAATGGTCCTTATGGGAGGGAACCCACGAAACCTACCATTCGAAAAATCAGTCCGAGCTAGGGCAGAGGTCCTCGGGGACCGTGTGCACTTTACAGGCGTGGTGCCATTTAGGAGGAGAGCAGAATTCTATCAAAGAACGGATGTCGGTCTAAACATTGCCAAGCCAACTCTAGAAGATGAGCTCAGTATTAGAACAAGAATATTCGACTATTTGTGGGGCGGACTCCCGGTCGTAACTTGCGGGAAGGATGAATACTCAGACCTTGTGATTCAGGAAGGTGCGGGATTTCGTTACGAGGCCGGCGACCCGGGAGACCTTGCGAGCAAGTTGATCCACCTGACCGGTACCAAGGAGCTCATGGCCAAAACGAGTGCCGGAGTATCAAGAGCTAGGAGCATCATCGAGAATGATTCGGCAGGTCCCCAAGACTTGGAGCGGTTTCTAAACGACCCCTATACGGACCCCAATAGGAATAGCACTGCGAGAATTGTGTCATCCGCGGCCATCACTTTCAAGGATTATCTCCGCTCCATTTCCGGCTAAAATTACAGCTCGCCTCCATCGTTGAGTCGTTCGATTTCCACGAATCCACTCTCTTAGGGAATCTTCAACCTACCCATACTGGAAACTTTGATAGGCAAACTAGGTACTGGCCGGGATGAGTTGAGCCTGCTCAAGGTCAGCCCTCACTGCTGGGCATTTATAGGTCATGGAGATGACGTTTACCATTCCTACGGCGCAAATACTGGACTAATCATCGGAAGAGAGGCATGCCTCGTCGTCGACACAGGCTTCCACCGCCACTCAATTATTCTCAGTTGCCCGGAAGCATTCTCCGAAGCGATTGTACGTTCTGAATACGCATTACCACTCGGATCACGTCTTTGGAAACCTTCCCTTCACTGAAGCCGGCGCAAGCATCATCGCTCACGAGAACTGTCGTCGATCGATGCTCGATCAGTCAGAAGGACTCCTCAATAAGTATCGGAAGAGAAACAAGCGGCTAGCGGAATTGTTGAGGAGCGTAAGAGTGAGCTATCCAAGCGTCGCCTTCCGCAACAATCTCACTCTCCATCTGGACGAGGAAACCACCGTTGATATTGTTCATCCGGTTGCTGTGGCACATACCAACGGTGACTCAGTAGCTGTCTGTAGAGAAGATGGAACAGTATTCGCAGGCGATATTTTCTGGAACAGGTATCATCCCAACCTTGAAGATGCCCGGATCAAGGGCCAGATCCAAGCATTACAATGGATCCTTAAAACGAAGCCTAGAAGAATAGTTCCAGGGCACGGCCGAGTCGCAAGCCCTGATGATGTGAGAACCGCTATTCGATTTCTAAGAGAACTCGAAAAACGCATTCGAACTATTAGTGCTCAAAAGAAGCCGGCAACGAGTCTCATTCCTCCTTGGACAAGGAATTGGAAGATGAAGTGGTTGATGGACGAGTATTTGCGTGGTCTTAGACAGTAGAAGAGACTAGATTCAGGCAGTTGGCTGTGAAAGCGGACTGCCGAGCTCGCTCTGTTTGCCTCTACGCCTTTGTAGGAACCATACTCCTCCTCCGACCCCTGCCGCGGCTACAGCCCCCAACGAACCAATCGACAACAAAGTCATTGTTGTTAACGGTGCAGGATCTGAATTGGACGCTAAGTTGGCCATCCTAGTGCTGTCTGATTTTAGACTCGTGGAAGTCAGGGTCATCCCAACGTCAAGCGTGACCAGAGTATCCCTTGATACGTTCACATAGATCGGGCTTTGACACGTATAACACACTGGACAAGTCGTCCCAGGCGTCAGGTATGGGTACGGACAAGGATTTGGCCATATCGTCTGTCTCATAGTAGAGTGTGAG
>Ga0209235_1000821_pt1 | contig 16381 bp, 10 predicted proteins | sample GraSoi013_1_20cm_4_FD_185817 | JGI IMG/M metagenome (GOLD analysis project Ga0209235, IMG submission 185817) | Grasslands soil microbial communities from the Angelo Coastal Reserve, California, USA - Sample 09_25_2013_1_20cm (SPAdes) (version 2) | ecosystem: Environmental > Terrestrial > Soil >... | reverse complement strand
CTAACTGAGCCTGAAGCGAGCGCACTGTGGCCCTATCCGATCGTCTTGCCGAATTCGACCGCCGTCTCTCCGAGCTGCGGAGCTTTCTTTGACATAGCAGGGAAGACCAAGCGCCTGGCGGAGCTGGAGCACGCCATGGCGGAGGGCAGCGTGTGGGCCGACCAGGAGAAATCGCGACAGGCGGTGCAGGAGATTAAAGCGCTGAAGCGCTGGGTCGACCCGTATCACGCGGTGCGGAAGCGGATCGAGGACGCACGGGCGCTGCTCGAGCTGTCGGAGGGGGAGTCGGACCAAGAGCACGGGCGCCTCGTCGCCGAGATGCTCAAAGGCCGGTCGCTCGAGCAGGAGGCCGATGCCATTGCCGCGCAGCTCGAGGCGCTCGAGCTGCAGAATATGCTGCGCGGCTCAGACGACAACCGCGACGCGCTGCTCACGATCCATTCGGGCGCGGGCGGTACCGAGTCCCAGGACTGGGCCGAAATGCTGATGCGGATGTATACCCGCTGGGCGGAGCGCCACGGCTTCAAGGTCGAGGTCCTCGACCTGCTGCAGGGCGAGGAAGCCGGTATCAAGTCCGCGGAAATCCAGATCAGCGGGCAGTACGCGTACGGGCTGCTCAAGGCCGAAAAGGGCGTGCACCGCCTGGTGCGCATTTCCCCGTTCGACGCGCAGTCGCGGCGCCACACGTCTTTCGCGTCGGTGTTCGTGTACCCGGTGGTGGATGAGGACATCGAAATCGAGATCAACGACGACGATCTGCGGATCGATGTGTACCGGGCTTCGGGGAAGGGCGGGCAGCACGTCAACAAGACGTCCTCCGCGGTCCGAATCACGCACCTCCCGACCAATATCGTGGTGCAGTGCCAGAACGAGCGCAGTCAATTCAAGAACAAGGCGACGGCGCTCAAGATGCTGAAAGCCAGGCTGTACGAGCGCGCCGTGGCCGAGCGCGAGGCGAAGAAGGCGGAAGTGGACAAGCAGAAGAGCGATATCGCCTTCGGAAGTCAGATCCGCTCCTACGTGTTTCAGCCCTACACCATGGTCAACGACCACCGCACCGAGCTGAAAGTGGCCGACGTCCAGAAGGTGATGGACGGTGACCTGGACCCGTTCATCGAGGCCTATCTGAAGCGCTTTGGGAGCAAGGCGGCATGACCGGCTTCGTCGAGGCGGCGCGGCGCGAGAAGCTCGCCGAGCTGGTAAAGCGCGGCGTCGCGCCGTTTGCCTACCGGTTCGACCGTTCCGGCTCGGTCGCTGGGGCGCTCGAGCATTTCCACGAGGACGCCCCGACGGTCCACCGGCTGGCGGGGCGGCTCATCCTGTTGCGCTCGATGGGCAAGACGACCTTCGGGCACATCGAGGACCGCTCCGGCAAGATTCAGGTGTACTTCAAGGTCGACACCGTCGGCGCCGAGCGGTACGAGGTGGTGAAGCTGCTCGACCTCGGCGATGTCGTCGGCGTGGAGGGCCCGCTGTTTCGCACCAAGACGGGCGAGGTCACCGTGCGGGTGGAGCGCTTCGCCCTGCTCACGAAGTCGCTGCGCCCGCTGCCGCTCGGCAAAGAGGACGCGGAGGGGAAGCGGCACGGGGAGCTGTCCGATCCCGAGCTGCGCGCGCGGCAGCGCTACGCCCATCTCGCGGTCGATCGGGAGGCGCGGGAGCGGTTTCAGCTGCGCGCCCGGGTGGTCGGCTACATCCGGAAGTTTCTCGACGCCCGGGGCTACCTCGAGGTGGAGACGCCGGTGCTGCAGCCGGTATACGGCGGCGCGTCGGCGCGGCCGTTCATCACGCGCTATGAGGCGCTCGATCGGGACGTCTATCTGCGGATCGCCGATGAGCTGTATCTCAAGCGTTGCATCGTCGGGGGGCTCGAGCAGGTGTACGAGATCGGGCACGACTTCCGCAACGAGGGGATGGACCGCTTCCACAATCCCGAATTCACCATGGCCGAGTGGTACGAGGCCTACGCCGACTACGAGGTGATGCTGCAGGGCACGGAGGAGATGCTGTCCGGGATGGTGCAGGAGCTGTTCGGCACCACCACGCTCGAGCGGCACGGCGCGACGCTCGACTTCAAGCGTCCGTTCGCCCGCAAGGATTACTACGCCCTGGTGCGTGAGACGACCGGGCTCGATCTGACGCGCGCGAGCGAAGCGGAGTTGCGCGTCGCCCTGAAGCGCAAGGAGGTCGCCGATGTCGATCAGCTGTCGGGCGCGAAGCTGGTGGACGAGGTGTTCAAGAATTGCGTCGAGCCGACGTTGGTGCAGCCGACGTTCGTGCTGGACTACCCGGTGGCCCTGTCGCCGCTCGCCAAGCTCAAGCGCGGCGACCCGACGCGCGTGGAGCGCTGGGAGCTCTTCATCCAGAAGCGCGAGCTGGCGAACGCCTTCAGCGAGCTGAACGATCCCGAGGAGCAGCGCCGCCGCTTCGAGCAGCAGGCGCGGCTCCGCGCCGCGGGCGACGCGGAAGCGCAGCAGCTGGACGAGGACTTCATCCGGGCGCTCGAGTACGGCATGCCACCCACCGGCGGCGTCGGGTTGGGAGTCGACCGGCTGCAGATGATCCTCGCGGACCAATCGCACATTCGGGACGTCATCCTCTTTCCCATGCTCCGGCCCGAATGATCTCGCGCTTCGAGCTACACGTCGCCCTGCGCTACCTGCGAAGTCGCCGCGCTTCGCGGCTGCTCTCCCTGATCACGGTGATCGCCGTGGGCGGAGTGACGGTGGGCGTGATGGCCCTGGTCGTGGTGCTGGGCGTGATGAACGGGCTCCAGGCGGACCTGCGCGACAAGATCCTGGTCGCCAATCCCCATCTCCGGGTGCTCACCTACGGCGAGGGCCTCAAGCTCGACGACTGGCGCAAGGTGCTGGGCGAGGTGCGCCGCGAGTCCGGTGTGAGCGCAGCGGCGCCGTTCGTTCTTACCCAGGGTGGCATCAGCGCCGGTCACGACTACGCCGAGGGGGTCGTGGTGTACGGCGTCGATCCCGATACCGGCAGCCGCGCCGTGACCACCTTCGCCCGGCACTTTACCCGGGGCGACCTGACGTTCAAGACCACGCGCTCCGATGTGGAAGGCGGCATCGCCCTCGGGACGCGACTGGCGTCCAAACTGTCGGCATTCCCCGGGACCGTCGTGAATCTCGTGGCCTTCGCGGGAACGAAGTTCAACCCGAGCGTCGGCGCCTACGTGCCAAAGTTCCACCGCTACGAGGTAACGGGGTTGTTCGACACCGGCATGTACGAGTACGACAACAGCTACGTCGCGCTCGACCGCCGCGCGGCGCAGCGCTTCGCGGGGCTCGATACCGCGGTGACGGGGCTCGAGGTCCGCCTGGCGGACCCGGAGCAGGCGCAGCCGTTCGGCCTGGCCCTCGAAACTCGACTCGGTTACCCGTACCGCGCGCTCGACTGGCAATCGCAGAACGCCTCCCTGTTCTCGGCCCTGAAACTCGAGAAACTCACGATGGCGTTCGTGGTGTTTCTCATCTGTGTGGTGGCCGCGTTCAACGTCGTGGGCACGCTCACCATGGTGGTCCGCGACAAGACGCGGGAGATCGGCATCCTGCTCGCGATGGGGCTCAGGCAGGCGTCGATCCGCCGGATCTTCCTGGCGCAGGGGATCTTGGTCGGGCTCACCGGGACGGCGCTGGGCGTGGTGCTCGGTCTGGTGCTGGGCGGGATGGTGAATCGCGGTCACTTGATTCCGATCGATCCGTCGATCTACTTCATCGACCACCTCCCCGTGCACACCCAGCCGCTCGACGTCCTGCTCGTGATCGGCGCGAGTCTGCTGATCGCCACGCTCGCCCCGCTATATCCGTCGATCCAGGCGGCGCGGCTCGACCCCGTCACCGCGATTCGCTACGAATGACCGCGTTGCTCGAGGCTCGGGGCGTGCGCAAGGTGTTCGCCGGCGGCGACGGGCAGCCGCTCGAAGTGCTGCACGCGGTGGATCTAGCGGTCCACCGCGGCGAGTTCGTCGCCATCGTCGGTACGTCCGGGGCCGGGAAGAGCACGCTGCTGCATCTGCTCGGCGCCCTCGACCGGCCCACCGGGGGCGACGTCTGGCTCGACGGCTCGCGCTACGCCGACCTGGACGTGAACGCCCTGGCCGAGCTGCGGAACCGGAAGCTGGGCTTCGTCTTTCAGTTCCATCACCTGTTGCGGGAATTCACCGCGCTGGAGAACGTGATGATGCCGCTCCTGATCGGGGGAATGGGGCAACGCCGGGCCCGCTCGCGGGCGGAGGAGCTGCTCTCGCTCGTGGGGCTCGCGGGGCGAATGACGCACCGGCCGGCCGAGCTGTCGGGGGGCGAGCAGCAGCGCTGCGCCGTGGCGCGCGCCCTGGTGCACGACCCCAGCCTGGTGCTCGCGGACGAGCCCTCGGGCAACCTCGATCATGCCAACTCGGACCGGCTGCACGAGGTATTCTTCCGGCTGGCGCGGGAGTACGAGACCGCCGTGGTGGTCGTCACGCACAATCGGCAGCTCGCCGGCCGGGCGGACCGCATCCTGATGCTCGAGGACGGTAGCCTGGCGGCGGTCGGATCGGTGGACGCGATACCCTGATGCTGTGCGACAACTGCAAGGAGCGCGACGCGGTCATCAACCTGACGCAGGTGGAGCACGACACCAAAGTCACGCTCCACCTGTGCGAGCAGTGCGCGCAGCAGAAGGGCGTCGAGACCGGCGCCGCGGTGCTCAAGACACCGCTCGGCGGCTTCCTGCAGGGCATGATCGGGAAGGGCGGAAACGTCCTGCCGACGCCCGCCGACGGTTTGCGCTGCGCCGCCTGCGGCAGCACGCTCAAGGACTTCCGGGAGTCGGGGCGGTTGGGGTGCGCGCAATGCTACGACTCGTTCGCGCCGCACCTGCGCGACCTGCTCCGCCGGCTGCACGGCTCCAGCCAGCACGTGGGCGAGCGCTACGCTCCGCCGGGCGCGGAGGGCGCTACCGATCCGCGGCTCCAGTTGCTCGAGCTCAAGGAGCAGCTGCGGCGCGCCGTCGACAACGAAAACTTCGAGCTCGCCGCCGAGCTGCGTGACCGCATCCGGGTGCTCGAATGATCGACCTCTCGCTGCTTCCCGACGGCGGCATGGGCTGGCTCGACGCGTCCGGGCCAAAAGGCAGCATCGTGCTCTCGACGCGTATCCGCCTGGCGCGGAACCTCGATGGCTACGTGTTCGGCCAGCGGGCCAAGGACGCGGATCGCACCGCGGTGCTCACGCGCGTGGAGGAAGCGAGTGGGGCGAGCGAGCTGTTGCAGGGCGCGGTGACCATCCGATTGGACCAGCTGGAGCGCGTGGATCGCCAGCTGCTGCACGAGCGCCACCTCGTGTCCAAGGAGCTGGCGGGGCTGGACCGCGAGGCGCGGCCCCGACCTGGCGCGGCGCTCGTGGTGCAGGGCACGGTGGGGGTGATGGTGAACGAGGAAGACCACTTACGATTGCACGGAATGCGCTCGGGATTCGCCCTCGAGGACGCCTACGCGGATCTCGAAGGGCTGGACGCCGATCTGGGGCGGTTGCTGCCCTTCGCGTTTCACCCCGAATTTGGCTATCTTACGTCCTGCCCCACCAACGCCGGGACCGGACTCCGGGCGAGCGTGCTTATCCACTTGCCGGGCCTCGTCTTGACGAAGGAAGTCGGGAAGGTGTTGCAGGGGCTCGCTCAGGTGGGGCTGACCTTCCGGGGTTTGTACGGGGAAGGCAGCGAGGTCGTCGGGAACTTCTTTCAGTTATCCAACCAGACGACCCTGGGCAAGTCGGAAGACGAGCTGCTGGATCACCTCGGGAAGATCGTCCGCCAGGTGATCGCATACGAGGAGCAGGCGCGCGACGTGCTGTTGCGCACGGCCCCCGACGAGGTGGCCGACAAGACGTGGCGAGCATACGGCCTGCTTAAGTACGCGCGGAAGTTGACGTTCGAAGAGACGATGAACCTGTTGAGCGGAGTGCGGTTGGGCGTCGGGCTGAATCTGATCCCGAGCTTGAGTGTATACACATTGAACAAGCTGTTGATTTTCACCCAGCCCGCGCACCTGGCGGCACTCGAAGGACGCCAGACCGGCGACCCCGAGTTGCCTACGGTGCGCGCGACGTATGTACGTCGCGTGCTGGAGACCGAGGCGGCGTGAGGAGGAGGTAGGGGGGGAGATGAACGGGTACAACTTCACGGATCGGGTCCGCAAAGTCCTGCAGATGGCGCGGGAGGAAGCCGCCCGCCTGCACCACGAGTACGTGGGGACCGAGCACATCCTCTTGGGCCTGATCCGCGAGGGCGAAGGCGTCGCCGCGGCGGTGCTCACCAATCTGAACGTCGATCTGGAAGAGATCCAGCAAAAGATCGAAGAGACGGTCAAGAAGGGTAAGGCGGCGGCGGCTGCCGGGCCCGACCTGCCCTACACGTCGCGGGCCAAGAAGGTGCTCGAGCTGGCGATGAGCGAGGCGCGCGAGCTGAACCACTCCTACGTCGGCACGGAACACCTGCTGCTCGGGCTGTTGCGCGAGGAGAAGGGCATCGCGGCGCAGGTGCTCACCGACGCCGGCGTGAACCTCGAGCAGGCGCGCGCGGAGACGCTGCGGCTGCTCGGCAGCGAGATGCCTTCGGGGCCGGCCCCGTCCGGGACCGGCGCGCAGCCGGCGAGCCCCAAGAGCGAGAAGAAATCCAAGACCCCCGCGCTGGACCACTTCTGCCGCGACCTCACCCAGCTCGCGGCCGAGGGCCAGCTCGATCCCACGATCGGGCGCCAGAAAGAGATCGAGCGCGTGATGGAGATCCTCTCGCGCCGCAAGAAGAACAACCCGGTGCTCATCGGCGAGCCAGGGGTGGGCAAGACCGCGATCGTCGAAGGCCTGGCACAGCTGATCGCGAGCGGCCAGTGCCCCGACGCGCTCAAGGATCACCGCGTGCTGTCGCTCGATATGGCGGCCGTGATCGCCGGCACCAAGTACCGCGGCCAGTTCGAGGAGCGGCTCAAGGCGATCATCAACGAGATCGCGCAGAACCGGAATATCATCCTGTTCATCGATGAGCTGCACACGCTGGTGGGTGCGGGCGCGGCGGAGGGCGCCGTGGACGCGTCCAATATGCTGAAGCCGGCGCTGGCGCGCGGCGAGCTGCAGTGCGTGGGCGCGTCGACGCTCAACGAATACCGCAAGTACATCGAGAAGGACGGCGCGCTCGAGCGCCGCTTCCAGACGGTGATCGTCGACCCGCCGACCGTGGACGAGACCATCGAGATCTTGAAGGGGCTGCGCAAGCGCTACGAGGAGCACCACCGGGTGATCATCCCGGATGAGACCCTCGACGCGGCGGCAAAACTGTCGGAGCGCTACATCACCGACCGCTTCCTGCCCGACAAGGCGATCGACGTGATCGACGAAGCCGGGGCGCGGGCGCGCCTCGCCACGCAAGTGCCCCCACCGGAAGTCGCGGCGCTCAAGGCGAAGCTCGAGGCCATCAACGGCGACAAAGAGAACGCGGTCCGCGATCAGAATTTCGAGAAAGCGGCGGCGCTGCGGGACCAGGAGCGCGAGCTGCAGGCCGAGATCCGGCGCAAGCAGGAAGCCTGGGAGAAGGAGCGACAGACGCACCGGCCCACGATCAACGAGGAGGGCGTCGCGTTCATCGTATCGCGCTGGACGGGCATTCCGGTCATGCGGCTCCAGGAGGCCGAGACGGCGCGGCTGCTGCGCATGGAGGACGAGATGCACGAGACCGTGGTCGGCCAGGACGAGGCGATCGCGGTGATCTCGCGCGCCATCCGGCGCAGCCGGGCGGGGCTCAAGGACCCCAAACGGCCGATCGGGTCGTTCATTTTCTCCGGGCCCACCGGCGTCGGCAAGACCGAGCTGGCGCGGGCGCTGGCCCGCTTCCTGTTCGCCGATACCAACGCGCTGATTCGCGTCGACATGTCGGAGTACATGGAGAAGTTCTCCGTCAGCCGGCTGATCGGCGCGCCGCCCGGGTACGTCGGCTACGAAGATTCGGGGACGCTCACCAAGTCCGTGCGACGCAAGCCCTACTCGGTCGTGCTGCTCGACGAGATCGAGAAGGCGCACCCCGACGTGTTCAACATCCTGCTGCAGGTGCTCGACGAAGGGCATCTGACGGACAACTACGGCCGGGTGATCGACTTCAAGAACACGGTCGTCATCATGACGTCGAACGTCGGCGCCCGCGACATGGTCAAGGGCAAGGCCCTGGGCTTCTCGCAGCCGGACATGCGGGCGACCTTCGACAAGATGGCCGAGAAGGTCAAAGAGGAGATCAACAAGACCTTCAACCCCGAGTTCCTGAACCGCCTGGACGATGTGATCGTGTTCCATCCGCTCACGCGGGAGCACATCGCGCAGATCGTCACGATCCTGCTCAAACAGGTGCAACAGCGCCTGGGCGAGGAGGAGCTCACGCTCCGGTTGACGCCGGCGGCCTCGGACTTCCTGGTGGAGCGCGGGTACGACGAGCACTACGGCGCGCGCCCCCTGAAGCGCGCGATTCAGAAATGGGTCGAGGATCCGCTCTCGGAGAAGATCCTGGTCGACGAGTTCGCGCGGGGTGATGAAATCGAGGTCGACGTGGCCCCGGACAAGGAACGGCTGGGGTTCCGGGCGCTGTCCGGCTCGAAGGCGTGATCCGCAAGCTTTCCACCGTCATCTGTGTGGGTTCGGCCGTGCTCGCCCCGCGCCTCGCGCGCGCCCAGGGCGAGACGCCGAGCGCCGCGTCTACCGCCGTCGCTCCCGACTCGATCGTCGTCCTCGGGCTGCGCCGGGTCGAGCGCAAGCAAGTGCTCGATCAGAGCGCCCTCACGCCCGGCCGGCCGCTGGGTTACCGCGACGTGCAGCGCGCCATCCAGGCCCTGTACGCCACGGGCCAGTTCGACGACGTGCGGGTGACACAGGACACCGCCCGGGGGCGCCAGATCCTCGTGGTGCGGCTGCACGAGCGCCCCATCCTCCTCAAGTGGGCCGTGCGCGGCGTGAGCCGCCTGTCCGAAGGCAGCGTGCGCGACAAGGCCCAACTGACCGAAGGCCGGCCGCTCGACCCCGCCGCCGTCGCCCGGGCCCGCGGACGCATCGACTCGCTGTACCGCGCCCAGGGCTATTACCTCGCCCAGGTGAAGGTCGTGGACGTGTACGAAGCCGACTCGGCACGAGTGCGGGTCATCTTCGACGTGGACGAAGGCCGGCGCGTGGCCGTGGCGCGTGTCCAGCTCGCCGGCAACACCCATCTGGCGACCGATCAGCTGGTCGGTCAGATGAAAACCCGCCCCGAAGGGTTCTGGTGGTTCCGCTCCGGCGAGTTCGACGACGAAAAACTGCGCGAGGACCTCCAGGAGCGGCTCCCCAAGTTCTACGGCGACCGGGGCTACGTGGACTTCCAGGTGCTCGACGACACGCTGGTGGTGGACGACACGACCGGTAAGGCCACACTAGTGGTGCGGATGAGCGAAGGGGAGCCGTACCGCGTGGGCTCGTTCGAGATCGTGGGAAACCGGCGCTTCTCGACGGAAGAGCTGCAGACCATGTTCCCCTTCAAGGGCGGGGACCGCACGGGCTTCCTGGGATTGGGCGGCACGCAGCAAGGGCCGGCCTATTTCAGCCAGCAGAAATGGGACGACGCCACCCAGCAGCTGCGGACCCTGTACTACAACAACGGCTACATCTACGTGAACGTCCGGCCGGAGGTCATCCGCCGCACCGGCGCCGACAGCAAGCCGGTGGTGGACTTGCGCTGGGCGATCAACGAGGGGCAGCCCGCCATTGTCAATAAGATCGAGATCTCGGGCAACGACGTCACGCACGAGCGGGTGATCCGCGAGGCGATCATCCTGCTCCCGGGCGATGTGTTCCGCCAGGATGCGCTCATCCGGTCGTACCAGAACATCTCGAATCTCGGTTTCTTCCAGCAGCCCTTGCCGTTCCCCGACACGCGCCCGGCCAACGATCAGGGTGACGTCGACGTGATCTTCCGGGTGACCGAGAAGCACACCGGCAACATCAACTTCGGTGCGTCGGTCGGGCAGGGCACCGGCGTGGGAGGGTTTCTCGGGCTCGACGAGCCGAACCTGTTCGGCCAGGGGAAGAAGGGCCACTTCCAGTGGCAGTTCGGCAAGAACATCAGCGACTTCGCCGTCACCTACACCGATCCCGCTATTCGGGAGTCACGCATCTCCGGTACCCTCGACGTCCACAATACGCGGCTGCGGTACACCATCGCCGACCTCGGGACGCTGCGCCGCCGGGGCGCGAGCCTCCAGTTCGGGTTCCCGGTCTTCAGCGATCGCTACACGCGGCTGTTCGTCTCGTACGGCGTCGACGACCAGAGCTTCACCGGCTCGAGCACGGGACTCGCCGCGCTGCGGTGCAACAACTGCATCCGCTCGACGTTCGGCGTATCGCTGTTGCGGGACACGCGCATCGACCTCCCCTTCCCGACGGGGGGAACGATGCACTCGATCGGGATCTCGCAGTCGGGCGGTCCGCTGGGCGGGTCGGGCGACTTCCAGCGGTTGGACCTCGAGGGTCGCTGGTACGCCCCGCTCGGGCAGCTGGGCGGCGCGGCCAGCACGTCGCCCGTCCGATTCGTGATGGGGCTCTCGACGCGCTCCGGATTGGTGTTCGGGAACTCCCCCTTCTTCGACCAGCTCTTCACGATGGGCGGCGTGCAATACGGCATTCCGCTTCGCGGCTACGACGAGTTCGCGATCACGCCGCGCGGCTATGACCCGAGCGCCGTCAACGGACAGGCCACCGCGGCGTCGTTCGGCAAGGCTTACTTGGTGATGACGGGCGAGGTGGGCGCGCGGCTGTCCCAGATGTTCTACATATCCGCGTTCTTCGACGCCGGTAACGTGTGGGCGAACGCCGGCGAGTTCGATCCTACCCGGCTGTTCCGCGGCGCGGGGCTGGGAGTGAGCATCATCTCACCGCTCGGCCCGATCGGCATCGATTGGGCCTATGGGTTCGACCGCACCGATGAGTTCGGGCGGCCCGCGCCGGCCTTCAAGCTGCATTTCAAGCTGGGCAACTTCTTCTGATCGGAGCGCCCGCGCGACGGCGCGGCGCCTGGATCGGCTTTTTTTCTAGGGGAGATCGTTATGAGGCGTGTGGTGACAGTGTGGGCGTGGATTGGGCTGCTCGCGGCGTCTCCGGCGGCGACCCAGGCGCGGGCGCAGGCGCAGCCGGGGCTCAAGATCGCGTTCATCAGCTCGCAGCAGATTCTCGAGCAGACGCCGGGCTACGCCGCGGCCGAGTCCACGTTCAAGAAGGAGTACCAGGGCTTTCAAGACGAGGCTCAGAAGCTGCGGGCGCAATTCGACTCCGCCGTGCAGACGTTCGAGAAGCAGTCCATTGCGCTCTCCTCCAGCGCGAAGGCGACGAAGCAGAAGGAGCTGCAGGCGCTGCAACAGCGTCTGGAGCAACGGTCCACGGAGCTCCAGGACAAGAGCCAGCAGCGCCAGCGGGAGCTGATCCAGCCCATCCAGGCGCGCGTCAACGCCGTGATCCAGGGGCTGCGCGCCGAAGGCAACTACGCACTGATCTTCGACGCGGACTCGCCTACCAGTAACATCGTCGCCGCCGACCCGAGCCTCGATATCACCCCCAAGGTGATCGAGCGGCTGAAGCAGGCGAAGTAGGGCCGCCAGCCCGTGCGCGGCCGGCCGGCGTCGGAAGACACAGCGGGCGGCGGGGCGGCCGGCGGGCGGCTAGGGGACGCCGCGCGGCGCATCAGCGCGCGCGAGATCGCCGCGCTCACGAACGGCCGACTGGTGGGCGCCCCCGACGTGACCGTTTCCGGGGTCGCGCCGCTCGATCGCGCCGGCCCGGACGACCTCTCATTTCTTGCCGCGAAGCGCTATCTCCAGTATTTTCAACAGTCTAGCGCGGCGATCGTGCTCTGCAAGCCCGATCTGGTGCCGGAGGATGCCGCCAGTGGTGGGGGACCCGCGTGCCGCATCGTCGTGCGGGACCCGCACGTGGCGCTGCTCGCGGTCATCCCGGTCCTCTACCCCGAGCCTGCCTGGGAGCCCGGGATTCACCGGACGGCGGTCATCGGCGAAGCCGTCCTCTGGCAGGAGCCGGTGGCGATCGGCCCCTACGTGGTGCTCGGCCGCGGCGTGCGGCTCGGCAAGAACGTGCGCATCGGCGCGGCCGCCGTGCTGGGCGACGGAGTGGTGCTAGGCGACGACGTGCAGGTGCTGCCGCACGTGGTGTGCTACAGCGGCACCGTCGTGGGAAACCGCGTGATCCTGCACGCCGGCGTCCGGCTCGGCGCGGATGGCTTCGGCTACATCCCGGGGAAGAACGGGGAGATGCCGCGCAAGATGCCGCAGGTGGGTCGCTGCATCATCGGGGACGACGTGGAGATCGGGGCCAACACGACGATCGACCGCGGCAGCGTGGACGACACGGTAGTGGGCCCGGGCACCAAGATCGACAACCTCGTTCAGATCGGGCACAACTGTCGGATCGGCGCGCGCTGCCTCATCGCGGGCCAGGCGGGGATCGCGGGCAGCACGCACGTCGAGGATGATGTCTTCCTGGCGGGCCAGGCGGGACTGGCCGACCACGTGACAATCGGGCGCGGCGCCCGCGTGACGGTCCAAGGGGGCGTGATCGGGGACATCGAGCCGGGGGCCACAGTCTCGGGCTACCCGGCGCGCAACCATCGGGAGTTCTTGCGGGCCCAGGGCGCGCTGTACCGGCTCGCGCATATCGTGGACGATCTCGAGGCGCTCGCGCGGCGGACCGATGAGTCCCAGCCCTAGACGCAGCATCCGGAAGAAGACGGCGGTCTCGGGCACGGGCCTCCACACGGGAGCCCGCACCGAGGCGACCTTCCTGCCGGCGCCGGCGGGCCAGGGCATCGTGTTCCGCCGCGTCGACCTCGCGGGCAAGCCGCAGATCCCGGCGCTGCTGTCGGAGGTCGAGGCCGTCGAGCGCCGCACGGCCATCGGCAAGGGCGAGTCCACGATCCACACCGTGGAGCACCTGCTCGCCGCCGTGGCGGCCCACGAGATCGACGACCTCACCGTCGAGCTCTCCGGCCCCGAGCCGCCGATTCTGGACGGCAGCGTCCAGCCTTACTTCGACGCGCTCGAGCACGCCGGACCCACGGAAACGAGCGGCGAGCCCCTCATGCTGACCGTCCCGGCGCCGTTCACGGTGAGCGAGGGCGACTCGAGCTACATCGTGGCCCCCGCGAAAGAGCTGCGGCTCACCGTGACCATCGAGTGGCCGCATCCCCTGATCGGGCGCCAGACCGGCAGCTTCACGGTGACGCCACAGGCGTTCGCGCGCGAGCTCGCGCCGGCGCGGACCTTCGGGTTCACGAGCGAGGTGACGGCGCTCCAGGCCAAGGGGCTGATCAAGGGGGCGTCGAGCGCCAACGCGATCGTGCTGGACGAGCGGGGCCTCGCCAACGGGGGCGAGCTGCGCTGGCCCGACGAGTTCGTGCGCCACAAGGCGGCCGACATCCTGGGCGACCTGGTGCTGACGGGCGGCCGAGTGCGCGCCCACATCGTGGCGACGCGACCCAGCCACAGCGGCAACATCGCCCTGGCGCGGGCCCTGACCCGCGCGGCGCAGCGCGGCGGCGCGCCCAAGATGGACATCGGCCGCATCATGGACGTCCTGCCGCACCGCTATCCCTTCCTACTGGTGGACCGGATCATCGAGGTAGAAGGGCAGCAGCGCATCGTCGGCATCAAAAACGTCACGATCAACGAGCCGTTTTTCCAGGGGCATTTTCCAGGACATCCCATCATGCCCGGGGTGCTCATCATCGAGGCGATGGCGCAGGTGGGGGGCATGCTCCTGATGAGCTACTTCGAGGGGCAGAACGTCGAAGACAAGGTCGTGTACTTCATGTCGCTCGACAACGTGAAGTTCCGGCGTCCCGTCGTCCCTGGGGACCAGATCCGCTTCGAGCTCGATATGGTCCAGTTCCGCGGCAAGACGTGCAAGATGAAAGGCGTGGGCTACGTGGATGGGCAGGTCGTCGCCGAGGCGGACATGATGGCATCGGTGGTGGACCGGTGATTCACCGGACCGCGCTCGTCGACCCCACGGCCCACATCGAGAGCGACGTCACCGTCGGTCCCTACGCCATCATCGGCCCGCGCGTCACCGTAGGCGAGCGCTGTCACATCGCCGCGCACGCGGTGCTCGAGCGCAACGTGAAGCTCGGGCACGGGGTGAAGGTGGGCTACGGCAGCGTGCTCGGCAACGACCCGCAGGACTTGAAGTACAAGGGAGAGGACACGTGGGTCGAGGTCGGCGACACCACGGTGATCCGGGAGTACTGCACGATCAACCGCGGAACCCAGGCGACGGGCAAGACCTCGATCGGGCAACGCTGCTTCCTCATGTCCTACGTGCACCTCGCGCACGACTGTCATGTGGGCGACGACGTGATCATCGCCAACGCGGTCCAGATGGCGGGGCACGTCACCATCGAGGACCGCGCGATCATTTCCGGGCTCGTGCCGATCCATCAGTTCGTACGGATCGGCACGTTCTCGTTCGTGGGGGGCGGCTCGCGCGTGAACCAGGACGTCCCGCCCTACACCAAAGCCGTGGGCAACCCGGTCCACCTGTACGGCTTGAACTCCGTGGGCCTGCAGCGTGCCGGGTTTTCTCCCGACGTGAAGCTGGCGCTGAAGCGCGCCTACCGGCTGCTCTTCAACTCCGACATGACGGTGAGTCAGGGGATCGCGAAGGCGCGCGCCGAGCTGCCACAGATTCCCGAAGTCGAAAACTTCCTCAAGTTCATCGAAGGCTCGCAGCGGGGAGTGCTGGTGTGAGCGGATCACCGGTGCGGGTGGGGGTCATCGGCACCGGCGCGCTCGGCTTCCATCACGCGCGGCTGCTGCGGCGCATGCCGGGCGTGTCCTTTGCGGGCATCTACGACAAGAATCCCGCGCGCGCCGCCGACGTGGCGCGGCAGCTCGAGACCGTCGCGTACCCCACGCTCGCGGCGCTGCTGGAGCACGTGGACGCGGTCACCGTGGCCGTCCCGACGCCCGTGCACGCGGAAGTCGGAACGGCCGTGCTGGAGCGGGGCATCGCGCTCCTCATGGAGAAGCCGCTCGCCGACAGCGTCGCGGGGGCCGAGGCGCTGGTGCGCGGCGCCGCGGCCCGCGGCGCGGTGCTCCAGGTGGGACACGTGGAGCGGTTCAACCGGGCAGTGCGGGCGGCGGCCCCTTACCTGGACGAACCGCGGTTCCTGCAGATCGACCGGCTCGCCCCGTTCCAGCCCCGCGGCACGGACGTGGCCGTGATCCTCGACCTGATGATCCACGACCTGGATCTCGTGCTCGAGCTGGTCCGCGCCCCCGCGGCGGACGTGCGCGCCACCGGCGTCGCGATCCTCACACCGCACGTGGACATCGCGAACGCCCGCATCGAGTTCGCGAATGGCGCTATCGCGAACATCACGGCCAGCCGCGTGTCGCGCGAGCGCACCCGCAAGCTCCGCATCTTCCAGCCGACGGGGTACTGCTCGCTCGACCTGGCTCAGGGGAGCGGAGACTTCTTCCGTCTGAAGCCCGGCTGGCAGAGTCTCGGCGCGACCACGCTCGAGCAGATCGTGGAGCACGTGCGGCTCGAGGCGCCGGAGGCGGAGCCGCTGAAACTCGAGCTCGAGAGCTTCCTGCGCGCCGTGCGCGGCGAGGAGGAAGTGGTCGTGTCGGGCGCCGCCGGAGCGCAAGCCCTGGCGCTCGCGTTCCGCGTCGCCGCTGCCATCCAAGCGTCGCCCCTCGCTCCTCCCCCCCCGGCTTCCCTCGCCGCCTCGCGGCCGTGAGCCGCGCGCTCCGCATTTACATCTCGGCGGGCGAGCCGTCGGGGGACGCGCACGCCGCTGCAGTAGTCACCGCGCTGAAGCGCCGGAGTCCCGAGACCAGCGTGGAGGCGTTCGGGGGCCCCGACCTCGAGGCCGCGGGCGCCGCCGTGCTCGACCGCATGGAGCAATTCTCCGTGGTCGGGTTCGTCGAGGCGCTGTGGAAGGTGCCTGCCCACCTGCGGCTGCTCGGGCGGGTGCGCCGCGCGCTCCAGGCCCGGCGCTACGACCTCGTGATCCTCGTCGATTACCCCGGCTACCATTTGCGCTTGGCGGCGGAGGCCGCCGCCGCCGGCATCCCGGTCCTGTATTACATCGCGCCCCAGATGTGGGCCTGGGCCCCGGGGCGGGTGCGGAAGCTGGCCGCGGTACGACGCCTCGCGGTCATCCTGCCGTTCGAAGAGGCGTTCTTTCGTGAGCGCGGCGTCCCGGCGACGTTCGTCGGACATCCGCTGCAAGATCGGACGCCGCCGCCCCCCCGCGCGGACGCCCGGCGCCGACTCGGACTCGACCCGAGGCGGCCCGTGCTCGGATT
>Ga0209235_1000813_pt1 | contig 16463 bp, 14 predicted proteins | sample GraSoi013_1_20cm_4_FD_185817 | JGI IMG/M metagenome (GOLD analysis project Ga0209235, IMG submission 185817) | Grasslands soil microbial communities from the Angelo Coastal Reserve, California, USA - Sample 09_25_2013_1_20cm (SPAdes) (version 2) | ecosystem: Environmental > Terrestrial > Soil >... | reverse complement strand
ACCGAGATGGTGTTGGCATAATAGTTGGCCACCGCCAGATCCTTTTTGCCATCGCCATTGAAGTCGCCCACGGCCGCGAATGCAGGACTTGGACCCGCCTGGAAGGTTCGCGCCGGCTGGAAGGTGCCATCGCCGTTGCCCAGCAGCACCGAAACGGTGGTGGAAAGAAAGTTGGCCACGACCAGATCCAGGCTGCCATCCCCATTGACGTCGTTCGCAACGATCGATGCGGGGCCACCGCCCGCAGCGTAGGTCGACGCCACCCCGAAGGTCCCGTTACCGTTGCCCGCCAGCACCGAGATGGTGTTGGTCAGATAGTTGACCACCGCCAGGTCCAGCCCGCCCCCGCCCGAGAAGTCGCCCACGGCCACGGCCCACGGTCCGACACCCACACTGTAGGTCTGGGGGGACGCGAACGTTACCGTGGCAGCCAGGGCGGGGTTCGGAAACGCCAACGAGAGAAACAAGGCCGTCGCGACAAGCAGCCGTAGCCCAGAATTTTTCATCATATCGCTCCACACGCCGAGCGGGTGTGCTGCCACCTGCAGACGGGTGAACAGGATCTCCTGCGCGTTCTTTCGTACAAGTGAATTGGGCCCCGGGTCAGCGAGCGGCTGGAGCAGGCGCTGCGGTCACGGCGGCAGCGCGCCCCTCGGCCTCGTACACAGCAACGGCCGCCACTGCGAGCGCGGTGGCGAGGTAAGGGACGACCGTGTAGGCACCAGGATTGAAGAGCGCGGCTACAGCGATGGCCACAAGCGCGATCCAGATCGCCTCGGCCAGCCTGGACAAATCTTGAAGCGCCGGCAGGCCGGCGCAGCGGTGGCGGACGCGAACAGCGCCTCTGACGCAGCTCACGAGCAGCAGCAGGAACAGCGCCAACCCGGGCCATGCCAGATCCATGGCGTATGCCAGGTACATGTTGTGGACGACCAGGCAGGAAGGAAAAGGAGGAGCAGCGTTAAGGCACGCTTCAACACAGTTAGAGCTCCACTCCCGAAGCATGCAGAGCTGGATGATATTCATGGCAAGGCCGTCGCCAACGAGCGGGTGGGTCAGGGCATAGCCCAGAGCGGCCTGCGTATCCTCCCACCGCTCTTGAGCAGAACCGGTCTCATCGGCCTGGATATTGGTGATCGTGCCGAGCCGGTCCAAGTATCCTGAGGGCAGCAGCGGCGCCGCCACCACCGCCAGCATCAGCGCGGCAGCCACCCACCGCAGCTCGCGCCCGCTGTGGAGTGTGCGGAGGTACAGGACAATGGTTGTCGCCAGCGTTAAGAAGCCGCCCCGGGAGAACGTGAGGACGATGGCGCTCGCATCGAGTGCAATGAGACCGCCGAGCAGACCTCGTGCCACTGGCCGACGGCTGATGAGGAAAAGCGCGACCGTCAAGGGCAGAATCAGATTCAGCACCAGGGCGAGGTCGTTGGGATTCACCACCATCGGCGCGTCGTAGCCGACGATGCGACCCTGCGCCATGCGGTGGGAGAGAAAGTTCCACACCCCGGTGGCGGCCATCGGCACCGCCGTCAAACTGAGCGTCCAGGCCACCATACGCAGCCGCGGCAGCGTGGTAATGGTGTTGCTGAGGAGCCAGAAGACGGCCAGCGCCTTGACATAGTCACCCAGAAGAACCTGCGCGGCCCCGCTCGGCCACACGGAAAGCGGGATCGTGACAATGGCCCAACCGAGTAGCGCCCCGACCAGCCACATCTCTCGCGTACGCCGCATGACCGGTCGCCCTGCGGCGAACCGGGTCCAGCAATGCGCCGCGATGGCGAAGGCGCCCGTGAAGAGGGCGATACGCACCCGCCCGACGCCGGGAACGAACGCCTGCGGGGCGAGCAGCAGGAGAACCAGGAAGAGCAGGAGCGCCACGAATGGAACGGGGCTCTCCTTCGCCGGCACGGCGGCCGTCCCGGCCTGGGTCGAGCCAGCCGGGGCTGCCGGCCGCCACCACTCCGCGCCTGCGCTACCTATCACACCGTCCCTCAGAGATGCTCCCCCTTCTCACCTGGTGCCGGCGCCAACCCAGACCAGGTCCCGCCTAACATGCTCTGCGCCTGTGACGTCCACTCCGCGCTGGCGGAGCACGCTGACGATGCGGCGCGCCGCCTGCCCGTCCCAGAGCGGGGGACGTCCTCGCGGGGCGGGCGGATCCGCGAGGGTCCGAAGCGCTTCCGGAGCGACCCGATCCGGATCGCTGCCGATCACCCGGTTGGTCCCGTACGTCACTGTGGCCGGACGTTCCGTGGTGTCGCGGAGGGTGAGGCACGGCACACCCAGTGCGGTCGTCTCTTCCTGCACGCCGCCCGAATCAGTCAGGACGAGCCGGGCGCGGCTGAGCAACGCGATGAAGTCGAGATAGCTCATCGGGTCGAGAAACGTGATGGTCCGATCGCCGGTTGGGCGTGTTCCCTGTCCACCCTCCCCGCCACGAAGCCGGGAGCTAACCCGCGGATGTACGGGGAAGATGACCGGCAGGTGCGCTGCCAGCGCTCCGAACGCCGCCATAAAGCCCGACAGCATCCCCGGGTCGTCCACATTCGACGGGCGGTGTAGCGTGACGACGGCGTACGGGCGCTCGGGCGACAGCTTGAGGACGTCGAAGATCGCGGACTGCGCCCAGCGCGGCCGGAATAGCTCCAGCGCGTCAATCATCACGTTGCCGACACAATGAATCTTCTGAGGGGCAACCCCTTCTCGCAAGAGGTTCTCTTGCCCGCTCTCCTCAGTAACGAAGAGGAGATCCGCGATCGCGTCGGTCAGCAGCCGGTTGATCTCTTCTGGCATGCGGCGGTCGAAGCTGCGCAGGCCAGCCTCCACGTGTGCCACGGGCACCCCGAGTTTCGCGGCGGTGAGCGCTGCCGCCAGCGTCGAGTTCACATCGCCCACCACCAGCATCAGGTCCGGCCGCGTCGTCTCCAGCACGGGCTCCAGCCGTCGCATCACCTCCGCGGTTTGCGCCGCGTGGGATGCAGAGCCGACCCCCAGGTTGACCTCCGGCGGCTCGATCTCCAGATCCCGGAAGAACTGGGCCGACATCGCCTGGTCGTAATGCTGGCCCGTGTGGACCAGCATCGGCACGATCCAGGACTGGCACCGCATCTCCCGCAGCAACGGTGCGATCTTCACAAAGTTTGGACGCGCTCCGACGACGCTGACAATTTTCATGGGCGCCTACAAGGCAATGACGCGGTCCGCGGGTGCGGCAATGCCCCACGTCGCGTTGCGCGTGTCCACGACCAACCGGGCGAGTTCGACGATGCGCGAGTAGTCAAACTCGGCGTGGTCGGTGAGGATGACGACGCAATCGGCGGAAGTCAGACGCTCGTCTGTAAGCTCGGCGGCCTGCAAGACGACGCCGTCCACGGTGATGGAGGGAACATAGGGATCGGCGTATGAGATGTCGGCCCCACACCGTCGCAGATGCGCGAGGACCTCAAACGCCGGGGACTCTCGGATGTCGGCCACGCCCCGCTTGTACGCCACCCCGAGGGCCAGGATCTGCGCGCCGTTGACGCTGCGGCGCCGGCGGTTCAACGCCTCGGCGATGAGCTCCACGACGTACGCGGGCATGCCGCGGTTGATCTCGTCGGCCAGGTGGATGAAGCGGGCCTCGTAGCCGTTCAGCCGCATCTTCCAGGCCAGATAGCCTGGATCGACGGGGATGCAGTGACCGCCAGTGCCCGGCCCGGGGTAGAACGGCAGGAACCCGAACGGCTTTGTGGCCGCCGCCTCGATCACTTCGCGGGTGTTGACCCCCAGGCGCCGGCACATGAGCGCGAATTCGTTGGCCAGCGCAATGTTGACGTTCCGGAAGACGTTCTCGTACAACTTGGCCAGCTCGGCCACCTTGGGACCGGAGACCTCGATGACCTTGACGACGATCTGCCGGTAGAGCAGCGCGGCCAGGCGCGTGGAGGCGGGTGTTGCCCCGCCGACGATCTTCGGGATGTCTCGAACTTTGAAGGCGCGATTGCCGGGATCGATCCGCTCAGGCGAGAAGGCCAGGAAGAAGTTCTCCCCCACCGCGGCGCCGCGAGACGCGAAGAGCGGAAGGAGCAGCTCCTCGGTGGTGCCCGGATAGGTCGTGCTCTCCAGGATCACCAGCTGGCCGGGTCGGAACCGCGCCGCGGTCGCCTCTGCCGCCGCAGCGACATAGGAGATGTCAGGATCTTTCGACTTCCGCAGCGGCGTCGGTACGCAAATGATGACCACATCGCTATTGGCCAATATGTCGAAATCGGCCGTGGCGATGTAGCGGCCTGCCTCGCGCAGAACCGCCAACTCCCGGCCGTCCACGTCCGGCGTATGCGGACGCCCCGCGTTGAGCGCTTCGATTCGGGCAAGATCGACGTCAAGGCCGACCACGGGAAATCCGGCGCGGGCCAGCTCGACGGCCAGGGGGAGCCCTACATAGCCCTGGCCGATGACGCTCACGCGCGCAGTGTGCTCGCGCAGACGTTTTTCTAGCTCGACCTCAACCGAGGTACGCTCGGCGGCGGCCTGCTGACCTCGCGTCCCGCCCTCTCCGTCCACGATCTGTCCGCGCTGTGCCGGCGTCGCGATTCGCATTCGTCAATACGCTCCCCGTCGGGCCAGCACAGAAGGCAGGGTGCGCAGCAGGATCTCCAGGTCGAGCCTGAGGGAGCGGTGTTCAATGTAGTGCATGTCCAGACTGATGCGCCGCGTGTAATCGAGCTCGTCGTGGCGCAAGACTTGCCACAGGCCGGTCAGGCCGGGTTTCACGCTGAGTAGCCAGGGCCCCCACTGACCGTATTTGGGCAACTCCTCCTCCACGACAGGCCGCGGGCCGACCAGGCTGATTTCGCCCTTCAGCACATTCACCAGCTGCGGCAGTTCGTCCAGGCTCCATCCCCGCAGCCACCGCCCCACGCGGGTCACCCGCGGGTCGTCCCGAAGTTTGTACGCCTCGGCAAACCGCGCCCGAAGCCCCGGATCACGCGCGAGCCGTTGTTCGGCGTCGACGACCATCGTCCGGAACTTGATGATCGTGAACGCCTTCCCCCCTCGTCCCAGCCGCGGTTGCCTGTAGAACACGGGGCCCCGATCGTCCAACCAGATGGCAAGCGGAATCCCGATCCAGAACAGCAGAAACACCGGCAGCAGGAGGAGATGAGCCCCGATCACGAGCGAGAGGTCGAGCGTACGCTTGTAGAGCGGCTCCTGAGGTTCCTGGAAGACAGGAGACTCACGAGCAAGGGTCGCTTGTTGAGCAAAGCTAGTCGCCATTCCGGACTCCTCCTTCTATCTATCGCGTCTGGGATCGAGATATCGGGGCTAGACTTCGGACGGACCATCAGGCGGCCGGTCGAGGATGGCGTCCAGCCTCGAAGTACGCCGGCTCTTCTGCCGCTGTCCCGGACGTCGGCCGTAGCCGTAGTAGCTGGAATAGTAGCCGTAGTAGCCGGAGAGCGGACGGTCGTCGCCGTTGAAGACGATGCCGATGAGCTTGGTGGGATCCATGAGGTTCAGGGCGTCTTCGACGAGCTTGCGGGGTGTCCGGTTCGCCGCGACGACCAGGAGATAGCCATCCACGCGGTCTGCGATCAGTCCGGCGTCGGGAACCGGCACCATCGGGGGCGTATCCACCACCACGTAATCGTACTGTTGGCGCGTCTCCTGCAGGAGCCCCGCCAGCCGAGAGGACTGCAGCAGTTCATACGAAACCGTCAACGGCCGACCGGCCGGCAGGACCGCAAGAGGGAACCGGGGATGCCGCCGCACCACATCGCCCAGTGTAAGGTCGGCGTCGAGTACCAGGTCGACAAGACCGGGACTCTGCGCCACCAGCCCCAGGCGTTTCCCCACCGACGGCGTCCGCATGTCGAGATCGCACACCAGCACGCGAACGCCTGGGGCATGAGCCAAGGCTCCAGCCAGATTAAGCGCCGTGGTCGTCTTCCCGTCCCCGGCCAGGGCGCTGGTGACCGCAACCACCTTCTTGGTCGTGTGTTTCCATTCCAGCACGTGGCGGAGCGTCCGATACTGGTCGGCCTCAAACGAGGTCGGATCGAGCAGACTCACCAGATGCTCATCCACGGCATCTGGGCGCCAGACGTGCTGGTCAGTTGACTTGTCGCGTATCGTAATGACGTCTCGCATGTGGATTAGCCTCTGCCGCACATGGAACCGCGATGCCGTCAGAAACGAGTCGGCGAGAGCAGGCGGGCCATCGCCTCGTTGACCCGATCAAGGTGAGACAAGATCCCGACCACTGCGGCGACCCCGAGCGCCGCCGCGAGGGCAGACACTCGAAATCGCCGGCCGCGCCGGCGGAGATCCTTTTCCGTGAGGATCGGCGGAATACTCACCAGCACCGGAACGCTCGTGAATGCTCGCATTTCGTCGATGCTATGGAAGGAGGTATCCACCCACTCCGCACAGTAGGCCGCGCCGATCGCTGCAACCACTGAGAGCAATAGACCCATGAGGATCAGTTGAAGGCGGTGCGGCGCCACCGGCCGCGGGGAAGGCACCGCGGGATCCAGGATGCGAAACTGCTCGCCCTGCAGGTGCTGCTGCGCCAGACCCGCCGCCAGCTGGGCGTCGTGGAGACGCTGGAGGAGTGACTGGTACTGGCTCTTCGCCGCCGCATAATCCTCAGTGAGCTGCTGAAGTTCCTGCGTCCGAACCGAGGTGCCCTCGACCCGCTGCTCGTAGCTGGCAATCTCGCGCCGGACCGCCTGCTCGTTGCTCCGCAGCACCTTCAGCTCGGCTTCGATCCGGGCGCGGGGATCATCCGCGGCCGGGCTCCCGCCGCCGTTCGCCGCGAGCTGTCGCTCCAGGTCGCCGATCTCCTGCTTGACCCGCACGACGTCTGGATGTTCGTCGGTGTGCTGCGCGCGGAGGTCTGCGAGTTCTAGACGGAGCTTGGCGAGACGTGCCGGAATGGTGTTGCTAGCGGCTCCGGGGTCAGTCAGTTGCGCCAGCTGCCTGGTCAGCTCGTTTCGCCTGTACATGATTACCACCAGCTGCTCGTTGAGCCGCCCAAGGGCAGCCAGGTTCGCCCCCTGCCGCTCCGGGAGTTCGGCGCCGTGGCGAGCCGTAAACTCGCTGATCTGCTGCTCCTGGTCTTTGAGCTTCTGCGCGGCTTCCTCGAGCTGTACGGTGAGGAACTCGGTTGTTCTGGCCGCTTCCTGTTCCCGCACCCTCGCGCTTTCCTCAACGTAGTCGGTGGCGAGCGCGTTCGCGACTTGAGCCGCCGTGACGGGATCACGCCCCCGATAGCTGAGATTGAACGCAAAGGTCGCGTTGAGCCCTGTCCACGCCTGCTGGACCGCCCTAAACTGCAATCTGATGTCTTGACGCATTCGCTCCACGACGGCGTCCGGGGTCGCCCGCCGTCGCAGTTCTGGATAGAGATTGAATTGGGTGATCAGCTGGTCCAGCCGGGAGCGGCTCTGGATCTGCTGGCTGAGGGTGCGGAGCCTCGTCTCCAGGTCAACATCCGTCAGTTGCCCGCCAGCGCGGTCGGGCGCCTGCGGTCGTTCCACGAGCAACGTGGCGGAGGACTCGTAGATGTTGGGCAGGCTCCGCGCCACCGTGAGAAACGCGGAAAGCAGCGCCGCGACGACGAGCAGCACCAGCCACTTCCGCCGGTGCCACACGGCCCGCGCCATCTCCAGGCCTGAAATCGTTCGCACTGTGCTCTGGGGTTCCATCGGACTGTCAGTGCGCACGGGCGACACCGCGGCGCAGCCCTATCCTTCTTCGCGCCACAGAGAGTGCCACGCGCTGAGCCGCCGCCCGACACCCTACGACAAAACGCTGTGCCGGACCGAACGCGCGCACTGAAGTGAGACCAACAAAGTACAGCCCCGGCACGCTGCTCTCAAAGTACCGGCCCAGGAGTGGGACACCCGCATTTGTTTTTGTGTCCGCCAGCAGGGACGGATGTAGCATCGTCAACTTCTTAATGTCCGGCTTATAGCCGGTAGCCAGGAGCACGTGATCAGCGTTCACCCTCTCGCCATCAGACATCGTCACATCCATTTTCCCACTCATCTCATCCATCGTGACGATGGTACGGCCTTCGTGGAATGTCACCTTACCGATCACTCGTTCCCGTAACCAGTGCGCAGCCTCAGCCCTGTAGTAGCCATAATGCCGATCTTTCCTGTCTTGGGGGAAACGGTAGAAGACGTCGGGCACATGCACCAGAATCCAGTTTTTCCAGCCTGGGGCGAGACCGGTGTTGGGAGCCAGAATCTGTTCAAGGATCGTCCGCTCGTCCAGATTGTCGGGCGCAAGCCAGGAAATGGGTCGCCGGGATACGACGTGCACCGCCGCTCCGACCTCGTGCAGCAACGCGGCGTACTCGATGGCACTCTGCCCGCCGCCGATGACGACGACCCGCTTTCCCCCGAACCCGCGCAAGTCGTGGTGTTCACAGGAATGCGAGACCAGTTCGGCAGGCCACCGGTCGTGACACTCCAGGCGATGGGCGTAGTCCCGGAGGCCGGTGGCCATGACGACGGACGCGCTGTGAAGCTCCCGGCCATCCTCCAGCATCAGAAGAAAGTGATCGCCATCACGCTGAATTGAGGAAACGTATGTTTCATCGACGTGAGGCACCGCCCGCTCCTTGAACCAGCGGGCATAATCGATGAACGCCTCGGCCGGCATCGGGTGCCCTTTCTCATAGTTGGAACCGCTCAAGAAGCGGCCAAACCCATACTGCTTCTGAGGATCGGAGAGGTTCGTGGCCCACCAATGAGAACGCAACAGCATACCCTTGGGCATGTTCTTGCGCCAGAACTCCAATGTTTTGCCAAAGACCCCTACGGTCAGCCCTCGCCAGAGTAAATGGGCTGCCGTCGACAGACCATACGGGCCTGCGCCGACGACGACCGCGTCATAGTCCGCGACTGACACCGGCGGTGTCGAGGGTCTTGTGTTGAGGATGACACTCACGCGACAGTCTTCCTGGACGGGGCCAGTTTGCCCTTAATCGCCGTCATCGAATGACGCGTGAAATCCGTTGCTGCCTTCAGAGCTGGAAGGAGGTCCTTCCAATCGGCGCAGTCGTAGCCCATGGGCTTGAAAAATGAGAGGCCAAAGTCCAGTAATGCCTGAGCCGGCCGCGCCACTCCTGGCCTGCCTCGCTGCCGGAGGGAGGCGATCGTCGTCCAGAGGTCACCGGCGAGATACCGCATCCAGTTGCCGACGCGATACCCTTCTACCTTGTCGACCGGCCCGCCGTTCGCCCATTGATAAAGCAGGTAGGGGAAATCGACCCCGGACCGTACGGCGATTTCCACCGATGCGGAGAGACGCGGGTTGATCTCCATCAGATATGGCACCCCGGCATGGTCACGACGGAATTCCACCTCTGAATAGCCCTCCAGGTCGATTTCGCGCACCAATCGCTCGGCCTGATCGCCGATGTCGGGCGGAACTGGAATGCTCTGGCGCAGGATCGATTCTCCTCCCCACGGCGGGCTCATGCGCTTCGCCCACTGCGCGAAACGCGCGTACATCGTCCCACCGGCGTAGAGAAAGCTAACGGCCTCGCGTCGTCCCGTGAGGAACTCCTGAAAGAGGGTGACTCCCCCAAGGCGGGTAAGCTCGGCGACCGCGCACGTGGCCTCATCGGCCGTAGTCACCAGCTGGGACACGACGCGTACGCCCCCACGTTCACCCCACAACCATGACTCGCTTGGTTTGACGACGGCCGGGAGCCCGATCTCCTTCAGCGCGACCGGAACATCGCCGACCGCGCGAACGACGAGACCGCGCGGTACGGCCACTCCCAGGCTCTTCGCAATGGCCAACGTTTGCTCTTTGCTGACCGCGATGGTCATCGCCGGTTCCTTCGCCAGCGCAATGCGTGCTCGCTGTTCCACCCGCGGGCGGTGCCGGCGAAGCAACGCGATCGTCCCGTCGGCCGGGGGAATGACCACACGCGCGGGTGTAGAAACCAGCACCTGCTCCAGGTATGAAAGGTAATCGTCGGTCGCATGATCGGCGGGGCATACGAAACCTTGCCGACACCAGCGCGACGAAAACGCCGGCACCTTCAAGACATCGAGTGCCGCGACGGACAGTCCCCGCCGACCGAACGAGCGCACGGTCACAAGCGACTGCCTCAGTCGCGCATCGAGTACCAGTGCGTCAAATGCCTTAGTCGCCACGGCTCGCCAGTCCCCCTCTGAGAGCACGCTAGGCGGCGCTCCAGACAAGATCTCTTGTCCACCGCATGGATTGGGCCACGCCAATGGAGTACGCCATGGACCCTACCCAGGGAATCTCCGCAGACTGAAACCCCGCGGAGATTTTACCCCGATCAGGGATTTTCTGGTCAGGAATCAGGAGTTTACCCGATTGGGCGCGGAGGAGCGTGGGGAACAAGCAAAACCGGCGTTGGCACAGAACCTACGGGAAGCGCTGCTCCTCCCCGACGCGTCCTCACTGAACGGCTCTCTACCGGCTTACGGCGACATCGATGGCTGGAGTCCGGGTGTTGAAGCTCGCCCGCAGTGCCCTCGTGGCCAGGTCGAACTTGTGGACGCTCGATGTGTGGGAAACGGGCGACGTGTAGTTGTTGACGCTCAGGGAAACATACTGCCAATAATCGTTGACGGCCCAGAACGTGCCGTCGCCCACCAGATCGAGGCCGAACCAGTACTGGTACTCGCCACCCGGCAGACTGTAGGTCTGGACGAGGCCACCGGAGGCGTCCAGGCGGGCGATTACAGGGCCGCAACTGACCAGGACGCCGCCATCGGGCAGGACACGCAGTCCCGTGGTGTCGCCAGGCAGGGGGGCGAGGTTGAAGTCGGGCAGTTGCGTCTGGGTACACACATTGAACCGCTTCACGTTGGGACCCCATGACGTGTAGAAGAGCGTGCAGCCGTCCGCGGCGAGATCGACCCAGAACGAGCCGCGCCTCTCGGCCGCGACGAAATACGTGGTGGGAAGCTGGCTGCCCACCGAAAACCTCAGGACGGCACCGGTGCAGTCGGCCTGGCCGACGTACGCATTGCCGGCGGCGTCGAACGCCAGGGCGTGCGGGTTGCAGTTGTACCCGCTGCCGAACGTCCCTTGCGACGCGCCGTTGGTGTTAAACCTTTCGACGGTGTTGCCGCTCGCGCAGGACGGATCCCGGCACCAGTGGGTGACGTAGAGGTTGCCGGTTGCATCGAACCTCATGCCTTCCGCGGAGCCGGGCACCACGCCGACGAGCACGGCGTTCAGCGTCCCATCGGGATTCCACCACTGCACTACCCCGCTGTCCTCCGTCGAGACGAACACATCCCCGGGGGCAAAGGTCGTGCGCATCGCCGCCTTTACGCCGGGGCTCACAGCGACATCGATGACCGGAGTCTTGGTGTTGAAGCTCGCCTGGACCGCCCCCGTTGCCAGGTTGAACTTGTAGACGTTGTCCGTAGAGGACACGGACGACGAGGACAGGGACGACGTAACGTTGTTCACGGCCCAGAACGTGCCGTCGCCCACCAGATCGAGGCCGAACCAATACTGGTACCCGCCCCCCGGGAGACTGTAGGTCTGGACGAGAGCACCGGAGGCGTCCAGACGGGCGATCACGGCGCCGCTACTGACGAGGACCCCGCCATCGGGCAGGAGGCGCAACCCTATGGCCTCGCCGCCAGGCATCGGGGCGAGGTTAAAGTCGGGGAGTTGCGTCTGGGTACACACATTGAACCGCTTCACGTTGGGACCCCACGACGTGTAGAAGAGCGTGCAGCCGTCCGCGGCGAGGTCGATCTTGAACGAGGCGCGTCGCTCGGCCGCGACGATGTACGCCGTTGACGGCAGTCCACCCGACGAAAACTTCAGGACGGCGCCGGCGCAGTCGGCCTGGCCGACGTACGCGTTGCCGGCGGCGTCGAAGGCGAGCGCGGACGGGTTGCAGTTGTACCCGCTGCCGAACGTCCCTTGCGACGCGCCGTTGGTGTTAAACATTTCAACGGTGTTGCCGGTCGCGCAGAGCGGATCCCTGCACCAGTGGGTAACGTAGAGGTTGCCCGCAGCATCGAACCTCATGCCTTCCGCGGAGCCAGGTACCACGCCGGCGAGCACGGCGTTGGGAGTCCCATCAGGATTCCACCACTGCACCGTCCCGTTCTCCTCCGTCGAGACGAACACATCGCCGGGGGCAAAGGTCAGGTGCGGCATCGCCGCCGTTACGCCGGGGCCGGGATGCATCAGGAAGATACTGCTTATCACCAGCCCAAGCAGTACAAGCAGTCGACCGGTTCTGCGTTTCATGGTCGAACCTTCCTTCCTCATGATGTCATTCTCGGGATGATGTCATTCTCGGGAAGCTTCATGGCTGATCCTCGGGCGCGCCCCCAGACGGGCTGCTCCTCCCGAGCACTACCTCAACGACTTCTTCTTTCGGCCGTCGCCGCTCCATCCGGCGTCTCTCGGTGACCACGGCCTTCTGCTGTGTCCGTCGATCGCGCTGCCGCCGGTCCACGATAACCTCCACGTCCTCACGCCCTTCGAGCGCCTTGGCCAGCAGATCTGCGAGATAGGCACGGGGCCGGGGAACAATGATGTGAACCTTCCGCGGGTCGCCAGGCGAGTTCTCTCCGCCGGTGAGTGCACTGACGAAGAGCATGACCAGGGGTTCCATCGGCGCGCGTGCTCAGGTCCCTGACCGCCAGCCTGCGCGGATCTCAGGCAACCTTGCTCGGGGCCCCCTCGGGTCGCGCCAGGACGTTGAGGATTATGTCAACGCATCCAAGAAGATCGGGTTTCCCAAACAACAACTGCTCAGCTGCGAGTAGGCTCGACGCCACCTTGGCCAGAGGGGTCATCGTGCTCCAACTCTGGCGGCGCAGGTAGGCAAAGGCATCCGCTTCGCCAAACTCCAGCCGCCGCATCAGCACTCTTTTTGCCCGTTCGACCACGGTTCTGGCGTGCAGCGCCTGCTGCAGGTCCCCGGATTCCGCGCACAGGACCTGAAGCTCTCGGTAGCGCGTCAGCGCCACACCGATGGCGGACCCCAACGCGCTGGAATCTGCCGGCCACAGCAGATACGAGAGGATCCCGTGCTCTTGAGCCCGCCCGACGAGATCCGCCGCCGGATAATCGATCAACAGGACGAGAGGGATGACGTATCTCGAAAGAATCGCCCGAGCCGTTTCGATCCCGTCGAGAGGGGGGGTGTGCTGATCGATGAGAATGAGATCCGGGTGCAGTCGCCCGGCGGCCTCCACGGCGGCGACCGCATCACTCGTCACGGCGAGCACCCGATGGCCGAGAGCCTCAAGTTGCGTCGCGAGGCTCCCCGCGACGAGGTCCTTCTCCTCCGCGATCAGGACACCGAGTGGCCGCAAGGATCTTCCCTTTGACTCAACGGTTTCCGCGAACCAACCCATGGTAAGAGAATTTTTCCCGTTACGCCCTGAGTAATCACACCGGAAACACGAGCGTGATCACGAAGGAAACACAGCACGACTACTCCGGAAGACACCTGAGTTCGGGGGGAGGGAAAACTCACTACGCCGGAATCGTCCATGTGCAGTCTACCTCCACGGCAACGCTCCGGCGAAGCAGCTCGATCGAGAGCACCAGCAGCCCCGTCGTCGGGTTCTGTCGCACCAGGACGCCTTCCACGTCCGCCAGCGGCCCTCGGACAATGCGGACACGCTGCCCTTCGCGCAAGAAGGCGTGCGGCAGCACGGGCACCCGAGCCCGCAGCACGGCCTGAATCGCATTCATCTCCTCGTCTGGGACTGGGGCCAGGCGATCCCAGCGCTCCCCCAGGATGCGCACGAGCCCCCTCGCCTTTTGCACCTCGATATAGCTCGTCTTGTCCACGGCATGGTGGAGAAACAGGTAGCCGGGGAACATCGGCCCCTGGATGCGATGACGGGCTCCGCCGCGCCGCGACCAGATGTCGATGGTTGGAAAGAACGCGTCGAACCCCTTGGCAATGAGTTGATCATGTACCAGCCGTTCGCAGTGGCTGCGTGTCCACAACGCGTACCACGGCGTGGCCGGGAGATCGCTCCCCGGGATGGGATCGTCCCGGTCGATCCGGTCTCGGACGGGATCTGAGATCGCCATAGCACCAACAGGCAAGGCTTCGCCCCCTTCGGTTTGTGCCGCCTCTGGCTCAAACCTCGCGCTTAGCATGGAGCCTTCGTAGTTTTTCCCCTGCGACTCGCGCCCGTAACAGAATTGATGCAGAACGCCAGCTGGGGGTGGAGAGCGCTAGACCATCAACCTGCCCTTAGCCCCATCGGATAGCTGCCCGGTCAATCGCACGAACGCGGATGAGGATCTCGGCCGGGTGAGGTGGACGGCGCCGCTTGGGTTGACGAGGTCCGCGCGGTCACGACCGACGGCAGCGTCGGCCGTTCGGAGTCCGCCCCGCGCGCCGTCCGCCCCACCCAGCTCATTTCACCGGCGTCCGACAGTACACACTGGACTGCGATCCCGGTGTCTGAAGCTCACTGCGTAAGAAATATTTCCCCATCAAACCTCACTGGCATCAGGTATGCGCCAGGAATATCTACAGGAAAGGCTGCATGTCCATAGGGGTAAAACCCTGACATCCTATATCCCGCCCGATGGTGCCCGATACGCATGTTGCGCGCGCCACGCCGGCCCGGGAAACCGGGGGAGCCCACTGGTCCAGGCTCCCCCGGGAGACTTCATGACTCTATCCCCTACCCCACGACAACGTGGCTACTGGAATGTGAACAGAATGTTGTCATAGGGCGGGGAGTCGCAGGACGGCGGCGTACTTGGGGGCGTGGTCGACGGGTTGCCCTTGTGAAGTTGGATGTTGCCGCCGTTGATCGGGACCCCCTGCGCAAAGTACACCGGATTGCCGGAGGAACTGTCATACAACGTGATCCCGAAGGCGTCGTTGCGGCCCGGCTCTCCCAGATCCCTCATCCGGACGCGATACTTGAAATCGCCGAAGCCGGCGACGCGCGCGATGCCGCAGATGTCGCGGGTCCCGCGGGGGTGCCCGTTCTTGTCAGGTGCGTAGTCCACGACGACCACGTACCCTGTGACCTGATTGCTCTGGATGTGGAAACCACTCCCGTGATCGATGTAGTTGCCGTTGCCCCACCAGTCACCGTTCTTGACACCGCCATGCCAGCCGAAGTTGGCCCTCCCGCCCGGCACGGCAACCGGGATCCCGGGATAGTACGGGTTTTGCATGATAAACCATCCGCCGCCGGTGATGAAATCACCGGGAACTTGCCATGCGCCGGCGGGCGTGCTGGCGAACAGCGCGATCCCTCCGATCAGGAGGGAGACCGCAACCTTCGCAATGATGTTCCTCATCGTGTCTCCTCCTGTAGTGTTACGGAATACCCGCCGACGCCGACGCGACGACGACATCGACGAGTCCGTCAAGTGTACTGATGTGCAGCGCATTGACGGTAATGCCGCTCGCCGACTGCGTCACCTCATTGAGCACGAGCGTGACGGCGCCCAGGCCAACCGTTTGATTGACCGCCCCGGTAGGGGCAATCGAGACCCCGTTGACCGTGAGGCCATCCACGCTCGAAAAACCACTGATCCCCCCAGCGCTGGTGGCCACTGCCGTGGCGTAGGCTGAGACCGCCGAAATGGCGATGCCGGCCACGGACAGGTCCAGATTGCCTAGGGATGATTCCGACGTCACATAGTCGCCGGAACCGATGGCCACGGCGTGCAACACGTCCGCACTCCCGACGGGAATACCGCCGCTATCCAGTTCCTCGCCGAGCGCATCATAGGCATTGGCAAGGGTTCCCGTGGACGCGAGCGATGTCGTGTTCCAAAGCACCGTCGCTTGGAGTGCCGTGGCGCCCGTGCCGGTCGAGGAACTCGTACCGCCCAGTCCCGGCAGTTGCGCGCTCGCAGGCCAGGGCACGGCCACGAGCGCGGTCACCGCGATGGCGAGCGCGACGACGCTCAACTTCAGGTATCTAGTTTTGCTCATCAACTTGCCTCCTCTCTCTTCATAGTAAAGTCGGGTAGTCCGCTAGTAGTTTTGCTGCGAATGCGACAAGACCAATCGCAGGTAAACCCAGGAACCAAGCACGGAAAAATCATCATCTATCGAACAGGAGAGACAGGAAATCTTCCTACCGAGGACGAGCAGTCATCAATTCCCGTACATGGAATCCGGCTATTCACTTATCGCCTGCGGGGAAACTCCCGACGCGGCGGGTTACTGTGGCGCGCCGGCAGGGGCAAGCAGTGTGGCGCGCTCTTCAACACGCGTCACCGCGGCGCCGAGTGCGAGGGCTTGCGTCACCGCATCGTACGCGTTCAGATATCCGGCACCGACTTCGTGGAGCGCGAAGCCCGGCATGAGCGTCGCACTTGTCTCGAGGAGCGTCTTTATCTGGTCGGGCGTCAAGCCTGGGTTCGCTTGCAGCATCAGCGCCGCGGTGCCCGAGACGTGGGGCGTCGCCATGCTCGTGCCGCTGGCGCTCGCGTACCAGACCGCATCG